>Ga0182027_10015886_pt1 | contig 10311 bp, 10 predicted proteins | sample 712E1DmetaG_FD_121300 | JGI IMG/M metagenome (GOLD analysis project Ga0182027, IMG submission 121300) | Permafrost microbial communities from Stordalen Mire, Sweden - 712E1D metaG (Illumina Assembly) | ecosystem: Environmental > Terrestrial > Soil > Wetlands > Permafrost | place: Sweden... | reverse complement strand
CTTGGATGCGATCACAGCTTGTGATCGCATGGCTTCGGCCTCCTCCGTGGTGAGCTGGAACATGAAGTCCTCGGGGAATCGCTCGATGTTGCGTTTGACGGATTGAACGAGGGCGCGCGTCTCAACCCGATAAAGCTCGGCCAGGTCGCTGTCGAGCATCACGCGCTGGCCACGGATGAGATAGATTCGGCGCTCGATGACGTGCACTGGCACGGAAAGCCGGTCGGCCGGTGAGATCGCCTCATCCATATTCTTGAAACGTCAATGATAGCACTCGCCTCAGTCAGTCAGGTCGAAGAAATCTGTCATCCGCGGCCGTCGGTTTGTCGCGCGGCTGCCGGACTACCGAATCTTCATTGGCGTGGCGCTCAATGGGGTTGGCGGACTGAAGCCGACTTGCCAGTTCCTTATCAACCGCGGGGCGTTAGATACCGTCGGAAAGGGCTCTATGGCGATGGCTGGCGGACGGAATGACCGCAGTGACTCACTTTGAGCTTATTGCTTTACGGTGGGCCTCATGGTCAAAGTTGATGAAGGCGATGGTTTCATCCACCGTCGGGCTTTCCGCCTCAATCTCCTCGGCCATCCCCTCGACCGGAGACCGGGGGCGCAGAAAGGGCTCGACGAAGGGTTTGCCGTCCAGATGCCGGTAGATGGCGATGCACAACTCGATGATGTCTATCCACCGGTCAAATAGATGGAGCAGCATCGCGATCTTCGTCGGCTCGACCGCGACGGTACCGTCCCGATAAAGGCGCTGCTTCGGCGAGTGCTCGTAGGCGACAGATAGTGTCTCGGAGGTGTTCGAATCATTGAAATGCCGTATCTGGTCTCGGAGGGCGACGATCGCCCGATGGAACGGGGTCTCCTCGAAAGCGTTGAGCGCCGGGTTGAACGTTAGGAAGAATGGCGACGCTATGGCGGTGTCGAGAATCATAGGGTGGAACTGGACCGCGATGAGATGGTACGCGTACCACGTGAGTCTGTCCCACTCGGCGGTGTCGATGTCGAGATAGTCCGCGCGCTTGTTCTCCATTGTCAGCGGATATTTTCGGAGGAACGTCTCGACAGCAATGCGAGGTGAAAAGACTCTGTTGCGGCTCTTCGGGATACACTGTCGCAGGATCTCGCGGGCCTCGGACTGGAGCAACCGCCGGAGCGCTGCCTCGGCAACGGGCACTCCGGAGAACATCTGGGCCTGTACGGCTGTGATGACCTCGCGGAAATCGTGGAACACGTGAATCCAATTGCCGGGTGGGAGCGGTGTTCCGGCCTTCAACGCCGCCACCGTATCCCGGTTGCGTCCGACCTCGTTGACGAACGCGTTTATGAACGAGGCATCATCCGCGAACTTGCTTGGATAGGCCTCGATCCTCCTCTTCTCGGCATCACTGAAAGGAAGCGATGCGAGATATAACGCTAGTTCCTTGCGGTCTTCGCGCGATTGCCAGACCTCGGCACGGACGAACGTGATTATCTTCAGCTTCCCGGCCTTCTGAAGCTCGTATGCGTGCCGATATTCCTGCTGCGTGATGCTGACGCGTCGCTCAGGATCGAACCAACCGCCGACACGCGTGCCGATGAGGAGCACGTAGTAATCAGCCCGCTCTATGGCCTGTAGGCATGCCTCGTACGAGTGCTTGTCCAAGGGCTTGAGAAAGTCGTTGTGTTCGGATGCCAGCACCGTACAGCCCTGTTCTTCGAGGTAGAACTTCAGCGCCGAGCGCAGATCCCTGAAGTCATAGATGGTCGATGACAGGAAGAAGGTGGGCGGCTTCATAGCAATATGGTACCGCCGCGCCTCGATTCACTCGATGTCCGAGGGCCTCACGCCTCGTTTCACGCGTCCACTAGTCAGCTTCCGAACCGGGATGACAGCCGCTTCAGGCTTTGACGGAAAGCGCCCGACTCGCGTCTGTCTGGCCCGCGCGGGCCGGGAGCCGACGGGCGGGTTGAAGCTGTCGGCAGAATAGCGGGATGTCCAAGACCAAACACAAACGAACGCCCAAGGCTGTTTTACGCCTCCCCGACCTGGAGCAGTCGAAGTCGGCTGTCCTAAACAGCCTCGCATCTCAAAGTTCGCAGCGCTCATATGATCACGCCATCCGGGAGTTCATCGAATGGTACTGTTCGGAGCCCCGCCTGGCGTTTAACAAGACCGTTGTCACCCGCAACGGCATGTTTCTTGAGCAGGCGCACTACGCGTCTTCAACTATCAACTTAAGGCTCGCGGCGGTCCGCCGCTTGGCATACGAAGCGGCCGATGCCGGACTGCTCAGTCCGGATCTGGCGGCCGGAATTCGGCGGGTGAAAGGGGCCAAGAAGTTCGGTGTTCGGATCGGCAATTGGCTCACCGCTGAACAGGGAAGGCGCGTGCTCGGCGTATTCGACCGGCAAACCCTCCGTGGAACTCGAGACTACGCCATAGTCGCTGTGCTCTTGGGCTGCGGATCACGTCGCGCTGAAGTGGCCGCGCTCGGTGTTGAGAATCTGCTGCAACGGGAAGAGCACTGGGTCTTTGCGGATCTCGTCGGCAAGGGCGGTCACGTAAGGACCGTCCCGGTTCCGTTCTGGATTGCAGCGGCACTACGCACCTGGATGGCGGAGGCGAAGATCACGACCGGCCCGATCTTTCGCGCGATCAACAAAGCGGGACGGATTGCCCCCCACGGTTTCAGTCCGAAGGTCATCTGGGGCGCTGTAAAGCAGGCCTGCTCGGCCTGCAACCTCGGGAATGTCGCACCTCATGACCTTCGTCGCACATGTGCTCGCCTGTGCCACGAGCGTGGTGGCGAGTTGGTGTAGATCCAATTCTTGCTCGGGCACGTCAGTGTGCAGACCACAAAGCGCTATTTGGGATGCAAGCAGCGGCGCCGCGATGCCGTCAACGATTCAATCGGGATCGAGCCGCAGGCGGCCGTTCAATCTTGATGCTGGCCGACCTGGGGGAGTAATCCGGCACTTGAGGTCCTCAATAGCGGTAAAATAGTCTGCTCCATGGCTCTTGACAATGTCTGATCTCACCATTGTAGAAAGGCGAAAGCTGGAACGATTCCTTGGTATGGAAACTGGGTATGTGCTGAACTTCAGCAACCGCAGTTTCGCGGAGTTGGTCGCAGAGAGCACGGGCCGCGATATTTACGACCCTAGCTATGACTATGGCAGCGGGTCGAAGGCGAATCGAATGCGCGCCTTCTGGCAGAAGGAAGACAACGCCGTTGTCGGGAAACTCCTAAAGGACATCCTCGACTATAGCGAGGATGCCGGCCCGCAGGCGGAGATTTGCCGCCTTATCGTGGCGCGGCTTTTAGGAACAGTCGATAATGGGTCCTCTACCTACTCCCATGATGATGAGGATGCTAGGCAGGAACAGCGCCGCTCGCAGGCACTGAGGCAGTTGAAAGAGCAATTCCTGCAACTGGCCGCCGAGCCCGACCGCAACCGGGCGGGCCTGGCGCTCGAACAGCTTTTGAATCGGTTGTTTGCAGTCTTCGAGCTTCAGCCGCGGCAGCCATTCCGCGTTGCCGGCGAACAGATCGACGGATCATTTCAGTTGGACGGCGAAACCTATCTACTGGAGTCGAAGTGGGAGAAAGATCCCCTGCCGCAATCATCTTTGCTAATCTTCCGGGGGAAAATTGAGGGCAAGTCTACGTTCACCCGCGGAGTCATGATTGCTCTGAATGACATCAGCGGGCCTGCCCGCGAGGCCATCACGCGAGGGAAGGCCCCCTGTTTCTTCGTAATGAACGGCCACGATGTGATGATGATCCTGAGTGAAGTGATCACCCTACCTGACTTTCTGCGCAAGCGTGTGCGCCTGCTTGCCGAAGAGGGACGCGTTTGCGCTCAGTTTTCGGAGGTATTGCAGTAGCGGCGTCCGTCGCGCTCAAAGAGACTCGCAGTTTCGACCGATGGTTGGGCCTGCCTCGCCGAGACATTACTCCCCATATACGCCCTCGGGACCGACCATTTTCGGTTTCGGGCCGCTTCCACAAAGACGGACTCCCCGAATCCGCGATGTCATAGCTGCGCTATCATATCGACGTGGAGCAGTTCGACCGCATAACGATGGACCCTGAAGTCATGGGCGGGAAGCCGTGCATCCGGGGAATGCGCGTGACCGTCGGCATGATCGTCGGGGCGATGGCGGAAGGCCGCACCATCGAGCAGTTGCTGGCCGACTTCCCTTATGTCGAAGAGGCGGATATTCTCGAAGCTCTCGCATTCGCCGCACGTCTGGCTCAGGGGCACGAGGTCCGGCTCGCGAGTTGATGCGCCTCCTTGTCGATATGAACCTGACGCCCCGGTGGGTTCATTTTCTGCAGGATGCCGGATACGAAGTGGTCTACTGGTCGTCGGTCGGTCCGAACTCCGCTAAGGATAGTGAAATCTGCGACTACGCCCGCCGATGGGTATACGTCATCCCGACGAACGATTTGGATTTCCCTCAGATTCTCGCGCACACGAAGCCCGATACTCCCAGTGGTCTGCGGCGCAAATGATGCAGCTTCTCCAATGCGCCGTGGAGCAGGCGTTTAGCCTGCCATGCCGGTATTCCTACCGGCATTCCCGAAGAACGTCGGCACGGACGCCGACGTGGCAACCTAAAAGGTCGCTCCACGGATCGAGCGCGACGATCTGTCGGGGGTGGATAAGGCGCATTTCTTGCGCCGCACTACACTAGTGTTGTACTCCTCCGTGGGGAGCCGCTCGTACCGGAAGTACGCGGTTCCGCGCTTCTCGGCGCCCTTCGAGATTGCGAAGCGGAACTCAGCCAGGGCTCCATCGTCACCCTCGACTGGACGGACAAGCCGCGCGCCCGCGTGTTGCCGCTTCGATAGATCCCCGCCAAACGCGCCAGGGTCCGGCGATCCACCTCGGCGCGGAGTCGGCGCCTCGGACAACTGCCGGCCTCAGCGGTCCCCTTCACCAACCCCGCTCCGCCCCGCCAAAAACACCCCAAATCCGGCCCCCCAAAATAAGCTCGGTAACCAATCTTCTGCCCAAAGGTTTCTGAACCATTTCAATCACTTCCGGATTTCAGGACGCGCGAGCCCGGTTTTGGCCTGCTATACCAGGATTAGGAGGCGCCAATGCACAATCCTGTCGCTCCCCTCATCGCCATCGCCCGGCGGGGCATTCCCTTCACCGCCTCCCACCGCCCGCTCCCGCGCCTTCCACGCTATCCCCAATCGCTCGGAAGCCGAGGCCAACCACAACGGCCCATGCCGACCCTCGCCGACAGCCGTATCCAATTGAAATTGAGGCGCTTACACAAGGGCGCCCGAATCATCGCGCCCCCGGCCCCTCCGGGAGACGCATCTTGCAAAAAGACCCCTCCGGGTGCATCACCCAGATGGGGTGCTCCGCCAGTCTGGCGAAGCCGGCTCCCGGCCCCTCGGCGGGCACCACCTGCCGGTGCCGTGCGGTTGACGGGCCTTTTCGCACGGTGTTAACCTGTTCTGCTAGTAAAGGCTGTCACCGGTCTCGCCTTACAAATCATGGATGCCACGCTGCAAGCCCTGGGTGGAATACTGCTGAAAGCGATACCTACATTTCTGCTCGTGGTACTGCTCCACTTTTATCTGAAGGGCGTCTTTTTCAACCCGTTGCGGAAGGTGTTGCGCCAGCGGTATGAGGCCACCGAAGGGGCGCGCAAGCTGGCCGCCGAGAGCCTGGAGCGCGCCGCCGCCAAGACTGCCGAATACCAGGCCGCCGTGCGCGCCGCGCGGACGGAAATCTACCAGGCGCAGGAGCAGGCGCACAAGCGGCTCGAAGAAAGCGAGTTGGCGGAACTGACGGCGGCCCGGCGGCGCGCCGAAGCGGCGGTCGAGGAGGCCAAGGCCCTGCTCACCGGCGACGTGGAAGCAGCCAAGGCCGGACTGGCGCGCGATAGCGAGCTGCTGGCCAACCAGATTGCCGAATCCATCCTCCGGGGGAGCGCCGCTTGAAGCGCTTCGCCACGCTCGCTTTGGTGGTCTGTTTCACGGCCGCCCCGATCTTCGCCGAAGACCAGGAAGGCGGCAGCCTGCAAGTCTGGAAGTGGGCCAATTTCGTGGTGCTGGCGGGCGGCCTGGGCTACCTGATCGGCAAGAAGGGCGGGCCGTTCTTCGCCGCGCGGTCCGCGAAGATCCGCCAGGACATCGTCGAGGCCGGTGAGGCGCGCGAGCAAGCCGAGGCGCGCGCGGCCGAAGTGGAGCGGCGGCTGGCCAACCTGGAGGCCGAGATCGCCGCGCTGCGCGCCGAGTCGGGGAAGGAAGAAGAGGCGGAAACCGGGCGCTTCGGGCGGCACACGGCGGCGGAAATCGTCAAGACCCAGGCGCAGGCCGAACAGGAAATCGCGGCCGCCGGCAAAGCCGCCCGCTTGGAATTGAAGCGCTACTGCGCCGAGCTGTCGGTGGGGCTGGCGGAACAGAAGATCCGCGCCCGCATGACGCCGGAAACGCAGGATGCATTGGTGCGCGGTTTTGTCCGCGATCTGAAATGACACTCACCGCCGTAGCCACCAGATACGCCAATGCGCTTGCGGACGTGGTCACCGCCGGCGGGTCTCCGCTCCGTCCGCAGGATGCCGTCTCCGAGTTGCGCGCTTTCGAGGCGGCGTTCGCGGCCTCCACCGAATTGCAGAACGCGCTCGCCACCCCGGCGGTGCCGGCCGCCCGCAAAAGGGCGGTAGTGGGGCGCATCGCGGAGATACTGAAGCTCTCGCGCATCTCGCGGAATTTCCTGTACGTGCTGATCGATCACCGCCGCATCGCCGCGCTCGCCGGCATTATCGACAGCTTCGAGCTGATTGTGGACGATCGGCTGGGCTTCGCCCGCGCGGAAGTGGCCGCGGTGCGCGAAATGGCCGAGCCGCAACGTGCCGCGCTGGCCTCCGTGTTGGAGCGGCTGACGGGCAGGCGTATCCGCATGAGATTTACGGTGGACGAAAGCCTGATCGGCGGGGTGGTGGCGCGGATCGGCTCCACGGTTTACGACGGTTCGGTGCGCGGGCAACTGGCGTCGCTGGGACGCCGCCTCGGCGCCGAAAGCTAATCGAAAGGATTTATGGCTCAAATTCGAGCGGACGAAATCACCAGTATTCTCCGCCAGGAGATTGAAAACTACGAAGGGGTGATCGACGTATCGGAGATCGGCTCGGTGATCTCCGTGGGCGACGGCATCGCCAGAATCCATGGCCTCGAAAAGGTCATGGCGGGCGAGCTGATCGAATTCCCGCACGACGTGGCCGGAATCGCCATGAACCTGGAGGAAGACCAGGTTGGCTCGGTGCTGCTGGGCGACTATACGGAAATCAAGGAGGGCGACGAAGTAAGGCGCACCCGTCACATCATGTCGGTCCCGGTGGGGGACGCGCTGATCGGCCGCGTGGTGGACGCGCTGGGCCGGCCCATCGACGACAAAGGCCCCATCCTCACCACCGAGTTCAACACCATCGAGCGCCTGGCGCCGGGCGTGGTGGCGCGGCAGCCGGTGAAAGAGCCGATGCAGACGGGCATCAAGGCCATCGATGCCATGATCCCCATCGGGCGCGGCCAGCGCGAGCTGATCATCGGCGACCGGCAGACCGGCAAGACCGCCATCGCGCTCGATACCATCATCAACCAGAAGGGCGGCGACGTAATCTGCATTTACGTGGCCATTGGGCAGAAGCGCTCCACGGTGGCCCAGGTGGTGAAGACGCTGCAAGATGCCGGCGCCATGGAATATAGCATCGTGGTGTGCGCGTCGGCTTCCGACCCGGCGCCCATGCAGTACATCGCGCCGTTCGCGGGCTGCGCCATGGGCGAGTACTTCCGCGACCACAAGCGGCACGCGCTGTGCGTCTACGACGACCTTTCCAAGCACGCCGCTTCCTATCGCGAAATCTCGCTGCTGCTGCGGCGGCCGCCGGGGCGCGAGGCGTACCCCGGCGACGTGTTCTACCTGCACAGCCGGCTGCTGGAGCGCGCCGCCAAGCTGAACGACGAAAACGGCGGGGGATCGCTGACGGCGCTGCCATTTATCGAAACCCAGGCCGGCGACGTTTCCGCCTACATCCCCACCAACGTCATTTCCATCACCGACGGGCAGATTTACCTGGAAGCCGATTTGTTTAATTCCAATGTGCGGCCGGCCATCAACGTGGGCATCTCCGTGAGCCGCGTGGGCGGCAACGCCCAGATCAAGGCCATGAAACAGATTGCGGGCCGGCTGCGTCTGGACCTGGCGCAATACCGCGAGCTGGCGGCCTTCGCGCAGTTCGGCTCCGATCTGGACAAGGCCTCGCTGGCGCAGCTCAACCGCGGCCGGCACATGGTGGAGATTCTGAAGCAGGACCAATACCAGCCGTTGCCCGTGGAAAAACAGGTCGCCATCATCTTCGCCGGAACCAATGGCTACCTGGACGATCTGCCGCTGGAGCAGTGCCGGAAGTTCGAAGAGGAGCTATACCGGTTCGTGGACAACGCGCATCGCGGGCTGTGGGAGGAAATCCGCACCAAGAAAGTTTTGGACGACGCCCTGCGCGCCAGCTTGAAGGCTGTCATCGAGGAGTTCAAAGTCCGCTTTGTGGCGGACCAACCCGCGGTAGTTGCACATGCCTAGCCTCATCGACATCCGGCGGCGCATCCGCTCGGTCAAGAACACGCAGCAGATCACCAAGGCCATGAAGATGGTCTCGGCGGCCAAGCTGCGGCGCGCGCAGGACCGGGTGATTGCGGCGCGCCCGTACGCGGCCCTGCTGCGCCAGATGCTGACGGACGTGGCCGCGGCCGCAACCGCCGAGGCGGACGACCAAGCGGTCGAGAACCCGCTGCTGGCCGAGCGCGCAGAACAGCGCATTCTGCTGGTGCTGGTTACCGGCGACAAAGGGCTCGCCGGCGCGTTCAACACCAACCTCATCAAAGGAGCGCAGCGATTCTTCACCGAGCACGGCGGGGCTTCGGTGACACTGGAGTTGATCGGCCGCAAGGGGCGCGATTTCTTCCGCAAGCGCGGCGCGGCCATATCGGGCGAGCACATCGGCCTGGCGGCCAAGGTGGTTTACAGGGACACGGCGGCGATCGCACGCAAAGCCATCGAGATGTTTCGCAATGGTGAGACGGACGCGGTCTATCTGCTCTACAACGAGTTCAAGAGCATGGTGTCGCAGAAGCTCACGCTGACGCGCGTGCTGCCGCTGGGGATGCCGGAACAATCGGATCCAGTGGATTATATTCTGGAACAGCCGGCGGCCGAAATTCTGAACGCGCTGCTGCCCAAGTGCGTGGAAATGGAGTTCTACCGCGCGCTGCTGGAATCTGCCGCCGCCGAACATGCCGCGCGCATGAGCGCCATGGAGGCGGCCACTTCGAACGCCGCCGACATGATCGACCGGCTGACATTGTATATGAACCGCGTGCGCCAGGCCAGCATCACCAAGGAGATCATCGAGGTGGTGAGCGGCGCGGCGGCCGCGGAATAAGGATATTATGGCAACGACTGACGCGACTCTGATCGGCAAAGTGGTGCAGGTGTCCGGACCGGCCGTGGACTGCGAGTTCCCCGAGGGCCACATCCCCCTGGTCTACACCGCCATTCGGATCACCAGCGAGGGATTCGAAGGACCCGCGCCGATCGATATCATCTGCGAGGTGGAGCAGCACATCGGCGAAGGGCGCGTGCGCACCATCGCGCTGCAACCCACCGAGGGCCTGGTGCGCGGCATGAAGGCGGAGAGCCTGGGGCATCCGGTGATGGTGCCCGTCGGCAAGGAGACGCTGGGCCGCGTGCTCAACGTGATCGGCGAGCCGGTGGACAACATGGGTCCCGTGAATACCAAGCTGAAGTACCCCATCCACCGCCCGTCGCCCTCGTTCGAAGACCAGTCGACGCGCCTGGAAATGTTCGAGACCGGCGTCAAGGTGATCGACCTGCTGGAACCCTACCTGAGGGGCGGCAAGATCGGCCTCTTCGGCGGGGCGGGCGTGGGCAAGACCGTCATCATCATGGAGCTGATCAACAACATCGCCCAGAAGCACGGCGGCGTGTCGGTCTTCTCCGGCGTGGGCGAGCGCACACGCGAAGGCAACGACCTGTGGCTGGAGATGCAGGAATCGGGCGTAATCGACATCCACGACTGGACGAAATCCAAGTGCGCCCTGATTTACGGCCAGATGACCGAGCCGCCCGGCGCGCGGCTGCGGGTGGGTCTCACCGGCCTGACCGTGGCCGAGTATTTTCGCGACGAGGAACACCAGGACGTGCTGCTGTTCATCGACAACATTTTCCGGTTCACGCAGGCCGGCTCGGAAGTATCGGCGCTGCTGGGCCGCATGCCCTCGG
>Ga0182027_10015884_pt1 | contig 10312 bp, 4 predicted proteins | sample 712E1DmetaG_FD_121300 | JGI IMG/M metagenome (GOLD analysis project Ga0182027, IMG submission 121300) | Permafrost microbial communities from Stordalen Mire, Sweden - 712E1D metaG (Illumina Assembly) | ecosystem: Environmental > Terrestrial > Soil > Wetlands > Permafrost | place: Sweden... | reverse complement strand
GGCGGATCGAACATGCCAAGCTTGATGCGCGCTGTGTAAAGCCGCGTCAGTGCCACATCGATGTCGCTCTCCTTCAGGAAGCCTTGCTTCACCGCATCGAGGTAGGGCTTGACATTGGGGGGAAAGTTCTCACATTCATTGTCCATGCCGCGCTCGAGCGAGATAGCGGAAGCTTCGGCCTGAGTCGGCTTGTAATGGTGGCCCTCGAAGATGTCGATCACCGCGCCGCAATCCGACACCACATATCCGTCGAAACCCCACTTACCGCGTAACTGATCCTGGAGCAGAAACTCGTTGGCACAGGCGGGCTGCCCGTTGATGCTGTTATAGGCGCACATCACGGAATCGGCCTTGGCTTCAACTACGGTTGCGCGAAAAGCCGGGAGGTACGTGTCCAGTTCATCGTGCTTGCTGATCGACACGTCGGAATTGTGGCGCGTGGGCTCTGGCCCGCTGTGAACGGCAAAGTGCTTGGGGGTAGAGATGACGCGGAGGTAGCGTGGATCGTCGCCTTGCATGCCGGTGACAAAAGCCGCCCCCATGCGCGCGGTCAGGAACGGGTCTTCGCCATAGGTCTCCTGGCCACGGCCCCAGCGGGGATCGCGAAAGATGTTGATGTTGGGCGCCCAAAAGTCCAGCCCAATAGAATTCTCGCCGTGGCTGGCTCGCACCGTCTGCACATGCTTAATGCGGCCCTCGGTGCCGATCACCACTGCCATTTCGTGAATGGCTGGTGCGTCAAACGTGGCAGCCAGGCCGATGGGTTCGGGAAACTCCGTCGTTCCGTTCGCCAAGACCCCATGCAGCGACTCGCTCCACCAGTTGTAGGCCGGCACATTCAGGCGCGGTATGGCCGGAGCCTGGTTCACCAACTGCGTGGCCTTCTCTTCGAGCGTCATTCGATGCACCAGGTCCGCCGCCCGTTGTTCAGCAGTCCGGCTCACATCGAGGTAAGGCAGCAGAGGAAGGTCCTGTGCTGCAGCCATCCATGTCACGCTGAGAAATGCCAAAGCTGCACATAAAGTCCGCAATCCAAGGTTGTTCACTATCTCTCCTTCAAGCGGTCAAATCCCGCTCAACTTCTTCGCTGCTTCAGGATTTCACGACTCTTCAGACGCCACCCTAACGTCCCGGCTGGAGAATGTCAAGCGTTACAGGTTGCGATATTTCCGAAAGAAAATCGCTTTTCTCGGATTCTATATCAGTCCGCACCCCCGGTCCGCAGGGGCTCGGCGCCGGTCGTTGATTCACCAGGTTGGACAGGGAGTTGGAAAACTACTCGACCGAGATCGAAACGATGACTGGTCCTTGATCGCAGTTCGTTGAAAAGCTCAACACATTGTTAGTGCCGGGCCGATCAAGCTGCGACTCGATCCAGACGGTGCCTACAGCTGGATCGCTTCCGGTGGGAGGAAAGGCGATTCTGGTAGCCGTTCGTCCGTTTACTCGGAGCTCCTCAAAGCGGGGTACGTTGTCAGAATTGATGTAGGCAATCCGAACTCGGGCCATGGGTACATGCGAAGCGACCTGGGTAAAGTTGACAAGGCGGTTCCGCCGCATGATCGTCCCATTTGCCATTCCCGTCCCTGACCCGTCTGGGGCATATTCGGTCCGGTTCCGTTCGCTGCCGTGGACAATCAACATGACCGCGTCGAGCGCCGGCACGACCGTGGAATAAGAGCCATTCAAGCTTCCGAGGTCGTCGTGTGCCCAAACATCTCTCACCGTTGCAGAAGTAGAATCGGCCAGCCCCAAATCATTCCAATTCACCGTGATTGACGCTGCTTCGCCGGTCCGGTTCAGAAGCAGTAATGCGCGTGCGCCCGGCGTTGAGAGCGCCTTTGACCAAACTTCAAGTCCATCACCATACGTCGCGACCTTCACTCCCTGTAGCCCAAGGGCATCCTGGTCCACTGCTAATACTTCAGGATTGGTCAGCGTGGCCAGTGTGGTGTCACTGAGTTTCGTCAGATCGGCGCCCACTAGCAATGGAGCTCCCGAAATTGCCCACAAGCTCATGTGCGTCCGGTTCTGAGCATCTGCAAGTCCCGGCATTCCAATCACCATCATGTCGGGATCGTTGTAATAGCCCGTATGCTGCGCCTCAGGATGAACGCCCTGATCGAAGTTAGACAATACGCCGGGGAAGCTGGCAAGGCGACCGCTGAACTTGTTGTGCGCCACAATGGGAGTGACAATATCGCCGCTGGTGCGCCAGATGTCCGCGACCGCACGCCCTACGCTGGGCGCCCAGGTCCAGGGGCTGTCTTTTCCCCATTCGCAAATGGAAAAGAACAGCGGATGTCCGGTGGCGCTTTCCGCCATGGATATGGCGCGTGAAATTTCTGCATATTGTACGGCCGGATCGAGCTTCTCCTTGTCACCGCCGCACCAGTCAACCTTCACGTAGTCGAATCCCCACTTGGCGAACTGCAGAAGGTCCCGCTCGTAATGACCTTCACTGCCCGTGTGCTGATAGACGGACCCAAGGTCCGGATACATGCTGCATCCATCGTTTCCAGCGTCTGTGTAGATGCCCGCCTTCAAACCGAGGCTGTGAATATAGCGAACGATGTTGGCCATGTCTCCGGCACGCTCACCAGGGGCCAGCGCCGGCCAGGCTTTTGCATCCACCACGATGTTGCCATCCGCATCGCGCTCGCCAAGCCACCAGCCCTCATCGATGTTGATGTACCGATAGCCTGCCTTGGCCATTCCGGTGGAGATCATCGCCTTGGCTTGAGCCATGACGATCTCCGAGTTAACCGTGTTTGAAAAACTGTTCCATGAAGACCAGCCCATCGGAGGAAGAGTTATAAGAATCTGCTTCGCCGCGCTTTCCGCCATCGCTTCGCCGAAACCGCACAAGATTATTCCCGTGAGTGCAAGAAGGAGCGCCCGAGCGATCGGAGCGGCTCCCCGATTTCGGTATCTCCGCATGATTACTTTCCGGAGTTTAAGGACCGTCCAAGCTAACTTATCGTACATTTCGCTGGTTTCCTGCCTTTCGAGGATCGACCGAAATTCGCCGCGATCTCGCTGAAACTTCCAAAAGCATCGATCTGCGGCGGAATAGGGAAGATCGATTGTAGATTGGGCTTGGACTATTTGCGGGCCACCCGGCGCGGTGAGCCGCAAGTCCGAATCAAAACAGCTCTGTCATCCCGGGCAAGGATAGCGAAAGTAGTCGAAGAAACTGCATCTGGGATTGCTGCTCCGCGATCTCTTGCTGAAAAAATGAGGTAGCGGAATTCTGATTTACCTCACAAGCTTCATATCGTGCCAATTCAGATTTCCGTTTCAACACCGGTCTGAAATAGCTCACTGATCCAGGGTTAACCGACGGTCCGAAACAACAACCGCAGGCTTTTTTCCAATGCACGAAGCCATCCTCTCACAGAATTGAATTGCGAGCAAGAACGTGCCGCCGAGGCAAGTCAATGATTGCGCGCCACTTACGACTCTCCACACCGTAAGACACAGTGCATTACTTGTCCCATCTTCACTTGAAGGTCTAGATTTTGAGACGACTTTACACGAAGTCGCAGAAGCTGGAACTGTGGCTGAGAGAGTTGAGATGACATTGCTCAAATGTCGCGGAATCACTGCGTCGCTTTCAATTACAATCCTGCTCGCCTGCCTATCTGCGAGTGCGCAGCAGGAGCCAGTTGTTCTCGAGCGTGGCGGCAGCACAATCGCACTTGAGCCGTATGCGCCCAATATCGTCCGCGTCACGGTCAGCAAGTTGAAGGGCAAGGCAGTTGCCGGTCCTGGATACGGCGTCATAGCCACGCCGTCTTCGTCAGGATGGAGGCACGACAAAGAAGGCGGCGGGGATGTGTACAGATCGGATCGCCTCGTCGTTAATATAGCCGCCGCGCAGGTACCGCATCTCACAGCAAATGATCTGCAGTTGGGAAAATTCTTCGATCTCTCCAGTGAGCCGTCAACACGCATCACGGTCAGCACGCCCGAAGGAAAAGTACTGGTAGACCTTCTTGGCTGGGGGATGTCGGAACAAGATCTCGACAAACTGAGCGACAGACGTCCGAAGGAGGAGCCATTCTCGCCCGTTGTGGCTACGTTCGCCTCGCCTCCCGACGAACACTACTATGGACTGGGTCAGAATCAGGAAGGCGTCCTGGACCACCGTTTCCAAACGGTCAATTGTTGGCACGATTATGGCGCGCCTGGCGGCGAGAGCGTTTGTGTTCCGTTTATGGTCTCAAGCCGAGGCTATGGGCTGGTGTGGGACAATCCGTCGAAGACAACGATCCGGGCTGGCTTCAACGAACAGACTATGTGGTTGTCGCAGGTTGGCGACCGGGTTTCTTTCTTTGTCATCGCCGGAAACAACACCGACGAGATTTATTCCGGTTATCGGACGCTGACTGGTCCGACTCCAATGCTGCCCAAGGCGGCCTACGGATTCACGCAGAGCAAGCAACGCTACGATTCGCAGGACGAAATTCTTTCCGTTGCCAAGGGCTATCGAGAGCGGCATCTTCCTGCAGACATCATTGTTGTCGACTTCCTCTACTACACCAAAATGGGCCAGATGGATATGGACCCAGCGAAGTGGCCCGACCCAGAGGCGATGAACCGGCAGCTTCACGACACGGGATTCAAGTCGATGATCAGTATCTGGCCACGCTTTGCCAAGGGATCGCGCTACTATGAAATGCTCGTCAAGAAGGGTTGGTTCGAGAACGACGCTGATGGAACACCAACCAACGGCAGGCACATGGATCGAGTCGGTTCGGACATAGACACCACCAATCCCGATGCTGCAAAGTGGTTTTGGGAAACGATTCGAGACAACTACATCGACAGAGGCTTCGATGCAATATGGCTAGATGAGACGGAGCCCGACATTCCGCCGGACAACAGCTACTTTTCCATCGGCCCCGGCCGACGCTATTACAACGTCTATCCACTTTTTCACACCGCGTCTGTTTATGAGGGCTCCAGGAAGGAGTCAGACAGACGCGTGCTGACTTTGGCTCGCGCGGCATATCTGGGTGCTCAACGAAACGCGGCAATCTTTTGGTCATCGGATATCTATTCGACCTGGGATACCCTGAAGCGCCAAGTGCCCGCAGGACTCAATTTCACGGCTTCGGGTTTCCCTTATTGGTGCAACGACGTCGGTGGATTCAACGGCCTGCCTCCGGAACATCACCCGCTTCACCCGCCGTTGATCGATCCCTCCGATGCGCGCGATAACGTTGGCGGCTATGACGACTATCCCGAACTATATGTACGCTGGTATCAGTACGGAGTTTTCCAGCCCATCTTTCGTACACACGGCACGCGAACATTCAACGAGATATGGACTTACGGCAAACAGGCAGAGCCGATCCTGGAAAAGTATCTGAAACTCCGCTATGAACTTTTGCCATACATTTACTCGCTTGGCTACCAGTCCTACAAGACAGGGGCTCCTTATATGCGCGCGTTGTTCATGGACTTTCCGAACGATGCAAAGATCTCTGCGATTGGGGATGAGTACATGTTTGGGCCGGCATTCCTTGTCGCACCCGTGACGGACCAGGGAGCGACCAGCCGCTCTGTCTACCTCCCAGCGGGCGCCAGATGGTTCAACTTCTGGACCAATGAGCGATTCGAGGGAGGCCAGACCATCACAGTCAGCGCTCCTATCGATACTATTCCGCTTTTCGTTCGGGCCGGCTCAATTCTGCCCTTGGGAAGTGCGATCGAAAACACAGAACAGAAGCAGAATATAGAGAAGATTCGCATCTATCCCGGAGCGGACGGCGCCTTTTCGCTCTACAACGACGACGGGAAAACCTATGCGTATGAAAGAGGTGAAGTGCAGATCACTCGCCTAACCTGGGATGATGCTTCGGGCAAATTCTCTGAAGCAGGGGCAAAAGCCTGGACCGCGCCAGACGGCAAACTAGTGGAGATAGTCGGGAACAAGGCCGGCAATTGAGGGCGGTTTGCCCTATAGGAGAGGAGGGACAGCTCTTCCGCTGCCCCACTGATAGGAATAGTGAGGGATTCCTCGGCCGCACGCGGATCGGACGGGAGTTCCTGAAGCCCGCCAAGCCTCGCGTTCATATCTATATCGATTACGAATCCGCAATCGACATCGAACTGCCTCCAAGAGCGGGAGCACTTTCGTCGAACTTGCGGAGCTTCGGATCGGTCTATGGGAATTACAATCTGTGCCGTCAGAAATCAAGGGGAAGGCGGCTGGCAGCCTCAATTTGCGACAACCGATACCCCACTCTACTGTAAGAAACCGTGTACTACTTAAATCGTCCGATGGTTTCGTCTATGGTTCTACTTTTGCAGTGGGTTCATCGTTCGTTTCCTTGGCCGCTAGATCCAGACCCTTGGGCAAAGGCTAGGTGAGGAGTCAGGATGTTGAAAGCGGTTCTTCTCGGAGTGGTGCTGCTTGGCTCGCAGATGCCGGCATATTCGCAGGCATTGCTTTCAAACCGTGATGACGGCCAATTCAGGAAAATGATCGGCAATGAGGACTTCGTCAGGCTTTCAGCTCGGTTAGACTCCCTAAACACGGACATAGTGAAGAAGGGTCTCCATGATTATCCAGATTCTCAAGGGAAACTCCTTACCGGCTACGATTATGGAGAATTCTTCGACTGGGATCTCTACTTCGAAAATGTCTACCTCTCCTACTACGGCGTGAATAAATACGATTTCACAAACTTCAAACTGTTTCTTGACCGGCAAGAGCCGAACGGATTCATATCCAGAACCATCGGCGTCAAGTATCCGAAGCCAAAGCAGATGTTCAAGCCGTTTCTGGCTCAAATCGCAGTCCTGGGTTCGAAACAGAACGACGATAACTACGAATGGCTGCGCGGGAATTACTACGGGCGGCTTCAAAAGTATGTGCAGCATTGGTTTGATTACGATGGCGACCATAATGGACTTCCGGTGTGGAACAGTTCCGACGCAAGCGGAATGGACAACCAATATTCGCGCTCTGGAGACTTCGATGCATCGCAAGATGAAGGGGTGGATCTAGCCTGCTACCTGGTTCGTGAGCTAAGAGCAATGGCGATGATCGCCGACAGGTTAGGGAAATCCAAAGACCGCAGAATGTACTCAGGTCACGCCGCACGATTGGCAAAGGCCATAAACCAGGTATTCTGGGATGAAAAAGACGGCTTCTACTACGATCGCAATGAGAAGACGGGTAAGCAGATCAGAGTGAAGTCAGTCGCGGGGTTCATGCCGCTGTGGGCAGGTGTCGCAAGCCGAAAGCAGGCAGAGAAACTTGTCAACGATCATTTATTGAATAAGGAAGAGTTTTGGCTGAAGTATCCGATAGCCAGCTATGCGAAGACAGAACCGGATTTCTACCAGGGAAGCCGTGACGGAGAGTGCAATTGGCGCGGCCCTGTATGGATCCCGGCGAACTATATGATCTTTCACGGACTTCTCCGGTACGGATTCAAAGAACCGGCAAAAGAACTGGCGATCAGTGCGTTCAGAATGGCGCTTGACCTGAATAAAAACACCAGGGAGTATTACGATTCAGATAGCGGAAGCGGCAACGGGATGAATCCGTTTTGGGGATGGTCGTCACTGGCGTACGTGATGCCGCTGGACTACGTGAACGGATACGATCCCATGGACCTGACGGTTGAGATAAGGCCTTTGATCAAGGAGGAGCTTGGAATTCAATTCTAAGCGCAACTAACCGGCGGTCTCGAACATACTGCTGCGTCACTTATACTTCAAATAATCGGGAGGTCGGTTGTATTCCATCCATTCACTATTGCCGCAGAGCGTTCTTGAGGATGGGGCTGAAGCGTCTGGCCTTGACTGGACTGTGCGCTGCGCCGATGCCCCAGCTGTTGAGATCGGAGGATGCATCTGCGATTCGATTCGTCAATCGCCAGAAGGCATCGGGTATTCAATTCGTCCTCGATAATTGTCCCACCGAAGACAAGCCGGTGATTGATAGCGTTCTGGGCGGAGTGGCGCTATTTGACTACGATGACGATGGATATCTCGATATTTTCTTAACCAATGGCGCCACTATTCCAGGTCTTACCAAAGACGGTCCGCGTTTCTATAACCGCCTGTATCACAATAACCACGACGGCACGTTTACCGACGTTACGGATCATGCCGGTGTTCGCGGCGATGGCTACAGCATGGGCGCCGCAGCTGCGGACTATGACAACGACGGCATTTCAGATCTCTATGTGACCGGCGTTAATCGCAATTTTCTGTACCACAACAATGGCGATGGTACATTCACCGACGTAACAGAACGTGCAGGCGTAACTGGAATTAACGCAGCCGGTAAGAAGCTTTGGTCGGTCTCCGCCGCGTGGGTTGATTACGATAACGACGGTCGTCTGGATCTCTTCGTAAATAGTTACCTGGATTGGACCCCGGAAAATAACAAAGTCTGCGGTCCGGCCGGGAAGCGATTGTCCTGCCATCCCAATCTTTATGACGGAACGGCGAGCTTTCTCTACCATAACAATGGCGACGGCACATTCACCGACGTATCCGCAAAGATTGGAATCTCCGATCACCCTGGCAAAGGGATGGGGATGGCGATCGCGGACTATAACAACGATGGGTGGATGGATATTTTTGTCGCCAACGACAAGATGGCCAACTTCCTTTACAGGAATCGAGGGGAGGGGCGCGGATTCGATGAAGTCGGCATGGAGTCGTTTGTTGCGTATAACGGGGATGGCTTATCGATCTCAAATATGGGTGTAGATTTCAGGGACTGGAATAATGACGGGCTCCCCGGCCTTTTTGTGACCGCCTTGCGCGGGGAGACGTTTCCTCTTCTTCGTAACGAAGGCAATGGATTTTTCAGTTCGGACGACTACAAGGCCGGGATCGGATTCCAGAGTATGCGGATGAGCGGTTGGGGTACGGGTATCTATGACTTCGACAATGATGGCTATAAGGATTTGTTCACCGCCAACTCCCAAGTCAACCGGGTTCCAGATCCTGAGTCCGAGCAGCAATACATGCAAGCCAATGCGGTATTCCGAAACTTGCATAATGGCACATTCAAGGACGTGAGCGGTGAAGCGGGGCCTGACATGCAAGTTCCCGCAGTCCATCGAGGAGCCGCGTTTGGCGATCTGAACAATGACGGCAAGGTGGATGTCGTCGTGTCAGTAATAGGCGGCCACCCGGAGTTGCTCTACAACGTGTCGGCAGGACACAATCATTGGATCTTGATTCAAACCATCGGCGTCAAGAGTAACCGGGACGGAATCGGCACCCGAATCAAGGTAGTCGGTGAATCGGGCCTGACTCAGTACAATCACGTGACAACTGCCGGAAGTTACGCCAGTTCCAATGACAAGCGAGCCCATTTCGGATTGGGCAGCGATGCTACGATCAGAGAAATCGAGTTGCGCTGGCCGTCAGGCACCATTCAAACGTTACACAATGTGAAAGCGGATCAGATTTTGAAGATTGTTGAGAAGTAACACATGAAACCCCTTCTCGTCTTCGTGTTCGCCGTGCTATGCAACTGCTGCTCAGCTTACGCGGAGCAGTGCATGGGAATCGAAGCTCAATTGCAATCCATGTCAAGACAGTTATTCCGCGGCGACGCCGTGGGCGCGGAACGGACCTTGGGTCCGTTGGAGTCGGCGCGTCCCGATTGCACCCTTCTTGTCCTTGCCCAGGCACGCGTACAAGCAGCAAAAGATGATGAGGCGGCGGACGCGACATTTGTGCGCTACACTTCGCTGAGTCCACGGGATGCTCAAGGCTGGGCCCATCTTGCGCGCTTCCTGATAGCCCAGGGAGAGTACCAGCGGGCGGATGCTGCCGCTAGCTTGGCCACTGACTGCGACCCCGCCGACCCAATTGCAATGGTGGCTCAGGGCCAGATTCTGGGTTTGAAGGGGCATTTGCAGGAAGGCATCAAGTTGCTCGAACAAGCGATTAGCTTAAACCCGGACGACGAAGATGCGAGATTCCAACTGGGCAGCATGGAAGATCGCGCCAAGCATCCCAAACTGGCGGTTCAAGATTTTTCCGAAGCTGTATCGATCAATCCTTCCGATGCGCGCGCATGGGACTATCTCGCTCTCGATCTAGAGCCGCTCGGCGAAATTGATCGAGCTTTGCAGTCCTACAAGCGAGGTCTTTCAGCGAACAGTCCTGGAGCGTACTTTGACGCGTTCCTCCCGTATAACTATGGTCGATTCCTGATGAAACTCAATCAGCTTTCAGCGAGCAAAGAGCAGTTGGATCAGGCGGTAGTGTTGACGCCGGAGGCAAGAGCGGCATGGTATGAGCGCGCACGGCTCGGCATACG
>Ga0182027_10015882_pt1 | contig 10313 bp, 4 predicted proteins | sample 712E1DmetaG_FD_121300 | JGI IMG/M metagenome (GOLD analysis project Ga0182027, IMG submission 121300) | Permafrost microbial communities from Stordalen Mire, Sweden - 712E1D metaG (Illumina Assembly) | ecosystem: Environmental > Terrestrial > Soil > Wetlands > Permafrost | place: Sweden... | reverse complement strand
TGCATAAAGATCCATTGATTTTCTTCGTTTACCCCGACCCCAAGGGGAGCGAAGAAAATCAATTTACGCCCCTTGGGGCTGGGGTAAATAAATTGATTTTCAAGCGATATTGAATTTATTGTTTATGATTCCCGACACTCATATAATAATATAGTACGTGAGATGAAGGGATTCATTTTCGATTCCTCAATTTATTTAAACAGAGTATAAATTACTTGGCTTTTATAAAAATATTAAAAGAACAAGGTAACAAATTGCCTGTCATTTATATATAACCAAGAATTAGCTGATATTCCTGAGTTAAATGAGGAAGATTAAGTTTTTCTCAAATGTAGGATTTGTACGCTTCAAGAATGAAAGCAAGGAACAAATAAGTTCCTCTATATCACAAGCTATCCTGATTTATTATCCAATCTGGTTAAAGACAGGCTATTGAATATATCTTTTTAAAAGGATTGAAAATAAAAGTTTAATATACTTTGTTCCCTCACAAAACAAATTTGCTGACAAAAAGAGAAAAACAGATAATGGAACTCATAATTATGGGTTTTACTGTTCCCATGATAAGCAAGACCCTGTTCATTTCAGAAACGACGGTTATCACTCATAAAGAAAACATAAAAGTGAAGTTGCATGCAAAAAATAGCTGTAACTGTGTCTCTCTTTACCTTATTCAAAAATACATGGGTAAAAAATCCTAATTTATTAGGATTGACAAGGGTACAAAATCCATTTAATTTTGGTGTGACAAGTATAGTTAATATCCCAAAATGGAATTGCAACATCTTTCTTCTTTGGACTTTACTCAATATTTAGCCTCGAATTATATAGGTCTCATGTACAAGCTGACACTTTTCCAGATTTGGGAATGTTGTAATGTATTATTGCAAAAACAAAATTTTCATAATCATTAAAAATAATAGAAAATGAAAAGGCAATTATTTATCGGTCTGATAATATTTAATTGGGGTTTGACAATATACGCTCAAAATTGGAGTGGGTCAACTCCTGGATCTATTTATTATAATCAAGGAAATGTAGGTATCGGAACTTCTTCACCTCTTGGGAAACTTGATATATTTAGTTCTACTGCAAATGATGTTCTACTTTCTTTCCCTCGTTCATCAAATTCAACTGTTAAGGCATGTTGGTTTTCTGTTGATGGAAACGACAACTCTGTTTTCACTACGACAAATGCTCATATCAATTTTAAAACTAACTGGAATGGCGGAACTCCTCTTACAACATTATTTCTAAAAAGTGATGGTAATGTTGGTATTGGAACTGCTACGCCACAGACTTTATTGCATATTTATGGTGTCAATTCTGGATTATTAAGACTTGAAAATTATACGGATGATAATATTGGGATACAACTTAAAGGTACAAGTGGGCAAAGATGGATTATCGGGAATAATATTTCAATGGGTGGCACAGGTCAGAACTTTCAGATTTATGACTGGGCAAATAGTGCAGTAAGATTAAATATTGATTCAAATGGCAATGTGGAAATTGGAATGACTCCTACATCAACAGTGGCTAAATTAGAAACTGCAGGAGGAATTGTTGTTTATTCATCTGCTATTTCAAATGCTCCAACTGCATCATCTCTTGTATTAGATCAACAATCTGGTGGTGTAGCAAGAGTTATGGCTTCAGGTGCAAGTACTTGGAATGCTAATCTTGCAATAAATCCTTATGGTGGCAATGTAGGTATCGGAACTACTTCACCTAGTTGTAAATTACAAGTTGGAGATGCAACAGGGCAGGTAACACTTGGTATTTTCGGCAAATCTACAACAGCAGATGTCGCTCCAATGCTTGCTTTTGTAAGATCAAATGCTTGGTATATGGGAATGCCAAGCGCAGCGGGTTTTTCATTAGGATATAATATTGCAAGTTATTCTGATGCTGATATTTTAGCAGGTTCTAAATTCTATATTACGAGTTCAGGTAATGTAGGTATTGGCACTACAAGTCCTGGTGTTAAATTAGACGTTAATGGTGATATGGGTATAAAGGGTTCTAATAAAATATATCTTGCTGATGATTTAGGTACGCCACCATATATAAAAGGTATTTGGGATAGTAATGATTATACTGGAATGGAATTTCATTCTGGTTTTTCTGGTTTAGATACTACCGTTATAGTTATTTCAGCCAACGCTAGGGTTGGCATTGGAACTAAAACGCCACAAAATCTTCTGGATGTGTATGGTACAATACACGCTAAGGAATTTAAAGCCTCATTGGACGGTTGGTCTGATTATGTCTTTGATAAAGACTATAAACTTCTGTCACTGAATGACGTTGAAAATTACATCAACACAAATAAAAAACTACCTGATATTCCTTCAGCTAAGGAAATCACAACAGATGGAGTAAAACTTGGGGAAATGAATGCGCTCCTGCTTAAAAAAGTCGAGGAGTTGACGCTTTATGTCATAGAACAAAATAAGAAGATTCAATCTCTTGATAAGAAAATTGAGAAACTTGAATCTGAGAAAACCAATAAATTTTAATGACATGTTAAGATCATCTAAAATCAGGTATTGGTTATTTGCCTGTATTTTCACATTCGCTTCTTCAGGGATTTTTGCACAAAACACAATAGCCTATGGATATGATGATAATGGTAACAGGACTTCAAGGGCTTTATCGGTTCAAAAATCTGCATATATCACCTTGCCGGCATCTGAGAAAGATATTAAAGTCAAGGACAAACTCTCTGATGCTGAATCAAAAATAAAGATATACCCAAACCCAACCAGTGGGATTATCAGGATATCACTTGAAAACTATCCCGATGCGATAAACGGAAGATACCAGGTCTATAATCTGAGTGGTACAATATTAAAAGATTCAAGGTTTGATTCCTCTATGACCGAAATTAATATGAGCGATATATCCAATGGCATCTATGTGCTTCGTCTTATTATAAATGGTAATCGTTCGGATTACAAAATAATTAAGCAAAACTAATTTATTCTGCAAGAATCTCCAACCCTGTCAATTTCATAATAATATGAAATCTCAAATTATACTCATTATAAGTTTTTCTTTAATTTCACTAATTGTTACCGGTCAACAGAGCACGGTTGTCCTAAATACGACAATGACCGGGACCCAGAATATTGTAGCAAGAGATGCGGTTTTCTTGTCTCCGGGGTTCTCTTATACTGCCACTTCGGGACATACCTTTGATGCCTCAATCAACTCTCAGTTACACCCCCCTGCATATTCAACAGGAAGCAATATAATTGATCCGGATACACGTTCACTAAATACTGCCCTCCCGGTTGGAACCCTGCCTGGAGTATTTAATGTCAATAATGTTGGAGCTGCAACCTACCAGATCCCGATTTTTACTTCACCCGGGACCGCAGGTATGCAGCCGCAAATATCAATCGTGTACAATAGTTTAAGCGATGATGGACTACTTGGTAAAGGATGGGATATAGCAGGTCTTTCGGCAATAAGAAGAGTCCCTAGAACCTTTTACAATGACACTATTAGAGTTGGTGTCATGTTGGAATCATCGGACAGGTTTGCCCTGGATAGCAACAGACTTGTTTTAACTTCAGGGACGTACGGGGCTGAAAATTCCGAATATAAAACCGAATTGGAGACCTTCGTTCTGGTCACTGCAAAAAACACAGCAGGCAATGGTCCAGAGTGGTTTGAGGTCAAAACAAAGGACGGGCGGACCCTTGAATACGGGAATACTGCCGATTCCAGGGTTGAGGCTTACGGGAGCCAGACGGTTTACATGTGGCGTCTGAACATGGTTAAAGATCAAAATGGTAATTATATTAATTTCCAATACAATAAAATTAAGGGAGAATCCTACATTAAGACAATAGCGTACACTGGGAATTTGGGGACCCAATTGGTACCTTATGACACAATAAAATTTAATTATAGTACACGATCAGATACAAATTCTTATTTTGTCGGAGGGAGCCGGATTCCAAATACTGCTTTACTGACATCTATCCGGATGGAAACAGAAGGAAATGAACTGGTCCGTGAATATCAATTCAGATATGTATCTGATTTTTATACTCATCTCAACGAGATTGTTGAATATGGCAGTGACCACAAATATTTAAATTCTACTGCTATCGGTTGGGGTACATCCACTACAGAATTTTCAAATAATGACGTGTTTAACAATGGAAGAAAAAATAAGTTCTATCAGGGTGACTTTAATGGCGATGGCAGAACAGATTTTATTATAACAGAAGATAAAACCTCATTTACAACATCTGACCAATGGAGCCTGTATTTAGCGACCACGGATGGTACAAGTTTCACTCATATCGCAGATGGAAACCTGAATAGTAATTTTAAAGGTTTTGTTGTGGTAGATGCTGATGGAAACGGGAAAGATGACGTTTTGTGGAGGTTCAGAGAGACTGTTAATTACAAGTATAATCCTCATCCTTGTGAAGAGGGAGAATCATCTGTACAATCTTCAGGTAATTCAATGCAAACGGACCAGGTACAGCCACCAACATCCCAGGATACATGTTGGGATGTAGCCTCATATGAACAGGAAGTTTTTAAGTATTACTATATAAATAGTTCAGGTTTAGCCAGAGGCAGCAGTTCTTATGACCTGGTTTTCCCCAACGCTCCAGCGGATATATCACTTATGCCGGTTGACCTTGATGGGAATGGTAAAGTGGATTATTTGGTTCTCACATCTTCAAAAAATATTTATAATATAAGAGGCGTCACATGGAATAGTTCCCCTGATTTTAATTCACCTGATGATGTCAGAATACTGGATTTTGATGGTGATGGCAAAAAAGAAATACTTGTCATAAAGAATAATAACAGCTATATCTATCAATATAACTCTTCAGGTGGGATTTTTGATACTATTTATTCTTCATCCTCCTTCCCGACTAATAACGACAGAATTTTCCTTGGGGATTTTAATGGGGATAAAAAAACTGATATTCTATCCTGGAGGAGCGGATCAGGCTGGTCCTTGAAATTCTCGACGGGAACATCTTTTGTAGCATCAGCTAATACGCCTGCATTAATAAATGTTGATCCAAACGCTTCAATTACAGATAATAACTATTATATATCTGATTTTAACGGTGATGGGAAAGACGACATTCTCGAAGCATTTGTAAGCGGATCAGCCAGTCACCTGGATGTCTATTATAGTCAGGGTGGCGGGATATTTGAGAAAGAAGAAAATTCTTATTCAAAATCTTCCATTAACCAGGACTATTTTAATATTGGCGACTTTAACGGAGACGGGAAGAAGGATCTGTTTTACTATGATTATACCCAAGCTACAGATTCTGTCAATATCTGTTTCTTTCATAAAGATGAGTTAAAACATTTTGTTTCATCAATTGCGAACGGCTTAAATTATAAAACACAGATTACTTATGATCGCTTAAATTCAGGTTCATCGTTTTATTCGGCAAACAACAGCGCTGCATTTCCTGTTTACGATTATAACAGCGCATACTATGCAGTGTCTGAGGTGCATACTGACGATGGTCTTGGTAATACTATTCCATACGTTTATATTTGGGAAGGTGCAACAATTCACCGGCAGGGTAAAGGATTTCTGGGGTTTACAAAGAAGACTCAGACCGATGATTATAGAAAATATCAATCCATTAAAATATTTGAACAAAATGCACAATTTTACTATTTCAGCCTCAGTAAGGAAATTGATAAGCTGGCTACACCTTATGTAGATACGTTGAATATTGTCACTTATACTAACGACGTTACAAATTTTGGAGGTAAGCGAATCTTTCCTTATACTGTGCAGTCCATAGCAGCAAATCAGCAATTACAGACAACTATTACGACCTCGTACAATTTTGACAATTATGGTAACAACATCAAAACAAAAACAATTTATAGAAACGATGAAATGGGTTATGGTGTTGAAGCAATTAAATCATCCACAAACCTGTATTCACAATATGGCAACTATGGAATACCAAATAAACTAATCAAAACCACAGATTCTTCAACTTATACAAATGAATCATCTTATGCCAGAATTCGGACATTTACATATGATAATAATGGGAACCTTCTGACTGAAACAAATGATTCTTCGAAAGCAAAGGCAGTTACAACTACATTTTCATCATTTAATAGTTTCGGGCTTCCTTTGCAAACAACAATTTCAGCTCCTGGTCTGACCTCAAGATCAACAACCGTTGAATATGATACTAAAGGAAGGTTTATTACAAAAGTAATAGATCCAACAGGTACTTACTCAACTAAAACGTACTTTCCGGGAACAGGAAATGTAAATACAGAGACAAGCATAGATGGATTGACAACAACTTATTATCATGATGGTTTTGGTCGTCTTACAGAGACTGTTACACCTCAATCAAATCATATTTATACATCCTATCAGTGGGAATCTTACACTTCCCTGTATTCTGTATTGACGCATGCCACAGATAAACCTTTTGTCAAGTCTTATTATGATCTCTTAGGAAGGGAAGTGAGGTCAGAAACTGAAAACCCCAGAGGAATTGTTCACCAGGATAAAGGTTATAATTCAGCTGGTCAGCTTGCTTCACAATCATGGCCTTACTTAGAATATACCGATAATCTTAAATGGACTTATTTCATGTACGATGAATTTGGCAGATTAAAAAAGGACTCCACTTCACGTTCATACACTAATTATGGTTACAGCGGGAAGATGACCGGAAGCCAGAAGTGGATAGGTTCAGATGAATTTTATGTTAAAAGCAGCCAGACAAACTCTTTGGGGAATGTGATTAAGTCAATAGAAAGTAATTCAACTGTCAACAACACTTATCGTAGTAATGGTCAGGTTAAACAGATGTCCGCTGACGGAACAATTGTCACTTTTTATTATGATGAATATGGAAGACAGGATTCAGTTATTAATCCAAATTCAGGAAAGACTACCTACCAATATAATGCTTTTGGAGAACTTTCCTCGCAAACAGATGCAAAGAATAAAACATTTACATTCCAGTACGATAACCTTGGACGGATTACAACCAGAACAGGTACAGATGGCAATACCAGTTATACCTATGTACAAAATGGCTACGGGAAAGAGCAGATTCAAAGTATAACAAGTCCGAACGGAGTCAGTCAATCCTATACTTATGATACTTATGGTCGTATAACACAACTGACTGAAAGTATTTTGGGTGATCAGAGTTTCTCTACAACTTATGGTTATGATATCTGGAATAACAATACGTCTGTTACTTATCCTTCAGGAATTAGTATAACAAATGTCTATATCAACGGATACCTGAATGAGATAAAAAAATCAGATGGTACATCTATCTGGAAGCTTGATAGTATAAATGCTTTAGGACAACCTGTTAAATTCACGCTTGCAAACAGCTCAAATTTCACAACAAATTTTGATTATGATAATTTTGGGAATTTAATTGGTAAAAAATATTTTTCTACTCGCCCCCAGACATATACCTTCGATACATTAAGAGGAAACATGTTAACACGCAGCTATAAACCATCCGGATCAGGTGTGAAGACAGAAACATTTGAATATGATGTTCAGAATAGATTAATTTTATCCACAGTCAATGGGCTGTCGTCAGATACTGTATCCTATGATAGCCGTGGGAATATAGTCTATAAAACCGGGTTGGGAACATATCGCTACAATAGCTCAAAGGTTAACAGGCTTGACTCAATTAATGTTAAAACTTCATATAGCTCTTTACCTTTCGAGAATATTACATACAACGACTATAACCTTACTGCAACCCTTAAGCAGGATCATGATACCCTTCAGTTTTTATATGGCCCGGATAACCAGAGGATAAAGACTATCCTTATAGAAAACAGGGATACAATAAAAACAAAGTATTTTTCACTCAATTATGAAAAAGAGGTCAAAAGTTCAGGAGTAAGACAATTACATTATATTTATAGTCCGTTTGGTCTGGTGGCAGTGATAATAAGACAGGGGTCGACCGATAGTTTGTATTATACTGAAACGGACCATATGGGGTCAATAATAGGATTAATGAGACCAAATGGTACCTATGCTGAAAAATATTCTTATGATGCCTGGGGAAGAATACGGAACCCTACGGATTGGAGTTATGATAATGTACCAGCGCCAACTCTTATCGATAGAGGTTTTACAGGACATGAACATCTTGATAAATTTGGATTGATAAATATGAATGGCAGGTTATATGATCCTGAAATTGGCCGTTTCGTCAGTGTTGACCCGGTAATCCAATTTCCTGAAAACTCGCAGAGCTTCAATGGGTATGGGTATTGCCTTAATAATCCATTGAAATACTCGGATCCTTCCGGAATGCTTGTCGCTCCCCCTGATATGGATATGGGTCCAATTGACCAATATTTTGGCTGGATGACTGACGTTGCCGGATCCTGGCATATGAGTGGTGGTGGGGGCTATGGTCTTCCGGGTCAGGGGCGAAATGGGAAAGGATTAAATGGAGTATATTGGGATTGGGAATCTTTCACCTACAGGTCTACATCTCATTATGAAGAAGTTTCTGGTCCAATATTTAATAGAACGGATTTTGAGAAAACATACAGTCTGCAAATTGTATATGGTCAAAAGCAAAGTATTAGTGGATTTCAATATTTTTCAACACCTACTCTTCCAAATGGTAATGTTATAAGCAGGACGGTACCAATTTTATTCTCTATAAAGGACCAGAATTTTGCTTTCAATCTCTTATGGGAAGCGAGTTGCTTTGGTGATAGTGAATTTCTTGAAAATAATGCTTTTCTAACTAATATGGGTGTTTTAATATTGCCTAATTACAATAATACAGCATCCAAATGTTCATTTAACTATTTGCCAGTTTGTGGGCTTAATGATAATTATTTTGTCACATACAATAATCAAAGTTTATTAATATTAGGGACTTTTCACACTCATCCTGGTGGTTCTGAATATGACTGGATAAATGGCTGGGATATGCAATATTTAATACAGTATGGTCCAGTTTTTGTACTATCAGATTTTAATCTGTGGGTAGGTTACGCAAATAATGGGAAGCAGTATGCTGAACCAATTGTAAGCAACAGTGTATTTTTAAGCAACCCCGGAATTTATAATTATGTTAAACATATACCCGGTTGGAACAGATGAATAAGAAATTTTATAAAGTAATCTGCTTTCTAATTTTGGCAGAAATTGTGTTTGCACATCATTTATCTGCTCAGATAAGAACGAATGAGACTCCGATATTAATTTCTTTTAATGATTCTATCTTTATAAAGAGTCCTGTAATTATGAATTTTTTCAGGCAATATTTAGCTCGATATAGGGATACAATTAATTATAAATACATACCTATTATTCTTTGTCAAATCAATAGTTTCGACGATACCTTGTTCCTAACTATGTCTGGATATGATGATTATCATCACATTTATGGAAGTCCTAATGCATATATTAAATTTGAAAATAAAATGATACTTCTGGATTTCGGAATTGGGAGAACCATAGATAGTACAAAAAACATGACTAATTTATTAAGCAAACTAAATATTGGTATTGACCATCAACATATTAATGGAGAAGTCTATTTTTTCCCAGCATGGCAGCTTAAAATATTTAGTAAAGGCAACTATATAATAAAAAAGGGTATTAGACCGCCAGGCTCACCTCCTTTGCCTGAGTTATCAGATACAATAAATGTACATTATTCAATACCTAAAAAATAAGATAAAATAATGCAAAAGCCCGAATAATAGGACCTTTTATACCACATAAGCCTGCCTGGCATTAAAATCCCGAATCAAGGCATTAAGGACTTTTAGGATAGATTTTTTCTCATCATCCGGCATCTTGTCGAGCTGTTAAATTGTTTGAGCAGTTCGGCATCTTTTAAAGTCTGTTCCACTTTATCGGACTTGGTAAACATCAACGTATTAAAAGAATTATCTTAATACGTTGTAAAACTTAAATGTCATGACAACCAGGAAAACAGAAGAAAGAAACATCCGAAGCCTGACAAAAGTATCAGGCGGATCGAGCTATGCTGTAACCATCCCAATGGAGTACATCCGGAAGCTTAAATGGAAAGGAAAACAAAAGCTCGATGTAAGACTTTACCAGGACAGGGTCATTATCCGTGACTGGAAACCAGAATGATTTTTTCTTTCAATTGAAACACTTTCAGTTGAAAAATAAAAATGCATATCTTTAAGGTTAATAGCATTATTTTGAAAAAAGCAATGTACCTGGTCATTGAAAAGCCGGAGCCGGAGGGTGAAAATGGGGTTTACTGGTATAGTTATTGCCT
>Ga0182027_10015878_pt1 | contig 10315 bp, 10 predicted proteins | sample 712E1DmetaG_FD_121300 | JGI IMG/M metagenome (GOLD analysis project Ga0182027, IMG submission 121300) | Permafrost microbial communities from Stordalen Mire, Sweden - 712E1D metaG (Illumina Assembly) | ecosystem: Environmental > Terrestrial > Soil > Wetlands > Permafrost | place: Sweden... | reverse complement strand
GAGTGGCGGGCATCCTGCTGGTGGGCTTCGGCCTGGCCTACGGGGTGTGGGGATTGCGTCGCGCCGCTGGCCAGAAGATGCACGGGCACCACCATCACCACTACGACCACGTTCACGATCCTTAACGCGCGTCGGTGTGGGGACTGTTCCTGCTCTCCTGCATCGACCCGTGCATCGCGGTGGTTCCCATCCTATTCGCCGCGGCTCCGCTGGGCGCGCCGTCGGCTGTGGTCGTGGTGGTGGCCTACGAGGCCGCCACCTTGCTCACCATGGTCGCCCTGGTTCTGCTGGCGCGGGCCGGTGCCACGCGCCTGCGCTGGCACTTACTCGAGCACTACGCCGACGGCGCAGCCGGCGCGCTGATCGCCGTGGTCGGCGGGGTGCTGCTGGTGCTGGGAATGTAGCGGGCTGGCCAGCCACGGTCAGCGATGTCCGCCGCCGTGGCCACCGCCGTGACCGCGCGAGCCACCACCGACACTCCCGCGTGAACCACTAGCGCGCGAGCTGCCACCGAATCCGTATCTCCCGCCCGCACCGCCGCGGTATCCACCCCACCCGTACCCGGCGCGGTACAGTCCCACGTACCAACCAAAACCCCCGGGACCGCGGGGGCCAAAGTATGGATAGGGACCCCAGCCCCAAACCCATGGCGCGGCCAACCAGGTCCACCCGTAGCTAGGATAGTAGACATAGGAATAGGGATAGGCGTCATTGGCCGCGCCTTCATAGGTGTACTGGTTTCCGTAGGGCATCCAGATCCAGCCGTACTCGCTGGTGTACACCCACTGTCCCCCGCCCGCCGCCTGTGCCGGACCCGCGGGCTGCTGAGCCTGAGACGGCGACTGCGCCTGAACCGGTGGTGCTGGCGGCTGTTGCGGCGGCGCGGGAGGTTGCATGTCGGGCGCCGGCGTGGATGGCTGAACCGACTGGGGTGCGGTGCCAGCGGTCGAGACCTGGCTCATCGAATACTCGACGGGGCTCATTTCCTGGGCGTGCGCGACGCCCAATCTGAGAATCAGCGAACAAATAGAGACAGTCAGTTTGATTCTCATGACGCCATCCTCGCGCTCTCAGGAGTTGACTGAAACGATACGGTGAACACGGGGATCGACCAGCCGCGCGCCTTGAGCTGCCGGTGAAGATCCTCGGCATTCGTCCCCGGGAAGTCGTCATCCGCTAGAACCAAGTCGTTGCCGAAATCGCGCGGTACTGGCAGTTGCTCCATGAATTCCAGCAGTGTCTTGCTGTTACTCGCGGCAATCACATCGCAACCTTCGTCTTCATAGGCAGTGACCAGCTCCTCACGCAGCTCTGGATCAGACACCTCGATAAACACGCGATCGGTGTCCACGGCCAGGAGTGTTCGCTCTATCCAGCCCAGCGGTTGACCCGACTTGCTTATGGCGACAGGAGGCACGCGTGACTCAGACTCGCGCAAGCGCGATGAGGAGAGGTTTGTTGTTTCGGAGTATTCGGTCTTCATGGGAAGCCTCCTTTCGGGGCACAACCAAGGGATCCAGCAATCGCGGTGCCAGACTCGAACCGGCCAGCGGCAACGCGATCAGGGTCTGCTGGCGCATAGTTCGACCGCGAACAGCAACGACACTGCGGCAGTCTGTCGCGGGCGACCCTGCCCCTGCGGCAGAGAGTCGCTGTGCGTCCGGCGAAACTCCCCGCCTGATGAGCAAGTGCGGCCTTCCCGTCGTGGCACAGCCGATGCAGCATGTCGCCTCAATACCGACCAAATGAGGTGTCACATGATGAATGCTTCCGACCGGCGTGAATTCACCTTGGACGAGTTGGCGCGTGCGGCACGAGAGCAGGTGCCCATCTCGCGGATTGTCATCGCTGACGACGATCCCGACAGCCTGGAGCTGCTGAAGATGGCCCTGGGAAATCCCCAGATAGAAATCTGCGAGGCGGCCAACGGCGCGGAATTGGTGGATCTCCTGGCCGAGGGCGGTCCGTTCGATCTGGTGGTAACCGACGTTCTCATGCCCTGGATGGAAGGACTTCAAGTGTTGCTTTCGGCGCGAGCGGCCGAGATTCATACGCCCGTCCTGGTGATTACCGGGCTCACACGGCCCGATCTTCAATCCAAAGTCGATCGCCTCGGAAACGCGAAATTGTTGCGCAAGCCCTTCGGAATCCCTGAGCTGCGTGCAGCGGTGGCCGACCTAATGGCCAGGCAACAATTGGCATGAGACACCCCGCTGTTGCTAGCGTTCCTTGTCGTCTTCTCCCACTTCGCGCGAAACCAGTCGCTGAATGGTGCGGCGATCGATGCCAAGAATGCTGGCCGCCAAGGTCTTGTTTTGACCGGTGTGCTCGAGAACTCTCTCGATGTAGCGACGCTGCAACTCCTCAAGCGTGGGCCAATCGCTATGGATGGCAGACAGGTTGCCCGATGCAACGTCCCCGGTGAGTGCGGGCAGATCACCGGGCAGGATCACCCCGCGCTGGGACATGGCCACCGCGCGCGCCAGCGCGTTCTCCAGTTCCCTGACGTTGCCCGGCCATGGGTAGTTGCGAATCCGGTACATGGCCTCGTCACTGATGTGCGGTTCGGCGCGACCGAGGATGGCGGCGTGCCGAGCGGCCAGGTGCAAAGTCAGGGCGACGATGTCGTCGCCGCGTTCGCGCAGCGACGGCACCCGCAACGAGACCACGTTGAGGCGATAGGCCAGATCCTTGCGCAGTCGTCCCGCAGTCACCTCAGCGCCCAGATCGCGGTTGGTGGCCGAGATCACGCGAACGTTCACCTTGAGGACTGCAGAGCCGCCCACCCGCCGCACCTCGCCTTCCTGCAGAACCCGCAGCAACTCGCCCTGCATCTTGCTCGGGACGTCCCCGACCTCATCCAGAAAAATGGTGCCCCCTTCGGCGGTTTCGAACAAACCCTTGTGGGAAGCACTGGCCCCTGTGAAGGCGCCGCGCTCGTGACCGAACAGCTCGCTTTCGAGAATCCCCTCGGCCAACGAGGCGCAGCTAAACGCGACAAAGGGATGCTCGGCGCGGCGGCTGCGCTCGTGGATAGTCTGCGCGACCAGCTCCTTGCCCGAGCCGCTCTCGCCCGTGATCAGAACCGTGGCTTTGGTGGGCGCGACCTGGGCAATCTGCTTGTAGAGTTCGAGCATGGCAGGGCTGGTACCCACCAGCACCTTGCGCCCGGCGATGGCGGAACGCAGAGAACGATTCTCCGCAGCCAGCCGTCTTCGCTCCATCGCGCCGGCTACCGTCGCACGCAGCGCCACCACATCCACCGGCTTGGCCAGGTAGTCGGCCGCTCCGCTAGCGATGGCGTCCATCGCGGCCCCGGGTTCGGCGTAGGCGGTAATGAGGATGACGGGAGTGTCAGGAAATTGCCTGGTGACCGCCGCCAGCACCTCCAGACCGCTGGCGCTGGCCATCTGCACGTCACTCAGCACCAGGTCGAATGGGCCTTGGGCCAGTCGGTCAAGCGCCTCGCGACCGTCGGTCACGGTCACGACTTCGTAGTTCTCACGTCGAAGCACGGTGGCCAGAAGCTCAAGTGTCAGGTCATCGTCCTCGGCAATGAGAATCCTGCCGTGCGAACTCACGCACGGAAGACTATCATGGAGATCCTGTGACGCCGATGTGGTTTCACAGGAGGAGCTCATTGAGCAACGAAAATCCCAAGACTGAGTTGCTATCCAGCTGGCCTGTGCTGGTCGCTCTCGGCCTGGTGACGCTGCTCATCGTCGGGATGCTTGGGCTCGACATGTTCTTCTCACAGCGAGAGGCTCAAAGGACCACCGATATCATCGAGAATGCGCAGCGTTCGATCATCCTGCTCAGTGACATCCGAACCCACGCCAGACAGTTCGCCACGACGGACATCGAACGCGAGATCATCCATTCGACGAACGCCATCGCGACGGCTTCCCGCAGCTACGATCCCATTGCGACTTACCAGGGAGAACGCGACGAGTGGCACCACCTTCAGGATCTGCTGCGGCAACTGCTGGCCCGGCCCGGAAACCGCCAGGAGTCGGCCCCTCTCGAAGAAGAGATCGATAATTCCGTCGACAAGCTGGTGGCTATCAACACCAGCGCAGGTGTGGGCAACTTGACCGCGATCCGCACCGCGCACCGGCAGGCGCTGTGGAGCGACGCGGTTGTCGGCGGGATCGTGATCGCCATCGCGCTGGCTGTCTCCCTCTGGCTGCTGCGTGTGCTCAGTCGCCAGCGTCGGCTGATCGTTGAACGCGTCCGCTTCCTCAACGAGAAGAACAACGAGCTGGAGGCCTTTGCTGGGCGCGCGGCGCACGACCTGCGCAGCCCGATGAATCCCATCCGCGGATACACGGACCTCATCCTCGAGTCCCCGGGATTGCCGGACGAAGTCAGAGGAATGGCGCAACGGATTCACCGAGCGGTCGGACGCATGACCGGCGTGGTCGACAACATGCTGGCGCTTTCGGTTTCTGGGCGGCCACCCGTGGGACAGTCATCGTCCGCCTTGGTGGTCGAGCGGCTGGTCGAGGAAATGGGAGCGGAACTGCAAGGGGTCGACCTGGCGACGAAGCTGCGCGCCGGTCGGGTGGCCTGCACCGAGGAAGTCCTCGCCCAGATTCTGCGCAACCTGATTGGCAACGCCACCAAATTCCGCGCGCACGACCGACCCCTGCGCATCACCATCGAAACCCGAGACGTCGGGCCGATGGTCGAGATCGCGATCGAGGACAACGGCCTGGGGATGGATGCCGAGAGCGCCCGGCACGCGTTCGAGCCATTCTATCGAGGCCAGATGGACCGCGAACTCCCGGGGCATGGTCTCGGCCTCGCCATCGTGGACCGCACCACCCGAGCGCTGGGCGGAACTTGCGAACTATCGTCGGTCTTGGATCACAGCACGCTCATCGTGGTCCGGCTGCCTCGGCCGTGAATCGTTGTCCACAACATGGTTTCATCTCTCCCCGACCAGGGTTCTGGATTGAGCGGAGTGAAGACGGCTGTGATTCGCTGGCTCGGGCATCGGCGTAGCTTCAACGTCACTGGTTCCACTGCGGTGGAGGTGCCGGTGCCGGACGCAATCTTTTCCGTCCTGCTTGGCCGCGTAGACCAGTTTGTCCGCCTGCTGGACCAGTCGATCCAGCGATGTCCGCGGCCCGTCGATGGTTATGGCGCCGATGCTGAAGCTCGCCGGCCAACGGCCCTGCACGGCACCGCGGAGAGCGCCCATGAGCTTGTCGAGGACCATCTCCGCGGCCTTGTCGCCAGCCTCCGGCAATAACAATACGAACTCATCACCACCGTAGCGCGCAACCACGTCGAAAGCGCGCAAATTGCGCGCCAGCGTCTCCGCGACCACCACCAGCAGGCGGTCGCCATCCTCGTGCCCGCCCTCGTCGTTGACCTTCTTGAAGTCGTCGATGTCCAGATAAGCGAGTGAAAGCGACCGGTGATAGCGCTCGGCGCGGGCCACCTCGCGCTCAGCCGTCTCGACGAACGCCCTTCGGTTCAAGACACCGGTCAGCGGATCCGTCCTGGCCAGAATGGCCCAGCGCTCTGTCGTCGACCGCAGCCGCGAAAGAATGAAAGCAACGACGATGAAAAACCCCATTTCCACGATGCCATTCCAGTAGGGGATGAGTGGGTGGGAAAAGCGGTGAGTGATCAACCAGAGATCTTGCAGGCGCACCACCGCTGATAGACCGCAGATAAGCAATCCCGCACGCAAACTGACGAACCAAGTCGCGACCGCGATCGGTGCCAGATACAGCGGGGCTATGGAAACCTGCGCGCCCGTGACGTAGTCAATCATCCCGATTACAAGAACCATCGCGATCGCCCCGGCGACCACTTGCAACGGGCGCAGATTCTTCGCGTCTGAAGAAACTTGATGGTTCGTCATGTCGACGCTCCTTTCGCGTGTCCGTCCTCATCACCTTGCATCGGCAATGCCACGAGGAGCGGACGGCCTTGCTGCGCTGATTAGTTAGATTCCGCACCCAGCACGCAGGGGCACGAAGAAAGTGCCGCGTCACCCTGCCGCCCTCGGTGCGGCACACTGTCGCACCATCTTCAGGGACAGGCTCCGTGCTATCGCTCGTGGGCGTGTGCTATAGCACGCGCCTATATGTCCATGTTCTCTGAGCTGGGCCTTGTCCCAGCGCTTGCCGAAGCTATCGCCGCACGCGGCTACGACAACGCAACCCCCGTGCACGCGGCGGTGCTAGAGGCCAAGGTGCAAGGCCGCGATCTCCTGGTGTCTTCGCAAACCGGGTCGGGAAAGACGCTCGCCTTTGGCTCGCTCATCGCCCAGACCTTGCTGGAAGATCCTGCGCCAGCCACGGGGGATGGGCCAGAGGCCGCCAGGCCTGCTCGTCGGGTGCGGCGGCCCGGGGCACTGATTATCGCGCCCACGCGCGAGTTGGCCAACCAAGTGCGGGCTGAGCTCGCCTGGCTGTTCGCGCGCACGCCGCTCAGTGTGGCGGCGTTCACGGGCGGCAGCGACATCCGGCGCGATCTCAAGATCCTGCACACGGGGGCGGACCTGGTGGTGGGCACGCCTGGCCGCCTGGTGGATCTTCTGTCACGCAAGGCCTTGCACCTGGAAGAGGTCAAGGCGGTTGTCGTCGACGAAGCCGACGAAATGCTGGACATGGGGTTTCGCGAGGATCTGGAGACCATCCTGGCCGCAGCCACGGCGCGCACGCGCACGCACATGTTTTCGGCCACCTTGCCCCAGCCCATTCTTGCCCTGGCGGCCCGTTATCAGAAGGACGCAGCCCGCATCGATGCCCGCAGTCTGGGCGAAGCACCGACTCACGAGGATATTCGCCACGTGGCCTACCTGACCGCCATGGGTGACAGGGGCAAGGCGGTGGTCAACGTGCTTCGCCACAACCCCGACCAGCGCGCCATCGTGTTTGGCACCACCCGAGAAGGCGTCGCCGATCTGCACCGCGAGTTGGTGGGCCAGGGGTTTCGCGCGGTGGTGCTGTCCGGGGATCGCGCGCAGGCCGAACGCAATCGCGCACTCGAAGCCCTCCGCGCGGGCGAGGCGCAGATCCTGGTGGCCACCAATGTGGCCGCACGCGGTCTGGATCTGCCCGAGGTGGACCTGGTCGTGCACGCCGATCTTCCACTCAATGGTGAGGCGCTCACCCACCGCAGCGGCCGCACCGGACGGGCCGGTCGCAAAGGCACCAGCGTTCTCATCGCCTCTCTGGCCGAACGGCGCAAGGCTGAACGCTTGCTGGCCTATGCCAAAGTGGAGTTCTCGTGGGCCAACGTGCCTGGCGCCAAGGAGATCAGGGCCCAGGGTGAGAAGCGCCTGGAAGAGACACTGCGGACAGAAGCCGCGAGCGAGCCCTCTGCCGAGGCTTCAGCCATGGTGGAGAGTCTGAGTCCGCACATCAAGCGGGACCGACTGCTCCTGTTGCTGCTCGATCGCGAACTGCAACGATTGCCCAAGGGCGAGGTGCTGCGGCCCGTGGATACGCGCCTGACCAAGAGCACCGACAGCTATCGCCGCGACTCGGGCCCGCCGGTTTCACATGCCGAGTTCTCGCGCGACGCCGTCGTGTTTCGCGTGAATCTCGGGGCGGAAAGCCGGGCCGAGCCAGGCTGGCTGCTGCCGCTCATCTGCCGGCGCGGCGGCGTCACCCGGCGAGAGGTTGGCGCCATCCGCGTCGGTTCGCAATACAGCGAGTTCGAGATCGCGGGCGAGGCAGCCAAGGATTTCGCGCTGGCTGCGTCGCAGAGCGATCCGCGCGCCCCGCACGTCCACATGGAGGTTGCCAGCCGCGCGCACCCGCCGACCCATGAAATTCACGCCAAGCCTGACAGGCATGGCGGCCAGATGCCGCTCGCCAAGCCGAGCCCGCGTCCGCACTCCGCAGCGCCGCCAGTGCGCTTCGGCGGTTCGCACCCAGGAAAGCCATCGGGCGGATCCTCCAAAGGCCCGTCATTCTCGCGGCCGGCTCGGCCTGCGCCCATCCCGGTGGCGAAGCACAAGTGGCATCCCAAGCCCGGCAGACGCCCGCTGCCGCGCTGACGCTTGCATCGGAGTTTCGCAGAAGCAAGGCACCCCATGAAAGCCCTTCAACTTATCCCAGGAACAATTCTCTTCGCGGGTCTGTTGGCAACCGCCGGATGCGGCAGCTCCTCGGCGAGCGTGGGCTTGGGCGCGGATGCCGAGACTGGCGACAACGAAGACGCGACGACGGAGGACGCGTCAGTCGTGAACGTGCCCAGCAATGTGGTGAGCGACGGCTATCTGACCACAGGCCCCTGGGGGGGATACGGCTTCACCGCCACCGATCCCGGCGCCGCTCAGATTGTTCCGGCGTGCGGCGCCGATTCCTGCGATCCACCGTTTGTGGGAGAATCCTTCTGTATGCACGGGACTGTCACCGGACGCACCGACTGGACCGGCTTTGCCATGCTGGGCTGGAACGTGAATCAGGACGCTGCCAAGGGGCCGCAACTGACCTGGCCGGTTCCCGCGACTGGCGGACTGATCGTGACTGTCAACAATCCCAGCAAGACTCCCCTGCGTGTCCAGTTGCAGGGGACCAATCCCCACAGCGGCGCGGATCGCTGGTGCGCGCCCCTGGTCAGCGGGAAGTTGATTCCCTGGGGCTCGCTGCTGACCAATTGCTGGGCCGGTGGCCAGCCGCAAGACCCGCTCACACCTGGAACGCCGATTCAGCAGGCGGCTATCATTGTGCCTGGCCTACAGACCGACTTGCCCTTCGACTTCTGCCTGGTCGATGTTCAGATTTTTCCAAGGCAAGCCGATGTCGACGCCGGCGATGGCAGCGACAGCAACGACGACAGCGACGACGCGAGCCCCGAATCCTACCCAGGCTGACGGCGCCCCCTCAGGGACGCTAGTGGTAGAATCTGATGTCGTCGATGGTGACGGCGCCTGTGCATATCGGATTGTCGCTCGCACCTTCGGCCGCAACCGGGACAGTGAACTGCCAGATCGTGGATATCAGCTTGCTGGGATCGAGTGGCGCCGGAGGGCTGCCCTTAATGTCGCTGACCACGAAAGGCGCCTTGATGGTCCGGGGAGCCGACGTCATTTCATCGACGGCGAGCCGGTCTTGCGGCGGGTAAGACCCGGCCGGGCCCGTCGCGAAGGCTGAGCCCAAGGTCATGTCCTGGTGCTCGACGTCGCCGGTCGCGTACTGCATGGTGCAGCCGGAGAACGAGCCGCTGATGGTGAATTGCACGCCGGTGAACGCGCTCGCATCGATGCAATTGCTGAAGGCGATGACTGCGCCCAGAAACTGTGGCGTCGACGTCGGCGCCGCGCTGACCCTGATGTGAAGCGCACCCCCGGTTGTCGTGTAGGTCGGGGATCCCGGACCGCCGACCTTGGGCGCGGCGTACGTCACGATTCCGCCCGCGATCTCGATTCCTCCCCTGTTGGCCCCGTCGCCTGCGTCCGTGAAATCCGCGATGAGACCATTCGCGGGTGCCTTCGACGTGTGGGATGGCGTGCAAGGTCCGCTCGGGAGGCGGCTCCCGCCGCTGTTGCCGCTGGCAGTGGCCGTCCCAGCGATGCCGTTGATTGCGCTGGATCCGCATCCGGCGCCCAATGCGAAGGTGCCAATGAGAGCGATCGTGAAGGAGCGACTGTTCATGGGGTCTCCTCAGGGACTTGCACATCTCCTCCGGGCGCGAGGAAACATGCCGTTCACCAGACTATGAGTCGCATGCCCGCTCGGACGGGTCAGCTGTTTCTTCGGCTCACCTTGGTCGCTTGACAGGCTCGCCGCCGCATTGCACGATCTTGTCCTAGAAGGCGTTGGCGAAACTCAATCAGAAGCGGCCGAGCAATGATAGACCAGCGCCGTCATTACTGACGGACAAGCTAGGGACGAAACGCACGGACAGGAATTGAGTCTCCTGTCGGTCATAGCGTGTGGAATCTGGGCTCCAAACAAAGAGCGCAGCGGCCACCCCGACAAGAGCCACACCCACGGCAGCGCCTATGATGCCGCCGAGCCGGAGGTTGCGATAGTTGTCCAGGCTATTCTGCGCGTCCGAGATCTCCTGGGTGCAGAGATCGACCTGCGCTGGCAGAACGAACGTGGGATCGCAGCCGCCACCGGCGCCTGGCTTGGCGGATTGCTGCAAATTCGTCAGCTTGTTCTGGGCGCCGGAAATCTCGCTATGGCCCCACAAGGCCAGCCCGCCCGAAACGCCGGCCACGACCGCGCCAGAGATCAGCGTTGTCCACGCCCAGCGACGATACGAGCGCGCATGTTGCACGTAGGCCTCGCGGGTTTCCGGCGTCGGGCGCAGATCGACCTTGATGTCGACATCGCCG
>Ga0182027_10015877_pt1 | contig 10316 bp, 12 predicted proteins | sample 712E1DmetaG_FD_121300 | JGI IMG/M metagenome (GOLD analysis project Ga0182027, IMG submission 121300) | Permafrost microbial communities from Stordalen Mire, Sweden - 712E1D metaG (Illumina Assembly) | ecosystem: Environmental > Terrestrial > Soil > Wetlands > Permafrost | place: Sweden... | reverse complement strand
CCTAAGCACTTGGATATTTCTTTGACAAGAGCCAAGTTTGAAGACCTTTGCCACGATTTGTTAGACAGATGTAAAAAACCTGTTGAGCAAGCAATCAAAGACGCAGGACTTTCAAAAGGCGAAATTGACGAAGTGGTTTTGGTCGGCGGTTCAACACGTATTCCTGCCGTTCAGACTTTAGTTAAAGATTACACAGGCAAAGATCCTAACCAATCCGTTAACCCTGATGAAGTTGTTGCGGTTGGTGCTGCGATTCAGGCAGGTGTACTTGCAGGAGAAGTTAAAGACATCGTTTTATTAGACGTAACTCCTTTAACTTTGGGTATCGAAACACTTGGCAGCGTTTCAACTCCGCTTGTACCGAGAAACACAACAATCCCTGTTTCTAAATCACAAGTATTCTCAACAGCCGAAAACAACCAAACAGCCGTTGATATTCACGTTTTACAGGGTGAAAGACCGATGGCAAAAGACAACAAGTCATTAGGTATGTTCAGACTTGACGGAATTCCTCCTGCAATGAGAGGTCTGCCTCAAATCGAAGTTACTTTTGACATTGACGCGAACGGCATTGTAAACGTTTCGGCTAAAGATAAAGCTACAAACAAAGAACAAAAAATTACCATTACAAATTCAAGCAACTTGTCTGATGATGATATTGATAAAATGGTTAAAGAAGCTGAAGCAAATTCAGCTGAAGACAAAGCTAAAAAAGAAGAAGCTGAAACAAGAAACAATGCGGTAAGCTTAATCGGCTCAGCTGAAAGAATCGTTAAGGATTTTGAAGGCAAAATCGACCCAGCTGAACAAACAAAACTTGACGAACAAAAAGAAGCTTTGCAAAAGGCTCTTGATGAAAATAAATCAGTTGAAGAAATTAAAAAACTTTCTGAAGAATTACAGCAAACTATGTTCGCTATTTCCCAAAAAGCATACGAACAGGTTCAAAAAGAAGGCGAAGCCGCTCAAGCAGAAGGCTCCGCTGAAGGTGAAGGCGCAACCTCCGAAAGCACAGGTTCTTCATCAGAAGATGATGTAATTGACGCTGAATATACGAAAGAGTAAAAAGTTAAAGGTAAAAGGTAAAAAGTTAACGGCGCAATTGCATTTATGTAATCGCGCCGTTTTATTGGTGCGATTTGCGAAGCAAATCGCTCTTCTTTTCCCTCTTTCCTTTTCCCTTTTCCCTTTATTTCACCTCAACAACTTCAATTTCTTCACCCAAAGCTTCACGAAGCGTAGCTTCTACGAAAGATTTTAGTGTTAAGTTAGAGTTTTTGCAGCGTGAACAGTAACCTTTTAACTTCACGTAAACTTTGTTTTCGTTAATGTCGATTAACTCAATATCGCCACCGTCTTTTTTAAGTTCGGGGGAAATGTGAGTTTCAATTAAATTATTAATTTTAATTATTTTTTGAGTTTGAGTTAATTGCGGTTTTTCTTCAACTTTTTTAACATGATAATGTTTATCTAAAATATCTTGAATTTTTCCTTTGCAATGTCCGCATGCCCCGCCGGCTTTTGTATAATTGGTTACTTCATCAACGGTTTTAAGATTATTTTCTTTAACCGCGTTTAGTATTTGTTTTTCAGTTACACTAAAACATTTGCAAACCAGTTTATCTTTTTCCGAAGGTGCAACTTCTTCATGAAAATAAGCACTGAGGGCATTTTCAAGTGCTTCGTAACCCATAACGGAACAATGCATTTTTTCCGGCGGAAGCCCGCCTAATTTGTCTGCTATGTCTTTATTCGTAATTTTTTTCACTTCCTCAAGCGGTTTACCGATAATCATTTCGGTTAGGATGCTTGAACTTGCAACGGCAGAGCCGCACCCGAAGGTTTGAAATTTCGCATCGGTCACAACGCCATCTTTTATTTTTAAATATATTTTCAGCGCATCACCGCAAGCAAGCGAGCCTGCTTCACCGACTGCGTCTGCATCATCGATTCTGCCAACGTTTTTCGGATTGCGATAATGTTCCATAACTTCTTTTGTATAATCCCACATGGTTTGACGTCCTTCTTGTGTGCATTCACTTTATGTCTTAGGGAATAGGCAATAGGAAAAGGTAATAGAATTTTGAATCTATTTCCTATTTCCTATTTCCTATTTCATTTTATCTCAAAAAAGGTTTTATGTAAGGGAATTTAACTTTTAATTAATTATTCAAAAAAATCTTCAGGACTTACCTTAAAAATAATAGATAGCATTAATAAGCTATTCAAACTAAGATTTTCTTTTCGATTTTCAACTCGATTAATAAATTCTCGCGAAAGATTTACCTTTTCAGCTAGAGCCTCTTGTGACAAATTTGCTTTCTCACGAAAAATTTTAGTATTCTTCGCTATGGTATCAAAATATTTATCAATTTTTTCTTGCATGTTTATTATTTTACTTTTATAATAACGATAAATCAGTGAAGTAGTACATCACTAGTAAAGGTAAGATTATGACAGAAGATGAGAAAAAAGAAATCCTATACTTAGCATTCAAGGACATATACCATGAATTTAACCATCTAGTAACTCATTTAATAATCCTGAGAGAATTTTTCCGAGATTTATTAAATATAGAAGATGGGAAAGAGACGGTCTATGAATATCCAAGTGTTTTGAAAAACAAAAAAAATTAAGTAAACTATTAAGATCGGCGGGATAGGGGGTAAATAAATCCCGCCCTACGGCTTCTCTTTTCCCTTTTTCCTCTTTCCTTTTCCCTTATTTAATATTCGGGAACAAATAAATTTCGCCCGCGATGCTACGCCATTTAATCCAGCCGATTTTTTGTGTTCTGTCAACGTCAAACGCAATAATTAAAAGCCAATTTCCTTTAACCGAAGTTAAATTAACATTCTGAGGAAGGGTAATTTGACCAATCGACTTCGCATCATCAGCATTGTTGCCATAAATCACCTTGGAATCATCAGGGGCATCCTTCATATAATAAAGCCCGTATTTTCTACCGTACATGTTAAAAAAAGTGCGCCAATTCATAAAACGGTAATCGTCATCTTTTTTAATCCAACCGGTTTGGGTTCCGTTTTTATTGTAAGAAACCTGAAGCCAGTCTTCATTGTCATTTTCGTCCACAACGAAAAGAAAAGCCAAATCTTTTTTAGGTAGAAAAACCGCAAAAAGGTTGCTTGCCGAAACATCAGCGCAGTTGAAATTTTGTTCGTCCCAAGTTATATTCAACAACAATTTGGAATTTTCATTCGGTTCTTTATAAATTTTTATCTCGTTTGCAGCCTGATAAACCCCGATAGAATTTGTATTTATGCTGTTAACGTAATAAGGCATTACGTCAGCTTTTGCAGGCAAAACAACAGTAAGTAAAAAAGCTAATACAATTAAAAATTTTTTCATAATAATACGTCGCCCTGAACTCGTTTCAGGGTCGCAAGGTCGTCCGCTGATGCGATGCTGAAACAAGTTCAGCATGACGTGTCTAGTTGGTTTATTAAATATTTTCATAAAATATCTAACCTCTTAATTTGATACCTTCAAACGATTTTTCTAAATTATCTCTGACAGATTTCATTTGAACATCAACAATCTCGTCTGTCAACGTGGCGTTTTCATCCTGCATTTTAATCCTAAACGCAACACTTTTAAAGCCTTTTTCGATATTTTCACCCTGATAAACGTCAAAAACTTCGCAAGTTCTAAAAATATTAGACTGAACAGCTTTTTTAACAACCCTTTGGAGGTCGTCATAGCTTACGCTCTCAGGAACAACAAACGCTAAATCCCTTTGTACCTCAGGGAATTGCGGCAGTTTTTTATATCTGACGGTCGCAGGATTCACAGCCTTTAAAATTTCATCTAAATTAATTTCAAACAAAAATGCGTCTTGATTTAATTTCATTTTATCTTTTAAAATGGGATGAAGCTGACCGATAAAGCCCAATTCGATTAAGTTTTTGCCGAGCATAACAATCTTTGCACTACGGTAAGGATGCAAAATATCAACATTTTCACAACACTTATGTTGAGCGTCTTTAGCTTGGGTCAAATCATTTACCCCTTTAAATTGGATTCTGTTAGAAATTCCCAATTCGTCAAACAAATTCTCAAAAACCCCTTTTATTGTAAAAAAGTCTATTTCGCCACCTTTTTGCCATTGAGAATTTTCGATTTTACCCGTCAAGCAGCCGGCAAGGATTTTTATCTCTTCAACACCGCTGTTTTTTTCATCAGAGGGAGTGTTTTTGAAATAAATTCTACCAATCTCGTACGCCCAGAAAGTTTTTTGAGCGTTGTCATAGTTGTATTTCAAACAGTTTAAGACATTAGCCGCAAGAGTCTGTCTTAACATCGTATATTCTTCGCTTTGCGGGTTTTCAACCTTAACCGCTTTTTCTTCGTCATATTTAAGCATATACTGCTTCAACAACGGCTCGCCGATTAAAGACGGAGTTACAATTTCGTTTAACCCCGACGCAAGCAATGTCGAGTTAATTTTGGCAAGGGTTTTTTCTTCCAAAGAAATTATCGGAGCCTGATTTTTGCTCGGCAAAGTCGGCGCAATCTTGTCATAGCCGTTAATCCGCGCAATTTCTTCAATTAAATCAATCTCTCTTGTAACATCATTTACTCTGAACGAAGGTACTTTAAATTTTGCCGCACTTTCGTTTTTACCCAAAAGTTTGAATCCTAATTTTTCCAAAATTGTAATACATTTTTCACCAGGTATCTGACAGCCCAAAATTCTTTTGACCTGCGAGAATCTCAAAGTGATTTCTGTTTTTTCAAGTTCGTTTTTGCCCGCTTCTACTACACCAACAACTTTTGCGTCAGCAAGCTCTGATAAAAGTTGCATTGCTCGCATTAAGGCAGGTTTCACCGCTTCAATATCGACTCCGCGCTCAAATCTTGCACACGCATCCGAGCGATACCCCACACTTCGGGAGCTTTTTCTGTTGCCTGAAGGAACGAAATAAGCCGCTTCAAGTGCAATTGCGCTTGTGTTTTCATCGACTTCGGAGTTTTGTCCGCCAAAAACACCGGCAAGACAAACTCCTGCCTCTTTAGTCGCAATCAAAACGCTATCGTGTGTCAAGTTTCTTTCAACACCGTCAAGTGTAGTGATTTTTTCGCCCTCTTTAGCACGTCTTACGCAAAGATAGCCGTTTAATTTGTTCAAATCAAACGCATGTAAAGGGATTCCGTATTCCAAAAGCACGTAGTTCGTAATATCTACAACGTTACTTATCGCGCGGATTCCCGACGCAATCAAACGTTTTTGCATCCAGACAGGCGAAGCTTTAATTTTTATATCTTTTAAAACGCCCAAAGAATAGTATTTACAGACATCTTCGTCAATTATTTCCACCTGAAATTCGTTAGTACTTAAATCACTTGTACTGACAAGCGGAGAAAACTTCAATTCCTTATTGAAAATGGCGCAAAGTTCTCTTGCGATACCAATTACAGACATTTCATCACCTCTGTTTGCAGTAGGTGCAACATGTAAAATCGTATCTTCTTCAAGTCCCAAAACTTCTTCAAGGGCTTTCCCGAGTTCAACATTTTTTATAAATCTATTTAAAATCAAAATCCCGTCTTCTGTTTGATAATTTCTCTCAGCCAAGCCTAATTCATCAGCCGAACACAACATTCCTTGCGAAACAACACCGCGGATTTCAGCGGGAGTAAGCGTAAACATTTCACCCGTTTTTCTTGAAAACACTTCAGAGCCCACAGAAGCGTAAGGAATAACTTGCCCTTCCTCAATATTTTGAGCACCGCACACAACGGTTCTTTTTTCCATGCCTGTATCAACTGTTACCAAGTGGAGTTTATCAGCATTTGGATGTTGGTCAATTTTTAAAATTTTTGCTGTAATTATATTTTTAATTTGAGGTTTTATATGTTCAACCCCTTCAACTTCCAACCCGCTCATTGTTAATTCGTGTTCTATTTGTTTTTCGTCTATACGTGATAAGTCAACAAATTCATTCAACCAATTTAAAGATACTTGCATATTTTTTTTATACCTCAACACGAAATCTTTAAGATTCCGCCTTTACTAATTTAATGATATTCTACAAATTTTTTCATTTTACCGGCTTACTAGTTTATAGGCACTCGCTGTTTATTGCGTTGTCTCCCTCATGTTTTGAAACTCGCCCGCTCGCATCTCTTTTGCTACTAACCTTTTTACTTCTAAATCTTATAATAAATAAATCCCAATGTAAATAAATCAAAGACTGGCAGATTGAAAAATTCAACCGACTTTCCCCTTTCCCCTTTTCCCTTTTCCCTTTATACCCCCGAGCCTTTAATTTCAATTTTCTTAAGTCGTTGTTCGATTTTTCGATACCATTTTAATTTTTGTTGAAAAAGTGTTTTGTAACCTTTCAACTCGCCTGCTGAAATGTCTGCAATTTGTTTATCGCAAATATCCTCAAGGTATTTTGCCAGATACTCTGTGTATTCTTTTCTGTTAATTTCAGAATCGAGAGTTATTATATCTCCGATTTCAACAAGTGCTTCGGGCTTATCTGCTCTTAAAAAACAATAACTTACTCCCAACGGAATTAAGTTGACTTTCCCGTATTTTTCGACAGCTTTTTGTGCAATGTAAGCAAGCCCTGTTTGAAATTCAATCGGTCTGAAATTCGGAGGCTTAATAATTCCCTGCGGAAAAATGTACAAAATATTATTTAAATCTTCAATGACATCAACAGAATACTTAAGTGCCGCCATTGAAGCCTGTGGAGATTTTTTATTAACGGAAAACGCACCGCCTTTCCTAAGAATCGGGAAACGATTAAGTTCTTCTATCATTAAACGGATTTCTTTATCAAAAATACGTCTTACAACATTATAACCAACAATTCCATCCCACCAGTTTGTATGCGTAGCAAAAACTATTGTGGGAATATCGGCATCTCTTTCGAAAAACTTCTCTTCTCCTTTATAACGAAGTGCGAAAAAACGATTCTCTAGCATGCCATAGAAAAACTGGTTCGCAACCCAAAGCCAAAAAGGCGTTGTTTTTGCGGGCTTAAACTCCTCATCTTGATTTCTCAATTTCGTTGGTGGTATGTTTGAATATAATTCTTCAACACTCATAAGATATATCTTACTAAATTTTTAGACATTTGTGAATAGTTTAGTCGGTTATTTTTAAAAAAGTTAATGTAAATATATTTTAATTTACGTTTCGAAATCAGGAAAAAATGGTATTATATTAAAAAGGATTACTAACTTAAGGAGAGAATTTATGAAAAAAGCCCAAAATCTTATAGAAGTATCTTTAATATTGTGCTTAGTCGTTGCCGTATCTCTCGTTGTATGGCCAATGATTAATAATCAGAAAATGAGACTTGCAAATTTGTCGAAAGTAAATATTACTAGTACAAATGGTATGGTTCCAACTCCAACAGGCACAACAACTCCAACAGGTACAACAAGTAAAACAACTCAAACAGGTTCAACAGGTATAACAGGTACAACAGGTACAACAGGTTCAATAGGTAGCTTCTTCAGTAGTTTAATAGATAGTTTATTATCCGGTTCGGGTAATTCCGGCTCAACTGATTCGGCAGATTCAGGAGGCTCGGGTAATGGCACTCCATCAACATCAAGTAGCATCAACAGAGCAGATCTTACAGCACACAATGCTAGGGGACTCGGAGGTGGCACTGGTTCATCTGGTTCTGGTACTACAACAGGGGTTCCGCCATCAGACAGCGTCAGCAAAACAGACCCTACAGGTTCTACGTCCGGCTACTATGGCGGAAGTGCCCCTGATCCAACAGGAGGCGACGCTCACTAGGCATTGAGATTTATAAAACCTTATTTATCCTGAATAAAAAAGTTCTTACTTTTGAGTTCGCTCCGCTTTACCAAAGTGCCGCATTTTGTGCAGGATAAGATTTCGCCTGTGCTGTCAACCGGCATGAAAACATGTTCGCAGTCTTCATAATCCTGAGTCTCATTTTCAGAAACAGTATTATATAGCGGTTTTTCTTTCTTTTGAGTAATTTTTTTAATTATATATTCAATAAAATACATATCTTCTTTCAGAGGTATGGAAGGCTAGAGGGCTGGATGTATGGCTTTTGGGTGAAAAGTTGAATAGTTGATAAGTTGAATAGTTTAAATTTTGCTTCGCAAAATTTCTTCTTTTCCCTCTTTCCTTTTCCCTCTTTCTATCCCTCCATACATCTATACCTCTACAACTTAAAGCCTTCAGGCAACAGATTATTAAGCTTGCGGACTTTATAACTGTTGCTGACTTGTGTTATAACTTCAATTTCTTTATCCCCTTGGAATTCGAGCAAGACTTGCCGGCATGCTCCGCAAGGCAGAGCATCTTCCATCGTCGAAGCATATATCGCAACAGCAATGATAGACTTTTCACCGTTTGCAATCGCAGAACCAATCGCATTTCTTTCTGCACAAATTGATAATCCATAACTTGCGTTTTCAAAATTGCATCCGACATAAGTTTCGCCGCTCGCTCCAAGTACGCAGGAACCTACAAAAAAATTTGAGAACGGAGCATAAGCGTTTTTTGAAACCTCTTTAGCTTTTTTAAGTAAGTCATTATAATCCATGTTTCCAGTTTACATTATTGATTAAAATATGCATCAATTGATTAAATGATTTTGTGGAGGGCCATCCCTCCATCCCTCCATATCCCCAGCCCTACATGCCTCTATCCCTCCATACCTTTTTTAAGATTATTTAACAAATGGACAAATCCCCAAATTAGTATATAATATTGCTATGAAAAGGTTTTTAAAATTATTTTTAGGAGACCACTGTACAAGCCCAAATTTTACAATTTTGAGGCTTGTTAGTGGACGACCTTGCAAAAGTGAGAAAAGGCGGAAAATCGCACTTTTCCGCCTTTTCGACACTAGACGTCGAAAGACTTTGCTTAAGGACATTTTTGTAAAAAAATGGACTTGTGCAGTAGTCTTTCTAGTTGTGTTGTCTGTACTTTTTACAGTGCAGGTTTCTCGTGCTGACGATAATTACAGAGTTCTCGTTTTACCCGATAATATTCAATTTGACAGCACGAATTATTATATTTACCCCGATTCTTCAATAATGTTCGCGTCTGATACAATTAATGAAATCAAAAAAGATGGCAGACTGACCACTGTCAGCATGACCGAAGTCAGAGATACTCTTAGGAAAAATAATAAATTAAGCATCTTGACCAAAAAGGCTTTAAAAGAATTTAAATATAACTATAATATCCCTTTTGTTGATTTCAAAGCTATTGCTCAATGTTTTTCAACTAACAAGGTTTTAGTTATAACAAGCCAAACAGATGTACAGAATTACTTTTTGAGACGCAGTGTTTGTGATTTTTTAAATATCCCCGGCACGGCAGTGGTTGACCCTGCTTATAAGTTAGCGACTTACGCTGTCCTGATTGATGTGGATAAGGAACAAGTACTCTGGCAAAATACCTACTACAAAACAATAAGTTCCTTATCATCTCGAATTATAGCAAATAATTTCGCGCCTGCCACGGAACAATTGGAAAAATTAAAATCCTATTCAACGTATATGTTATCGCCTCACATAGCAAGCATGGTCGCAACAAGTATTTTACCGCCGCCCATTATTTTACCGAATGGTAAAATAATGAATATTTCGAGCAAAAGAAATTCTTCAAGCCAGAACCTAAACGAAATGATTATGCCTTCTCGCGAAGAAACGGATCTAAAGCCAAAAGCGACTATTCATTCGAGAAAAAATAACCAAGATTACGGGATGACAATAAACGATTTGTAATATATTACATTATAAAATTATAGTTTTAAAAATTCATTAATATCAACATTTAAAACTTTAGCAAATTTTACAACAAGAAATAATTTAGGATGCTGTTGACCATTTTCAACCAAACAAACCGTGCGTCTTGTTGTATCAGAAAGCTCTGCTAATTTCTCTTGAGACAAACCTTTTCTTGCTCTTTCGGCTTTTATATTTTTCCCAATTTTTCGTAAAAATTCTTTTTCCATTTCATATATTTTATGTTATTGACACATTTATTTCTATGTTGTAAACTTTACTTACTGTTATGTTTAAATAACATGTTGGTAAAACAGGAGCATATAACATGGACGAAAACGAAAAAAAGGAACTTGTTTATTTGGCATTAACCGACATTTATCGTGAGTTTAATGACTCGCTAAATCATTTATTGATTTTGAGGGAATTTCTGCAGGATGTTTTAAATATAAAAGAAGACAAAGAAATTAAATATGAATTTCCGAGTTTTTATAAATATAAAAATGAAAAATAATTAGTTACAAAAACCTGCTACAATTGTAACGATT
>Ga0182027_10015876_pt1 | contig 10316 bp, 8 predicted proteins | sample 712E1DmetaG_FD_121300 | JGI IMG/M metagenome (GOLD analysis project Ga0182027, IMG submission 121300) | Permafrost microbial communities from Stordalen Mire, Sweden - 712E1D metaG (Illumina Assembly) | ecosystem: Environmental > Terrestrial > Soil > Wetlands > Permafrost | place: Sweden... | reverse complement strand
TCTGGAATCATTCGTACCAACCAGTCGGCTCGACCGGGAAGTTGAAAATCGGCCTGTTTCCCTTACGGAACGCAACCGGCAAGGTCGAGTGCAACGAATGGGCTGCGCGCATACGCGAGAGCCTGCTCCCCGCCGCCATCAGCGGCAGCAACGATATTTCTCTCCTCAGCACCTCTCTCTTCGCCGGGCCCGCTACTGTTCCCGTTGATTCACCTGGAACGTGGAGAAAAGATTGGTACGATGAGGCTACCCGGGCCGGAGCGGACTTCGTGCTGGACGGGAGCATTCTCAACGAGGACTCGATGTACACGCTTCAGATTAATCTGGTGGAACCCGGCTCCGCCAATCTGCGGCATACAGCAATGGCGGCATTTTCGGGCTCGTCTCAACTTGACCGGGCGGTATCGTTCGCGGCACGACGGATCCTCTACTTTCTGGACATCGAGGTACTCCATCCGGACGGGGATCTCCGGGCCTGGATTCCCCGTCGGCAGATCGACGTTAGCGCGGAGCAGGCTTTCGCGGAAGCTGCGGAGATTATGTACACCGGAGAAACCGGCGGGAGCAGGTTCCTTCGAAAGGCCATCGAACTGGATTCGACGTTCATCTCACCCCGGGTGTGGCTTGTATCCATTCTTGTCAATGAGGGAAGGCGGGACGAAGCCCGGAGGCACTACGACGTGCTTCTTTCGCTTGCATCTACCGCTTCGCCATTCGAGGAAGCAATCATCGAGTATGCCGGTGGATGCATCAACGGGAACGCGCGTGTCATGGTCCACGGTCTCGAGAAAGCGCTGTTGTTTGCGCCGAACAACAGGATTATCCTCCTCAACCTGGGGGCAGAGAAAATCTCTCTCGGGGATTTTGAGGGTGCGGTGCGGGATCTGGACGGCGTTGTCGCCTCAAGGATGTACCATCCGCCCCTCTATCCCGAGTATGCCGGCGCGCTTATCAGGCTGAAGCGCTTCGACGACGCCCGTAAAGCGCTCGCAATCGGGATGAACCTGAAGCCTGTCGACCCTGACACCTACGGACTGCTCGCGGCATTCGCCTGGAAGGACGGCGATTCCGCCGCGGCCGAACGGTATGAAGGGCTCTACGCCGACAGACTGAGTGACTTCGGCATAAGCCGGAATGATGCTCTTCACAATATCGGCTGCCATCTTCTGGAAATGGAAGATTATGATCTCGCGAAGGTCTTCCTGCAGAAGGCCCTGGCATTCAAGCCCGGATTTGCCGAGACGCATCTTTGCCTCGCCGAGGCCTGCGAGGCTTCGGGCGATACGGCCGAGGCAGTCCGCCAGGCCCGGTCGGCGCTTGCTCTCGATTCCAGAGCTGCCAGAGCGTACTCCATTCTGGGAAAGATATCCGACGACCACGGAGACACCAGGCGTGCGGTCTATTACTACCGGAAATACCTTTCAGCAGATTCAGTGAGCGTCAGTGCGGGAAAGGCCGAGCGGAGGCTGCTTGCACTCACAAGCACTCAGCGGTAATGAGAGGTCCCCGGAAACACCAACAATCATTGCGAAAGGAGTTTACATATGGCAACTCTAGAAGACGCCCGGAAGGCTGCGATGAGCGATATTACTCTGCTGCGCGCACTGGTAAAGCAAAAAGACGGGGCCGGCGTCAAACTCATCTTTGCAACTCTCCCTGTCATCCCGATCGAGCTCGACGACAAGACTTCTCAGGTATTCTATGACAAGATGACGAATTTGAAAGCGGAGATATCCGCGGAAAATCTGGTGGCATTATACAACTCGCTCGAGCAGCATAAGGAGACACAGCCCCGCCCCGAAGATATTGTCAAAAAAACGCGGGGGATTTGGCCGGGCTTCCCGGGTCGCTAGCACGGAACATCATCTCGACACGCGCCTGTCCGCTCTGGCGGACGGATGGCCGGCGACTCTTGGCGCTCAATTCTCGGAATACAGGCGTGCTCTCAAGTCGGGGACCGGACCGTCAATAGCAATCTGGGGCGGGTCTTGCGATGGCCCATACTGGATCGAGCTTCCGGAATGGGTCGCCCGGGATGAGAGTGTAGCCACCCCGGGCGGTCTGCAGCGGCTCATCCGGGACATGGTGTGGGGACAGGTCTGCCTGTTCTACGCGGTCCGCATAGAGGACGACATATTCGACGGACAGCTCTCCCGGACATCATTGGCTCTGGCCCCGACGCTTCTCATGAACGAGTCGCTGCGCGTTTTCTCATCGCATTTTGACAGGCGATCCGCGTTCTGGGAGTTCTACGGAAAGGCAATCGATTCCACGCTCGAAGGCATACTGCGGGCTTCGGAACTCCAGCGGGATCCCATGGCCCCCGCAGAATTGCTACTTCAAACATACGCTCGAGTCGACTCAATCTTCTCGATTGGTTCGGCCGGCGTTTGCGAGAAGCTGGGGACGGGCTCGATCGTCCCGGCGCTATGCCTGTTTGTCGGAGAGATTGGAAAAGTCGCGCAGGTGATCGACGACTTTGAAGACCTCGATGAGGACCTCGCAGACGGGAGGTTCAACTACGTGGCCAAGGTCCTGCTTGACAAATCGGGATCTTCAATGCGGGATCCTGGGCTGCTCACGAAGAATCTCAATACGGAGACACAGGGCGCCGCGATGAAAGACATTTCGGCGCGCCTGCATGCTTGCCTTGACGTGGCCGGCCGGGCCGCAGGCGCGCTGGAGCTCCCCGCTGCCCTGGACCTGATAGAATCCTACAGAGGGACCATCCGGCAGCTCTCGTTCACTTGGGTGGATTCTTGCAGAGGTATATTCGGGCCCAGATGAGTAGATCCGGTTCGGGTCACACTGACGACAAACTTTGAAACCCTCCTGATCAAAGAACATAGACCGAGCCTGTTGCCTAGCCTAAGAAGTCGGAGTACCTTGTCTGCCGGATCTGTTGGCCCGGGACGATCACATAGTTTCTGCGACGTGACGAAAATGCCACTATAACTCCCTTGATAAGTGTGGCTATGCCATCAAGGGACCGTATGAAGAAGACTGCGTTCTTCAAACCGAGTGATTGCCAGATTTATCGAGACATTCTCGCTATGCCTTTTGGGTGGAAATCCAGTCGGGAGAATCCTGTTTCTCAATTCATATTCTGCCGTTTGGTCATTTTGGTCACGAGTGAAAGCTACCCAGGTTCGTATCTGGGAGTACTCTTTCTCGCTTTTTCGTTGACTTTGTCGAATCGAAATACCATATTCCGCGCGAGCGAGAATAGGTCGAATGCGAGGCTTCCAGCGCCAGACCAGGAAGCGAATCTTCACTCCCTCCTCTCCCGCATGTTCCTGCCCCTCCGCCATTCGCCTGCAAGTATGTCCTGCGTCCTTTTCCATGTACCGCATGAAGCCGTAGTCGGCTAGAGGCCGCTTTGGACCCGGCTAATTCTCTTGCCGATAGAGCAAACGCTGCCTGCTGGACCGCAAACAATCCGTTCTCGTGATTGCTCATTTTCCGTTCCAGTTCCCCCCCCAGAAGTGGGAGCTTGAAATGTTCAATTCCCCCCCAGATAACTTCCCACATCATTTCAGGACCATGGAACACTCCTCCAACCACCATGGACGCGTCTTGTTGTTGCTGATACCTCTGACTGTCCTCTTCACAATTCAGCTGACGCACGCTCAACAATTCCCGACCGTTTATTTCTCACGACTCACGAACACTTTTGATTCGCAACTGCCGATTGGGACACCCTTTGTGATCAAAGGGCAGGTGCCTTCGAATATTGTTGCCGTGAAGGTGGAGAGCTTCGGGTTTCGCGGCAGGGTCCCGGACAACGTTAGGAGCGGATATCAATCCCCATTTGACACAGAGATTGACAGCCTGCGAAGGCTGGCTTCAGCTGCCGCACTTGAGAACATCAGGGAACTGCCCGGGGAAACTATCTACCTCGAATTGGGATGGGAACCCACATCTGAGGACCAAACGGAAAAACCGAAAGCTCCGCGAACAGATTCCTCGGGACAGAAGGAAAAGGCTGATGATCAAACACGACTGCAAATACCTTCCGCGGAAACGAAGCCCGCAGATCCTCCCAAACCGCCGGCACCGTCGCAGGTTGATGTCAAGCAGCCATCCGGCGGGACGACCCCACAACCGAAAAACGACCACGAAGGAGCCTCAACTCGCACATTCTCCATTACTCATCCACGACTCTATTTCGGTCGCGGCTACTTGTTTGTCTTTCACTACTACTCGACAGCCCCCGAGAATGAAATTCGGAAGAGAATAAAACTCGACATAGAACAATTCCTGGGCAGATTGGACTATTCTGAAATGCCCGAAAAGACCTTCTGGGACAAATTCAAGAATGTGCGCTTTCGCGATATAGTTGGAAGCTCGTCCGGAAAGGACGTATCCCTGTTTGATTTGCTCGGGTCTGAACAGGAGCGGTCCGCCTTTGATAGGGTGGTGACATTTTCTGGACAGCAGATGCATTTGCGTAACTTTAGTAGAACATGTGACGCAATTGGTTCATCTCTTAACGGACTTAACAATCAAAACAACGCAAAAGAACTCCGGGAGGGAATGAGCAAGCTAAAGTCTGTCGAGAACGCCCGGGATAGATCCAAGATCCTTCGTGACCTATTTGACTACGTTGTTACGATCGGCAGGTCGTGTAAGTCGTGCCCAGATTCAGCCCGCTTCGACTCATTGAGGCAGATGGCCTCCAAGCTTTCTCAAGACGGCAATGAGCTAAAAGACAATCTGGGAACTCTTGGGTCCATTGCAGATGATATCGCGAAGAGTGTACCTGTTGAAACAATTAACGAAACGTGGTACGAATCGAGGCCAAACCTCTATTCCCAAACCCAACGGGAGCAGTATCCATTCTTGGTTTCACTTGATGCGGGTATGATCTACGTTTTCGAGTTTGCCCAGGTGCTCCCAACAATAGGAATCAATTTCAAGTTCTGCCCGAAAGATTTTGACGACCCGTTCGACCGGTCGACCGAACTATCTATGATAGTAGGGTTGACAATGAGTGGACCGACTGGTCTCTATCCGAATTACCGGGGTCTGCTTCAAGGCGGGAGTAACAAGTCGCTGATTGTGGGATTCGGTGTCAGGTGTCCCTCGATCTCGTCGCTCCTGCGGTTGCAGGGTGGCGTGATATTCTACCGACAGGAAGATCTTAATCCCCTCGTCAGCCGTCTACAAACGAAGGAAGGAGCATTCCTGGGATTGAGCGTCAATTGGGATCTGGTGGATTTTTTGAACGGACTTCTAACGAAGATCAATCTTAAGTTGTTTTGATTTCACAAAGCCAAGGAGGAGGGAATGCCATGGTCCAAATAACGCAACTTCCAGACGACGACAAGGTCATATCTGGCGGCAGACTCCCGCTGCAAATCACCGTGTGGAGTAAGGACACCATCGCCAACGTAAAGGTTGCGGCGCACAATCGTCAGCCAGCGTCAGCGGACATATTCGACAAGAATGGCACGCATGAGAATCCTGTACTGTCCGATGCTTCCAGTTTGAAATCTGGTTACAATCCTCTGGTTGTTGATGTCGGTTTCGAAGTAAAGGCGCAAAACGCTCCGCACGGAGCGACTATCGGACTGGAGTTTTATGTTCAGGATGCTAAGGAGAACAAGATCTCGGCCGTATCACAACCCATTGTCATTCACATCGTGTAAGACACAAATGCGAATCGTCGTCTTCATTGGCTTCTCGTTTTTGTGTCTAGCGTGCGACCCTGAGAAGAATACGGTGGACGAGGCTGAGCGGGTAATGACTGTGACCGCAGCGCCTGACACAATTGGAGTCGGGATAAGTGTTCCCCTGACGCTGACCGTCGCTGCATCTACTCCCGATGCAAAAGGCCAGATGTGCACTTTTTCATCCAGTCTCGGCACGTTCAAACAGAACGACAGCGTCCGGACCAAATCAATCGCTCTTGACTATCAGGGGAACGCTTCGGTCGATTGGTTCCCCCCAAACAGCCCCGCGACTGTGCGAATTGTCGCTACGGTAGGATCTGTCAATGCGGAAACCAGGGTATTGGTGTTTCCGGTCCCGTGGATTCATTTGGACAATCTTCCAGATTCTATTCTGGCGGCTGATTCTTTCCTTTTTCGGGTATCGGTTCCCAACACGTGGGGCAACTTGCCGATTGAAGCCAGAACCTCCACGGGAAGTCTGAGAGCTATTGGATCAGCATACGCATCCCGGGATACCGGTAATCGAATTCTCCCATACCTGGACAACAGTGGTCGAACCGAGATACTGTTCATTGCTCCTACAACGGTCGGTCGGTCGACAGTCAGTGCGACATTGTTCGGTACAGAAGTCAGTTCGACATTGATCGTGCATTGACTCATAAAGAGTTTCTCGAAGGCTCGGGGAGTTTCTCGAATTCAGCCATTCTCAAGCGTTGCAAACTCAATGCCTGAGCAGAGGCAACCGGCAATGCGATACAACAAACTCAAAGGAAGGTGCCCATGCGCTACCTAGCCGCAAACATATTGACCATTTTCCTCACCAGCTTCGCCACCCTGTTTGCGCAAGATACATCCAATGTGAAATCTGCCGACAAATCTGAATTTGTCGTTGTCGGCCAGCATCAAGGCGACAAGCCTGAGGATTTTCGTTTTCGTATGGGAGAAGGGTTGCAGATCAAAGCAACCGGAGATCTGGTCAAGAAGATTGACACAGAATGGACCAGAACTGAAACAATCACCCTCTATTTTGATGGTGAGAACATTGCCGACCTAAAATCCCCTCCTCACCAAATCAAGGGTGGTAAGCAACTTCTCCTGGACTTCGTTCTTGTTCGTGACGCGGAAAATGATGCTAACCGCCAGGCATGGGATCGGTTGTTCAAGAAGAAGCATGGGTACCTGATGACAATACAGCCGTCGGTCGCCGTAGGCAAGGAATTGCCATGGGTAGTTCAATCCGACCAGCCATTTCTCTTCTATGTCGCAACGGATTCCGCAATACTGCTGACCCTTCTAACTGGTCTGACGATTCTACTGGTGTCGTACTACTGCCTGGTGAAAAAAACGAAAATGCTTTACGACGCTGAAACGACATGTTACAGCCTGGGGAAGAGTCAGATGGCTTTCTGGGGTCTACTGGTCTTATTGTCATTCACCGGCATTTGGATACTTACTGGCACCATGGAACGCATTCCACCTCAGGTTCTCATCCTACTTGGCATCAGTGGTGCCACCGGGCTGAGTGCAGTAGTGATTGGCAACAACAAGAGGGCCAAGATTAAGACCGATCTCGCCAAACTTCAGGAGGAGAAGCGGAACTTGAACGCGCAGTTAGCCTCAGCCTCATCCTCGGCCGAGCTTCGGCAGGCAGCGGAGAGCCGCCTGGCAACAATCGACCCAGATATCAAAGATCTGTCGGACCAGATGGGAGCATGCGAATCCAGAGGATTCTGGCGAGACATTTGTAACGACGGCAACGGTGCGAGTTTCCACCGCCTTCAGGTTGTCATTTGGACACTGGTTCTGGGGGCCACGTTCATTCAGACTGTTGCGAAAATGATGTCCATGCCTGAATTTTCGGATACCTTACTGACGTTGTTGGGCATTAGCAATGCAACCTACTTAGGATTCAAGATTCCCGAAAAATCGCAATAAGGCCCGCTGGACACGTAATTCCATCTATTGGGGCGACCAAGACTGCCAATTCAGTTCTTTTTGCAGCAAGGAAAAAGAGGTGGTCCCGAAGCTTGCCACCTGGGGAGTCGAGGCACACGTTTGACATCAAGCGGCAACAATTAGGTGAGAGGTGAATATGCCGGGAAGACTGTCGATAGCGTCTGCATGGGGAATTAACAGCCACGCAAAGTTCACTCGGCAATTGATCCTCATGGGAATCAAAGTCCGTTACAGTAAATCCTCACTCACAATCGATTTCTCGCCCCGGGTAGGGAGAAAAGGGCCGACCAGGAAGTACGCCGCGTTCGTTCCAGTGGAGACCGCTCATGATGGAGCGGAGCGAACCAGACGGCATGCTATCAATCGCCAACTTGATGCTTTCGTTGAGAAAGTCGAAGTCGACGATTGGATCGTCATATTTCAAGCCGATGGAGGGAGACCGGACCTGGGTGTGATTTCTACTCTGAAGAAGAAAAAGGGGAGGATAGCGATACATATTAGATCGGCCCCGTTGGCACTTAAGAGGAACCTCCGATTTGAAGGCATGCCCAGTGATGCCTTCGTTAAGCAACTGACGACCTCCTCTCTTCCCGGGGGGGTTAGGAAATCAGATGCGGCCCGTATTCAGCGGCATAAAAAGAAGGGCCATGGCGGATCTACCCCGCTTCGGCTGCCTCCGGACGTGGATCTGCGCCAGGTTGGCAACATTGGGAGAGGCGAGTCGGTGATAGCTTTTTCGGGTGAACCACCGACATCACCACTCAGAAAGGCAAAATCACCCCCTGGGCCGGGGCGGGTCGGGAGGAAGTCCAAAGAGGTCAAAGCAGGTGTAAGAGTCCCTCAGCTAAAATCACCTGGCGCAATTGTTGACCTGTTCTATGGGACAAACAGAGCCAATAATGGCAGCGCAGATTACAACTCTCGATACACCACGGATTTTGACCAATTAAGATACGGATACTGCAAAGTGAACATACCACCAGGGCGCGCTGAAGGAACAATACAAAGGCCAAAGTGGTGGAAACTGCAGTTCAAAGAGAGTAAAGATAGAGACTTCATGATATTGAGTCTAGATGAGATGGACCCCGCCCCGTTCTTTTCCAAGTTGTCGGATGACCTTCGTGAGAAAGAGACAAAGGAGGCAATCCTGTTCATTCACGGATTCAATGTGGCTTTCAATGAGTGTGCCTGGCGTACCGCCCAAATTGTGCATGATATTTCGTTCAATGGTCTGTCCGGATTCTACAACTGGCCTTCGTTTGGTGAAATAGCTGGTTATCTGCACGATCTTGATGTGGCTGCTCGATGTGTCCCATATTTGCAGCAGTTTGTGAAACAAATACTAGCAATACCGGAAATCACAAAGCTCCATCTTATCGCACACAGCATGGGCTGTTACATACTGGCCAACTCGTTGTCGAAGCTCGCCGGAGATTCTGAAATCCGCACACGGTTGGATGTTGTTCGGCAGGTAATACTTTGCGCACCGGATATCGACCAACAAGTGTTCAGGGAACAAATCTTACCCGCGTTCAAGGAAGTTGGAAGCCAACGCACTCTGTACGCATCGAGCAATGACAAGGCGCTCCGGCTCTCGGATGAGTTTCGACTTGGTTTACCGCGACTTGGAGAATCCGGCAAGTACCTTTTTGTTGCAGATGGGATCGATACGGTCGAGGCATCCAATGTGAAGACAGACGCAATCGGCCATGGGTACTTTTCGAACACAAAAGTACTTTTGGATGATATCCACGATGTTGTAGATAATGAAATGGACCCCAACAAGCGGCACCTGAGGGAACTGCAATGGGAAGGCGATTTGGTGTACTGGCTGTTCCCCGAATGAATCTTTTCAATGCGCAGAAGTGGACGCAAGTTGTCAGATGAGCTCGGCTAGCAGTAACGGGTGACCGCCGATGATCCCGATCCGCACCGTCTCGTTATTTCCTCCTCCCGACGAACGGGAAAGCCCGACCGGTTGTCGTCCCACCGTGAACGATGGCCGTGAGCGCCTGTAACTCCCGCGGGATCGGCATGCTGAATGATATCACGCCCGTAGTTAATCCCTGCCGTATTAATGATTCCGTACGCTTCAATGTTTACAAAAAGAGATCATGATCGAACACCGTAAACACGGCAAAGGGGGGAATAGAGGTTTCCACGCTCGGGCTCGGATGCATGGGGATGTCAGAATTCTTTGCCGAAAGGGATGATACGGAATCGATTGCCACAATCCCCCGCGCAATCGAACTGGGCATAAACTTCTTTGACATAGCTGCAAAGCCCGGATGGTGTCGAATGGTTTCTTGAACCGTGCGGAGAGGGAATGAAGACAGAATTGGACGATAAAATCGGAGTCGGGCTGGCGGCATTCGGGATGTCGGGGCGTGTGTTCCATGTTCCCCTTTTGATGAATAGCCCGCATTTCCGGATACGGAGAGTCATGGAACGAAGCAAGAACGAGGCAGACAGGTTCCTCCCCGGAATCCCCGTGTCCCGGTCTTTTGACGCATTGCTGAATGACCAGAGCGCCCAGGTCATTGTCGTCAATACACCCGACAGTTCACACTACGCCCTGGCAAAGGAGAGCCTCAAGGCCGGCAAACACGTTGTTGTCGAAAAACCGTTCACGCAAACCTCCGCACAGGCGGAAGAATTGATCGGGCTGGCCGGGCGTGTCCGGAG
>Ga0182027_10015874_pt1 | contig 10317 bp, 10 predicted proteins | sample 712E1DmetaG_FD_121300 | JGI IMG/M metagenome (GOLD analysis project Ga0182027, IMG submission 121300) | Permafrost microbial communities from Stordalen Mire, Sweden - 712E1D metaG (Illumina Assembly) | ecosystem: Environmental > Terrestrial > Soil > Wetlands > Permafrost | place: Sweden... | reverse complement strand
TCCGGCCATGACTCCGAAGATAACCTGATCACGTTATGCTCCACGTGTCATGCATCCGTTCACCAGTCTCCGAACACATGGGAATATTGAGCACGTTGAAAAACCATCAGCCTCTTCCTCTTCTTGCTCCGTTGCGCCAATCCCCGATTTTCTCGCTGTTATTATTGATGTAGTCCATGCGTCATTCCTCCTGTCTGATCTGTGTTGCGGGCGAAACTTATCGCCTTCGGCTTGGTCTGGGACACGTTCGAAGGGTTCGTCTCCCACCGCATGTTGCGCTCGTCCCAAACAATTTCCTCGCCCAATTCTCAGCGTGCTCCTGTTCCACAGCAGCGCGTGAACCTCCGTGTCGTCAGCGTACTCGACTATCGCGATCCCGCGCCCGAGGACCGCCACGCGGTCACCTCTCATCAAAATTCTGTCCCGCTGGCGTCGGGCGTAGTACTGCGTGCGTTTCCCGATCAGATAGTCCAGCCCCGCCGCGTCGAACCCCGAGCCCTTCCGGCGCAGGGGGATGCTCTGCCCGCCGCCAAACGATGAAGATGTCGGTGCTATACGCAGCAAGGGCCTCTAGGCGGGACTCCATTTCCTTCGTGTCGGGAATCGGAAGCGGGAGTGCAGACGGGAGAGCTGTATCGGCGACATGACATCACGCGGGGAGCTCCTACCGCTGGAAATCGAAGTACGGTGGGATGGAGGTGAGTGAGGCGAAGTGGTTGCGGCAGTTGGAGGAGGAGGACCACCAGCTCAAGCACACCGTCGCGGAACTATTGTTGGACAAACGGGCGTTGCAGGCGGTGGTCGCAAAAGAATGGCGAGCCCGCAGCTCCGGAAGCAGGCGGTGGTAGTGATGCGCTCGGAAGTGGCGGAGCGACTACGGCAAGAGTTTATTGCGACGGCGCGGCGAATTCGTCGTACTTAGTTTCGCGCGCTATTACGAAACGGGCGCGATGAGGCGCTGCCATCTGCGCGGACAAAAGAACATTCTGAAGCGGCAGTTGGTGCATGTGGGCGCGTTCAATCTGAGTCTGATCCTGCGCAAGCTGCTGGGCGCAGGCACGCCGCGGGATCTGAAAAACCGCGTCGGACGCGTATTTTCCAGGCTTTTGCGCCTTCTGCGGGGCTTGGGGAAAGCGTTTTCGCGGATAAGGCTGCGCTCTCGCGCTGTTGGCCCGCGGAGGGAACGATCATGGCCTTGCCGCACACCCGATCACCGCCCGCGATTTCGGGGTAGTTCTACCACGGGCTGTTAAGCAGTGCCAAGTTGGCGGTAACTTCCGAGTTGCACAGTCATTGGCAGGAGGTTCTGCCATCCCGATCTCAGCAAGTCAATCTCTTCCTCGAAGAAGATGCTTCCAGTTCCTGGATGCACCATCAACTCCAGGCAACAAAACCACGGCAAGGCGTTGGCAACCAGAGCATCATGAAACGCCCTAAACCCACACCAGCCACTCGGAATACGTGTGGCATAGACCTTGCGCAGCGCATAGTCAACAAGCTTGCCATGCACGGCATGAAGCAGACGGCCTGTTGATATTGCTTCAAATGCCGATCTGCACTTTCGGATTCCGAAATGTCTCTGCACGGCTTTGATCACCGGAAACAGCACGGGTCGGAGATGTATGAAATGGTGCGAGTCGAAATGTGTTACGGCAACTCCGGCATCGAACGCGCGCTGAACCTGCAAAACTAGTTCATGTTCAAGGTCATCGCGCAATTCGCGGCACATGCGTTTCGTCAGCAACTCGCGGCAAAACTCTCCTCTGCTCAGAATCGGACCCAGGTTTCTTGAGCCACTCAGTGGCGCGAAGGACGTCAAATTCAAATGAACGCCAAAGGAGCAGTCCGGGAACTGCTCAATCCGCCTGGCTGCGTGCTCGAACGCTGCGCCATTCGCCATCAGGGTGGCTGAGGTTACAAGCCCAGCCCGCATGAGTTCGAAGACCGCGTCGTTAACGGCTTCACTTGCCCCAAGATCGTCAGCGTTCACTATAAGTAACATTGGTTTTCTCACCACGGTTGGTTGTCCAGCATATACAGGTCCGCAGTCACTCTCGCCAGCCAGCCTCTGCCGGTTAGCGCTGGTCTCTGTCGCCTCCTGCGTCTCTGAATCCAGAACCCCGCCAAACGCGGCAAGATGCGGTTGTGCGACTAATGGTCCTGCATGGATCACTCGTTACCGTCTTCAAGAATTGCCGATGCTTCGTAGCTCTGACGCCGCCTCAGATATGCAGTCCCCAATTGCCCCAGAACGAACCAAGGCTCGACCAAGTAACGGCGCCAAAGTCTGGCCGGCTCCGCCAGCAGGCGATAGAGCCATTCAAAGCCGCGGTCACCCAGCCACCGCGGACAGGAAGGAATCGTTCCCGCAACGTAATCCATGGTGCAGCCGCAACAGAAGATGGCTCGTGCGAAGATGTCTTCCAGGTTCTTATTGATCCATGCTTCTTGGCGCGGCATTCCCATTCCAACCATAAGAACGTCTGGCGCATAAGCGCGAATATCCGACAGAACGGCTTGGTTTGCGGTTCCCTGTGTATCGAAGTATCCGTGATGGACACGGAGTTGCAGCCCGGTATACCGTGCACGCAAAATTTCCGCGCCTTTTTCCACGACGCCGGGCCGGGACCCCAGATAGTAAATTCTCCACCCACGCTTGACAGCCTCGGTGGCGAGCAGTGGCAAGAATTCCATGTACGCAACGCGGTGCTTGCGAGTAAGCCGAAACCCGAACAATCGGAAGAGCGGAATTAGCGGCAGACCGTCAATATGGATGAAGTCAGCCCGGGCGTGCAGTTTGCGCATCTCCAAATTGTTATGCCATGAATAAAGGCCGTGCGTATTGTGATTTGCCACCACATACTTCGCCTGATGCAACACGGCTTCGGAAATAATGGCCAGCAAACCACGCGCAGTAATGGCCTGTACCCGGATGCCGTGCAAATCGAATGTGGGAAACCTGAGGTCCGATCGCTCGGGCATAGATTAATTTTCCTCCTCAGCGAAAGATCGCGACGGGCCAGCGCCACTCGCTGGCCAGTTCATGGTGTTATAGCTAGACGGCATCAAATTAGATTGCCCAGGGAGCTATCGTACGGGCGCTTGGTCGAAGGCCGCAGCGATTGCTTTCCATGCCGGGGTCGGTTTTAGATCGGCATCGTAGGGCAGGGGACGAACGGGCGATCCGTCTGGGCGCGGGTTTTGCTCGCTGATCCAGGTATAGCGGCTGCTGAGTCCCCATGTCAGGACGGCTTTCACTGCCTTGCGTTGCAGCATGAATGACAGATAGTCGTAGTATTTCTGGGCGACCGCCTGGTCGCGGGCCTCGACGCTGCCCACCAGGTGCTGATCGCGGATGTCCATTTCCGTGATCAGAATCGCCAGTCCGAGATCGGCGATGTCATCGAGAAAGCGGGCGAAGTTTGGGCCGCCCACAACTGTTTCGGCAAAGAGATGGGATTGAATTCCCAACCCGTGAACGGGCACACCTTTTTTCTTCATGTTCGTCAGCAGCGCCAGAGTTGCCTGGCGTTTCTTCTCTGCCCATCTTTCTTCCGGCTCGATCCAGTTCTCGTTGAAAACCAGCATGGCCTTCGGATCGGCTTCATGGGCGGCGTGAAAAGCCATCTCGATGTATTCGGGACCGATCATTTGGAGCCACGGTGTATTCTTGAGTCCGTCGGGACGGCCGTCGTCCGGCTCCATAGCTTCATTGACCACATCCCAGGAGTGCATCTTCCCGTCATAGTGACGAACCACCACCGAAATATGGTCGAGCATCATGGCCTTCGCGTTGCGCGGATTAACGGTGCTGTGAAACCAGCGCGGTAAGGCAGATTCCCACAGCAGCGTGTGCCCGCGGTACTTCATCCCGTGCGAACTGGCAAACTCGTAGAGGTAGTCGCCCGCGCCGAAGTCGTATCGATCCGGTGCGGGGCGCAATGCCTTCCACTTCAATTCGCTCTCGGGAACTCCGATCCGGCATTGGGATGCGACGAGATCGGCATAGGCCTTATCGTTCTTTAACCCACCGCCGTTCAGCGCCGTCCCAAACAGAATCCCCTTGGCGGCAGCACGTTCCCCCAGTGATCGCGACACATCGACCTGCGGGAAAGCCGACTCCCCTCCAGCATTTGGTGCGGCTATTGCCCGCATCGTCGCACAGGCCGCGGCGGTTCCGACTAGAAATTCCCTTCGCGTCAATGCCATTGCTATTTCTCCTCGGTCCAACTTGGCAACCGCTCAGCAGATATCAAAGTGGGGCCTCAATCCGAACTGGCCATGCTCTTTGTAGGGCAAGTCGCAAAACACGTCGCAATGAGACTGGTATAAACCAATTGCCTAGATAAAGTATCAGGTCGATAGGGAGGAATCTCCCCTCAGCGACGGCCTCCCGCAATAATGGGAAGAATGCCGCCCAGTCGCCTTGTCGCGCTGCTTCCGGCGCTAGCTGTGTGGCTATGAAACCCCCGTAAGCTCTAGCCGTAATAATGCTACGCACACCGCGTAACCATTCCAAGGAGTACCGCCAATTGGAATATCCAGTAACGTTAGGTCTGTTCTCTTCCAAGTGGCATATCGCAAGCGGCTCGCGTACAAACTTGATTTCAACACCCACAACAACGGCTATGCGGAGATACCAATCAGTATCCTGATGCCGGCGAAGGCCACTGGTAAACGGCACTTGTTGCATTAATTCCCGACTTGTGAGAATCAGAGGAGTATGAAGTTGACCTTCGCGAGGAAAAAAACTTCGTCTAGCGAACAGATATTCGCAAAGTGGTTCCCCAGGACTCGGTGTTCTATGCGGCCCAATGAAATCACCGATCGGTGTCCGTCCGATGAAATAACAAGTAACGACGGGGAAAGGACTATTAGATTCCAGAGCAGCGACTATTTGTTTGTCGATCTTGGAGGCTAGCCACTCGTCATCATCGTCCAGGAAAGCCACCCAGTGGCCACGAGCATTCTGCACGCCGATGTTGCGCGCGTCGGATCCTCCGACATTTCGATCCAACGCCACGACCCTTAGCCGTCCATCGACAATAGTTCTCAACGCGTCGATCGTAATGGGATCCGGACCGTCAACTACGACTATTACTTCAAGATGTGAATAGGTTTGATTGAGAGCGCTTCGCACCGCGCGCAATATGAGTTGTGGCCTGTTTCGAGTCGGTATAATGACGGATATTAGTTTATTAGACATGTGGTACGAGCTATATGCAAGACGAGATGACGTAGATCATTCCTGTGAGCTCGAGTCTCTTTGCCTAGGACATATCGCTCGCAGAGTTCTTCCCGGGCTGGCGGAGCTGCGATGCTCAGCAACTCTTCTTTCTCAGCCGCGCAGACAACATGCCCGGCTCCTCTCTAAGGTTCGACGTGTATGGTTTCGCGTCAAGCAAACTTTGATAGCCGTCGTGATCATCTCGAATAGAGGTCAGCTTGACCGTCACGGGAAAACAATTGTGCGACAGCCGCTCGATCAGATCTTCCGATATTGTGTGCGGTTCCGTCGGCGTTGGACCGTGGTTTATCTCGGTAATCAGCAGAAATGTCCCGTTCCTCTTCAGCACCCTCATTATCTCGAACAAGGTTCTGTCGACATCATCCACATGGTCGAGGGAGTTGAAGGAGGTCACAAAGTCGAAGTGTTCATCGGGAAAAGGTATTTTCTCCGAGGGCGCGCAAACATAACTCATCTTATGAGTGTCGATACCCAGTTGTCGATATCGATCGACCAGCGGGTCCAACCCAATCCTTTCTTTCGCGTTGTCGGCCCACTCCAGGCCCCCCCTAGGGCCACAGCCGATGTCGAGCATCGATTTCGCGGTATACTCTTCCTTATCAATGCCGAAGTACGACGTGTAGAAGTACTCAAAATGGGTATTACGCAGCACACCGGCGCTTTCCTGGTGCCTTGCCGTCCAGTATGCTAGCTCTCGAGAGTGCTTGAATGACACGAGCAAGCTATTGGGCAAGACCGACAGGAAATTGGCAGCAATGCGTTTGAGAAATCTTTTCAAGGTGCAATCTCCATTCTTAGATTAATCTGTTTTATAGCGTTTCAGCATTGTACGAATCTTCCGCTTTACTCCATAGGCAGCCGGTAACCACCTGTAAGCGCCGAGAATCTTGAGGCGGAATTCAAGCTCCCAATCCGTGGGATCGGCGATCACGCGTCCTGTCACATACTTCGGCGAGTTAGAGAACGTCATCGTTGGTTCAATGGAGAATACGCGCCGATATCCCGCTTCGCGGCACCAATTTACGACCGCATCATCGAAGGCGCCATGAGGAAAAGCGAACAGCCGGATCTCGCGCCGTAGTGTTTGTTGCAAAAACTGCCGCGACTCAAACAGTTCTCGCTTTGCCGTCTCTTCAGGAAGAACGGACAAATGCGGATGCGTCATGGTATGAGAGCCAATGGTCACGAGATCGCCAGGCAAGTTTGCCAGCTGCTCCGCAGTGACAAACCGGTCCTCGCGATCATATCCTTCAGTCCCTGCCCACGATGGAGAATGGCCCGGCAGGTGGCTCACGACGAACAAGGTGCAGGGAATGTTTCGCGCCTTTAACTCAGGAAGGGCGTTCTCCACTGTACTTTGGTAAACATCGTCAAAAGTGACGGCGGCGTAACGTTCGCCGGGCAGCAATGGCGTCTCGACGTCAGCCTGCGTCGGCTTGGCGTACTGCCGTAAGAGATCCATCTGCCGTGCAAACCGCGCCCGCTGGTTCTGAGGAACAGCATGATAGCAAAGAACGACCAAGCTTCCCGGAATCGGCTTGCCTCGGAGTTGGCGGACTGTTCTCGAAATCACCGTGCCGAGGTGACAGACCAGGCTCCCACCCAGTTTTACGTAACGGGCCAGTGTGATCACGGCACCACAGTGTAGACCACTGCTGAAGAGGCGGCTGCTTCCAGCACTTGCGGCGTATGGAAGAGCAGAGATCGGGCCGTACTTGGTGGGACGTAGACGATGTCCTCCCGCTGCAGCGGGATATCGGCCGACTTGCCGTTCAGGATGCGTTTCAAATTCACTGGCATATCTTCAAATCCGGTGGGAGTTTTACGGATAACCCGAGTCTTACTTAGTGCAGCCGTGCGATTCACACCCGCAGCCAACGCCACGGTCTGCAACAGGCTCGCTCTTCCGTTGTTCTCCATGACGAACCCGCCTGGTTTTCCCACGTCGCCGATCACATACACAATTCCCGCCTTGGGCACGATGACCGTGTCGCCGGGCCATATCTCCACATTAGTAGCAAGAAGTTCCCCGGGGTTGTCCGACAGGATGGCGGTGAACACCTCCGTTCCATCCCGGCGTTTAATGGTCGCTTCATGCGCCGCCAGTGGAGTGAGACCTTCGGCCAGAGAAATGACATCCAGCAGCATCCTCGGGCCGAGCACCGGATAAACCCCAGGTTTCGCCACTTGCCCAACTACCGAGACGCCTTGCGTCCCGTACTCCTCGATCAGGATCGAAACTTGTGGCTCGCGCACATAGTTGCCATCCCGCAAACGGCTCTCCACTAAGGTCTGCGCTTCGGCCGGTGTCAGTCCGGCCAAATGCAGTGGTCCCAAAAAGGTGAGTACAGCATCTCCTTTATCGCTGACGCGGACATCCTGCGTAAGTTCGTCCACGTCGAAGACCTTCACTTGCAACAAGTCGCCCGGCCCCACACGGACTCTGGCTGAGTCAGTTTTTAAGGATGCAGGCGAAGTGGCTGGAGGCGACATCTTTTGGGCCTCCTCCCTGGTTTGGGCGAGTGATCGACTCGAAAAAAGAGCGGTTACAAGCAAAAGCAAAACGGCAGTCGGACGCAGGCCGGTCATTGAACACCTCTCGACGTTAGTTGTGGTTTCTCGTGACTCTGCACATCGTTGTAGTAGTCCTTGTATTGCGCCATCGAATAACCGTAGTAGTGTTGGTAGTCGGCGGAGTTCAGATTAGCGCCATTCACCAGGATGCCCGAGATGAGAATGTTGGCGCGTTCCAGCGCATCGCGAGCGCGCAAGCAGGACTGTTTTGTAGTGTGCTCCGAGCGAATCACGAACAACACTGCATCGGCATTGCGCGACACGATAGCCGCGTCGGTGAAAGATAAAACAGGTGGTGTGTCGATGACAATGAAGTCAAAGTGCCCCCGGAAGACATCGAGACACTGCTTCATGCGCTTCGAACCGAGTAACTCAGCCGGACTCGATCTTCCTACACCAGCAGGCAAAACAAACAAGTTAGCGATTTCCGGATGCTTGAAGAATTCGGCCTTGCACTCACCCGATTTGCTCAATAAACCGATTAGGCCAGCGGGAGTTGAAGTTGATACCAAGCTGTGCAAGCAGGGGCGGCGCAGGTCCGCCTCTAGAAGCAGCACCGTCGAACCATCTTGGGCGAGTGCGATTGCGGTGTTTAGACTTGTGGTTGTCTTTCCCTCCCGCGGTAAGGCGCTAGTCACTAGGATGACCTTTGGTGGAACTTCCGCCTCGGAATGCAAAACCCAAGTTCGCAGGGCGCGATATGATTCAGCCAGTCGCGCCGAGGAATGGGTAGAAACGCTCGAGCCCAGTAGGTCGACCTTATTACGGCGGAGCTTTTTCGGAAGGTCCGGGCAGGTTGCGAGTTCGGGCACGATGCCGACGCACGGCAAAGCCACGGTCGCTTCCACGTCCGCTGGAGTGTACATTGCGTCATCAAGGCTGTCGCGAACGAATGCGAAGGCAATGCCACCGAACAATCCGATTGCAAATCCCACGCCCAGGTTAAGCCAATAAATCGGGCGCGCGGGCGTTGCGCCGGTACGCGCCGGATCGAGCACAACGATATTGGTAGAATGCAGCCCGGATAGGAGTCCACCTTCCTTAAGCTTGGTTAGCAAATCGTCATAAAGTGTACGGCTTGATTCAACTTCCCGCTTCAGGATTGTGTATTGGATTGCTTTGTCATTGAGTCGGTTCGCCTCGGCTTTTTGGCTTTCAAACGAACGGCGGAGCATATCTTCAGACTGTTTGGCCGCAAGATAGTCATTTTCAGCGCGGGCCGCGAGAGTGTTAATTTCAGATTGGATTGACTCGTTTAACTGCACAATTTGGGTATGGAGCTGTCCAACTAAGGGATATGCCGAGCCGAACTTAGCTGAGGCTTGAGCGTATTGCGTCTTGAGCACAGCCTCCTGGCCCCGCAGAGTATCTAAGAGAGCTAGCGAGTTCGGGTTCACTGCTCCGCCGCTGACCATACTCGTTCCGGCTATGCTGGAAATTGTCTCGGGATTGCCAGACTTTGCAAGCTGGTATACCGCCTGCTTGAGAATGCGATTAGCCTCGGCCTCCGTAAGCTGCCGGTTCAAGTCGTCTAGCTTTATCGTTACGACATTGTTCGTCTCATCGGAGCCCAGAATGCCAGCTTCTTTCTGCACTTCATTGAGTTTTTCCTGCGAACTCCCTATCTCCGACTTCAGGTCTGAGAGCTGCTTAGAAAGCCAGTCCGAGACTTGCGCGGTGGCCGCAAAACGTGTGCGGAAGTCCTGTTCCTGTAAATCCTTCACCAGCAGGTTGGGCACATCGGCGGCTACCTGAGGATCCGGGCTCAAAAAGTGAACTTCGATGAGGCGGGTGCCCGCAACAGGTTTGATTTTAAGGTTTCGGTCGAACGTCTTAAAGATGCGTTGCCGACGAAGCGGAGCTTGCTCCAGGGGCATCTTGAGTTCGGCATTGATCTGGTCATCATCACCACCACCAAACAATCCCGGTTGCAAAGCGAACTCCTTGCGTTTTTCGAGACCCAACTGCTGCACGACCTGAAACGCCAACGACGGGCTCTGTAGAGCGTTTGACTCAGTCTCGATAGTAACCATTTCTTCAAGGCTGTCAGAGCTCGCACCTCCGTCGATCCTGTCTATGGAACTTAAACCCAGCGTGTCGGAGTTCTCTTTATTTACCTCCATAATAGCGACGCCCTCATACTTGGTTGTCATGCAAAGGGATGCGGCTAGCGCTAGCAATGTGCAGAGAAGCGTGCATGCCAGGATGCTTCGCTGGCGCCGTTTCAATATGCGCAGGAGTTCCGCCAAGGAGAACTCGTCAAGGTTGGTGTTGGATTGTCGTCTCACACCGACCAGTGCCCGGGAAGAGACAACTGTGCCTTCAACCGGGAGTGGAAATGCTCGTGGTTTCATCATATTGCTTCTCCTAGCTAGCTAGCGAACGTGTATCTGACCGCCACAGTAGCTGTTGGCGTTGCCGAAATTGTTTGGGATCTTCACCCCGCGGGAACATTCCCGTGGGACAAAGAGGATAACGTAAACGATCTAAGAAAT
>Ga0182027_10015873_pt1 | contig 10317 bp, 10 predicted proteins | sample 712E1DmetaG_FD_121300 | JGI IMG/M metagenome (GOLD analysis project Ga0182027, IMG submission 121300) | Permafrost microbial communities from Stordalen Mire, Sweden - 712E1D metaG (Illumina Assembly) | ecosystem: Environmental > Terrestrial > Soil > Wetlands > Permafrost | place: Sweden... | reverse complement strand
CCGACGAGACGCGCCTGCGACGATGATGTCGGGCAGGCGCTCGATGCCGCCCTGGGTCTCGATCTTGGCGATCACGCCGATATCGTGGGCTCCGCGCGCGTCGAGCTCCTCGATCAGGCGGTCGACGTCTTCTGGAGTCTGGGCGAAGGAAAGCCCGACGATGTCGGCAATGTCGGCTGCGACGTCCAGGGCGAGGAGGTCGTCCGGCCCGAACCCCTGGCCGCGGATCGGCGAGTTGGGGAAGTTGAGGCCCTGGTCGGCGCGGACGCGTTCCTCGAGTCGCCGCGTGGTGAGCACGCGGAGGAGAGCTTCGTTCGCGTCGACCGCCTCCACCCGAGTGACGATGTGACCATCGTCGATATCAACGTGGTGGCCGACCTGGAGCGCCTCGAGTACACCGGCCTGGAGGCAAGCGATCCAGGGACCGCCTGCTTCTTCAGTGCCCGCGTCCGACGCCGACACCGGCTGATCGGCGAGGAGCCGAAGCTCGTCGCCCACTTGGACCGTAATGCTCCCGGGTGCGGGCTCAAACGGCCCTACGAGGCCGACGCCTCTCTTTCGCTTCTCGCGCACGAGAAGGAGTTCGGTGCCCTCGGATAGGGCGATTCCCCGCCTGGTTGAAACGGCCACAGAATCGGACGCTGATCGCGTGTCGACGCGCAGCGTTCGAGCGCGACCCTTGGCATCGACACATGCGATCCGATCGCCGACCTCGAGGCGCGCGAGCCACGTGGCGTCGACCGAGACACTGGCTTGCACTCCATCGGGAGGATGAGGCGAGCCCGGCGCGCCGGAGCCGTCGAGCAGGAAGACGTTCCGCCCGCTTTCGTCCTTCGGCGCTCGGAGCCGAAGTCGCCCGGGCGCAGTCGGCAAAGGCCCAATCCGCATCTTCGGTCCGGGCAGATCGAGCAGGATCCGGCAGTCGTGCCCGGCGTCGCGCGAGGCGGACCGGACCACCAGGGCCATCGCGCGCCAGGTGTCCGGACCGTCGTGCGCGGCATTGATGCGGGCGATGTCCATGCCGCGACCGACGAGGTCGCGGACGAGTCCGGCGTCGGCCGCGCCTTCCTCGGGCAACGTGACCATGACCCGGGTCCGCCGCTCGGGTCGTTCCGGACCCAGGAGCAAGGCCGCACGCTCTGCGACGAGCCGCGCCTGGGCATCACGAAGCCGGCCAATCCGGGCGACCCACGCGAGGGATGCGGCGTCACCGAGGAATGCGCCGAGCGCGGCCTCGACGACAGCGATGCCGGAACGAACGTGGGCCTCAGTGCGACCGAGCGACGAGAGACCAAGAACACCGAGGTCGTCCTGAATGTCCCGGATGTCGTGATGCCGGAAGGCGAGATACGCAGCCAGGTTAGCGGCGCTGCCGGCGTAGGCAGATCCGACCAATCGAGGTCTCCATGTCGCCAGCCGGGCGCGCTCGCCGCGGCGAACATCGATCCCGAGCGATTCCAGCCGTTGCTGGAGCCGACGGACCTGCAGCGAAGCAACGGGTCTGGTCACAACGCCTAATCGTCCCAGGCCCGTGTTATCGGACGGTACATTGCCGGACCCTTCCGTCCACCGTTCCCGATTCGGACCTCCAAGGCACGGGAGTTGACCCGGACGCCGTGGCAGCAAAGACGTCCTTCGGACCTCAAAGTATGCTCTACGGCCTGACGACGGACTCGAGCCGCAGCCTGAGAACCGCATTAGGACAATGTCCATGGATAGCATCAAGTTCGGCCTTCGTCTGGCCTGGGCCGCGGCGATCCTGGCCGCCGCAGCGGCGATTGGCGGCTTCGTTGCCAACCCTTACTGGGCTTCACACTGCTGGTCAAGGTCTCGCTCAGCCCCTCGAGTGCGGGCTTCCCCATCTCAGGGGCGGCGGTGATCGCGGACATCACTGCGCGTCCGCGGTGCCGTCCGCCTTCGATTTCGACCACATCCGATGCTGCGCGTCCGCTCGCGGCCTCGTGCGCCGGACCTCGAGCAACTCGAGGCCGAGCTCTTCAATCCGGCCGAGAACGCCGTGCAGCGCGGACTGGTCCGGCAGTTCGCCGGTCAGCACCGTCTCGTGATCGCGGATCCGCGCGTGCATCTCGGGGAAGGCGCTGAGCAACCTGTTGCTCAAGAGGCCTCGAACGCGGATCTCGTACTGGGTTGTCGTGCGGCTGTCGTCCATGGCGGCGAGCCTCGGGTCGCACGGGATGAGGCCGCATCCACCGGATCGTGCGAGCCTGCCGATGCCCCTCGGAGACGCAGGGGGTCAGTTCGGGCCTCAGGCGAGGGACGCGTTCACTCGGCTCCGTGACCCGACGGCGGCCGGCGACGGGACGGGCGATCGCATAACGGTACGCGCGCTCCTAGGTGACGGACTCACGCTCCCACCCTCATCCGACGCTAAGACCGGCTCGAAGTGCTGCTTGCGGTGGGCTACTTGTCACGCCCGGCGGCCCGGTCCAGACCCTGCGCACGAGGTTAGGGAGGGTGGAGTACGCGCTAGCGGCGGGGAAGCGCCGGGATCCGGCGCTTCCCCGAATCGGCCCAATCGTGTGACGACCCGTCATCCTCCAGCCCCCGAGTCTGCGAGCACCAAGCCACTTAGCAGCAAGGAGGTTCATTCAAATGCTCAGTCTGGTGTCTCGCGATTGGTGGGTCTACGCGGTCCGCGGCATCGCCGCGATCCTGTTCGGGATCATGGCGCTCATCTGGCCCGGTCCGACGCTCGCCGTCCTCATTCTCCTGTTCGGCGCGTACGCGTTCGTCGACGGAGTCGCGCTGCTCGTCGCGCTCGCGCGTGGCGACGTTCTGGCCCGGAGCCACAAGTGGATCACAGGGCTCATGGGTGTGCTCGGGATCGCCGTAGCGATCGCCACGCTCGTCTGGCCCGGCATGACCGCGCTGACGCTGCTCTACCTCGTCGCGATCTGGGCGATCGGCATGGGTATTCTCCAGATCGCCTCGGCGATCGAGTTCCGCCGCGAGATCGATGGCGAACTCTTCGTGGTCCTCGGCGGCATCTTCTCGATCATGCTCGGCGGCCTGCTCGTGGCGTTCCCGGGCACGGGACTGCTCTCGCTCGTGTGGCTCGTCGGGTTCTGGGCAGAGCTCTTCGGGTTCTCGAGCCTGGGCATCGCCTACCGGCTCCACGGGATCGATCGCGACCTGAACAAGCATTCCAGCGTTCGCAAGCTTTCGAGTGCAGCGTAAGGACCCGACCGTCTGGATGCTGAAGGCGTCCAGCGCCAGTTAATCCCCGCTCTCTCGCAACCTCGACGACCGGCGATCACATCGCCGGTCGTCTCTTTGCCGTTTGCTCCAGAGTTCGCCCTCCCGACTGCTGCCGTGCCGCACGCGCGCGGCGGCTTTCCCACGAATCGACCGATGCGGTCTCATCCGGGCGCGATGGACTCTCGTGCCCTAACTGCTGATCAGTGCAGGACCGAACCAAGGAGGCACAGCAATGAACACACCAAATCCGCAGGAGATCCGAGCGACGCTCGAGGAGCGTCGACAGCGCGATCGTGAACGGATGCGCCGGGAAGAGGAGGCGATGGACGCCTTCGCCGTACGTGCCGTTCGATCCCTCACGGCGATCCTGCCTGCCGTGGTCGAGGACCCCGACTCCGGGAGGCTGGCACCATCCGCTGAGCCGGCGCCCGTCGAAACGATCGCCGAAACAGGGACAGACGCCCGCTACGCGATCCAGGAGCGGCGGCAGCGTCCGGGAAGCTCAAGCCCCGCACCAGAGGCTGGCGAACCGCCGCTTCGCGCAGCCCTTCGCGGCATCGTCGAGGACTACGCACAGGCCGTTACGCCGTCCGAGCGGGTCGTGAGCGACCTGGAGGAGTTCTCCGGCATCGCTCTCGACGAAGCGGATTCGTACGGCCTCTGGGCGAACCTCGAGCTCGCCGAGGTCCTTGCGGTTCGGGCGGCGATGCGTGACGTCGTCGACGTCGTCACGGACCGGGCCGAGGCCATCATCATCGCCGAGCTCGTAGCTGCCCAGAAACGCCTCGCGAGCGAATACCCCGATGTGCCGCGCGCTGATCTCGCGGACGCGACGACCAAGAGTCGTGGACGATAACGCGGGGGGCGCGAGGACGCGGCCGGCTTTGGCGCCGGATGCTTCACACCATCCCGTCGTCACCCGGATCAAGGCGGAGCGTGCAGCCGATTTGCAGCTCCGGCTCGCGGACCGCATTACCGCGTTCGCAGGCTCGATGCCGTTCGTATACCTCCACGTCCTCGTGTTCGCGACATGGATGCTCGTGTTCGAACAGAGCCCGTGGCCGACGCTGACGCTGGCGGTCTCACTCGAGGCGATCTTCCTATCGACCTTCGTGATGATCGGCCAGAACCGCCAGGGCGCGTTTCAGCAGGCGAAGGCCGATCACGAATTCGCCGAGGAAGAGCAGGAGCTGAAGCTCAACACCCAGCTGACGCGGGAGATCCACGAACTCACCCGCCAGGTCCACGAACACGTTTGAATTCAAGGCCACAGACAATGACAGGAGTTACGACATGGATTTCCAGAAACCGCTTGACGAACTCGAAGAACGCGTGTCGAAGGTGAAGACCTCCGTGCGCACAGCGACCGCCGAGACCAACGAGCAGCTCAACGAGCACGTCGCGAAGGTTCAGGAGAACACCGAGCGCGAGCTCGACGAGGCCAAGCAGCACGCGAGCGCCGCCGCCGATCGCACCCGGTCCGGGTGGGAGCAGATGCGCGCCGACGCGAAGGCTCGATCGGCCGAGCTCAAGACCAAGGCACGCATCCGGCGCGAGAAGCACGACGCTTCTGTCGCGGCCTCCGATGCCGACGTCGCCGAGGCCGAGGCGTCCGCCGCCATCGACTACGCGGCGTGGACGGTCGCGGCCGCCGAACTTGCTATCCTCGACGCGCTGTACCTTCGGGCGCGGGCGAACGAGAAGGCCACACTTGTGGAAGCGAGCGCGTAGACCCCCGCGCCATGCGCCGGTTCCAGTGCGGCCGGCCTGTTTCACGAACGTGAGCGGGCCGGCCGCTTCGTATGCGTCGCGAAACGGCGCGGTCTACTGGGACACGATGGTTCCGGTGACGGCGGTGGCGTGAGACGATATCGCCATGGCTGCCACCGGATGGACGACATCCGTTCGCCGGCCTTCGCTCGTCGCGAGGCCGGCGCTCTTCGAGCGGCTTTCGGCCGGGTACGCCGGCGGCGTCACGCTCGTTTCGGCCCCCGCCGGCAGCGGCAAGACCGTCCTCCTTCGATCCTGGATCGAGGCTGCCGGCCTGGGCGAGCGGACGGCATGGGTCTCCGTCGAGCGCGACGAGCGCGACGAGCAGCGGTTCTGGCTCGCCGTCGTGGAGGCGCTGCGGACGGCCGCCGGCATGGAGGGCCCGATCGACGATCTCGGACCCGCGCCCGGCTTCGACGGCGATGCGGTGGTGGCGCGGATCATCGACGGCGCCCAATCCCTCGACAAACCCCTCCTTCTCGTCATCGATGACCTGCATCACCTGCTGGAGCCCAGGGCGCTGGCGCCGCTCGAGCTGCTGCTGGACCGCCGGCCGCCACAACTGCGGGTGATCCTGTCGACTCGCCACGATCCGCCGCTCGGGCTCCATCGGCTCCGTCTCGCCGGCGAGCTGACGGAATTGCGCGCCACCGACCTTCGCTTTCAGCTCGACGAGACAAACGAGCTGCTCTCAGGGGCCGGGATCACGCTCTCCGCGGCTGCCGTCGAGTCGCTGCAGGCGCGCACCGAGGGCTGGGTTGCGGGTCTTCGGCTCGCGGCGCTGTCGCTCGCGGGGCGGCCGGACGCGGAGCGATTCGTCGCGGAGTTCTCCGGCAGCGAGCGAACGGTGGCCGACTATCTGTTTGCCGAGGTCCTCCAGCGCGAGCCCGAGGCGGTCCGTCAGCTCTTGCTGCGAACGTCGATCCTCGGACGCGTGAACGGGTCGATCGCCGACCACCTCCTCGGGACTGAGGGCTCGGAGCGGATCCTGCTCGAGCTCGAAGACGCCGGCGCCTTCGTCTACTCAATCGACCGGGAACGGTCCTGGTTCCGCTACCACAACCTGCTGGCCGATCTCCTGCGTCTCGAGCTGCGGCGCACCGAGCCCGCCGAGGTTCCCGGCCTGCATCGCACCGCCGCCGAGTGGTATGCCGAGCATGGGTTCCCGATCGATGCCATCCGCCACGCCCAGGCCGCGGGAGACTGGCGCTATGCCGGCGATCTCGTCGGTCAGTTCGGGTTCAGCATCTCGCTCGATGGCAGCTTCGCGACGATGCGCTCGTTGCTCGAGCCGTTTCCGAAGGAAGCGTTCGCCAATCCGGAGCTCGCGGCGTTTTTCGCCTACGGCGAGGTGATTCGTCCGTCACTCGACACCGCTGCCTCGTACATCGCCCTGGCAGAACTTCACGCCGCCGAAGTGCCGGCAGGGCGCCGGCCGCTGTTCGAGGCGATGCTGGCGACCGCGAGATTGACGCTCGCGCGCTGGCGCGGCGATTACAGCGCGGCCGTGCGCCAGGTTCCCCCGCTGCTCGAGTCGTCGCCGGCAGCGACGATAAGCCAGATCGGTGCCGAGAACGACGTGCGCGCCGTCGCGCTGCTGACCCTCGGCATCGTCGAGACATGGGCCGGCGCGGGCGACGACGCGGAGCGCCATCTGCGAGAGGCCGTCGAGCTGGCCCGCCGGATCGGGCGGCCGTACGTCGAGCAGGGGAGCCTGGCCCATCTCGCCGTTGCGGTCGCGCGGCACTCGATCAGCGCGGGTCGCGACCTGGCCCTCCAGTCGCTGGAAATCCAGGAGCGGTATGGCTGGCAGTCAGAGCCAGTCGTGCCGATCGTGTTGGCGACCGTCGGTGCGGTCGACGTCCTGCAGGGCAGGTTCGACGAGGCAGAGCCGTGGCTGGATCGAGCGGAGCAAGCGCTTCGCCCGAACGCGGAGCCCGCCAAGGAGATCCTCGTGCGCTACTGCCGGGGCCTCCACCGTCTGGGCCAAGGACGCGCGACCGATGCGGTCGCGCTGTTCGCCGAGGCGCAGCGCCTCCAATCGTTCCTGGTCGCGCCCGATCCACTCGCGATCGCGGCGCGAGCGCTTCAGGCGCAGACGCTTGCGGGTCTCGGCGATGCACCCGCAGCCAGAGCCGTGCTCGAGACGGCATCCGCCGCGGAGCGCGAGTTCGCCGAGACGAGGATCGCGCTCGGGGCGATCCACCTCGCAGAGCGAGACCCCCGAGCGGCCCTGGATGCGCTTGCTCCCGTACGCGCAGGTGAGGCCCCGGTCATCGCCGACTACTCGCTTCCGAACGGGTTCGTCGTCGACGCGTTGGCTCGCGACATGCTGGGCGAGTCGAGGGCGACCGAGGACGATGTGGAACACGCGCTCGACCTCGCGGAACCAGAGGCGCTCATCCTGCCGTTCCTCATTACGCCGGCGCGCGAGTTGCTCGAGCAGCACCCGCGGCACCGGACGGCCCATGCCGCGCTGCTCGCGAACGTCCTCAACGTCCTCGGTGGGGCGTCCTTGCCCGGCCGCCGCGGCGAGCCGGCGGAACTCGCGGAGGATCTCACGGAGAGCGAGATCCGAGTCCTTCGCTATCTACCGAGCAACTTGTCCGCCCCCGAGATCGCGGCCGAAGTGTTCCTGTCCACGAGCACCGTGAAGACGCACATGCGCCACATCTACGAGAAGCTCGGGGCGCACAAGCGGACGGAAGCGGTCGAACGGGCGCGCGAACTAGGACTGCTCGGGCCGTCAGTGCGAAGGCGTCGTTAGACCGAGCGCGCGCCGCGGCGGAGCCGCCACACGCTCCCTGCCAAACCCCGTCGCGGAACGCATGGGCGCATCGGCAGATCGCTGAGGCCGCCGGCAACCAGGGGATCGCCGACAGATCAGCCGGATCGGACGACGACGCGTCATCCGGCTCGAGCCGAGGCTGAGCGCGGCTCGAACCAGGCCTGGCCAGGTTCGAGGTTCGGACCAATTCCCTGGAGGTCACAACATGGTCAGCCTGTACGACGAGGAGGCGGCGAACCGAAGAAACTCGGTCCTGCTTGTCGCCATCGTCATGTTCGGCTTCGCTCTGTTCGGATATGTCATCGGGTACGCCCTGACCGGCGACTCCGGCGGCGCACTTGGTGCCGTGGCGATCGCCCTCGCGCTGAGCGTGCTCAGCGCCGTTGGGTCGTACTTCGGCGGCGACCAGGTCGTCCTGAAGTCGTCACAGGCGCAGGAGCTCAGCCGGCGGCAGTCCCCGGAGCTGTTCGACGTGGTCGGGGAGATGTCGACCGCCGCCGGCGCCCCGATGCCCCGCGTCTACCTCATCGATGACCCGTCACCCAACGCGTTCGCGACAGGCCGCGACCCGCAGCACGCGTCCATCGCCGTCACCACGGGCCTCCTTCGCAGGCTCGATCGGGAGGAGCTGCAGGGTGTCATCGGGCACGAGATGTCCCATGTCCGCAACTACGACATCCGATTCAGTCTGCTCGTCGGGGTCCTTGTCGGCGGGATCTCACTGCTTGCGCAGTTCTTCCTTCGCTGGACGTTCTGGTTCGGTGGCGGGAGCCGGCGCGGCCGCGACGACAGCGGCGGCCTGATCGGCGTCCTGTTCCTTCTTCTCGGCCTGGTGCTGTCGATCCTGGCCCCGATCTTCACGGCGCTCGTTCAGCTCGCCGTGAGCCGGCAGCGCGAGTACCTAGCGGACGCTTCGTCAGTGGAGCTGACGCGGAACCCATACGGCCTCGAGCGTGCCCTCGCGAAGATCGCCGCCGATCCAGAGCCACTCTCGGTCGCCAACGGCGCCACCCAGCACATGTACATCGTCAACCCGCTCAAGAAGGTCGGCGGCGGCTCCGCTCTCCTCTCAACGCATCCGCCGATCGTCGACCGCATCAACCGGCTCCGCCGGCTCACCGGGGACACGCCGCTCGATCGGCGCGCGGTGACCGCCATGGCAGGGCTGCAGTAACCCCTCAGGTCCTTCTAGCTTCAAGGAGATCGGAATGAACCCGCTTCTGTGGATCCTCAGCTTCGCGCTCGCGGCAACCTACTCGATCACCGGCAGTACCAAATTGGTCGCCTCGCGCGAAAGGCTGCTCGCGATGCCCGGCATGGGCTGGGCGGAGGAGACGCCGATGTCGCGCGTCCGGACAATCGGCCTTCTCGAGATTGCCGGCGCGATCGGCGTCGTCGTTCCCTGGGCGACCGGAATCCTGCCACTCCTGACTCCGCTCGCTGCCTGGGGCCTCGCGGCGACTCAGGTGGGCGCGATGTGGACGCACATCACCCGCGGCGAACGCGAGCACGTTTGGCTCAACGTCGTTCTGCTCGTGGCTGCCGTCGTCGTCGCAATCGGGCGCGCCGTCGCGTAGCCGCAACCGCCGAAGCAGTTGTGGGAGGCCAGATCGCTGTGGCAGTCGTGAACGAAGTTCTGCTCTCCTTCTTCGATACGAAGAAGGCCGCCGTCGATGGTTTCGAATTGGTCGAGAGCATCGGTCGTGACCGCGGCTCAGTTCTCGTGAACAGGGAGAGCGACGGGTCCCGACCGAGGTGCGAGCCACCCGTCCCGTGGCCACTTGGCGCGATCGTCGGTCTCTGCCTCGGCGGGATCGTGGGGTCGCGGGCCGGCGAGACCGGCCTCGTCGTCGGCCTGTTCTTCGGGCTGTACTTGGGGATCTTCCTCGATATGTGGCGCGTTGTCGGACGCGGCGATCTTCTCGACGAGGTCCAGTACGGCCTGGCGCCAGGACAGGGAGCCGTCGTCAGCTTCGTGTCGAGGTGGTCGGCCGCTGCGATCGAAAGGGGCCTCGCCCCGCTTGGCGCCGTGACCGTCCATCGGTTCCCCGGCGCGCCAATCGAAGAGGACGTGGCGCGTGAGGTGGCGGAGGCTCTGACGGAGGTCTACCGGGCGCTCGGGGCGGACGACGATCCTCCACAGGTCAGCGAATCTGAGCGCGCCCTCCGAGTCGCGGCCGTACGGCGATTGCGCACGATCGAGGCCATAGCCGACCGGCTCCTGGGGCAGGAGAGAGCCCAGTTCGAGTTTGATGTCGACATCCTTCGCGGCGAACTCGCCGCAGCGGGCAGCTGGCGAGCCATGCGAATCAAGCGGCGGATGTCAAGGGCGCGCGCGTCGTACGAGCGCTTACACAACGCGCTCGAGACATCGCGGGGCCGTGTCCGCGTGGCTGAATCTATCAGTCATCTCGTCAACTAAGTCAGTCCATCAGCCAAGCTTTCAGGCTCACAGCAGCAGAACGCCGGGACGAGCTAGTCGCGGCGGCGTCGATCGAGTTTTCCGCGAATGGTTACGCCGGGACCCCGACCGCAGCTAT
>Ga0182027_10015872_pt1 | contig 10318 bp, 9 predicted proteins | sample 712E1DmetaG_FD_121300 | JGI IMG/M metagenome (GOLD analysis project Ga0182027, IMG submission 121300) | Permafrost microbial communities from Stordalen Mire, Sweden - 712E1D metaG (Illumina Assembly) | ecosystem: Environmental > Terrestrial > Soil > Wetlands > Permafrost | place: Sweden... | reverse complement strand
TCGTGGTTGGTGGCGGCCAGCACGCGCACGTCCACCTCCTGTTCGGCGCGCCCTCCCAGCCTGCGGACCTTTCGCTCCTCCAGCACGCGCAGCAGCTTGGCCTGGGTCGCCGCCGGCATCTCGCCCAGTTCGTCAAGCAGCAGAGTGCCTCCATGCGCCAGTTCGAAGCAGCCGGCCCGCCGCTCGGCCGCTCCGGTGAAGGCGCCCTTTTCGTGGCCGAAGATTTCGCTCTCGATCAGCGTCTCGGGGATGGCCGCGCAATTCACCGCGACGAATGGCCTCGTCTTTCGCGGGCTCAAATCGTGCAGAGTGCGGGCCACCAACTCCTTGCCGGTGCCGCTCTCGCCGGTGATGAGGACGGAGACGTTGGAGGGCGCGATCTGCTCAATCGTTCCGAATATCTCCCGCATCTGCCGGGACTTGCCCACCAGCGAGCCCAGAACGCCGGTTTCGCGCAGTCGCCTTCGCGCCACTTCCAGCTCGATCTCGGTCTCGCGCTGGCGGGTGGCGTTGGCCAGGATGGTGCGCAGGCGAGTGGCGTCCACCGGCTTTTGCAAAAAGTCGTATGCGCCCAGCTTCATGGCGTCCACGGCCAACTCGATCGAACCCATGGCCGTGAGCACCACCACCACTACATTCGCCTCGAGGCCCGAGTCTTCCGCGGTCAGCCTGGTAAGCAGGCCGATACCGTCAAGGCGCGGCATCTTCAGGTCGGTGACCACAATGGCCGGGTTCCAGGCCAGTGCTTTCTCCCAGCCCTCGATGCCGTCGCGCGCGGTCTCGGCGCGGTATCCCCAACCGGAGATCAGTTCGGCAAGCCCCATCAGCGCATGGGGCTCGTCTTCGACGATCAGAACCTTGACGGCGCTATCCATAATTGGCTTTCAATGCGGGCAGCCGTTTCCGCGCGCGCTCCCCATCTGCTGCCGCGGAACGGCATTTGCCGCACAGCTTACTTTCTATCATGCGCCTGCGCCTATCCGCCCGCTTCATCGCCAATTCCGGGAATCGGCGCGGATGGCGCTTTCGATGTAGCTGGGAATTGCATGGCTGCTGTAAACTTGCGGCCGGTGGGGGCGTCTACCTGTGTGATGGCAGCCGGCACAGCAATGGGACCGATCGTTCGGGCCACGGCGGAGGAGATTGCCGCGCGGGAGCTGGCGTCTGCCAACGAAGAGTTTTCGCGCATGGTGGAGCGGCACCGGCCGCGGGTATTCCGGTTTCTGCTGGCATCCACGCGCGACCTGGACCTGGCCGAGACGCTGACTCAGGAGTGCTTTCTGAAGGCGCACCGGAATTGGAGCAGCTTCAGGGGTGAGTCGAGCGCCATGACCTGGTTGATGCGCATCGCCATCAACCTGCAGAAGGACCACTGGCGGAACCGGCGGATGCAGTTCTGGCGGCAGACGCGGACCAACTCGGTGGATCTGGATGAGGCCAGCGAGTGGCTGCCGAGCGGCGAGAGTTCGGTTGAGCGGCAGTTGCTGGCGCGGGAGCGGGTGTATCAGGTGTGGGAGGCAGTGAAAGGGCTGAGCGAGCGGCAGCGGACGGTTTTTCTGCTGCGCTACGTGGAGGAGCAGGAGTTGAGCGAGATTGCGCGGGAGACGGGGTTGAGCGAGGGCACCGTGAAGGCGCATCTTTCGCGTGCGCTCACGAAGGTACGCGCGGAGTTGGGGGGCGGGCGATGAGGTTCGGAATGAGATTTGGAGACCGGCGAGGGGAGCCGGCGGAACGGGATGGGCAGGCGGAGCCGGGCACGGGGGAGACGGGCGATCTGGCGCTGGAGCAGGCGCTGAACGACTTCCGCATGAGCGTTTGCGCCTGGAGCGAGGCCGCGTATAGCCGGCCGCGAACGGCGGGGCGGGTTGTGCGGCAGAGGAGTTGGCGGCTGGCGGCTGGTTGGGCGCTGGGCCTGGCGCTGGCGGCTGGCGGCGTCTCCGGAGCGGTCTTCGAGCGGCATCAGCGGCAGCAAATGGCGCGGGCGGCCGAGCAGCAGAGGCTGGTTCAGGAACGGCAGAGGCTGATCCGCGAGCAGCAGGCGCGGGAGGAAGAAGAGGATTTGCTGGCCAAGGTGGACAGGGACGTATCGCGTGAAGTTCCAAGCGCCATGGAGCCTCTGGCTCAACTGATGGCCGAGGACGAGCGCAAATAGGCAAGCTGGGGAGCGGATAGGAAGCAAAACCAAGGGAAACTTTGAGTGGAATGAAAGGGAGGGGAAGACGATGAAGGGTAGCATGGCGGTACGGTTGGGATTGGCGATTGCGAGCGTGTTGATGGCGGGATCGGCGCTGGCGCAAGGGCCGATGGGTGGCGGAGCAGGCATGGGCGGCGGAGGCGGCATGGGAATGGGTGAGCATCGGCCGCCTATGGAGCGGGCGTTCGGGGCGCAGGGCGACCATGGGCGCTGGTGGAACAATCCGCGGATGGTGGCGGAGTTGAAGCTGACCGACGAGCAGCGGAAGTCGATGGACGATATTCTGCTGACGCACCGGGAGAAGCTGATCGACCTGCGCGCCAGCCTGCAGAAGGCGGAGCTGGAGTTGGAGCCGCTGGTCAAGGACGACCAGCCCAACGAGGGCAGGATTCTGGCCCAGATCGACAAGGTGGCGCAGGCGCGGGCGGAGCTGGAAAAAGCGAATGCGCGTTTCCTGCTGGCGATTCGCGGCAAGCTGACGCCGGAGCAATGGAAGCAGGTGCAGGCCCTCCGCGACCGGCGCGGGCAGCAAGGCCGCGGCTGGGGACGCGATGGTCAGGACCAGGGCGGCCAGCGACGCGAAGGCGGGAAGCCCGGCGAGCAGGGACCGGGCGGCCAGTACCGTCATCGGCAGATGCCTCCACCGGCTGAGTCGGCTCCGCAAGGCGCGGCTCCGCAGGGTGCGGCTCCCCCGCCGGCCGGACCGCAGAGCATGGTTGACGATGGCGCGGGAACGGATGAGTTTGGCGCGGGCGCCGGGCAGTAACAAGAGATTGAACGCAGGCTTACAGGCAGAGAGCAGATACGGTTGTTATCGATACCGGTGGCGGCAAGGGGCGATCCTCTTGCCGCCGATTTTTTTGCTGCGCGCAGCGCGCGTGTGAGCGGTTGTGCGCGAGCTGAATCGGCCTTTTCGATTTGCCGCGAGGCGCCGCAATAGCCGGGGCGGCTGGATCGAATCGGGACAAATGGGTGGAGCGCAACAGTACAGCGATTGAAGCGCATTGGGACAGTGGTTGGAGCGTCCTGGGACAGCAGGTGAACGGAACCGGGACAGGTTGAATCGGGGCGAGGCAGTGGGGGCCGAAAGCGTTCCTGGAATTTATGACTAAAGTTATTTCCTCGGGGACCGATGAAAGGTGTGGATGCGAGAACGCTCATCCGGTAGTTGCGGAGAACCTGGCGGGGGGAAAGATGCACCGCGGGCACGAGCGCGATTGAAGGCATCCCGAAAAGGAGTCCTCTCATGGCTCTCGGTGTTTTGAACAATCTGTCGGCGATTCAGGCGGCAAACAACCTGAACAACACGAACAACAGCCTGCAGAAGGTCTTGCAGCAGTTGTCGTCGGGGTCGAGGATCAACTCCGGAGCGGACGACTCCGCGGGCCTATCGCTGGTGAATGGGCTGGAGGCCAACCAGACTGCGCTCACCCAGTCGAAGACCAACGCCACGGAGGGCGTGGGACTGCTGGATGTGGCCGATGGCGCGCTGTCGCAGGTCACCAACCTGCTGGACCGCGCCATCACGCTGGCCACCGAAGCCTCGAATGGCACCCTCAACAGCACCCAGGGCGCGGCGGCCAATCAGGAATACCAGTCGATCCTTTCGGAAATCAACAACATTGGATCCACGACCACCTACAACCAGCAGCAGGTCTTTGCCGGCAACACCATCGCCATCTATACCGGCGACTCCTCGACCGCCGGCTCGTCGATCGACAATCTATACATTCGTACGCTGTCTTCGGCCAACGTCGGCGACTCGAATGGCGCAATTTCATACAGCAGCGGCGCAAACAACGTGTTTATCGACCTGTCGAGCGGCGGAGCCAATGCCGCCGCAACCGATAGCCTGAATGCCGGCGGCTCGACGACCATCACCGTCAACTACGTGACCAGTGGAGCCAGCGGCCCGGCCACCAATGCCACCGCAAATATCTCGGTGGGCACCGGCACAAACTACGCCAACACGGCAGAAGGACTGATCAAAGCCATCAACAACTCCGGCCTGGGCCTGAGCGCTGCCTTTGCTACCGCGCAGCAAGCGGGAACAGCGGCTGTGAGCGCGGCCAAGGCGGCCAATGCTATCGGCGGAAGCGACAGCGACACCGGCATCGAGATATCGGGCGTCGGCGTAGGGACGGGCACCAACGGCGCGGGCGAAATCGGCACTCTGAGCGTCAACAACGCAACCGATACGCTGGGCGGCAGCCTTACCATCGTGGGAACCGACGGCAAGAGCAGCGTCATCGTTCTTGGCGCCGGAAATTCCACCGATACGCTTGCCAACCTGGCGGCGACCATCAACTCCGGCAACTACGGGGTCCGGGCCACTTATAACTCGCTGAACAGGGACGTCGTATTTACGGCGGCCAATGCCTCGGTGACCATTTCGGGAACAAGCATCACGGATACCCCCACGAACACCCCCCCGGCGCTGGCCGCGGTCGTCAACAACGCTCCCGCCGTGGCATCCATCGGCAGCACGCTGTCGGTCGTGAAGAGCACCGATATCCTGGGCGGCACACTCACGCTGACCGATGCGGCCGGAGTGAACCATGCGCTGATCCTCGGCACACCCGGCAGTACAGATTCACTCGCCAACCTCAAAGCCACCATCAACGGCCTTGGTTATGGCATCACGGCCAATTATGTCGCCAACGCCACGACGATGACGTTTACCGGAGCGGGCCTGAACAATGTGGTGGGCACGAACCTCACCGACACCACACCCGGCATCGACGGCACGTTGTCTGTCGCCCAGAGCGGCGACATCCTGGGCGGAAACCTCACCGTCACCGACACGGCCGGAGTCCTGCACACTTTCGCTCTTGGAACACCGGGCAGTACCGACACGCTGGCCGACTTGAAGGTTTACCTCAACACGACAAACGTCTTGTGGGGAGTGACGGCCAACTACGTGGCCAACGCCACGTCGATGACCTTCACAGAGACAAACTCGAAGAACAACGTCGTCGGCTCCAACCTCACTGACACCAGCGCCGCCGTTAACATTGCCCTCACCGGCACGCCGGCCAGCACCGCCGCTTCGTACCACGGCCAGGTCGGAACCCTGACCATTGGCGGAACCGGAACCGTAGCGGATACCCTCGGCGGCACTCTCACCATCGGCTCCAATACCATCACTCTCGGAACCGCGCTGGGCGCAAACAAGACTGACACCCTCGCCAATCTGGCGGCGACTATCAACACCGGCAACTTCGGAGTAACGGCCGCCTACAGCGCGGCCAGCAAGCAGATCGTCTTCACCTCGGCCAACACCGCAATCAACTTCAGCGGCTCGCCCACGGATGCCGTGGGGGGATCGACAATCGCGGCCACAACCAACGCCCCTTATCTCACGCAGGTCGGGACTCTGGCGCTTGCCGGAGCCACCGCGGCCGCCGGTGACACGCTTGGCGGCACCTTGAATATCGGCCCGGCCGTTATCACTCTCGGTACGCCAACCACCACCGACACGCTGGCGCACCTGGCGGCCACCATCAATGCAGGCAACTTCGGCGTCTCGGCCTCCCTCGATCCTACCGGCAAGATCATGACCTTCAACACCACCAGCGGGCAATTGGTCACCATCGCCGGCTCACCCACGGATGTAACACACAACACTGCGACAGCGACGGCCACCACCGACACGCCCTCGCAGGACTCCTCATCGTATTTCAAGATCGGGATCAATGGCGCAGTCGTTGATACCGCGACAACGGGCGGAACGACCAACGTCGGCTTTGTCGCCGATAGCGATGGCTCCGGCTCGACGGCCACCATCAGCTACTCCGATGGCATGGGCGCAAACCTGAGCAGCACGGATCTGACCAACCAATCCGATGCGGAGACCGCTCTGACCGCAATCAACGTGGCCATCAGCGCGGCGGCGGCCCTGGACGGCTATGTGGGCGGCCAGATCAACACCCTGAACGCCATCAGCCAGGTCATGAGCACCCAGCAGGAGAACGTGGTCTCCGCGCAGAACGCCATCCAGGCCACCGACTATGCTTCGGCAACTTCGAATATGTCCAAGTACGAGATTCTGAGCCAGACCGGCATCGCCGCGTTAGCGCAGGCTAATAGCGTGCAGCAGGAAGTTACCAAGCTCTTGCAGTAAAGGTTTAGCAAGACTGCAACACCTTCAAGACAACCCAGGGACGGGCGGCGGCAGGGGGCAACCTTTGCCGCCCATTTTTTGCAGGAATCCCGGCAAGTCGGGAATCCCTTCATGCGTTTGAGGGTTCAGAGGAAGGGATTCCTGACCTGGAGACCTCCGAAGCGCTGACCGTGCTGGAGATCCTCGGTAAAAAGCAGGTCGCACCGCGCCTGGATTGCAGCTGAGACGATCAAGCTGTCGTACCATGAAAGCCCGCTTTGGGCGTGGAGATGCAATGCCTCCGCATACAGCGCTTGCGATGAATGCACGCCGAGCAGCGGCCGGAAGACCGTGCTCAGATATTGCTCGGCGTCCGCTGCCTGCATCGGTTGGGAGAAGCGTCTCAGGGCCACATTGAAGAACTCCTGCGCGACTTGATAGCTGATGACGCCCTTCCGCGTCGTCAGGGCCTCGCGGATGAGTTGCGCGGCTCTTTGGGCTTTCGCGGGCGAGCCTCGATCGAACGAGTAGACGAAGATATTCGTATCCAGAAAGTATCTATCGCTCATTCAACTCGTCCCTGCTGAAGCGCCGGCCCGCATCGACGTGTTGCAGACGCTGCATCATCGCGTTGAAGCCCTGGGTGTCTCCCGCGCTCTGGGAGAATTGCGCCAGCCATTCACGGAATGCCTCGTTCAGTGTTCGGCGCTGCCCGCGCGCAATCAGGCGCGCCCGCTCAATCAGGTCCTCGTCGGCGCTCAAGGTGATGTTCTTCATACGACAACAGTGTACACCATTTTCGTGTAATTGGCGCGGCCATTGCCGGGAGTTCTCCCGCTGCGCGCAAGGGTCTTGATGTATTGCCCATGCCTGAGGACCGAGATCTGGGATTAGGGATCAGGGACCAGGCGCGCTGGCGGCGCGACTCCCAGGCCTCAAAGTCGAGATCCCGCGGCAAGCCCAGAATCGGCTCTCTGCCAACCGCCGGCGTCTTACCTGGCCTATGCGTCCGGCTACGATCCGGCGGCTTTGCTCAACGCACGCCCGATCGTCAAGAACTCGCGGTATGGCCAGCCTTACCTCTTCCAGAATGGGCGTTCGCTTCGTCTTGGCGCCCACTACACCTTCTAAGTCTCCGACTTGCGGCCCTTCAGGTTCCTGGGCATCACCCGATCCACCACGTTCTCCACGTCAGTCAGCAAGGAGTTGTTGACCGGCTGCCGGAGGGCAATCTGGGTTCCAGTGTGGCCGAGGGCGGTAGCAATCTCGTTCCATCGGTAGATGGTGGAGTTCACGGGCAGGAGCATCGGCTTGCGGGCCGGCTCGGGGAGAGCGGCATAGGCAACCCAGAGCCCCAGCACAACCAAGATCAGCGATTCATAGACGAACTGCACATTGTCGGTCAAAGAAGAGTGGGAGGTGGCGGCGAGGATAAAGTCGGCCGTGGACATCACGCCGAAGCCCAGAGCGATCCCAAAGGCCAGATCGCGGACCGAAAGGCGGAACGCATTCATGGCCAAGCAGAGAAAGGCCAGCAGGCACAGCTCCAGGATGCTCACCGCACGCATCAATCTGTAACCGATATCGGGAATGACCAGGATGCTCACGTGCAAAAAGGAGATGGTGGAGAAGCTGGCGATCGCCGAGGCCAGAAACACCCAGCGGAAAACCACGATCCCCAGTCTCATCAAACCCGGCAGTGCCGAAAGCGCGGACCGGAAGACCTCCATGCATACGAAGTACAGAATCACGGCGCTGGCTATGTAAACCGCCCAGTAGAGGAAGAAGTAGACGGCGATGCTGGTTCGCCCGGATCCGAGCAGCCCGCCGTTGAGCAGAAACGCCAACTGCACAGGCGTCGACGCCACACGCAAAACCAGGTAAGCTCCCATGGCGGGAAAGCGGCGATGCAGCTTATTCTTCCAGAACAGGAAGCCGAGCACAGCCCAAAGCAGAACCTCAAGCGCGCTCATCAGGGACATTGCAAGCTGCGAAGACATAACCACCCCTGGCCATTCTGTGAACACTCCAAGCATAGCGCCAAATCTCGCGCTGCTCAATAGAAATGCGAGCTCGCTTCATGGCTCTTTCGTGCCATCTCCGGCGTTCTTAGTTGGCCTGCAGGTTAGACGACACCGGGGCAGGTGGGTATTCCAGGTGCGCAGACCGGCCCTGGCAGGTTGTCTGGACGCGGCAGGGGTCCGGTGGCCGACTGGTGGCTGGGGATAACGGAGGCGGAGGGAGAAACGGCGGCGGCGACGCCGGCAAAGACCATGGTGAGTGCGAAGATGCGGATTGCGAGTTTCATCGTTGGTAACCCCTTGTGGAACTGAATTGGCGGGAAGATGGTCTTCCCAGTACTCAAAATGATACGATATAAGTCATTCTAAGTCCAGTTCTATCATATAGATACACAACTGGTAATCGTTTTTGTTACTATGGTAACAGTAGCCCTTTGTTCTTCCTCCCCCGTAACTCTATATTTCCGTGCGACTTGCCGTGCTATGGTCGATGACGCATTCCGGCCGGCCGCGAATCTGAGTTGTTGCTCGGCACATTCGCATTCCGCTCATCGGGACCGCCGGGACAACGGCTGAGAAGCATATTCCGGGAGCCGCCCGGCGCCGTTTCCCACCGCCCCCGGCATCCTGCCCGCGTGCTAAAATGGAGTCAGGCAAATTCGCATAAAGCCCCCGTCATTCAAGCGGTTAGTCCCTGCGTCCCAGCCCGGAAAAGCATTCCGGGAACCGCGCTCGGCATGGGGCTCAAAAGCGAAGATCCCGCGAACGGAATCCTATGGCGACTGACGTACCTGGCGGCATCCCCCTCCCCGGCGACAACGGCAACTATACCGGCGAAAACATCAAGGTTCTGGAAGGCCTGGAGGCGGTGCGCCTTCGCCCGGCCATGTACATCGGCTCGACTGGCGAGATGGGACTGCACCATCTGGTCTACGAGGTGGTGGACAACTCCGTGGACGAGGCCCTGGCCGGCTACTGCAAGAAGATCGACGTCATCATCCACGTGGACAACTCGGTTACGGTGACCGACGACGGCCGCGGCATTCCGGTGGATATGATGGCGCTGCCCAACGGCCAGATGATGCCCGCCGTGCAGGTGGTGCTGACCAAGCTGCACGCCGGCGGCAAGTTCGACGCCTCCACCTACAAGGTGAGCGGCGGCTTGCACGGGGTGGGCGTGAGCTGCGTCAACGCGCTCTCGCAGGAGTTCAACGTCGAGATCTGGCGCGACGGCCACACATGGGAGATGGACTTCGGTTGCGGCCTTCCCACCAGCGAACTGCGCCAGGCGGGAACCAGCAAGAGGCGCGGCACCAAAGTCCACTTTCTGCCCGACAAGAGCATCATGATGGCCACCGAATTCAACTACGACACGCTTGCCCAGCGGCTGCGGGAGATGGCCTTCCTGAACAAGGGCCTGGAGATCACGCTCACCGACGAGCGCACGGCCGACCCCAAGACCGGCGAAGCACGGCGCGCTGAATTCAAGTACGCGGGCGGCATCGCCGAGTTCGTAAAGCATCTCAACCGCGGCAAGCAGGTGCTGCACGAGAAGCCGATCGTCATGGAAGCTTCTCGCGATAACGTCGAGATCGAGATTGCCCTGCAGTACAACGACAGCTACTCCGAGACCGTCTTCAGCTTCGCCAACAACATCAATACGGTGGACGGCGGCTCGCACCTCTCCGGCTTCCGCACCGCGCTCACCCGCACCATCAACGCCATCGGCCAGCAACTCGGCCTCTTCAAAGACATGAAGGAAAACTTGAGCGGCGACGACGTGCGCGAGGGCCTGGTGGCCGTGGTCAGCGTCAAGCTGTCGCAGCCGCAGTTCGAGGGCCAGACCAAGGGCAAGCTCAACTCCGACATCGCAGGCACCGTGCAGGCCTTCGTCAACGAGCGCCTGGGCGCATTCCTGGAACAGAACCCCACCGTCGCGCGCAAGATCATCAACAAGGCCATCGACGCGGCCCGCGCGCGCGAAGCAGCACGCAAGGCACG
>Ga0182027_10015871_pt1 | contig 10318 bp, 1 predicted proteins | sample 712E1DmetaG_FD_121300 | JGI IMG/M metagenome (GOLD analysis project Ga0182027, IMG submission 121300) | Permafrost microbial communities from Stordalen Mire, Sweden - 712E1D metaG (Illumina Assembly) | ecosystem: Environmental > Terrestrial > Soil > Wetlands > Permafrost | place: Sweden... | reverse complement strand
TTTGAACGAGCCGCTGTGGGTGTTGCCGCAGAGCTTGACCCAAAGTTCATTTACGCCGATTACCTTTCCAAAACGTTCGGCCCAGAAAAGGTTGGTGCCGCCTTCGTAAAGTGAAACAACGTCCTTGTCCTTGATCTGCGGTAAAATCCATTCCTTCTTGCCCCACACGCCGGAGCCGTAAGGCCATTCATTGCTCATGTACCGCTTTTCAAAAAGCTTTTTCCAGCTCGCAGCGCTGCGGCGGGACAGCGCCTTGAGATCATGCTGCACTTCCAGCAACGAATGGCAGCGCTTGCATTGGTACACAATGGAGTTGAGCGGATAAGTTTCTCCGCACTCCGGATTAATACATTGAAACCAGGCTCGGTATGGCATCGTCATCTTTCCTGTGCCGCGCGGCCCGGTATTCTCAACCGGGACAGCCATAGCACAATTCACAATGCTTCAGAATGGACGCTGGCATCGTGGTTTTCAAGGAAACAGCGCACGCCGGCCGGAAAAATTAGACCGGTTACTATGTTGGGTAAGCGAATGCGCGGATGGGTATGGATCCAATTCCGTCGAAGCGTTTAGCCACCCGTTGAATAAGTAGCAGCCGACGTAAGGAGGCTCCAAACGAATGATTGTTTCCAAGGAAATTTGAGCCTCGTTACCTCGGCTGCTACGAAAGAAAACGTTTTAAAATGGGCCGTTTCCTACCTTCGTCCCAGCCGCTCCAGCAGCTTGGCATGAATGCCGCCGAAACCGCCGTTGCTGAACCCCACCACGATGTCACGTTTTCCAAGTGTTTGAGCCTGGCTGGTGAAACAATTTAGATTGCAAATAAAATCCGGTTTTATTACAATTATTTCAATCACGAAGGCCGTCGGACTTCAACCTATTCACGGCGGTTTGCTGAAAAACCGGAGTTAATATGAAAAGTGTGTCGCCGTTTCAGAGAGCGAATCTGTTGTCAGTTTTCGTTTTCACGCTGGCCGTGTTCAGCCCGCGCACCAGTCACGCCTGGCCGGCCCCGACTATCACTACGCAACCGACCAATCGGGCGGTGTTGGTTTCCTCAAACGCAATTTTCACGGTCGTGGCCAACGGCCATTCGCCGCTCCGTTACCGCTGGTCTTTCAACGGAACCAATTTGGCCAACGGCGGGCGCATCAACGGCGCCACGAACGCGACTCTGATGGTTTCCAACGTGGTGGCCGGCGACGCCGGTCCTTACCGGGTGGCGGTCACCAACGGGTATGGCAGCGTGACCAGCGTGGTGGCGGCCCTGACCGTCTTGTTTCATCCCGGCATCACTCAACAACCACAAAGCCAGATCAAGGTGGTCGGCGACACGGCAAGCTTTGTCGCGGGTGTCAGCGGGACGCCGCCAATCAGTTGCCGATGGTTTTTCAACGGGACGCTTTTGGCCGGCGGCGGGCGTGTCAGCGAAGCGACCAACACCGCGTTCACCATCACCAATTTGCAGACCCGTGACGCGGGAAATTACATGCTGGTGGCAACCAATTCCTACGGGGCGGTCACCAGTGCGATAGCCAGTCTCACTGTGTCGCTCAACCTCACGGGATCGGTGCGCTACGTGAGCCTCAACAATCCCAACCCGGCATGGCCTTACAGTGATTGGAACACGGCGGCAACGAACATTCAGGACGCGATTGATGCGGCCGACCCCGGCGATAAAATCCTGGTGACGAATGGAGTTTACCAGGCCGGCGGACGTGTTGTCTCAGGAACGACCAATCGCGTGGCTGTGACCACGCCCGTGTCAGTGGCGAGCGTCAACGGACCGGTCTGGACGTGGATTGATGGCGGGGCCGTGAACCGTTGTGTGTATCTGACCAACGGCGTCACTCTGACGGGATTTGCTTTGACGAACGGAACCGCATCGGGAAATGGCGGAGGGGCATGCTGCGAATCTGCCAGTGCAGTTGTGGCGGACTGCGTTTTAAGCGGGAACAGCGCCGGGGACAAGGGCGGTGGAGTTTATAGCGGCACCTTGACCAACTGCATTATCGCCGGCAACTCCTGCACTTTCGGCGGGGGAGCGGCCGCCAGTATGCTGAACAATTGCACGGTGACCGGCAATTTCGGCGGATATGGCGCCGGCGCGGCGTGGAGCACGTTGAATAATTGTGTGGTCAACAGCAACACGAGCTGGAGCATCGGCGGCGGCGCGGCTTCCAGCACGCTGAACAACTGCACGTTCACCGGGAACATCTGCGACCAACACGGCGGCGCAGGGGTTTATTGCACCATGACCAACTGCGTTATGATTTCCAACTCATCGCAGACCTACGAGGGCGGCGGCGTGGACAGCAGCACGCTTTACAGTTGCACTCTTTCCAACAACTCGGCCGGGCAGTGGGGTGGCAACGCCGCCTTGAGCACGTTGAGCCATTGTTTGCTGACGGGCGGCTCGGCGGGGATGGGCGGCGGCGCGAAGGACTGCACGTTGAACGATTGCACGTTGTCCAATAACGGCGGCTACCAGGGTGGCGGCGCCAACGGCTGCACGTTGAGCAATTGCATGGTGGCCAACAACTCCGCGCTGTCCAGCGGCGGCGGCCTGGAGGCTTGCGTGTTGATCAATTCGCTTGTGGTTTCCAACTGGTCAACGATTGGCGGCGGCGCCGACGGGTGCATGCTGACCAATTGCAGTTTGATCGGCAATTCGGGCGGCGGCCCTTACACCGGGCAAGGCGGCGGCGCGAATTCCAGCTTCCTTTACAATTGTCTGCTGGCCGGCAATTCCTCGGTCCGCAACGGCGGCGGCGCGGTGTCCAGCACGCTGGTCAATTGCACGGTGACGGCCAACTCGGCTGGCGGCGACGGCGGCGGCGTGGATTCGAGCGCGCTCACCAATTGCATCGTCTTCAACAACAATTCGTCCATCAACGCGAATTATTCTGGCACGAATTACATGAGCTGGTGTTGCACCATGCCTTTGCCGACGGCCGGGCCGGGCGACACCCTCATCGGCGTCAGCAACATCAACTTCGTGCCGCTCTTTGCGGACGCGGGCAACGGCAATTACCGGCTCTATCCAGGCTCGCCGTGCATCAATGCGGGCTGCAACACTGCGATGCCGCTTGCCGCGGATCTCGATGGCAACGCGCGCATCGTGAACGGCACGGTGGACCTCGGCGCGTATGAATTTCAGAACTACCCGTTCGTCGAAATCCAGCCGACGAATCAAACCGTGCCGCTCGGCCAGCCGTCGGTTTCCTTCAGCGTCTTCGCCGTTGGGCCGGGGACTCTGACCTATCAATGGCGGTTCAATGGAACGAACGTTGTCGGCGCGACCAATTCCACGCTCACCTTGACCTTCGTGCAATACAGTCAGACCGGGAATTATTCCGTGTCGGTGGCGAACAGCTTCGGCTCGGCGTTGAGTTCCAACGCAGTGCTGACGGTCATTCCGCCGACGCCGCCGTCGTTTGTGTCGCAGCCCGCGACCAACCTGACAGTTCCCACGGGAACGAATGTCACGCTAGCCGCTTCCGCCACCGGCGCGCCGCCGCCGGCGGATCGCTGGTATTTCAATGGCGCGGCGCTGTCTGACAACTCCCATTACACCGGCACGGCGGGCACGACGCTGCAAGTTTCAAATGTCCAGACCAACGACACGGGTAATTATTGGGTTGTCGCGACAAACACCGGCGGTGCGGCGACAAGTTCGGTCGCAGCCGTTGCGGTTTTGATTCCGCCGGCAATCACGTTGCAACCCCTCGGACGGACACTCCCGCAAGGTTCCAATGTCACATTTAACGCCGCGGCGTCCGGCGGCGCGCCGCTTTCGTATCAATGGTATTTCAACGGAACTCCGCTGGTGGACGGCGGACAAATCAGCGGCTCGGCCACCACAAATCTGGCAGTTTCAAACATCCAATTCACCAACGGCGGAAATTATGTTTTGGTGGTCACCAATCCGGTCGGTTCCGCGACTAGCACGGCGGCGGCGCTCGCGGTGATTGCGCTGCCAGCCATAGTCCGGCAACCGGCAAACCAAGCCGCGCAATGGGGCGCAAGCGCGATTTTCCGTGTGGTCGCCATCGGAACCCCGCCGTTGAATTATCAGTGGACGCTCAACAGCGCGACTCTCAACGGCGCGACCAATTCCGTTTTGCTGCTCACTAATCTTCAACCCTCGCAGGCCGGAAATTATGCCGTGACGATTACCAACGCCATCGGCTCGGTCGTCAGTTCCAATGCCACGTTGACGGTGAACCTGCCGCCGCCGGGCGTGCCGTTCATCACGGGCTTCAGTCCTGCGACTGCATTTCCCGGCGCGACGGTCACGATTTTCGGAACCAATTTCAGTTCAACTGCGGCCAGCAACATCGTTTATTTCGGCGCGGTGCAGGCGGCGGTGATTTCCGCGAGTGTGACCAATCTGGTCGTGACGGTTCCGCCCGGCGCGACGTTCGCCCCCATCACCGAAACGGTTGGCGGACTCACGGCATTTTCCAGCGCGCTGTTTTTGCCGACGTTCCCCGGAGACGGCACACCGGTCAATTCGTCCACGTTCGCGCCGCGCCAGAATTTGAGCACGCCGAGCGGCCCGATGCAGACCGTCATTGCGGACATGGACGGCGACGGAAAACCGGATTTGGTCGTGGCGGATATTTACGCGCACGTCATTTCCATTTTCCAAAACGTCGGCACGCCCGGCTCGTTGGGCACCAATTCATTCGCGGCGCGGGTTGACCTTCCGGCCATCGGCGGCGGCAGCGACAACCCCATCGGCATGACGGTGGCGGATGTGGACGGCGACGGCAAATTGGACATTTTGATTTGCGACCGGAATGCGAATCAAATCAAGATTTACCGGAACATTTCAACGCCGGGCGCGCTGACCACCAATTCTTTTGCCGCGCCGGTTGCTTTGGCTACCAGCGGCGACGCGCGCCATTTGCGTGTGGCGGACGTGGACGGCGACGGCAAGCCGGACATTGTCGTCGCCGATTGGGGCGCGGATTATATTTCCATCTTCAGGAACGTCGGCGGGCCGGGCAACCTGGCATTTGCGCCGAGAGTGGATTTTTCAGCCGGCTCCGGAATTTTCGATCTCGTCGTCGCGGATTTGGATGGCGACGGCAAACCCGACATTGCGTGGGTCGGGTTTGATGTTTTGGTCCTGCGCAATACCAGCGTGCCCGGAACGATTGATGCCAATTCCTTCGCGGCACCCACGAATTTCACCGCGCTCGCCGACACCGAGACCATCACTGCCGTGGACGTGGACGGCGACGGTAAACGCGATTTGATTATCGGTTCGATCCTGGGCAACGCCATGACGGTGCTCCGCAATCAATCCGTGCCGGGAACCTTTTCGTTCGCGACGCACGTGGCCTTCGGTGCGCCGGGCCTGGTGCATGACGTCCGAGCCGGCGACATCAACGGCGACGGCAAACCGGACATCATACTCGACAGCGAATCGGCCAGCTATCTGTCCGCGTTTCAGAACGGCAGCTCGCCGGGTGATTTCAATGCCAGTTCGTTGAGCAACCGGGTTGACTTTGCGGCCGGCTCGGGTTCTTGGGGCGTCTCCGTCGGCGACTTGGACGGCGACGGCCGGCCGGATGTGGTGCTTGGAAATACTTACGACGGCAATATTTCGCTATACCAAAACCAGCAACCGTTCGGCGGCGCGCCGGTCATCATCGCGCAGCCGGGCAATCAGACCGTGCCGCTGAACAACACGGCGCAACTCTCGGGAACGGTCATGGGCCAGTCGCCGCTGGGTTATCAGTGGTTCTTCAATGGAACCAATCTGGTGGACGACGGGCGCATCGCCGGCTCGGCCACGGCCAGCTTGAGCATTTCCAACGCGCTGGTTTCCGATTCCGGTAATTATTGGTTTGTCGTCACAAATTCCTTCGGCTCGGCGACCAGCGCGGTCGCGGCGGTCACGGTCATCATCGTCCCGCCCGCGTTTGCCCAGCAGCCGCAGAATCAGGTGGCCATTCTCGGCAGCAATGCCGTTTTTTCCGCGGGCGTCGGCGGCAGCCTGCCGATGGCGTTTCAGTGGTTCAGTGACAACGGAACCTTGTCGGACGGCGGGCGTATCAGCGGCTCGGCGTCGAATTCGTTCACCATTGCCGGCGTGCAAACCAACGACGCCGTCAATTACTGGTTCGTCGCGTCAAACGCCGCCGGCTCGGCGACCAGTTCGGTGGTCAATCTTACAGTCGTGTTGCCGGTGATCATCACGCAGCAGCCGTCCAATCAAATCGTGGCAGTCGGCTCCATGCTCGCATTGAGCACAGCGGCGAATGGCTCCGGGCCATTTGGCTATCAATGGTATTTCAACAACTCACCGCTGGCTGACAACAGCCGCATCACCGGCTCGGCGACGAGCAGTCTGACCGTTTCCAATGCGCAGACTTCGGACACCGGAAATTATACCGTCGTCGTCACCAATCTGCTGACCGCCGCCACCAGTTCCGTCGCGACCGTCACGGTGCTGGTGCCGCCGAGCATCACGACGCAGCCGCTGGGCCGTTCGACGCCGCTGGGGTTGACAAACATTTTCGCCGCCGCCGCTTCCGGTGCGGCGCCGCTTTCGTATCAATGGCGGCTCAATGGCGCGGACATTCCGGGCGCGACGAACACCAGCTATTTCATCGCCGCCGTCGGGACAAATGACCTGGGTGTTTATCAATTTGTCGCGAGCAACGCCGTTGGCGTGGCGGTGAGCAGCAACGCGTGGCTGACGGTCGGGCCGGTCGCCGCGTGGGGATTCAATGGTTACAATCAGTGCCTCGTGCCGCCGGGCTTGAGCAATGTGACGACGATTGCCGGAGGTTACACTTACAGTCTCGCATCGCGATTGGACGGCAGCATCGCCGCGTGGGGCAACGCCAGCGGAGTGACCAATTCAAGCTGGACGAATGTGATTGCCGTTTCGGCCAGCGCGGGTGGCGCGCTGGCGCTTCGCGTGGATGGCAGTGTCGTGGGTTCGGGCGGCATCAATTCGCTGTCATCCAAAGTTTATCCAAGCAACGCGGTGGCAGTCGCTGCCGGCTATCAACACGGATTGGCACTGCGTGCGGAAGGAACGGTCATCGGCTGGGGTTCGCCGCAAACCGGTGGTCCCGGTTATTCTCCGGCGATTGTTCCTCCGGGATTGACGCATGTCATCGCCATCGCCGCCGGTTATCAGCACAGCATGGCGTTGAAACAGGACGGCACGGTGGCCGCATGGGGCTTGGGTGCGGCGACGAATGTTCCGATTGGCTTGAGTAACGTGGTGGCCATTGCCGCCGGCCAGACGCACAGTCTGGCGTTGAAGTCGGATGGGACACTTGTCACGTGGGGCACCGGCGCGGCCACCAACATTCCCGCCGGACTGTCCAACGTCATGGCGATTGCCGCCGGAGGTTATTTAGAGTTGCGGATGGGCACCAGCATGGCGGTGCGCTCCAACGGCACGGTCGTCGCGTGGGGTGCCACGGCTTACAGCAGCCAGACCAATGTTCCCACCGGCTTGACCAATGTTGTCGCCGTTGCCGACGGTTCGTATCACTGCCTCGCACTGGTGAACGACGGCACGCCGCAAATCCTCCGGCAGCCGGCGGGCGGCACGGCCTGGTCCGGTCGCGATTGGACTTTGCAAGTCGCAGCCGCCGGCGCCGCGCCGCTGAATTACCAATGGCTGTGCAACGGCACGAACATTGACGGCGCGACCAATGCGACTCTGTTGCTGCCGGCGATTCAATCCACCAGCGCGGGAAATTATCAGGTTGTCGTCAGCAATTCGCCCGGCGTGGCGGCGAGCCTTGCCGCTCCGCTCGCGGTAATGGACAGCGCGCCGTTCCTGCTGACGCAGCCGACCAATGTTTCCGTTTATCTCGGCAGCCGGGTGGCCTTGTCAACCGCTGTCGCCGGTTCGGGACCGTTGCAATATCAGTGGCAGTTCAACGGCACGAACCTTGACGGCGCGACCAACGACACGCTGGCTTTCGACCGCGTTCACATGACCAATGCCGGAAATTATTTGCTGTTGGCGACCAATGCGTTTGGTTTTGCCACCAGTTCCATCATCAAGCTCACCGTGCAGCAACTCGTCACTTGGGGTAACAATACATTGGGCGCAACGAACATGCCGCCCCATTTGACGAATGTGGCCGCGATCTCCGCGAATTTTTATGGCAACATCGCCTTGCGCGCGGATGGCACGGTCACGATTTGGGGGGACAGCGGCTACGTGGCCACGAATACGGCGGCGGGCATATCCAACGTCGTCGAGGTCGGCGCCGGTTACCATTATTACCTGGTGCTGAAATCCAACGGCCGGCCTTATGCGTGGGGCTATAATCTGAGCGCCGCTTTTACGAACGCGGTGATGAGCCAATCCAACATTGTCGCCCTCGAAGCCGGCAACGGCACTTGTGCGTTGCTCAAGAATGACGGCTCCGTCGTTTTGATCGGGGCCAGCGGTGTCCAACTGGGGACGGCCGCCAGCAGTCTAACCAATGTGGTCTCCCTCGAGCCCTTTGACGATGGCTTCATCGCTCTACGTCCGGACGGAACGGTTTACGGTTACAACGGCGGATTCCCTCCACCTTCGACCGTGAGCAACGTGCTGGCGATCTCCTCGGGCCGTTATCAGGGTCTGGCCGTCAAACGGGACGGCAACGTTCAGGATTGGCCCTCGACCCTGATACCGGCCGGAACCACCACCATCATCGCCGTCGCCGCCGCCTCGGGGCAGGGACCGGAATTTGCAGTGCGCTCGGATGGAACAATCATCAGCGGCGGTGTCGGCATCGCGACTAATATTCCGTATGGACTCGCCAACGTGTTGCGGTTGGACGCGGGCTATAACCATTGTCTGGTCCTGTTCTCCGACCGGGATTTTCCACCGGTATTCCTGCACCATGCGCTGAACACGTCCGCCTTTGTGGTCAGCTCGAAGGGGAACCCGCAATGGTTCGGCCAGACGAACGTGACCCACGACGGCACCAACGCGGCGCAAAGCGCGCTGATCGGCAACAACACCGCCTCGTCCATGCGCCTGTGGGTTGCCGGTCCCATCACCGTCAGCTTCTGGTGGAAAGTTTCCTCCGAGACCAATCACGATTTCCTGAGTCTCTCCGCCGGCGGTATTTTGCTGACAAACATTTCCGGCGAAACCGGCTGGCAGCAATGCACGTTGTCCTTGCCGCCTGGCAATCAACTGCTCGTATGGACTTACTCGAAGGACGGCAGCGGCAGCGCCGGCCAGGACGCCGGCTGGGTGGATCAACTCCAGTTGATCCCGCAACCGCCGGTCATCCTCACGCAGCCGGCTGCCCAACAGGTGGCCGGCGGCACCAACGTCACCTTTACCGTCTCGGCCACCGGCACGCCGACGTTGAGCTACCGTTGGCGGAAAGAGGGTTCAACGGTTCTCGTTACGGGCAGTCCTTCATACACTTTGTCAAACGTTACCCGCGCAAACTCCGGCACCTACAGCGTCGTTGTGACCAACCTGGGTGGCAGTGTGACGAGCAGTAATGCAATTTTGATCGTGCATGTGCCACAACACCTGGGCGCGCCGGTCCTGCAGCCGGACGGCTCCGTGTTATTGATTTCAGGCGACGCTGATGGCGGAACGCTTGCCGCCGCCGATCTGGCGAACCTTCAGGTCCAGGTCAGCACGAATCTCGTGGATTGGATTCCGCTCCCCGGCGCTTTGACCCTCACCAACGGACTGCTCCAACTGCAGGACCCGGACACCACCGGGTATGCCACCCGCTTCTACCGGATTATTGAAAGTTGGTAGCGGTGTAGACACAATTACGTTCTGCTTTGAATTGAACCGCCCGGGAAACAGCCGGCGCTTCCTTCACTTTCGCCCCAGCCGCTCCAGCAGCTTGGCGTGAATGCCGCCGAAACCGCCGTTGCTGAACACCACGACGATGTCGCCGCCCTGCGCGCTTTTTGCGACGTGCGCGACGATGGAGTCCACGTCGGGCAGATAAGCCGCGTTCTTGCCGGAGGTTTTCAACTCCTGCATCAACTTTTCAGGGTTGAGCCGCTCTTCAGGCGCGATCTGTTCCAGTCGCGCAACTTCCGCAACCACGACCGCGTCGGCATCGGCAAAGGCGGTTGCCAGTTCGGATTGGAAAACATTTCGACGCGTCGTGTTTGAGCGCGGCTCGAAGACGGCCCAAATTTTCTCGTGCGGATATTTCAGCCGCAGCGCTTTCAGCGTCTCCCGAATCGCCGTCGGGTGATGGCCAAAGTCGTCCACCACGGTCACGCCGCCCGCGATGCCGCGCACTTCCATCCGGCGTTTGATGCCCTTGAACGTGTCGAACGCGGACTGGAT
>Ga0182027_10015870_pt1 | contig 10318 bp, 8 predicted proteins | sample 712E1DmetaG_FD_121300 | JGI IMG/M metagenome (GOLD analysis project Ga0182027, IMG submission 121300) | Permafrost microbial communities from Stordalen Mire, Sweden - 712E1D metaG (Illumina Assembly) | ecosystem: Environmental > Terrestrial > Soil > Wetlands > Permafrost | place: Sweden... | reverse complement strand
GGCACGATTTCGAAAACCTCTGCGACGCCCCCACCTTCACCGGCTACACGGTGAACGGCGGCTACGCCGAGTATGCCGTGGCGCGGCGGGACTTCGTCTTCCCTTTGCCGCCCGCGCTCGACGACATCCAGGCCGCGCCGCTGCTGTGCGCCGGCATCATCGGCTTCCGCAGTCTGCGCGTGGCCGGCGTGGAACCGGGCGAGCGCGTGGGCCTGTTCGGTTTCGGCGCGTCGGCGCACCTGGCCATCGCCATCCTGCGCGCCTGGAAATGCGAGGTGTACGTAGCCACGCGCGGGGAGTCGCACCGGCGGCTGGCCGCGTCGCTGGGCGCGTCGTGGGTGGGAAGCGAGAGCGAGAAGCCGCCCGTCCCGCTCGACCGCGCCGTGACCTTCGCGCCGTCGGGCGACGTGGTGATCGCCGCGCTCTCCAGCCTGCGCAAGGGCGGCGTGGTGGCCATCAACGCCATTCACCTGGACCGCATGCCGCAATTCGACTACGACAAGCTGCTGTGGGGCGAGCGCCAGATTCGCAGCGTGGCCAACATGACCCGCCATGACGCCCGCGACTTCCTGCAAACGGCGGCGGAGATCGGGCTGCGGCCCAGGGTCACCGTGTTTCCGCTGGAGCAAGCTAACCAAGCGCTCGAAGCCGTGAAGGCCGATGCCATCGACGGCGCCGCGGTGATCGTTCCGTGACGGCTGGGCACATGGCGCGCGCCTTCGCCGCCCGCTTCTGGCCCTGGGCCTTCCTTCTGGCCTGGTTCTTCTGGTTTGCGGGGAATGGCCTCAACGCCCGGTTCACCGCGGACGACCTCATGAATCTCACCATCCACCGGACTCTCCCGTTCGGGCGCATGGCTCTCGGCAACCTGGCCTGGTGGAGCAGCATGTACCGGCCCATGGGGGGTGTTTTCTATGTCGCCATGTACCGCCTGTTCGGTTTCTCGCCGCTGCCATTCCGGGTTGCCTGTTTCGCGCTGCTGCTCGGCAACCTGGCGCTGCTCTACCGGGTCTGCCTGCAGTTGACGGGATCGCGGGAAGCCGCGCTGCTGGCGGCGCTGCTCGACGGCTATCACGCGTCGTTCGTCACTTTGTACTACAGCACCGGCACCGTCTACGAGTTACTGAGTTTCTGCTTCTACCTCGCGGCCTTCCAGTATTATCTGGGTGTCCGCCAGACGGGCGCGAGGTTGAAACCGCGACAGTGGGCGCTGCTGGTGGCGCTCTACATCGCCGCCCTCGACTCGAAGGAAATGGCGGTCACTCTGCCGCTGGCCCTGGGCTGCTATGAACTCATCTGGCACCCGCCGGAGCGCGGATTTCGCGGCTTGGCCCGCTGGCTGGGACGCGAAGCGCTCGGCATGTGGATCGCGGCGCTCGTGACCGTACCCTACGTCATCGGAAAACTAACCGGTCCCGGCAACTTCCTGACCAATCCCGCCTACCGGCCGGACATCACCGCCATCCGCTACCTGCGCACCTTCCGTCTGTATCTGGGCCTGATCTTTTACCACGATCGTTTCTTCCGCAATAGCTACGCGATCCTGTTCCTGGCGGCCCTGCTCGCTTTGGCCGTGTGGCGGCGTTCCCGCCCTCTTATGTTTGCCTGGTGCTTCGTCTTGTTCAGCGTATTGCCCTTCATTTTCCTGCCGCACTACTCGGGCAGCTTCATCTATCTGCCGATGCTCGGCTGGACGCTCTACGCCGCCTCGGCGCTGGTGATGTTGCGCCAGGCCGCGGGGAACCGGATCCCGGCGGCGGTGCTGTTTCTCGCGGTGGCGCTGGGCCTTGCGCCGCTGCACGTGCGCGCCTCGAAGAAGACCATGGAGGAATTCTCCTCCGCCCAGCTTCCCACCCGGGAGATGATCGCGGAATTGAAGCGCGTACAGCCTGCGCTGCCACGGGGGGCGCACGTGTTCTTCGTGGACGATCCCTTTCCGCCGCGGAACTACTGGCTACTTTTTCTGGTGCAGGGGTTCTATGACGATTTGACGATCGATGTGCAGCGGGCCAAGGACGGCGCATCCCTCGCGGACCGGCACTACGATGCCGTGCTCCGCTGGACGGACGGCCGGCTGCTCCGCGTGGCGCCGGGCGGGCCGTAGGTTGCCGGCCCGCGTGCCGGTATCTTCCATCGGCGGCATCCAGGTCTTCGAGCGTGTGATTTGGCGCCTTTACCGGGCCGCTCGCTCACGCTCGCGGTTCCGACCAGAACCGCGAGCGTGAGCGAGCGGCCCGTGCAAAGGAACAGTATCTTGCGGTCATGGCGCTATCCCAGCCGCGCTTCCGCGTCCGCCTGCGCCATGCCTTCGATCTCCACCAGCTTTCTCCGCGAGGTGGCTCCGGAGACGATGCGCACCCGCGAACGCGCCACGCCGGCCCATTCGGCGAGATAGCGCACGCATTCCTCGTTGGCTTTGCCGTCCACCGGCGGCGCGGCCAAGTCCAGCTTCCAGGCGTCGCCCAGCCGCCCGGCGAAGGCCGACCGCTTGGCGCGCGGATGCACCTTTACCGTGAAACGCGCCATTGCACCTCGGCCCTCAGGTTGGCGACGCCGGCGGCGGCGCGGGTATCCACCACGTCGAAGGCCAGGGCGTCGTCCAGCCAGTCGTGGCTGGTGCCGTCGGCGTTCTGCGTGGCCACCGTCAGGGTGTACGGCTGCGGGGTGAGCCAGCACTCCAGGCGGAAGTCGACTTCCAGTTGGTCGCCAGCTTCAAAATCGCCCAGCGGGGTCTGCTCGATGCGCGTATTGGTGCCGTAGACGTCCATGCCGATGCGCGTGCGGACCAGGATGCCGACCATGGGGTCGGAGACCGCGCGGGTGAAACGCGAGCGCACGCGCACCGTGACGGGCTCGCCCGAGGCCACCGACGCCACCGCAACGCCCGCCGCGTTGAGGATCTCGATCGCCAGAATCTCGCTCGCGCCATCGCCGTGGCGGAAGCTGCCGCGCACCCGGTCCCCCTTCTTGTTGCTCGGCTCCTGGCGCTCCAGCACCAGCCCGATGTAGCGGTTGATCACGTCCCTGGGGCTGCCCTGGGCTTCGATGCGCCCGCCCAGCAGCAGGATGGCGCGGTCGGAGAGCTGCTTCACCAGTCCCAGGTCGTGAGAGACGAACAGCACCGTGATGCCGCGTTCGCGCAGCTCCTGAAACTTGCGCACGCAGCGGTTGGCGAAGACCGCGTCGCCCACCGCCAGGGCTTCGTCCACGATGAGGATTTCGGGGTCCACGTGAATGGCCGTGGAAAACGCCAGGCGCACGTACATGCCGCTGGAGTACTCTTTCACCGGCCGTTCGATGAACTCGCCGATCTCCGCGAAGGCCTCGATGGAGGGCATGGCCCGGGCGATCTCGGCGCGGCTCAGCCCCATGATCTCGCCGTTGAGGTAGACGTTTTCGCGGCCGGTAAACTCCGGGTTGAAACCGGCGCCCAGTTCCAGCAGGGCGGCGATGCGCCCGCGCGCCACCACGCGCCCCGTGGTGGGTTGCAGGATACCGCTGACAATCTGCAGCAGCGTGCTCTTGCCGCATCCGTTCGGCCCCACCAGGCCCAGGGTCTCGCCCTTTTCGAGCTGGAAGCCGATGTCGCGCAGGGCCCAGAAGTCGGTGTGGAGCGGACGGCATCCCGGCAGCAGTTCCCGCAGCCTGTCGGACGGGCGCCGGTAGAGCCGGTACAGCTTGGAGACGTTCTGAACGAGGACCAAATCCGATTGTAAGCCGGGGAAGCGGTGTGGGGCGGATCCCCTGGTCCGCGCGGGACGCCCCCGTCCCGCTCTTCGCTAGCGGAATCAGGTGCCTGTCACTGACCGGAGGCCGGCCAGGGGGCCGGCCGCGGACCAGGGGGTCCGCCCTACAGCTCGCGCACCAGCACCGCGGCGATTTCGTCGAAGGACGTGTACGGCGCCACCGTGCATCGCGGGTGCGCGTTGCCGGTGATGAGCAGCGAGATGCGCCCGGCCGCATCGGCGCGGTGAAACAGGATGGCCCGCTTGCCGGATCCGCCCAGCACGAAACCCGCCTCATAACCCAGGCCGAAGGACGAGCCCGAGACTTCGCCGATGAACGCGTCGCACTCCGCCAGCCACCGCATGTCGCGCTCGTAGACGGCGCGAGGGGCGAGGGCGCGGTCGAGCTCGCCCGCATCGTCGCGCACCAGGTGGCGGGTGAGCACCTCGTGGCCCGCGTCTTCGAGCCACTGGACGATCCGCCGCGCGGCGTCCAGGGTCGAGCGGTCGCCGGCAACGGTGAAGCCGAAGTAGATCTTCATGACGCGGCCCGTCCTACTCCAAGCCAACGCGCCGGATGAAACTCCGCAGCGTAGCCTCGCCGCTCTGGCCCGCATGCGTCACGGCGACTTTCCCGTCCTGGGCAATCAGGACGTACAGTGGGACAACCCGGGCTCCGAATACCGCCGCCAGGTTGGTATCTTCGTTCAGAACGATCTTACATTGCCGCGGCGAGCGGTCCAGGTAACTCTTCACGGTTCGCTTCGATTCGCCGACATCCACCGCCAACACCACCAGGCCCTTGTCCGCGAAATCCCGCGCGATGGCGTCCACCGCCGGCTGATCGGCGCGGCACCTGGGGCACCAGGTGGCCCAGAATTGGATCAGCACCGGATGTCCGGCCAGCGACTGGTTGGTGTAGCGCTCGCCGTTCAGCGTCCTGGCGCTGAAGCGCGGGGCGGCGGCGTTCCCGTCGTCTTCGGCTGCCAAGGTGCCGGTAACCAGGACAGCCGCCAGGAAAACGCCCGAGACCGCGCGGCGGTGGGACTTCGGTAGGTCCATAGGTGCGATGGTATCAGGCGTCTTGCCCGGTTGCCATCCTGTTAGACTAATTCCGTGAGCCTACAAAATCAGGTGGCCCTGGTGGTTGGGGCGTCGAGCGGGATCGGGCGCGAGACCGCCGTCCTGCTGGCCCGCGACGGCGTCCGGGTGATGGCCTCAGCCCGCCGCGAGGACCGGCTGCGCCAACTGCAAGCGGCGGTGCAGGGCGAGGGCCTGGCGCTCGAATACCACGTGGCGGACGCCGCGGACCCCGAGGCGATGGAAACGCTCGCCAGTGTCACGCGCGAACGGCTGGGCGAGATCGACATCATGGTTTACGCGACGGGCACCAATGTTCCCGACCGGGCGCTCGAGCGGCTGCGGCGCGAAACCTGGGACCGGCTGATCTCGGTCAACCTGAGCGGCGCATATTACATCACCCGCGCCGTGCTGCCCGCCATGCGCGAGCGCGGCCGCGGCCACCTGATCTACATCGCGTCGATTTCGGGCCAGGTGCCCGACGTTTCCGGAGCCGCTTACCAGGCCTCCAAGCGCGGCTTGATCGGCCTGGCGCACGCCATCCGCGTGGAAGAGAAGGAGCGCGGCATCCGCACCTGCGCCATCCTGCCCGGGCTGGTGGATACCGAGATTCTGGATAACCGCCCGGTGAAGCCGCCGCCGGAGACGCTGGCCAAGGCGCTGCGCCCCGAGGACGTCGCCGAGGCCGTGCTGGCGGTGGCTCGGCTGCCCGAACGCGTAGTGGTACCCGAATTGCAGATACTGCCGACGGTGTTGTAGGCTAGGGAGAACATTTTGCATCTCCGGGCGTCTGAGATGGGCAGCGAGTCAGGTAGCATGCGCGCGCTTTTACTCGGCTTACTAACTTCGGTCGCACTCGTGGCGCAAGGTCCGCGAGGCGACTACCTATTGAGCGGCACGGTTGTGAATTCCGTCACCGGCGAACCGGTCAAGGCCGCGCTGGTGAGCCTGCGGGATAACAGGGGAGTCACGCAGTCCGCGCTCACCGGTGTGGGCGGCGAGTACGTTTTTGCCGGGCTGCCCGCGGCTCAGTGCACGTTGAGCGCGGAGAAGCCCGGGTTCCTCGCCGGCTCGCCGGACCAACTCTCCGTCTCCGCCTCGCTCTCAAACCACACCATCAAGCTCACACCATTGGGAGTCATCGAAGGAAGAGTCTCCAACCAGTCCGGCGACCCGCTCCAGGGTTTGCGCATCTCCCTCTTCGAGCAGTACCTGGAAGATGGCGAGCGGCGCGTGCGGCCGGGCCGAACCGGAACCACCGACGATCTCGGGCGATTCCGGCTCTGGGACCTCAAGCCAGGCGGCTACTATGTGAGAGTCGCGGGCCGGGCCGTCAGCAGGGTCATGATCGTGTTGGACGGATCGCTCAGCGGCGGGGAGGGCTTCCATCCGGCATATTTCGGCGGCAGCAGCACCTTGGAATCCGCCACACCCGTGACGGTCGGCGCGGGAACGGAAGTCCTTGCGGATTTCACTCTCCCGATGGAGCCGGCTTACACGGTCCGAGGCGCGGTGCGGGGCGTTCGACCCGGCGAGTATGTCGCACTCGAGCTACTGCAGAGCGGTTCGGACATCGCGACCAGCGGCGTCTCCTGGAACGGCAGGACCGGGACCTTCGACGCAGATGCCATTCCCTCGGGCCAGTACACCATACGCGCCAAAGGACAGCACTCCTGGGGCGAAGCGCTGCTGACGGTCGCGGGCCGGGACGTGAATGGCGTCTCCATCGACATGGCACCAGTGGCGGCGGTGACCGGCACTGTGCGGGTAGCCGCTGCGGCGCCAGGAGGAACGGCGGACAGCGCGGGTACTCCACCCCCGGGTGGCCGCCAGCCGCTGGCTTCATCCTGCAACATCTCCCTGGTTGGATTGGGTTCCGAGGCCGGACGCACCCCCGGCGAGGCAAGGGTCCAGGGAGAGGGCGAGTTCTCCATCGATGGCGTGTACCCGGGCCGGTACCGGGTCGTCATCCAAAGCCCCTTTGGGTACGTCGTGTCGGCGGTCATTGGCGGTTCCGACCTCCTGGCGAACCCCGAAATCGTCGTACAACCCGGGGCTCCGCCGCCGCCCATTGAGATAGCCGTCGGCCCCGGTGGCGGCTCGCTTACCGGAAAGCTCACGGCCGATGCCGCCCGTCCCGGCGTGGGTTTGTTGCTTGTGCCGCAATTCACGCCTTCCACCAGGCCCTTTCTGTGCCGCACGTTTCAGAATTATGGGACGCCAGGTGAGTGGGCAGTCCAGTGCTACCACCTGGCGCCGGGCGACTATCTGGCCTACGCGATCCCCGGCATCCAATCAGTGGAATATCGGAATCCCGAGTTTCTCAAGACGCTTTCCGGAGGCACCAGCGTTCGGATCGAGGACGCCAAGAGCACCGAGATCGCCCTAACGAGCGTGGTCAAATGAAAACGCCGGTTCTGGGAATTGTCCTCTCCTTCGCGGCCGCGGCCCAGACGTTCCGCGTGGCGGGCATCGTCACGGACGGGGTTCGCGGCCTGCCGGTGGAGCGGGCTCGCGTGATTCTCGCCAGCGCCCATTTGGTGCGCCGCGCCTTAACCGCAGCCGACGGGAAGTTCTCCTTCGACGTGCCCGAGGGAAAGTGCACCCTCCTCGCTGAGCGGAACGCCTGGGGGACGGTGTTTGGAATCCCGGCTCCGTCGGTCGGCTTCGGATCCGCGGTCATCGTGGGCCCCCGCCAGGACACCGCCCATCTTGTGTTGCGGTGGTACGCCCCTGGCGCCATTGCCGGCAGAGTGACCGACGAGCAGGGCGAATCCGTCCGCGATGCCGGCGTCCAGTTGATCCGCGTTCCCTCGGCAAACGGAGGGCAGCGTGTCCTTTTTGCGGGATATGCATCGACGGACGACCGCGGCGAGTACCGCATAGGCCCGCTACCCGCGGGCACTTACTATGTCGCCGTCATGAGCAGCCCCTGGTATGCGTCGCACGGCGAAGTCGGCCGGATCGAAGGTAGTATCGAACGGCCAGGAACCGCGATTGGGTTCCCTGCGGTGTACTATCCCGGATCGGGCGCCCTCCGCGGCGCCACTCCCATCAAGGTGGGTGCCGGCGCGGAGGTGCATGCCGACATCGCCTTGCGAACCTCCACGGCGGTCCACGTGCGCGTTCATTGCTCCGGCATGGATAACGGCCAATGCCCGGGCAACCCTGAGTTGCATTCTGAAGGTGTCGTGTGGCGCTGGGACATTCCGCTCGAGAGAGTGCCGCCGGGACGCTACTCGCTGCGCCTGAGGGGAAGCGACAGGACCGTGGACCAGGTTATCGACGTAGGTTCCTCCGACATGACCGTCGAACTGACTCTGCAATCGCGGCCGGTTGTCGCCGGTACGGTTACTCTGAAAACGGACAAGGTTGTGCCAGCAGAGCTGGGGGTTAGCCTGTCAAGTGAGACCAACGATGACGCGTTCCGTGCCGCCATCGGGCCCGATGGGACCTTCCGGTTCTCCGATCTGGATGCCGGCCGGTATCGCCTACGCCTGCTGGGGCCGCCCGGTTGGTTCATCGCAGAGCTATCCGCCGAAGGCGCTCCTCTCAAGGACGGCGTGCTGGAACTTAAGGGGGAGGCGGTGGTCCAAATCAACGTTCTGGCCAGCGACGAAACCGGCCGCCTCAAGGGATTCGCGGTGAACGGCGACACGCCCGTGCCGGCCGTACTGGTTGTGCTGACACCGCTCGACGGGCACTCCGCGCCCCTCGGCTTCCAGACCGAAAGCGACGGCAGCTTCGATTACACCAGCGTGCCGGCGGGCGACTATCTGCTCTTCGCGGTGGATAAGCTGGATTTCGAGTATGCCAACCCCGAAGTAACCCGCCCCTATCTTGCCGGGGCCACGGCCGTTCACATACCGGCGCACGGGGTGGTGGAGCAGCGGGTTCCGTTGACGGCGGGATCGGGGAACTGAGCGGGGCCGCTACCGCCCCACCTTGCCCTTCGGCGCGCGCCCCCGCCTGCGCAGCAGTTTCTCCTGCGCGCAAACCGCGTGCTTGCCGCTGGCCTTCTTGCGAAGATACGTGCCGTCGGGCTGCATCCGGCGGGCATTCACGGTATCGGCCAGGTAAGTCGCCAGCACGTCCTCGCGGATGGTGCGGATGATGCGCTCGTCGCGCACCGGAACCAGCACTTCCACGCGATGGTCGATGTTGCGCGGCATCAGGTCGGCGCTGCCGATGTACACCTCTTCTTTGCCGCCGTTGCGGAAATAGAACACCCGGCTGTGTTCCAGAAACCGCCCCACAATGCTGGTGACTTCGATGTTGTCGCTCACGCCGCGCACGCCCGGGCGCAGGCAGCAGATGCCGCGCACCAGCAACTCGATCTTCACTCCGGCGCGCGAGGCGCGGTACAGCGAGCGGATCAGCTTGGGGTCCACCAGCGAGTTCATCTTGAAGATCAGGTGGCCATCGCCCGCGCCCTTGGCGTGCTCGACCTCGCGCGCGATCAGCGCCTCGAGGCGCGCCCGCAAGTTCACCGGCGCCACCAGCAGCCGCCGGTAGTCCGACTTCACGGAGTATCCGGTCAGGTAGTTGAACAGGTCGCTGGCGTCGTCGGCGATCTCTTCGTCGCACGTCAGAAGTCCCATGTCGGTGTAGAGGTGCGCGGTCACGGCGTTGTAATTGCCGGTGGAAATGTGGACGTAGCGAGCGATGCGGTCCTGTTCGCGCCGCACCACCAGCGCCACCTTGCTGTGGATCTTCAGCCCGATGAGCCCGTACACCACGTGGACGCCGCGGCTTTCCAGCGCCCGCGCCCACTCGATGTTGCTCTCCTCGTCGAAGCGCGCCTTCAGCTCCACCAGCGCGGCCACCTGCTTGTCTTCCTCGATGGCCTCGAGCAGCGCCTCGACCACCGGCGAGTTGCGCCCCACGCGGTACAGACAAATCTTGATGGCCAGCACGGCGGGGTCCCTGGCGGCTTTGCGAAGAAACTCCACCACCGGCTGGAAGGAATCGAACGGGTGGTGCAGAAAAACGTCGCGCTTGCGGATCAGGGCGAAAATGTCTTCTCCGTCGCCGTTCTCCACCAGACCCTGCGGGATGGCCGGCACGAAGGGAGTGAACTTCAAGTCCGGACGGTCGAGGCCGTACAGCCCGGAGAGCCGGCTCAAGGAAAGCGGCCGGGTGGTGCGATACACTTCGTTGGCATCCACCTCCAGGTTATTCACCAGGATATTCAGGATGGGCGCCGGCATGTCCACCGTGGCCATCAACCGCATGACGCTGCGGAAGCGCCGCTGGCGGACGCCTTCCTCGATGGTCTCCAGCAGGTCCTCGGCTTCCAGTTCCTTGATCTCGATGTCGGCGTCGCGGGTCACGTGGAAGGGGTGCGATTCCAGCACTTCCATCCCCGGAAACAAGGTGGGGAGATTGGCCTGGATCACCTGCTCCAGCCACACCAGGTCGATGCGCTTGACGCGCCCGTGCTTGGATTCGGAGTTGGAACCGGCGTTCAGGCGGACGAGTTGGGGCAGGGAATCGGGCACCTTGACGCGGGC
>Ga0182027_10015869_pt1 | contig 10319 bp, 14 predicted proteins | sample 712E1DmetaG_FD_121300 | JGI IMG/M metagenome (GOLD analysis project Ga0182027, IMG submission 121300) | Permafrost microbial communities from Stordalen Mire, Sweden - 712E1D metaG (Illumina Assembly) | ecosystem: Environmental > Terrestrial > Soil > Wetlands > Permafrost | place: Sweden... | reverse complement strand
GGTTCGTAAACAGTATTTGAATATTTCGCTTATTGAATTCTTCAAGCAAAATAATCTGATGTGCTTGTTTTCTTGAAAGTCTGTCGGGGGACAAAATCAAAACTGCTTCAACTTGGCCTTCTTGAATTGCATCCCTGAGTTGATCCAAGCCAGGGCGATTTAGCTCCGATCCGCTGTAACCATTATCAATGAATTCGTGGACAATAGTTAGCTCATGCGATTTGGCATAATCGCGCAAGGCTTCGATTTGAGAATCAATCGTGCCTTCTTTCGCTTGAGTTTCAGAACTGACACGCGCATAGATGGCAATATTCATAACTCAATTCCTTTCATGCCCTGAATTAAGGCGCGCATTGTAACATAACCGGACGGATGCCGAAGCCGGAGGGACCCGCCAGCGAAGCTGGCGGGAGCCCGGCGCGGCACGTCGGACATGAACAAAAACAAAATATTGGTAGCACAACAAGCAGGAGGTGAGGACATTGTCCGCACTTCCTGCGGCATGGAATAGCCGAGTCGAACGAGCAATAAAGCAGGCGAGGCCGCCGTCGTCGTAGTAGGGCGGTGGAAAGTGTGGGTAACTCCGTTCTTTGGAGTTATCCAAGCCTTGCAGGGGGCATTAACCCTGCAAGGCGGCACTTTCCACGGCCAATTCACGGCGGGCGAGGGCAAAGTCCCCAAGACTATTAGTAGGGACTTTAAGACATTAGGGAATAAAGACAAAAGGAAATTTATTTCATCCATTTTTGGAAAATCCCTTATCGAATTGGTGACAAGTCAATATTGAGGGGCGGTAAAGGTTCTTCGCGATCTGTAAGAGTAAGCGGAAGTCCAGATTGAACGATCTTTCTTAATCTACGATCTAGGCTTCTTGGATGAGTCTTTATTTGCTTTACAAGCTGTTTTTTAGATTTCCCTATTTTGTCATTCAGCAAACCAGAATAATAAACTCCCGCATATTCGCCGTGAGTGTTGCAGAGTGTCTCCATCGCGGTATCACGCGTAGCAATTGAGTTATTCAATAAACCAAGTTTGCGAAGGTCTTCTTTAAGAGCATCGGTAATGATTTTGTCTGATAGGTCTAATAATGCCGGACTGTTAGACCGAAGTAACTTTTGAATATCTTTAGCATCGAGCAGCGTTGTTTCCTGACGCAAGATTCCATGAGCTTCAACAAATCCCGATTCTCGTTCCTTGCCATAAAACTTTGTAGTCTTATGCTTTGCTCGAAATTCAACACCTTCAAAGCGATGGTGTTTTGTTCTTCTATGGGGGTATTCAAGATTGCTGATTGCTTTTATATAATCATCTACCGCGTCCCCGACCTGGTGGTTATAGCAAAAATCCAAACGGATCAAAATACCGTCAGCTATATTAAGTTCAGGTGTATTAGGTATCTTTTCCAATATGTCATTGGTGTCGATCATTGCATTTTCAACACTGCTAATCATTTGGTAATTATTGCCAAAAACTAATTTAGGCAAGGAAAATTCCAAAGTTAATATTGGAGTGTTGTCGTAGCCTAACGGGTAATATGTATATCTGGGCAATACTTGATTTTCTGAAGTGGGGTTATAGGTCAGAGAATATCTCTTCCCTGTCTGTGTTTCAACAGAACGAATTGTCCAGGCTTCAAGCTGTTTCGATGTCGGCCTAATGTGGTATTTGACTCGGATCGTGTCAATCATTCTTCTCCTCCGTGTTGCCGTTTTGTTCCTTCTCAAAATCTTCCAGTATGAGCGCGAGAATCAAATCCCACGCCTCGGCCAGTCGTTCTTCCGCATCCGGCGAGGGTGAGTATTGATACTCAAGCAGGAATTCTTCGAGGTTGGTTTCCATAATAAAAAATCCAGACCGGTTAGGGTCTGGATTCAATCACTACGAGTTCGGACGATGTACCCGAAACTTAGCTATTTTTTGTCTACTAGGACTTCTAGAACTTTCTCCGATCTCTGAATTCTCTTTCTAAGTAATCGTGAATATTTGTTCCAAGTGTCAACATATCTTTGAGAATTTATATCTCTTGGCAATTGAAAATTATTTATTCGGATAAATTCACCAACTCTATAATTCCATGGTTTACCGGCTCTCTCAAGGCGCATATAGTAAGCTGTACTAACGATAGTTTTAGTTACTTTAGGATGATGTGGGCCAAAGGCTTTTTTGAGTTCTTCGCGAAATTGTTGAACTATTACATCGGGGTTTGCAACTTGGTTGGCAATAGCAATTACTACTTTGTCATCTTCATGCTCTAATGTCATAACTCTGCTGATCCAATCATTAGGAACTTCATCATACTCTCCGGTTAATATATAAGAATAAAGCATCCCTGCAATAATGGCGAATTGCTCATCCATGACTTTGACGAGAGTAACAGCCAGATTTTTTGATAGATTGTAAATATCAAGTATCGACTGTTTTAAAACCTTAGAAAGATAATTGTATTTTCGCATTTTTACCGGTTGCGCTAATAATTTCTTTGCTCGATGGTAAAAATCTGAGATTTTAGGTTCAGGGAAATTAGAGAGTTCTTGAACAAGGCCTTCTATTTCTTTGAAAAAATCTTCTAACGGAATAATCTTATCCCCCAGGTATATTTCTTCTATCGGTGGATCATCAAGACTAATTTCTCCTAAGCCATATTTTGCCCGGATCTTCTGAACTATCGGGAATAAATCGGGGTGGGTTGGTATCAATGTGCCGAGTAACTGCGATTCTTTTGTCACGGGATTCTCTCTTAGTAGGCAGTCGAGATTATAGCGGATTGTTTGCTATAATACAGGTTAATCTTTCACCGCCTATAAGCTGGTAGTCCGCCAAATGATGGCTGAACACCTAGTTGAGCGTTTGCTGGTTATCAGATACAGCAATGAACCGAAATTACTCCCGACGCAGAAAAAAAATGAAAATTGTAGTATTAGATAAATCAGTGGTAACCAGAAGGAAACTGTTAGGTGAAATTGGCGAGAACATCGCGCAAGATATATTAACTCAAAACGGTTTTATTTCTGTAAAAAACATTAACCAAACCCACCTTGATATTATTGGCTCAAAGTCTAATTTTCCGTATGCTGATTTTTATGCAGAGCGAAATAATGTCAAGTATACAATCAGTGTGAAAATACGTAATAAATATCAGTTTAGCAAGAATGGAAAGTCAACGATAAATCCATATTACAACTTGGGTTCAAAATGTTACGAAAATGCTGAAACTGCGCTAAGAAATTGCATGGCTGACAAAGCCGCTTGGTTAGCAATAGTATTAGAAAGAAACATTTTTAATGCCTATTTTGGTTTGCTCGAATCTTTAGGAGGTCGTAGGTCAGTAAAAATGACAGAAGAAGCGTTTGTAAATTACGAATGTCTTGCCCATAATATCTCACATGACTTTGATTACGAAAAACTAAAGAATACATATCAAACCAGATAAGTATTCCAGATAAACCATTGGGTGTTTGCCCTCCAAAAGGAAGCAAATATGGCATTAAAAGATGAAAAAAATAACTTCATAATTTGGGAGCAAATCCTTACTGGCAAATTAACTTTTGCAAAAGTGGAAGAATATAAAGGAATCAAGTTCTACGTTTATCCAAAGGAACAAGGTCACAACGAACCACATTTACACGTAAAATATCAAGGTTTTGAAGTTTCTATTTCATTAATTTCTTATAAAGTTTTATCAGGAAATCTTCCACCACAGCGACAAAAACAGGCAGTTGAGTGGTGTAAAAACGAAGGCAATAAATTAGTGTTGGAAAAGTATTGGAATAATTACCACGAAGAAATCGTAGCATAAAAAGATAGGGAGAATTTATGGAAGACGAATTGGAGTTGGGAAAAAGTTATACAGTTGATTTTTTGCTGAATTTTTTATCGCAGAACTATCGGCAAAATATCTTTTTGGCTTCAGTAAATGGTTTAGACCTAACGTCACTACCCCGTGATAAAAAATTCATTGTTTACGAAATTCAATCATCCTTTTTGCACAAATGCGTTAACCCTGATACTTACGCAAAAAACGAAACAAAAATTTATCATGTAAAATCAACCTTGTAAAATGAATCGGTTTAACTTTTTCGAGCAGCGAGTCTTGCACAACAAAAAACGCCCAACAAAGCGTGCAGGTGACTCGGCTACGCCTCCTGAATTCATAGGTGGCTGGCGCAAAACGCCGAGCGCCTAACGCCAGCCGTTAGCCCGCTTCGAGCAGTGTTGTGGGGAAAAACCGAAGAATGGAGCATAAAAATTCATGGCAAAAAGTAGCGTAAGAATTCCACCAGGTTTGCTTGGCGAATTAAGTCAAGAAAATAATAAATGGTTTGAGTTTTACGAGAAACACCCTAACGCCCCCAAAACTAAGAGTTACAGAAAAAAAGTTAGATATTTCCTTGAGTATAAAGGACATAATCAAAAACCTTTCTATTCATTTGGAGAAGCTGAGGTTAACAATTTTTTAGACATGCTCAAAAGTGCAGGTTATAATCGAGGTATTGACACGTTTATTAGTGCTATTTCTAAGTGTGCCAAAATTTTACGAGAAGAATATTCTGATATTTTTCCTCCGTCGTTTTTGAGTAGTATATCGAAATCAAGGAAAAATGAAGCAAGTGAATCGTCTGGCGAAGTCTTAACATTAAGACAAATTAGCCTTATAAAAAAATATACTCTTGAGCAAGGTGACTTGTATGAAAAGTACATTTTTGAGAATTTATTTCGTCGAGGAGTTCAGTTAGAGTCACTCAAGGTTGTTGAAAAAATCGACTTTGATGAAGATGTTGATTTTATTTACAAGGCAAACCAGTATTTTAAGAAACTAACATCGCATCTTACAGAGCAGGGGGAGTATGCAAAAACGACATACTTAAACTCTGATCACTTTAAGAAAAGTCACCAGGCATATTTTTTCCCGTGTCCATTTTGCCAAGGGAGAATAGAAAATATAGCTGAAAACTGGATATTAGTGCGCATAGAATTCGATGATGAGTATCGTCTAGTGCATGCGGCGTGCAAGGACAATCTAAAATGAAAATAGAGACAATTAATATGCTTCCAAAATATGTGCTTAACAAAGATGGCACAGTATATTTAGAAAGCTCAGGCGAAACAAGAGTAGGTAAAAAGAGATTTCTTTCTAATAATCAAGAAACTTTTTTAGAGGGAGCCGTTGAAATATACAAGGAAAAAAAGAGACAAAAACGAAATACTGAATTACGTGCTAAGGCAATTGAACTATATAAGCTCAATTGTTATGTTTGTGGCTGTAACTTTGAAGAAAGGTATGGAGATTATGGAGCAGGGTATATAGAACTTCATCATCTCTGGCTTCTGGCAGATTCGAAAGGTGAACGAGAAAGCACAGTGCATGATGTTCGAGTAGTTTGTTCTAATTGTCACAGTGTATTACATCATCAAGGAAGGATCCCAATGGACATAGATGTATTAAAAGCTTTTGTCAAGGCGAGAAGTTCAAAGTAAGGTCAGTCTTTCACAGTGAGCAAAGAGCGGGCTAACAAAGCGTACTACTGGACGCTGGGGATTCTGCCGCATTTTCGAGCATTTTTCTGGCTTCGAGTTTTCTCTTCTCCCAAACAGAGTCCACGCCCGCCCCAGCGCCAGTAACGCAAACCGTTGGGCAAGGTGTATAAAAAACGCCCATTCGAAAGGGCGTTTTTTATTGCTAAAAAGATATTTCAATTTCAAACGAGATGAGACGTATTGAGTCCAGCGCACTTACGCCCTGCACATATCGTTTTTTCGGAATCCTCTAGTCCCAGGCTGAAAGCGTGGGACGTAGGGGTGAGTAATTACATAAATTCCGTAGGACCTATTTGTTTGAAACGCAAAACAAGCAGACCTTTAAGGTTTTAACAAAATTATATGAATGTCAAGAGCACGATCAATTAACGATGGCTTTCTTCAAATTGCCGTGGTTCTGACAATCAGGTTAGATTTGGCCACTGAGTACCTCAAAACGAAAAGTTTTTATGATTATCTTCGCGTTCTTGGCGAGCTTCGCGGTTCAAGTTCCTTGTCTAACGTGACTTTGAGAAAACATGCAACTAAGGCAGTTTTTTTACGGATCGGGTCGGAAAATGAATAGAATTCTGCTCTCGTTGTTATCGTCGGCGTTCCTGTTGACAGGCATGGGGTTTATGCGATCGATCGATCCACCGCTGCAAGGGTCGGTTTCTATTCATGCGCAGCAGGACCAACCCACTCCGAGTGAATTGATCGAGGCTGTTAATGCTCTGCGTCTCACATACGGACTGCCGCCTTTAAGTGTTAATTCCATCTTGATGCACGTTTCTCAAACCCAGGCCGATTATCTACTGGCTACTGAAGGAGGAGCGGGGCACAACCGGGCAAATGGCATGAGCCTGACAGATCAACTTTTATCTTTAGGATATCCACTTGCAGGCGACCTGTCACTCGGTGGTTATAGGTCTGAAAACTTTGTATTTGGGTCAGGAATGGATGTCCAGGCGGCCATCCATTCCTGGTTGGGAGACGACCCACATACGAATACTATGCTTTCGCCCAACTACTTCGATATCGGTGGCGGTGTGGCAATCGGTAGTGACGGTACGGTCTATTTTGTAATTGACACGGCCCGCCCTACTTCCAGCGGCAGGCAGCAGGATTACACTCCCGAGGCCGCCGGGACCGTCGTAAGCGGCATCACCGTAAATGGCACACCCGGTGTGGACCAGTTCATGGTCCCCGTCACCCTCAGCACGCCCAACTCGGGCGGACTTGTGATCCATGACGTGAAATATGGCCAGACTCTCTGGAGTATCGCCATCGCATATAAGACCACCATCCAGCAGATCCGGGATCTGAACGATTTGCCCTCGAACGATATTTATTCCGATCAAAAACTCCTGATCCGCAGGGAAGGTATGCAGACTCCCCCGGCTTCACCATCCCCGCAGCAAGCTGCGACCCATACGCCGACTCTTGCGCTCGCCGCCGCTTTGACATATCCTACTCATACTGCAACTCCTGCCCCTCTCTTACCGGGATCCAATCCCTCCAGGGACAACCTCCCCTTGATCGCAGCTTCTATTTTCGCAGCGATATGTTTTGCAGGTGTCGGTTTTTTAGCCAATAAGAGGCGGTAACAAGACCCGAAAGGTCTTTCTAACAGACAAAATACAAATTCAGCCGGATGTATTTTCCTGAAAAGCGTCATTGATTGCAAAGCAGACCTTTCGGGTCTACCAGCGTGAGATCTCAACTTGAAAGGATAAACGAAGCGTTTTCTCGATGGAAACGTATAATTTACTGGGTAAGTTTTTTATTACGCAGATAATCAGGAATATGATATGAATATTTCAGTGGCATTAGGCGGGGGTGGGTCAAAAGGCAGTTCGCACATCGGTGTTCTGAATCTATTGGAACAGGAAGGATTTAAAGTCCGTGCAATTGCCGGGTCAAGCTTCGGGGGCATGGTGGCATGTTTTTATGCAGCCGGTTTTCATCCCAAAGAGATCGAAGAGATCTTTTCGTCATTGGATCAATCTCGGTTGTATGATCGCGCCAGGAATGAGAATTCATCTCTCCTCGGATTGTCCAAAGTGTCCAGATGGCTTGACAATACCTTGGCCGAAAAAACCTTTGATGACCTGTTGATCCCGTGTGCAGTTACTGCCGTGGACCTGCGCACTTCCCGGGCTGTCGTACTGCAAAAAGGGCGGTTGCGCGATGCCATCCTTGCAACGATTGCAGTGCCGGGCATCTTTCCGCCTTTTTTGGCTGAAGAACTCGAACTGATTGACGGCGCGTTGCTCAATCCGGTCCCGGTCGCTCTCGCGCGTTCACTGGCGCCCTCCCTGCCCGTCGTGGCAGTCACACTGGCAACCCCTCTGGGCAAACCGCCTCGTTCGGTCGCCATCCCTTTAATAAACAATCTGCCTTCACCGTTGGTTTCGAGTCTCAACAATCTTCGTGTCACGAAAGCATTTAATATTTTTGTGCGCTCGACCGATATAAGTAACCGCCAGATCACTGAACTTCGCTTCCAGATCGAAAAACCGGATGTGGTCATTAGTCCGGAGGTCGATGAGATCGGCATCCTGGATCGGGTGGATGTGCATGAAATAGCAAAATTCGGCGAGATGGCTGCGCGGGCTAAGCTGCCCGAACTGAGGCATATGGCCGCCTGGACAACTCGTCTTCGAAAGACCGTTTTTGGAGGTCGCAATTGAAGCGTGATTTGCGGGAATTTGCAAAGCAGACCAATATTCGGTTGGTTATCGGGGCGTTTGTCCTTCTGTTTGGCGTTGGCATCGGCTTGATCTATTTTATTTATGGCCCCGGCGCCGCCGGTATAGGACTGTTGTGCCTGCTCGGCAGTCTGGTGCCTATCGTGCTTATCCTCCTGTTTCTTTATGGCATAGACTGGATCGTGAAAATTGTCCGTCCAAAGTAGCGCCGGTATCATCTCGTTTCAAAACTGGACCCTGCGCGTCCGTCCGGCAAAGAGTAAAACGCCGCGCTTACTGGTGCTTCTCCACGGCTGGACTGGCGATGAAAACTCGTTATGGATATTTGTCCGCAACTTTTCAGAGGACTATTGGATCGTGGCCCCGCGCGCGCCTTATCTCTCCAGGCAGCCTGCCGGAGGTTATTCATGGCGTTCATTGCCGGGACACAGCGAGGGTTTGCCGGGCCTGGAAGACTTCCGCCCCTCTACAGAGACCCTGATCTCATTAATGGACGCGTATTCGGCAGAATATAATTTGGACGCCACCCGGTTTGATGTGATGGGCTTCAGTCAGGGTGGGGCTTTGACGAATACGATTGCGCTCCTGCATCCTGAGCGGATCGGGCGCGCCGCTGTATTGGCGGGTTTCGTTCCGGTCGGTGCGGAGCCTCTTGTGCAGGGAAAACCGTTGGACGGTAAATCGTTCTTTGTAGCCCACGGCACCTTGGACGAAACGGTTAAGATCGAATATGCGCGCCAATCCGTCAAATTGCTGGAACTAGCTGGCGCAGATGTAACGTTTTGCGAGGATGAAGTCGGTCACAAAGTCAGCGCCCACTGCCTGCATGCTCTCGAAGAATTCTTCACCTGATAAGCTTTAAGAGACGCGGGGTAGGCAGGCCTCTTCAGATTCCCTGATCCCTGATCACCCAATTACCTGATTCCCCCCTCCCAATTATCGCCTTATCGAATATCGTCTCCCGATTTCCTAATCACCCGATCCCTGATTACCCGATCCCTGATTACTTGATTCCTTCACTTGACGACAGAACATTTGTTCTGTATAATCGTTTCCATGACCAGGGATCATAAAATGATTCAATCTGCCTCTTTACCCAACACCTTTGATTCATCGGAAGGCCGAAAGCACCACCTCTACGGCCAATACTCCACCCCCACCGGACGGCAAATGTTGGTGACCGTACCTGCCGTCCATTCGAACCTCAATCGAACCTCCCTCTTTCCAATCTCAAAATACGGGAAGATTACGGGAAAGGCGGTACATTCGAACCATTTTTTTATAACCCAGTCGAAGCTTCCATACTTGGATCAACCTTCCCCGACGGGAGGATTTGAATTGGAATTGAATGGATTTTCAACACCGACCGTCAGTATCGCACTGGAAAAAGAATTAATCCTGAGTCGAACGGCCCATGACTACCCTTCTCTTAAGGGATCGCGAAGCAGCCGGGGCTTAGGTCCGGATGGAGCATTCGATCTTGATTCGTTCCGGTTGTGCGCTGCCGTAAATCAGGCAAAAATACTGTTGCAACATCAGGAACTTCCTCCCCTAAATCCGACCACCAATAAAAAAATTGACCAGCAAAAAATTCTTATAGGATTTGGGGGAGGTGCCGAAGGCGGAGGGGGTCCGGTAGGGGTCGAGTTAGAGTCGAATTGCTCGCGCACTGCCGTAAATAAAGCAAAAAAAAAGGCCGCCGCAGACCTTGTGTACTTTCAAGGTCGAAGATGCCGAGTGTTCTTATCGGCGCGAAGATGCCGAGTGTTCTTATCGGCGCGAAGGTGCCGAGTGTTCTTATCGGCGCGAAGGTGCCGAGTGTTCTTATCGGCGCGAAGGTGCTGAGCGTTCGCCTGCACTGCGTTCTACAGTGTTGCGAAGCATAAATCTGCATTTTTTATCCCCATTCCCGAATATCGACTCATCGAATATCGTTTTTCCCTCCCCATCACCCGATTACCTGATCCCTGATTACCCCATCCTTAATCTCGAATACCGACTTATCCAATATCGCCCCCACAGAATTTCCCATCCACCCCAACATTAACGCATCCTAACCCTCCCGTTGACGCTCCAACCTTTTACGTGTATCCT
>Ga0182027_10015867_pt1 | contig 10320 bp, 9 predicted proteins | sample 712E1DmetaG_FD_121300 | JGI IMG/M metagenome (GOLD analysis project Ga0182027, IMG submission 121300) | Permafrost microbial communities from Stordalen Mire, Sweden - 712E1D metaG (Illumina Assembly) | ecosystem: Environmental > Terrestrial > Soil > Wetlands > Permafrost | place: Sweden... | reverse complement strand
TTGGGCTTGGTGGATTCTTTGGGCTTGGTGGATTCTTTGGGCTTTTCAACCTGATTTTTCATAGGTGGTTCAACTTTTTTCACCACCGGTTTTGGTGGTTCATCCTTGCCTGCGATCATGGTAACAGAGATGAAGCTCTTTTTGCCAATAACAATCTTCTGGGTTTTCATATCTTCGTTCGAAAAAACAAGAACCTTTGCCGTTAAAGGCACCTCAATATCAAAATTGCCTAAAAGGTCGGTGGTTGTTTCAGCATCCGGAACACCCTCGACCACAACTTTTACACCTGCAAATGGTTTCTTGTTTTCACGGATCACATTACCCGATATAAGATTCTGGCCAATTACAATTTGACTGACAAAAACTAAAATGATCCATACCGGGAATATTTTTCTGTTCATAGTACGTTGTTTTTTTATATTATTTTAAGCTTGAACTATTGGCAAATTTAACTTTTTTGTTATTGAATCAAATAAGTATTTGCAATATTTCAAAATTGAATTACGGTCTTTTAAACATAATAAAAAGTGAAAAGCCCTTCTATCTGATTGAAATTACTAATTTTGTATCTTCTTAACAACCTATTTTTATGACAAAAACAGCGCTCATAACAGGAATTACCGGTCAGGATGGGGCATATCTTGCCGAGTTCCTGTTAAATAAAGGATACCATGTTCACGGCATTAAGCGCCGTTCCTCCAGTTTCAATACCAATCGGATTGATCATCTGTATAAGGATTTTCATGAAAAAGACATCACCTTCAGGTTGCATTATGGCGATATGACCGATTCATCAAACCTGATTAGCATAGTTCAGATGGTTCAGCCCGATGAAATCTATAACCTGGCTGCCATGTCGCATGTTCATGTCAGTTTTACAACTCCTGAATATACTGCCAGCAATGATGCGCTCGGTGCCCTTCGGATACTTGAGGCAGTAAGAATACTCGGACTCACAAATAAAACAAAAATATACCAGGCTTCCACCTCAGAACTTTTCGGTAAGGTAGTGGAAATTCCACAGACAGAAACCACCCCGTTTTATCTCCGGTCGCCCTATGCTGTAGCTAAATTATATGCATACTGGATCATGGTAAATTACCGCGAGGCATACAATATGTTTGCCTGCAACGGTATTTTGTTCAATCATGAATCGCCTATGCGTGGGGAAACTTTTGTTACCCGCAAAATTACGAGGGCAGCTGCTAAAATTGTTCTGGGACTAGATCAAAAACTTTACCTTGGAAATATAGATGCCAAACGCGACTGGGGTCATGCCCGCGATTATATTGAAGCCATGTGGCTCATGCTTCAGCAACCAAAACCGGATGATTTCGTAATTGCTACCGGTATTACGAACACTGTAAGGGATTTTGTGAAGTTCAGCTTTGCCAACCTCGGAATCAAACTTGAGTTTACCGGCTATGGCATCAATGAAAAAGGTATTGTTGCCGAAATTGACAAATATAAAATTGAAGCACTTGGGATAACCGAAATGCCACTCAAACCGGGCAAGGTTGTTGTTGAGATTGATCCAGTATATTTCAGGCCCACCGAAGTGGAGATTTTACTGGGCGATCCAACCAAAGCAAAAAATATTCTCGGATGGGAACCTAAACACACGCTCGAACAACTCGTGGAGGAAATGGTATTAAGCGACCTTAAAAAAATGAAAAAGGAGAAGTTTTTGTTAGAAAGCGGATACAAAACCAAAAGTCAGGTTAAGTAAATGTACGATTTTAGATTTTAGATTTTAACAAAGTTCTGAAATAATCATTGGTTAATCAGTAACAATGAACTTTTTTATCAGATTCTAATTGTTTATTAGAAATTGCAATTAGACGTAACCAAGTAATAAAATGGATAAAAACTCACGAATCTACATTGCAGGCCATACCGGAATGGTTGGTTCAGCCCTGGTACGAAAATTTCAGAAAGAAGGTTTTACCGATATCGTTGGAAAAACCATTGATGAACTCGATCTTACCAATCAGGCCAGTGTTGCTGCTTATTTCGAAGAAACCAAACCGGATTATGTGATACTTGCTGCTGCCAGGGTAGGTGGTATTCATGCCAACAATACCTATCGTGCCGAGTTTATTTACCAGAACCTGCTGATGGAATGCAACATTATACACCAATGTTATGTTAACGGGGTTACAAAGCTATTATTCCTCGGCAGTAGTTGCATCTATCCGAAATTAGCGCCACAGCCGTTAAAGGAAGAATACCTGCTTACCGGATTGCTTGAAGATACCAATGAACCTTATGCCATTGCAAAGATTGCAGGCATAAAAATGTGTGAAGCTTACAGGGCACAATACGGATGTAATTTTATTGCCGTTATGCCTACGAACATGTATGGTCCGAATGATAACTACGACCTTAAAAACTCGCATGTACTGCCGGCCCTGATCAGAAAATTCCACGAAGCCAAGGTAAGTAACCAGCCCTTTGTTGAAGTCTGGGGCACGGGATCGCCCCGCAGGGAGTTTATTTATGTTGATGATACGGCCGATGCCTGTTATTTCCTGATGGAAAATTACAATGATAAGGAGTTTGTAAACATAGGCTGGGGTGAGGATATTACTATTAAAGACCTGGCATTCCTGATAAAGAAGATCATTGGTTACAACGGAGAGATACAATTCAACAGTTCCATTCCTGATGGAACACCCCGTAAACTCATGGATATTTCCAAATTAAATTCGCTCGGATATAAGCCAAAGGTTACTTTGGAGGAAGGAATTGCGATGGTTTATAAGGAGAGGTTTTTGAAATAATAACAAGCTCAAACATATGCAGTTTGAAATCAGTTGATTATAACCGACTGCTTATCAATTAATTCACGTAAAAAATTCGGACAAAAGTCATATCCGTTTTCCCAGGCAATTCCGCCAAATTCATCTACTTTTACTTTTTTGAAATAATCCTGGTCTAATAATTTTGTTGAAATACCGGTTGTTATAAATGGTCTTATATTAATAGTCGCATAAAAATTATCGGAAAACAAAACCCAAATAAAGTAATTATCTAATGGTTTGACTTCAATTATTGTTTCCATAATTTCTTTATTTTAAAGGTTCAATTTGTTTCAGTTCAGCTTTTTGCCGTGCAAGTTCCCAATCTTGCATTAATTCTTCATTATGTTCATCTGCCCACTCCAGAACCAATGTTTTAGCATGTTTGGGTAATTCTCCTTTAAGAATTTGCAATGACATAATATCAATTTCAGCAAGAAATTCACCATATTTTGCATGAAAATGAGGTGGATTATGCTCGTTGTAGTAAAATGCAATTATAATTCCATAAAACCTACTAACTTCGGGCATGGGTTAAAAAATTAATTTATTGCAAAATTACAATTTAAGCATCAAAATTTCAATATCCAGACTTAATTAATCCATTATTAAAACTATTAATACAATGATTTAAAATTATCTAAGTTATACATGCAACGAAAACAATTCTTAAAAATGCTATAAAATTTGAAAAATGGGTTTTTTATATTCCAATATAAATAATCCAACTTGTCTCCAAGTTGCATAACATTTGCTTAAGAACTTGATTCTACCTAATTTCACACACTTATTTTAATCCAAAATGGATTCACCATAATACAGACTATGCTCCTAGATCATTTTTTCGAAAATTCCGCAGCACTATTTCCTGATAAGATAGCCATAGAAGAGGGCAAAACCAAGTATACCTATGCTGAAGTTGAAAAAATTGCCAACAAACTGGCTCATTACCTGCTGGAGAAAGGCATTGCTCCCGAAGAAAAGGTAGCCATCCTGCTTCCACGCAGTGCTGAAGTTCCAATTGCCATGCTCGGCATATTGAAGGCAGGGGGTGCATACATTCCGCTCGATCCGGAGATTCCGGCCGACAGGGTTAATTACACCATGGAGGATTCCGGTGCAAAGCTGTTAATTACTTCTGACCAGATACTCGAACGAATTTCCTCACAATTACACCCGCACCAGCTATTCAACATCGATCATCAACTTCCGGAACTGGATGATTATCCCGATACAAAGCCGGATGAAATCAACCGGTCTGTAAACGATCTGTGCTATATTATCTATACTTCGGGAACTACCGGAAAACCCAAAGGAGTACTCCTCGAACACAGAAATGTAGCAAACTTTATCCGTGGAGCACAATTGATTTACCCGATTGATCAGACACACAGGGCATTACAGGGATTCTCCGTTTCTTTCGATGCATCGGTGGAGGAAATATGGGTACCGCTTTCAGTGGGAGCAACCATAGTGATCGGAACATTTGAAATCATGCGTTCAGGCGACAGGTTTGCATCCATCCTCAATGATCTCAACATCACATTTCTCTCATGTGCCCCCACCCTGCTTTCTATGGTGAAAGAAGATATACCGGGGTTAAAAATACTGATTTTCGGAGGTGAAGTTTGCTCTCAAAATTTTGCTAACTATTGGTGCAAACCTGGCAGAATGGTCTTCAATACCTACGGACCAACCGAAGCAGCCGTTATTGCCACCTATTCGGTGCTGAAACAATCGGAAGCAGTAACCATCGGGCGGCCTCTGCCCGGATGTGATATACTGATTGTTAACGAACAAATGGAACCTGTTAGTGAAGATGAAGAAGGCGAAATCCTTATTGGTGGGGAAAGTATTGCCCGTGGATACCTTAACCAAAATGAATTCACTTCTCAAAAATTTATTGAAACCGACAAGTTTAAAGGCGTTACAGAGCGGTACTACCGAACAGGTGACCTGGCAAAATATGCCCCTGATGGTGAAATTGTGTTTATTGGCAGGGCCGATGCACAGGTCAAGGTTCGCGGATTCAGGGTAGAGCTTGAAGAGATCGAAGCACTGCTTATAAAATGTGGTGGCGTGCAAGCTGCGGCAGTTTCGCTTGATTCTGCCACACAACAACTGGCTGCCTATGTGGTGGTTCGTAAGAACGAAGAGATTGATCGCGGGGATATAGCAAACCTGTTGCGATTTAAACTCCCTTACTACATGATTCCCTCCACCCTGGACATCATAGATTCGCTTCCGATGACTACGAGTCAAAAGATTGATCGTAAAAGCCTTCCTGCACCGAAAAAGGCGTTGGGATTCTCTGCACAAAAAGAGATCATTCCACCCTCGACTGACCTGGAAAGTGAGATGGTAAATATCATTGCGAAAAATTTCGGTCGCAATGACATCTCCATGGATGACAATTTTTTTGAAGACCTTGGAGGGCACTCACTTTTAGCAGCAATCGTCGTCTCGGAAATGCGTTTAAAGCCGATGTTCGGGAATATGTCGGTGGTAGATGTTTACAAATTCCCAATTCTATCTGACCTGGCCCGTGAACTTGAAAAGAAACGTCCGGGTAAAGAAACAAAGGCTAAGAAAGAGCGTGATGTTTATACTCCATCGAAGCTGAGTTATTATACCTGTGCATTTTTTCAGGGAATTACCCTGTTTTTTTTGTTACTGCTGTTCGGATTGGAATGGTTGGGGCCGTTTTTTGTCTATTCTTATTACTACCAGGCAGATCTTGGAGTTATTGACTCGTTATACAGGATGCTTTTGATGTACTTTGCCCTGCTGCCCATACTCTCGGTAATTGCAATAGGATTCAAATGGCTGGTGATCGGACGGATAAAACCCGGCAGATACAAACTCTGGGGAGCGTATTATTTCAGATTCTGGATTGTTGACAAGGTTATAAATATCTGCCCCCTGATATACTTTACCGGCACATCCATCATGAACATGTTTCTCAGGCTGTTAGGTGCTAAGGTGGGTAAAGATTGTTATATTAATACTTCAGCAATATCGGCGTTTGACCTGTTGAAAATAGGGAATAATGTGAGCATTTGCACCGATTCGCACCTGAGAGGTTATAACATTTCTGACGGATACCTTTACATTGGATCGATTGAAATTGAGGACGATTCTTTCGTCGGCACCAGATGTTACCTGTCGTTCAATACAAAAATGGAGAAAAATGCTTCCATCGAAGACCTTACCCTGATTCCCGAGGGATACATCATACCTCAGAATGAAAACTGGGGAGGATCGCCGGCTGTTAAAACCGGAATCAATCAAAAACAAGAAAGGCGCAAGCTTTGGTCGGTCAGAAATTCAATATTGTTTCTTGTAAGCGTTTTTCTTATCCCGCTTGTTACTATGATCGCCTATTTTCCGGGAATGATGTTGATCACACACATCGACTATTCATCGGAGGGCTATCGCTTTCTTTGGCTGACTATAGGTGTAGGAGTATCATTCGTGGTTTTACTGACTTCCATCATCACAATTCTCAAATGGTTGATGCTCGGAAACATTAAAGAGGGGATATATCCTGTTAACAGTCTGTTTTATTATAAAAAATGGTTCTTCGACCAGCTTATGAAGCTGAGTTTACAGGTAATAGGCACCCTCTATACCACCCTTTACCTTCAATTCTGGTTTAAAATGCTGGGGGTGAAAATGGGTAAGCGGGTAGAAATTTCAACCGTAGAGTTTATATCACCCGACTTGCTTGTAACAGGTGATGAATGTTTCCTTGCCGACTCGGTTTCGATCGGGGCATCTCACGTCAGGAACGGATACATCACCATAGCCAAAACACACATCGGCAACCGGACGTTTATCGGAAACAGCGCGGTAATCAGTCCGGATACACGATTAGGTGATGATGTACTGGTTGGGGTTTTGTCTAAAATGAGTCAGGATAACCTGCCCGCAAAAGACGGTACTTCATGGTTTGGATCACCTGCTGTATTTTTGCCTAAACGTGATGTTAACCGGGAATTTACGGCCCAACGCACTTATAAGCCCACTACAAAATTGTTTATATTGCGTTATTGTATTGAGTTTTTTCGTGTTACACTCCCTGCAACGCTCTTTATTACATTTGCTGCACTCATCACAAATGCTGCATCGTATTTACAGGTTGAAAAAGATCTGGGTGAACTTCTCTTTGTTTTCCCTATTCTCTATTTGGCAGCCGCAATATTAGGCACTTTTGTCACCGCCCTGTTTAAATGGGTAATCATAGGGAAATATTCTCCCTCTAAAAAACCACTTTGGTGCAATTACGTTTGGAGAAGCGAACTCATAACAGGCGTTTATGAAAATTTTTTAGTGTTATTTTTTCTGAATATCCTTACAGGCACACCGTTTATAAAATATCCCCTGCGCTTACTCGGATGTAAAATCGGAAATGGAGTTTGCATGTTTACTACACAGATTACAGAGTTTGACCTGATAAAAATAAATGATAACTCAGTATTGAACGACAATTGTACCCTCCAGACCCACCTCTTTGAGGATAGGGTGATGAAGATGTCGTACGTGGATATCGGCAAGGAGTGTAGTGTTGGCGGAATGGCAGTAGTGCTTTACGATTCAAAAATGGAAGACCGTTCCATCCTCGAACCGCTATCGGTATTGATGAAGAGCGAAACACTACCGGAAAACACCAGTTTTGTGGGAGTTCCGGCTAAAATGACTCAAGGTGTTGAACGTAATGGCAGGGATTGAAATAGAATGTAATACCTCTATCACTTTAGGGTAATTTCTGATACAAAAGCTAAATTTCGATCAGGACTTTTGTTTCCCAGGAACTTTATCTCCTTCTTGTCGGGCTTCGCTTAAGCCGATGGCTATTGCCTGTTTGCGGCTTTTTACTTTACTACCATTGCCTGATTTTAATTCTCCATGCTTAAATTCATGCATGACCTTTTCAATTTTGTCCTGTGCTTTTTTGGAATATTTAGCCATAATTATTTGTGTTTAAAAAAGATCTTCGAACTTTAATCGGGCAATTTCAATGAACAATGTTGTTTTCAATATGAATATTGGAAAATGCTGAAATATCATTTGTGGCACATATCATAAAATTGTGGCAACAACCTGATAAACACAAGCAATGTCGTTTATCGCCAATAAAGATACATCAAGAACCATACAAAAATATTCTGAGAACCAATCGATAGGTGATTTTTTCGTGTTTTTCAATATTTAACATACATTCTCATTCTAAAATAATCGTTTAATTTGTTGATTTTGGGGTTTAAAAAATTTCATTACAACAAAATTCTTTATAAAATCTTTATATCCTCTTACCAGTAATTTTATAATATACTTATACATTTGCAAGTTTTTAATGAAACCGAATCATAATCATACCGACAAGATAACCTTTGCCACTTTACTGGTAGCTCTTGGGATCATATACGGGGATATCGGAACAAGTCCGTTATATGTACTAAATGCCATTGTTGGTGACCGGCCTATAACCGATGTGCTGGTTTACGGGGGTGTATCCTGTATTATATGGACACTGATCTTTCAAACAACCATCAAATACATCTGGCTTACATTAAAAGCCGATAATGAGGGTGAAGGAGGGATATTTGCCCTTTATGCACTGGTGAGGAGATATGGTAAGAAATTAGTAATACCAACTATATTGGGAGCCACCGCCCTGCTGGCTGATGGCATCATTACTCCACCCATTACCATCGCATCATCGGTAGAAGGATTGACTGAGCTTATTCCCGGTTTGCAAACCGTACCCATTGTAATTGTTATTCTATCGTCCTTATTCTTTTTTCAACGCTTTGGCACCTATAAAATAGGTATTACCTTCGGGCCCATGATGGCAATCTGGTTCAGCATGCTGTTTGTGCTGGGTGCATTTGAAATCCATCATTACCCGGATGTTTTAAGGGCAATTAATCCTTACTATGGTTATCAATTGCTCGCCAAATATCCCCATGGCTACTGGTTGCTGGGAGCTGTTTTTCTGTGTACCACTGGTGCAGAAGCTTTATACTCCGACCTTGGGCATTGTGGCAGGCTGAATATCAGGATCACCTGGGCATTTGTAAAACTTTGCCTCGTGACAAATTACCTGGGTCAGGCAGCTTTTTTGATGCATCAGCCGGATACATTCATGCATGGCAGGAGTGCCTTTTATGCTTTGATGCCTTCATGGTTTCTGCTGCCGGGCATCCTTATAGCAACTTTTGCGGCTATTATTGCATCCCAGGCACTGATCAGCGGTTCGTACACCCTCATCCACGAAGGAATGAACCTGAACTTCTGGCCAAGGGTTACTGTGAAGCAACCCACAGACTTGAAAGGCCAGATTTATATTCCTAGTGTAAACACCATTCTCTGGATTGGATGCCTTTTGATGATCATATACTTCAAAACATCAACACATATGGAGGCAGCTTACGGCTTTTCCATCACCATAGCCATGATGATGACCACCGTTTTGATGAGCTATTTTCTGATTTATAAGAAAAAATGGAATACAATAGCGGTGATTGGTTTTATTCTTGTGTTTGGGATCATTGAATCTTCTTTCTTTATCACCAATGTAGCTAAAATAAAACAAAGATGGATGTTCCTGTTTTTTGAGCTTTTTATATTCAGCACCATGTATGCATGGTATTATGCCCGAAAAATCAATAACAAGTTTATAAAGTTTGTTGATCTGGGCATCTACAATGCAAAAATTTCCTTCCTGAGCGATGATGAAAGCATTCCCAAATTAGCCACCCATCTTATTTATCTCACTAAAGCCAATTACAGGAATGAAATTGAAGAAAAGATCATCAATTCCATATTCGCAAAAAACCCCAAGAGAGCTGATGTATATTGGTTTTTACATATTAACAGGACGGAGAACCCATATACCCTGACTTACGATGTGTCGGAACTGATTGAAGATAAGCTGATGAGGATCAATATCAATGTTGGGTTCAGAATTCAACCCCGGACAGAATTGTATTTTAAAAAAATTATGCAGGAACTCATTCTGAATAAGGAATTAAACCTGCATATGCGGCCCGATGGTTCTACGATATACAATCCCGAACCTGATTTTAAGTTCGTTGTGATTGAAAAATTCCTATCGGTCGAGAATGAATTCACTTTCAGGGAAGGCTTTTTGTTAAATGCCTACTTCTTTCTGAAGCGGTTGGGGCAAAGCGATGAAAAGGCTTTCGGACTGGATAAAAGTGATGTTTTAATTGAGCAGATACCTTTGGTTTACCAGCCTGTTCAGAAAATCGAGCTGCACAGAATAAAAAGGCATGTCAATTCGTTTACAAATAATGATTCTGATCAGCCCTAAGTTTGATACCAGGTCGGGATAAGTAATTTCCATTTCGACTTTTTTCGTTATTTATTTAAATTCGTCCTTTAATTTATTTTCATCAGAATATTAAAATTTCTTTCGCTTCGGGGTCTCGTTTCAGAACTTCATAATTATAAAACAAAAATCAACTCCCTTTTTCTGAAACTGACCCTGAAG
>Ga0182027_10015866_pt1 | contig 10320 bp, 4 predicted proteins | sample 712E1DmetaG_FD_121300 | JGI IMG/M metagenome (GOLD analysis project Ga0182027, IMG submission 121300) | Permafrost microbial communities from Stordalen Mire, Sweden - 712E1D metaG (Illumina Assembly) | ecosystem: Environmental > Terrestrial > Soil > Wetlands > Permafrost | place: Sweden... | reverse complement strand
GTCTTCGGTGGCAATGTTTCCCGACGGATCGTCAGATTCAACCTTGTAATAATACTTGACGCCCGGGGCAAGGCCCGTGAGGTCGACCGAATGCGCGGTGGTGTTGTCGTTCATTTGCGACGTGTTGTGGGCGTAAAAGGTGTTGGGGCCGTAAAGGACTTCGGAAGTTGATTTTTCGTCGGTGGTCCAGGTAATGGTGGCGGTGGTGCGGCCGATGTTTGCAGCCGTTGGCGCGGTGATCAAGGGCGGTGTGTGGTCGGCCTGAGCCGCGGTCGTGACCACACGGTCAGGGCCGGTCGTGAGATTTCCCGAGGCGTCCGCGGTCTTGATCCGATAGTGATATGTCGTGGCGGCGATGAGTGGCGTAACCGCGACCGAATGGCTGAGCAGCAAAGTCTCGTCAAGAGTCGTGGAATGTCCGTATCCCGTATCGGAACCGTATTCAATTTGCGAATCGGCAAGCTCGTTCGTTTGCCAGACAACACGGAACGAATTCATGGAAATAATGTCGTCGGGGTTGGAAATGACGGGTGCCGTGCCGTCCGCGGCGGTGGTAAAGGTGTAAAAGGCGCCGGCGTTATTATCAACCGAAGAATTTCCGGCGGCATCGGCGGAACGGACGCGGAAATAATAATGACCGCCGCCCGCAAGACCATCCAAGGTGACCGAGTGCGAGGTTGCAAGCGCGGGCGATCCGGCCGAGGAACCCAGGTCAGTGGTCGCGCCATAGTCAACGTACGAGGTGGCCGGTTCGTCGGTCGTCCAATTAATGCTCGCCGAATTGAGCGACAAGCTGGCGACAGCGGTGTTGGAAATAACGGGCGGCGTGGCGTCCCCCGCCTGCGAAGTCGTAAAGGTCTGGTTGGCGCTCGTGCCCAAAACGGCGTTGGTGCCGCGCGAACGGATGCGAAAATCATACGCCGTCTGCGGCGCAAGGCCGAGAATGGTGACCACATGCCTGGTCGTGAGCGTTGAGTCAAAAACGGTGCTGGTGCCGTAGGCGGTGGTGAGACCGTATTCAACCTGCGTATCGGCGACCTTGTCGGTCGTCCAGATGATATCGACCGAGGTGGGCTGGGTGCGGGCGCTGATGCCGGAAATTATGGGCGGCGACTGGTCGTTGGTCGTCGTAAACGAGTAATACTGAACTTGGCCGTCAACAATGCGGTTGTCCACGGTCGCGTTCCCCGAACCGTCAACCGAGCGAACGTAGAAGAAATAAAGCGTGCCGGGATTCAGGTTGGTAAGGTTGACGATATGGGTGAGCGTCGGGTCGCTGGTGCCGGTCGTCGTGATCGGCGCGGAAAGGTCCGAGTGGGTGCTGTAATCAAGTTCGGTTGATGCCGAAATATTCGTCGTCCAGGTTATCTGCGCCGTCGTATTCGTCGTTTCAACAACCGACGTGTTGGTGATGATCGGCCCTTGAGGCGTTGTGAAGGTATAACCGGTTCCTCCGCTATCGGCGGTTGAGGGCTGGTCAAAAATATCCGTTGAGCTGACGCGGAAATAATACGGCTTGTTTGGGAGGAGTCCGGAGAGGATCACGCGGTGGTTCCCCACGCCGGCATTGTTATTAACAAGCGCACCAACGGTCACGGTGGTCGTGAAAGTTGAAGGCGAGGTTGAGTATTGGACGACGGAATTGGAAAGCGTGTCCGTGTCCCAAGTGATGGTGGCCGCGGTGGAGGATGGCGCGCCAAAAGAAACGCTCGTGATCGCCGGCGCCGGGCCGATGCCGCCGCCGCCCTCGCCGCCGGACTGTGCACCATCGGCGATGCCATTAACTATTTGCGACCGAAACGAAACATTGCCACCCGCATCAACGGTTTCAACGTAATAGTAGTAGTTTCCGTTTTCGGTAACGCTCGTGTCAAGAAAGTAGTTCGTCCCTTGCGCGCCGACGGAACCGACCTCATCCCAATTTTCGGGGTTGGCAAGCGAGGTTGAGCGATGAATCTTATACGATGAAAAGGAACCGGTCGCGGCTTTCCAGGCAATGAACAGCCGATACGTATGCGGATCGACAATGACATTTGAAGTATCTTGAACCATTACTGAAACAAGCTTGGCCGGAACCGTGGCCGAGATGATGTTGGTGCTGTTATTATACGCATCGGTGAACCTGGCATAGACCGTCGTGCCTTCGGTAATGGTCAAATTGGTCTTGGTTGCGCTAAAGGGTTCGGGCGCCGTGCTCGCGAGCGTCGGATCGGTTGATGAAACCTGCATGGTCACGGCGGAGCTGTCTTCGGAATGAAGATGAACCGTCGGCACGGCGGCGGAAGCGTCAACGCTGATCGAGTTCGCGGTCGGAACCTGGGTGTCCAAAGAATACGTTGCCGATTCGGCCGAGCCGGTGGGGTTGGCGCCCTCGCCGTCGTTCGCCGTTACTCGCACCTTGGCCGTGTTGTTCATGAGGCGCCCGGGAAAGTCGGCACTCGGCGTCCAGGTGGCCGTGTATGTAATATTGTTCCAGCTGCCGTCGTGCGCCACCGCTTTGTGGTCGGTGTCATGGGCGGCCAGAGTCGTCATGGTTTGATAGGCGCTGCCATCCCAATATTGAAACATCGGCGTAATATGGTCGCGGTTGGCCGGCGAACCGGTGGCCGTATCAACATCGCGCGCTTCGTAATTGATCGTTACCGTGCCGTCGGCGTTTTGTGAAGCGGTTACATTTCTTACCTCGGGCGCGATGTTGATGACAAACTGCAACGAAAGCGAAGAAACGGTCGGCGTATTCCTGCCGTCGGAAGTGAAAGCGACCATGTATTGGAACCAACGGTCGCCGCTCCCATCTTGCATGGCGGCGGGCAGCGCGTTTGCGCCGCAGGTGACCGTACCTGTCGCTTTGGCGCAGTTGGCGCTCGCATTGGTACGATTGGTCCAAGCGCCCGTAAGCGATGCTGAATCCGGCGCCGAACGAATTGACACGGTTAAGGTCGTGCCGGCGGGAATTGCCGCGTCCTCCGTCCACGCCAAACTATTGATGATGTTGGACGCATCGGCCGAATCGAATTTTGACGAAGTAAGCGAGCCGCTCGCCGGAAAAAAATTGTATGCAACGGCGATGTCCGAAACCGTGGCGTTGCCGGTCAAGGTTAGTTTGAAACGCAGATCCGAACCGATCGTGGAAAACGTATAAAGCGAGCCCGGGGTTACAGTATTATAGGTAACGCCGCCGTCATTTGATAATTGATATGTCACCGTCCCCGTCCCCGGCGTGTCGGTTTTGGTGAGCGTCGCCGATTTGATGTTTTGAGTTGTGGCATCGACGGCGATCGAAACCGCGTTGCATGTGCTGCACGGAGCGATGGATTTGAGAAGCTTTCCAAAACCGTAACTTTTACTATTGCCAATATATATTTCGGAATTGGAGGAATTAAAGACCAGCTGCCCCACCGTTTCGTTTGACCACAACGCCCCCAGCCCGGAAGAGGCGGTGAGATCGCTCGCTGTTCCGGGGTTGCCCGCAGCGTAAGCGGCAAGATGGCCGTTTTCACCGCCAATATAAACCTTGGAATTAGCAGGGTCACAAAGAAGCGAGCGAATATGGGTATTACTCCAAAATGCCGAGAAACCAGTGGTGGAAGTAAGGTCGGTGGCAGCGCCGGTTCCTAGGTTATAAACGGCGAAAAGGTTATTGCCGCCAAGGTAAATTTTGGCGTGGACCGTATCAATATCCATCGCCACGATTGAAATATTGCTACTCCAGAAACCTGATAAGCCGGAAGAAGCGGAGATATCGATTGCCGTTCCCGGACTGCCGGGAGTATAAACGGCGAATTTAAGAGAACTAGACCCATCGGCACCGCCAAGATAAATTTTTGAACTGGCAGGATCGCAAACCATTGAATTGATGGTGGCACCGCCCCAAAAAGCCGAGAGGCCGGAAGAGGTGGTGAGGTTAGTTGCCGTTCCCGGGTTGCCGGGAGTGTAGACGGCAAAATTACCGTAATATTGGCCGCCTAAATAAACGTTCGCATTATTCGGATCAAAAGTCATTGAAATAATATTGCCACTCCAAAAAGCCGACAGGCCGGAAGTGACATGGAGGTTTGTCGCCGTGCCCGTTGCCGGATCATAAACGGCAAGAAAAGCGCCGGCGCCAATGTAAATCTTTGAGTTGGCGGAATCATAGATAATGGAAGAAATTGAATTGGTGTAAATGAAAACACCTAAACCGGAAGAGACCGTCAGGTCGGTCAATTGGTCGGTATTGGGATCATATTTAACGAATTTTCCCTGGGGGTTGCCAAAATAAAATATGTTATTGACTTTATCGTTAGCAATGGCGCCTATGCTATATCCAGCCCATCCCACTCCATTGGGAACGCTTGTTTTATCGACGACGACACCGGGGCTTCCAATGGTATAAACGGCAAAATATACTCCCCCGCCTAAGTAAATTTTGGCGTGCGCCGAATCAATGGCCATGGAACCGATTGTAGTAGACAACCAGAACGCCGAAAGACCCGAGGCGACGGTAAGGTTGGTGGCCGTTCCCGTTGCCGGATCATAGACGGCAAACAGTCCTGTTCCCGCACCACTCCCAAGATAAATTTTTACGTGAACAGGATCAAAAACAATTACCTGGGTGGCCTGACCCCAAAACGCCGAAAGGCCGGAAGTAGTATGAATATCGGTGGCAGTCCCGGGACTGCCGGGAGTGTAAACGGCAAAATAACCGTTCCCCCCCCCTAGATATATTTTAATATTTACAGAATCAAAAGCCACGGACAGAACACTCTGACCATACCAAAATGCGGAAATGGTCGAGCTTAGGTTGGTGGCAATTCCCGTTGCCGGATCATAGACGGCGAACATGGCTGATTGGCCACCCAAATATATCTTTGTATTCGCGGAATCAAAAGCCATGGTATAGATATATTTATATCCCCAAAACGCCGAAAGGCCGGAGGTATCAGTAAGGTTGGTGGCAATTCCCGTTGCCGGATCATAGACGGCCAAGCCGCCGCTACCGCTACCCAAATAAAACTTTAGGTTGGTTGAATCGTAAACTATAGAATTACTTTGCGACCCCCAAAACGCCGAAAGGCCGGAGGTAGCAGTAAGGTTGGTGGCAATTCCCGTTGCCGGATCATAGACGGCAAAACCGCCGGCGCTACTGCCAAGATATACTTTGTGACTGACCGGATCCAAAGTTGCGGTCACGATGAGTTTGCTGCCCCAAAATGCGGCAAGGCCCGAGGTACTAGTGAGATCAACAGCAGTATCAGAACCGATATCGTATTTACAAAATTTTGGCGAAAAAATACTGTTATAAATATAACCCGTTAAATAGAGAACATTACTTGTCGGATCAAAAACCTGCGTTGTGTTGACCACATCACAAACACCGTTAAGCCGCGCCATAATGTTGGGATCGGTAGCAATGAGGGACGACGCCATTTCCACCCTGCCAGTTGCAGTATCCCATGTTGCATTGGTTTTGCCCGCATCCTCGTTTGTCGTCGCCGTGAACGTATCGCTGAAGTTGGTCTGTGATGAAGGAAGGGCGACCGAACCGCCGCCGGCGGTGACGCCCGTCGAACTCGCATACTTGGTCCAGCCGGATTGATTCGTTGTCGCGTTCACCGTGTCGGTTGCGGCGCCCCCCGACCAGTCGTTCTGCGTCAAAAGATATGTCTGCCCCAAGACCATTTTCGGGTTTAAAAGCATGAAGACGTTGGCCGCAATGACAACGCCGACGAGTGCGACCATCAAATAATGGCCAAACCGCAAATTTTTAGGAAAAATATTTTTAAAACTAAAAACAACCCGCGATAAACGTTTTTTCGCGAAAAACAAGCTGATTCTTTTGCGCCAAGAGCGTTTCCTGCGCTTCATACTTATATAAGTATAACACTTTTAACCGATAACCCATAACAAATAACCATTGGTTATGGATTGTTGGCGCAAGTGGCACTTATTTTTTTATCTCCTCAAAAGGCAGGCGTTCGATCATCGCTTTTATGGCGGCGTCTTCGATCTTCCTGGAATAATATATCCGGCTCATTTCCGTGTCTTTTTGCGCGCCGACGATCATCCAGTTGTTTTTAATATTGGCCACAGTTATCGGTTTTCTGATCTCTTTTTGTCTGATATATCCGACAATCTCATCCATGTCCAGCTGGTACTTTTCCAAAATAAGGAACAGGTCGTAAAAGTCGCGGTACCGGGCGCGATCGCTCGCGGCTCGTATTTTTTCGGCGCAAATTTCTTTTATGTCCATGACTTTTATCTCAAACTCCTCGCCCCAGACATTGTTGTATTTCACGGTTTTGGGCGACAGAAGCACGTTTTGCAAAAAATCTATTTCGACTTTCAAAGAATTTGGCTGAACTAGCGGTCCAGCATACTGCAATTTTTCAATCTTTACCGTCGCGCCCGAAAGAAAATCCTTCTTTATGCTCAAGTAGTTTATGCCATTAAAAATATTTCGTACCTCATCCAACGCTATCGGTTTGCCGTTGGCGGAAAAATCAAGGTCTTCGGAAAAACGATATTGCTCAAGATAGCAATGGTGCAAAGCCGTGCCGCCTTTAAAAATAACAATATCTTTAAGCGTCGAATTGGCAATAATCCGCAAAACCAGAGCAAGAAAATAGTCCTTTTCGGCGATATGCAGAGGGTACCGTAAGGTTTTACGATTAATGACCTCAAGCCGCTCTCGAGTGATCATACCGGTCAAAATATTCGTCATAATACAATCGCCATTTGGCATTGAATTTTTTATCTCCGGGTAGCATCCAATGAGTGCCGCGCTTGCGTTTTGACAATTCATGCAACGAACCGGAATTGATGCCGAGTAGATCAAAAATAAGGCCGAATATTTTAACGGTCGTGCCGGAAAATTTCGGCAGGTATTCGTTGAAACGGTTAAAATCCAGGTCACGTTTATGATTAATGATCTTTTCGATCACCGTATCGATCGTTAGTTTGCTTTTTCGAAAATTTACCATGTCGATAAGCGCTTTCTCCGCCGTGGCGATCCGCGCTACACGATCTTCCAGTGGCGCCTCCACAAAACCGAAGTACAGGCTTTTTTTGGTTTTAACAAAACCGTACTCCATGTTATTCAATTTTACGGTTTTGTAAAATTTTAATCCGACGGAAACGGTTTTACTCATGAGTTGATCGAACATGTTGTGAAATTGAAGAGCGGATTCAAAAGAAACATACGAATCCTTGACCAAAAGATTGGCGACCACATAAGGCGAGACGGACAAAAAACCGCGGCCGGTCAATCCGGAAACGGCGTACAAGCCGCGCTTGATCCTAATAAGCCAACCGTCTTTTACAAGTTTAGTGATGAGATTCTTGGCCTGATGATAGCCCCAATTGCTTTTGGCGGATTCAATGACTTGCTCGGAAGAAACGATCGACCCGTATTTGCCAATTAGATTTTCCAGCAATTCACCCTGTTTTAGGGAAAGAATGGTTTGTTTCATATACCAAAAGTCATGCTTATTGATGACTATACATATATATTTTAAACTATAAACCTAGTTTTGTCAAACAACTGGCAATGAATAACATTACTTATACCGGAGCGCCTCGAGCGGATCAAGCTTGGCGGCGCGGCGGGAGGGGAAAACACCCGACAGAAACCCGATGATCGTGGAAATGGCGATGATGATCAAAGAAAAATTCAAAGGAAAGGCAAAAAGCGCGATGGGCGCGCCGCCAAAGCGCGCGGCAAGCAGGTTGATGCCCAGGTTAAAGAGCCAGCCGCCCAGCATGCCTATAGCCACCCCGACCACCCCGCCCAAAAACCCGATGATGAGCGACTCGGCAAGGAACATTACTTGAATGCTGTTGCGGCTCGCGCCGATCGCGCGCATGACGCCAATTTCGTTGGTGCGCTCCAAAAGCGTGACCGTCATGGTATTGAACATGCCGATCGATGAGACCATGAGGGCGAAGGCGCCGAAAACGCCGAGGATGATTTGGATGATGCTGAAAATTTTGTTGGCTTGATCGACCATTTCGGAAAGCGATGAGACCTGGTATCCCATATTAATGACAGCATCCTTGACGGACGGGATATTGCCGCTAGCGCCCACGGCCACTTGCGCTTGCTCGTAAGCATTGACCGGCGTAACGGCGGAAATGACGGAAAGCGGTATATAAACAAAAACATCTTGATCGCCCGCGACCACGCCGCTTATCGTGTAGTCATCCGGCAGATCGATCACTTGGGCAGTCGTCCCTTCATCAGTGTCTTTGGTCGCATATACTTGCAAATGAACGACGGTGTTAAGCGCCGAGGCGGGATCGGCATAGCCAAAGAGGCGCAAAACCGCTTCGGAAACCACGACCTTCTTTGTCTCGCCTTCCTTATAGAGCGCACCGGCGAGCGGCGCGATGCCGGCGTAATCAAAGTACGAGGCCGGCGTCGCCAAAAGCGAAACATCGCCGCTCAAGTCCTTGGCGCGCATTTGGCTCGTAAAGCGGGCGAGCGGCGCAATGTCGGTGACACCGGGGATGGCGCTGAACTTGTCGAGCGTCGCTTGATCCATGACGATCGCTTCAGAGTTGGAGGTGACCGACAAGCTTAAGAGCGCCTTGTTAAAAACAATTTTCTGCAAAATGATGTTCTGCAAACCAAAGCCGAGGGCGACTAAGAAAAGCACGGCGCCGGTGCCGACGCTGATGCCCAAAACCGTAAGCCAGGTGCGCATCGGCCTGGTCCTAAACATTCTCGTTGATAGCTGTAGAAGGTCGGCGGCTTTCATGCGTTTATATTTTTGAAATAATCAGATCCAGCCGCTCAGCAAGCCGATCGGCAACCGTTTGAGCAAGTCCGACGCCCTGCTCGGAGGGATTTTTGGATAATTTTTGCACAAAATCGGCGTGCGACAGCGTACCAATGATCCTCGCCTCGATCGCCGCACTTAACCGCCGAAGTTCTTCCGGCGTAAGATCCCCCTTATGCTCTTCCAGAAGAAAAGAACTGAGCATGCTCACTAGCTGCGCCCGTTTTTTGGGATCGTTCTCGCCCTTTGTCCGCTCGGCATAGAGGCGCATCTCGTCCATGATATGGACAACGCGCCGGGCAAAAGCCGCGGCCGTCTGTCGATACAACCCGACGCCGCCGTCGGCAAAGGGCATATCGAGCGATTCGAAAAACTGGTGCGGGCTGATCTTGCCCGATAAAATTTTTTCCATTGCTTCTTCCAGGCGCTCCATCTGCTCGACGGTAAGCTCTTCGGTGAGCCAATTGGAGAGCGACCATGCCTTAAGCTGGGCGGCGGAGAGCGTTGGGTGTGCGCGCGCCAGGCGCTCGAGATCGACGACGGGCGACGGAGCCGCGCCGCCGGGACCGCCCCGGCCGCCGGGACCGCCGACGCTCATGCGTTCTTCGCGTTCGATCCGCGCGTCCTTGAAAAAATAAACGCGGTCGGCATAGGGAAGATAACGCGCGTCGTGGGTGACCAAAACCACCGTTTTCTTGTCTTTGACGTTGATATCCTTAAGCGTGTCCATGACGATCTTGGCCGACTCGCTGTCCAAGTTTCCGACCGGCTCGTCGGCGAGAATTATGTCGGGGTTATTGATGAGCGCGCGGCAAACGGCGACGCGCTGCTGCTGTCCGCCCGAGAGATTCGCCGGCGATTGTTTTGCCCGGGCCTCAATGCCAAAACGACGGAGGAGGATAATGGCCTTCTCTTTGCGTGACCGCGCGGGCTCGCTTATGAATATCTGCGGCAGGATCACGTTATCAAAAACATTGAGCGAAAAAAGCAGGTTGTATTGCTGAAAGACCATGCCGAACATTTTCGAGGTTCGGATGTTCTTTTCCTTTTCCCTGAAGGTCGAGTAGGCCTTCCCTCTAATGTATATCTCCCCCGTCGTCGGCTTGAGCAGACCCAAAAGCGAATATAGCAGGGTTGATTTGCCGCTCCCCGACGGTCCGAAAAAGATTATGTATTCGTTCGGGTAAATTTCAATATTGACATCCTTAAGGGCGACAAACTCGTTGGGTTTGCCTTTATTGAACGTGATGCCGAGTTTTGAGGTCTTGAGTAACGGTTCCATGGATTGCTTACGAATTATTTTTTCAGCATCTTTCGACCGACAAGCACCGAGAGCAAGAAGCCGCCGATAAGGTCATCGGCCAGGTCTTTCATTGTATCTGAGGTTCCGAATTGCGCAAGTTGTTCGTCGGTATGCAAATAGACATCATGCAAGAATTCATAATGCTCCCAGAGCACGCCGACGAGCGCGGCGGCGCCCACGGCAATGAAAACACTGAACCAAAAAGGAAGCTTGGGCAACTTTTTTACCGAACGCGCGTAGTTCATGAGCGCCCAGACG
>Ga0182027_10015865_pt1 | contig 10320 bp, 7 predicted proteins | sample 712E1DmetaG_FD_121300 | JGI IMG/M metagenome (GOLD analysis project Ga0182027, IMG submission 121300) | Permafrost microbial communities from Stordalen Mire, Sweden - 712E1D metaG (Illumina Assembly) | ecosystem: Environmental > Terrestrial > Soil > Wetlands > Permafrost | place: Sweden... | reverse complement strand
GCGGGTGGAAACGGGCTTTGGGCAGACGGAGTTGCCGGTGAAACTGCTGCGGAGCGTCAAAGTCGCGCCGCCGGCCACGGCGACCGCCGCCGCCGGGACGGGCACGGCGCAGTTGGCGATTGAGCTGTGGGACGGTTCGCACGTTGTTGGAAAGGGGCTGGATGACACGTTGAGTTTCCATTCTTCGGCGATGGGCGACTTGAAGCTGAGTTGGGCCGGGATCCGCTCGATTGAGTATGCGGGAACGAACACCGAGATGGCGCGCTTGACGGCGACTAACGGGGATGTGTATGAAGTGCAGTTCACGGCTCCGGCAGTGCGGGTGGAAACCAGCTTTGGCAAAAGCGAGTTGCCGGTGAAACTGATCCGCGGCATCAAAATCCTGGCGCTGGGCAATGTGACGCAAGGCTTGGTTGGCTGGTGGAAGCTGGATGACGGCAGTGGAACGGTGGCAAAAGACAGCAGTTCCATTCCTCATGACGGGACTTTGGTCAATGGCCCCGCATGGACCAAGATTCCCGGCGGGGATGAGACCTGTTTGCAGTTCAACGGCCAAAATCAGTTTGTGTCCCTTGGCAACATGCTGCAGGGGAAGTACGATGAGCTTTCCATCGCCTGCTGGGTAAAGCACAGTACTTCGGGCTGGCAGACCATCGTGTTAGGAGGCAACTGGGCCTCTCCCGAGGGCATCTCCATGCAGATGGATTACAACACAACCTCGGTCACTTTCGGCCAGTATGGCGCTTTCCCGGAGGGGGTTAATGTGAAGTCCAAGACCAATGCCCAGGATGACCGGTGGCATCACGTCGTGGGCACCCTATCCAAAAGCGACACAGGCTATATTTACAGCATTTATGTGGACGGCAAGCTGGACAACACAGAACGCAGCTCCGTGGGCCTTGCGGCGTCGTCATCACGCCCCTGGACTATTGGAGGCAGCCCGGAGGGAACCTATTGTTATCGCGGTCTCATGGGCGATTTGCGCATTTACGACCGCGCGCTTTCGCCTTCGGAAGTCCAGGCGATCTATGAGGAGCGCAATCATGGCGAGCCGCTGCAGTCGTCATCGAGCCAGCCGCGCAGCATCAATTTGAGCGACTCGATTCAAATCCCACAAATGATGAAATAATTATATGAAAATCCGGACATCAGTTCAAATCACCATGAGAACCATTCCGCGTCTGTTCGGCGCGCTGTGCGCCGCGCTGTTTTGCGTCCATCCAGTACAGGCCGCGCCTGCCGGCGCGAGCGAATCGGGCGTCCAACTGACCCTGGAACTGCGGGACGGTTCGCGCGTCGTCGGGAAGAGTCTCGATGACACCCTGGGGGTCCACTCGGCGGCGCTGGGCGACGTGAAGTTTGCATGGGCGGGAATCCGCTCCGTTGAATATGCGGGAACCAACACCAGCGCGGCGCGATTGACGGCGACCAACGGGGACGTGTTCGCCATCACGCTCGCCGCCGAGTCGTTGCGCGTGGAAACGGGCTTTGGGCAGACGGAGTTGCCGGTGAAACTGCTGCGGAGCGTCAAAGTCGCGCCGCCGGCCACGGCGACCGTCGCCGCCGGGACGGGCACGGCGCAGTTGGCGATTGAACTGCGGGACGGTTCGCACGTTGTCGGAAAGGGCCTGGATGACACCTTGAGCTTCCATTCTTCGGCGATGGGCGACTTGAAGCTGAGTTGGTCGGGCATCCGCTCGCTTGAGTATGCGGGAACGAACACCGACAGGGCGCGATTGACGGCGACCAACGGGGATGTTTATGAAGTGCAGTTTGCGGCTCTGGCAGTGCGGGTGGAAACCAGCTTTGGCAACGCGGAATTGCCGGTGAAACTGATTCGGAGCGTCAGGGTCTCGGCGGCGGCCAGGGGAGGACAATCGGCTTCCGCATTGCCCCTGGGCTTGGTGTCGTGGTGGTCCGGCGAAGGCGACGGCTACGATTCGGAGGGCGGGAATACCGCGACGTTGTGTGGCAATGCCACATTTGCGGAAGGCAAAATCGGACAGGCCTTTGGTTTCGATGGTGTGAACAGTTATGTGAAGATTCCGCAGTCACCCGATCTGAACCCGACCAATCAGATCACGATTTGCTTCTGGATGAAAGCCGCCGCGGATAATCCGATGACGACCATTCAGGGCCTTGTGACATCCGATTTTTACGGAGTTACAATTTGCAACGGTCGTGGCGGCAGAATGGGCGTCAATTTCTACATGAGCACCACTGCCAAGAGAGGAACCACCACCGTGGGGGACTTTGTCCACATTTCAGACGCCAACGGCGGAGGAGCGTCCATTACAGCCGGACAATGGCATCATGTCGCTGGCACTTACGATGGCTCGAAGCTGCAACTTTATATTGACGGCCGGCCGTGGGGAAACCCCCTGGCTCACACTGGCAGGATCGCACCGATGATGCCCAACAGCTTTGTTGCAATCGGCTCCGAGGACGGCCGGACCACCGCGCCGGAATGCATCGGGAAGCGATATTTCAAGGGCCTGATTGACGAGGTGGCCATCTTCAACCGCGCGCTTTCGGCGGCGGAAATCCAGGCCCTTTGCACGGAGCAAAACAATGGCGAGCCGTTGACGTTGACGCCGGCGGCGACCCTTCCATTCACGTCCAGGGGCCACGTCCCGTTCAGGCCGGCCATTGTGCCGTCCGCGCCGTTACCGCCGTCCGCGGGAGTCGGCAGCGAACCGGTCTTCATGAAGGATTAGGCCGCGGCCAATGAAGGATTATCATGCTTTGCTCCGGGTTTTATCGAGGGAAAACCCCGGGGCGGATAACAAAAGATAGAAATCAAAACAACTGAAAAAGGAGCGTCAATAATTATGAATACCGCAATGCCACTCGTGGCCCGAATGGAAACGTCCGCCATGCCCAGGCTCAGCAGGAGCTTCGCCCTGCCGGACTGGGGCATTCCGCGTCTTTTGGGCGCGCTGTGCGCCGCGCTGGTCTGCATTCAACAAGCTCAAGCCGCGTCCGGTCCCGCCACCGAATCGGGCGTCCAACTGTCCATTGAACTGAGGGACGGTTCGCATGTCGTTGGGAAGAGCCTGGAGGACACTCTGGGGGTCCACTCGGCGGCGCTGGGCGACGTGAAGCTGGCCTGGGCCGGCATCCGCTCGATTGAGTATGCGGGCACAAATACCAGCGCGGCGCGATTGACTGCGACTAACGGCGACGTGTTCGCCATCACGCTTGCCGCCGAGTCGTTGCGCGTGGAAACAGCCTTTGGCCAGACGGAACTGCCGGTGAAACTGCTGCGGAGCGTCAGAGTCTCGCCAGCGGCCAGGGTGGCCGCCGCCGCCGGCACGGGCACGGCGCGGTTGGCGATTGAACTGCGGGACGGTTCGCACGTTGTCGGGAAAAGCCTGGATGACACTTTGGGTTTCCATAGCCCGGCAATGGGCGACTTGAAGCTGACCTGGGCCGGCATCCGTTCGATTGAGTATGCGGGAACGAACACCGACATGGCGCGATTGACGGCGACCAACGGAGATGTGTATGAAGTGCAGTTCACGGTCGCCGCAGTGAAGGTGGAAACCAGCTTTGGCAAAACGGAGTTGCCGGTGAAGGCGATTCGGAGCGTCAGGGTCAGCGGAATTGTCAATAATAGCGGCGGTCCGGCTTTCAACATAGATTTCGGCCCCGGAAAGGGGGAGCCTTCCAAGCAGGCCGGGCCGGCGGCGGTTGGGCAGGAGGGGGATTTTTGGAATACGGTGGCCATCGGTTTCAATAGCGATCACACCGAGAGCGGCCTCAAGTTCGCCAACGGCCAGCCCAGCGACATCCAGGCGCGCCTGATCAACCTGGGCGGCGGTTGGGGCGGCCCCGGGCCGGGTGTCAAGTCCCCGATGATGGATACCTTCAACTATCCGGTCAACAACCAGGGGGGCAACTCGCAGGTGATACTATCGCATGTGCCCGCCGGCACGTATTCACTCTACATATACGGTCATAGCCGAACCAGCCCGTCGTACTACGGCGATTATCAAGTGTCCGTCAGCGGGCGGGACTACGGCCGCAAGAAGACCTCCGAAAACCCGGAGTTGTTCCAAAGCACCGAATGGGTCGAAGACGGACAATATGTCCGGTTCTCGACGGTGGATGTTGGGGCGGACGAGAAGATCGAGATTTTGATCCGCCCGGGCGGTCCGCAAACCGACGGGGGGCGGAGCTTTGCCGATGCGATCATTTTCGGCCTGCAACTGGTCCCTCTCTTTTAGCCCGGCGCCCGAACTGCCGGGATCGCCGAGAATTAACTTGCATAAACGCAATTCTGGCGCAGAGTACATTACTTTATGAAATGGAAGAAATTAGTCACAAACATTTACACATCCCCGCCTTTCAAGCCGGTGTGGCGGGTTTATTATGCCCTGACCGACATGTGGGTCAGGCGGCATTGGCCGTATGCAAAGGGATTACGGGAGAATCCCAACCGCCCTGTTTTCCTGGTGATCGAAGTGTCCAATATCTGCAACGCCAATTGCACCTTTTGCGCCTACCAGCACCAAACCCGTCCCAAGAAGATCATGTCCCCCGCGATTTTCAAAAAGGTGCTGGACGACTTCGACGAATTGGGCGGCGGCGGCCTGATCCTGTGCCCGGTGGTGGGGGAATCCCTTGTGGACAAGGACTTCGTGGAAAAGGTGCGCTACGCGCGCTCCAAGAAGAACATCACCAACATTGATCTCACCTCCAATGGCATTTTATTGACGCGGGAAAAATTCGAGGAGCTGGCCAAAGCCGGCCTGACCCGCGTGAACCTGAGCATTTCCGGCCTGGAACGCGAGGAATACAAGCGGGTCTACCGCGTGGACAAGTTCGATCAAATTTACCAGCACCTCCTGGACATTTCCCAATCCGAGTATTTCAAGAAGGTGATCTTCACGTTGAACCTGCGCACCGACAGCCTTCTGCCGCAGCTTCAGCCCGCCTACCGGGAAATGAAGAAGCGCGGCTACCGCTTCAACCGCACCTACGGCTTCTCCTCGTGGCTGGGGGCCATCAAGAATGAGGACCTGACCGGCTGGATGTTTCTCAAACCCAGCCGCCCGCCCAAGCGGATTCCCTGCGCCCTCCTCCGGGGCACGATGGGTATTTTTTCCGACGGCAAAATGACGGCTTGTTGCTGCCAGAACTTTGACGCAAACGACGAGTTGTGCGTGGGAAACATCATGGAGCAAAAGCTCGACGCGCCCTGGAAGGAGGGCAAATACGCCGAATTCGAACGCCGCTTCCGCGAAGGCGACCCGCCCTCCCCGTGCAAGTCCTGCCTTCATTACCGCCCCGCCTATTGATCCCTTGGAGGGGAGGCGTTGGTTGGCGCTAAGCGCCGCCGCCCATTTGGGAGAGGAGACGGTCATTGAGTTCCTTGGCGGGGTTGTAGCCGGAGGACTTGAGCTTGATCTGAAAGGCGGCGACTTCGATCAGGCGGGCCAGGTCGCGTCCGGGCCGCACGGGGATGATGATGTGGGGGATTTCCACGCCGAGAATCTTCACGTATTCCTGCTCCATGCCGAGGCGGTCCACGTCGGCCACCTCCTCCCAGGCTTTCAAAGTAATCACCAGGTCCACTTTCTTTTCGGAGCGGATGCTGCGGACGCCAAACATGGAGGCGACGTTGATGATGCCAATGCCGCGGACTTCCATGTGGGCGCGCGTCAGCTCGGCGCTGGTGCCCATGACGTCGCGGCCGTCAATCAAAGTGACGCGGGTGACATCGTCGGAAACCAGGCTGTAGCCGCGCTCGATGAGGGCGAGGACGCTCTCGCTTTTGCCAATGCCGCTTTCGCCGCGAATGATGACGCCGACGCCGAGGATATCCACCATGCTGCCGATTTCGCTGCCGCGCGGGGCGAAGGAGTTTTCGAGGGCGAGGGTGGCCATGTTGATGAACTTCATCGTGATCAAGGGAGTGACGAGGATGGGCACCTGGGCCTTTTCGGCGGCGCGGAGGAAAAATTTGTCGGGCTTGAGATCGCGGGAGAAGACGACGGCGGGGATTTTGTAGGAGAACAAGTCGGCGTAGTGGGATTCAAGCCCCTCGGGTTTGAGGTCGTGAAGGTAGGAATGCTCGGCCTTGCCGATGACCTGCAATCGCTTGCTGGCGAAGTAACGGGTGTGGCCGGCCAGGGCCAGGCCGGGCCGGTTGACGGTCGGCTCGCGGATGACGCGCTTGAGGCCGGAGGCGCCGGCCAGGAGGCGCAGTTCCAGGGGGCGGGCTTGTTCGTGGTAAAACTGTTCGACGGTGACGGTTCGGCGTTGCATACGAATTTAGAGGTTAAATTCCGGGCCGAGATAAATCTCGCGGGCCTTGGGGTCGTTGGGCATTTCCGCGCCCATGCCCGAATAGACGATCTGGCCATGATGAACCAAATAAGCGCGGTCCACCAGCTTCAAGGTCTCCCGCACGTTGTGGTCGGTGACCAGGATGCCCAGGCCGCGCTCGCGGAGGCGGCGGATGATCTTCTGGACTTCATAGACGGCGATGGGGTCAATGCCGCTGAACGGCTCGTCCAAGAGGAGGAGCTTGGGGCTGGTGACCAGGGCGCGGGTGATTTCCAGGCGGCGCTTTTCCCCGCCACTCAGGGTGTAGGCTTTGCTGGAAGCCAGGCGGCTCAGGTCCAGTTCGTCCAGAAGGTACTTGAGGCGCAGGGCGCGCTCCGGGGCGTCCATGACGCAGGTTTCCAAAATGGCGAGGATGTTCTGCTCGACGGTGAGGTTGCGGAAGACGGACGGCTCTTGTGTCAAGTAACCAATGCCGAGCCGCGCCCGCCGGTGCATCGCCAGGCCGGTGATGTCCCGGTCCTCCAGCCGCACGACGCCGGCATCGGGTTTGACCAGGCCGACAATTATGTTGAAGGTGGTGGTCTTGCCCGCGCCGTTGGGGCCGAGCAGGCCCACGACTTCGCCGGGGCTGACATAAATGGAAATGCCGTCCACGACTTTGCGCTGGCGGTAGGCCTTGACCAGATGGTCGGTGGCGAGCAAATGCGCGGGGAGGCTGTCCGCCACCGCGGGCTGGGGCGGGTCGTCCGCCAGGAGCGGGTTGGGCTGTGCGTCGGGCGGGTTCATGCTCAGGGCGGGGGATGGGCCGGGGGCGCGGCGGCGGTGGCGGCGGTTTTGATGGGAACCATTTGATACAGGCCGGAAGTATCCACCGCGCCGCTCGCCATGAAATACTTGAGGCGCTCGGCATCGAGGATGGTGAGCTTGTCAGTTTGCGCCCAGGGATGGCCGGTGAGTTCGACTTGTTCCTCCGGCGCAACCCCATAGACCGCCCGGTCGCCGGTGGCATGGAGGCTCTTGCCGGGCGCGGTTTGGGCAAAGACCACACCGCCCTGGGCCACGGCGCTTTGGACCTGATTGGTGACGGAAGAGAAATGCGCGGTGACGGTGGCGGCTGTCAAGTGGTTGGAAACCGCCCCGCCGCCGGCGCCGTTCCTGCCGGGATTGGTTTGGTCAAAGACCGCCCCGCCCTCCGCCACGGCGCTTTCGATCTGGTTGGTGACGGATGAGAAATGCGCGGTGATGGTGGCGGCGGCCAGGCGGTTGGAAACCGCCGCGCCACCGGGGCCAAACGACTTCAGGACGGCATCCTCCTCCGCGACGATGTCCTGCCAAAGGCCGGTGGCCGGGGAACGGCGCGCGGTGAGCACGCCGCACGAAATTGTCTTCTTGACACCGGCGGCGTCCGGGACGGTTTCCGCCCTGACCTCCTCGCGCGCGATCAGGAGGACGACCGGGCTGCCGGGGGCCTGGCTTGAGGAAAGCTGGTACGCGAACAGGACTTCGGAGGCGAGGGTATCCCGGAGTTGTCCGCCATCGAAGAGCCGGGCCAGGACATTCCCGCGAAAGGTGACAAGATTGGTTTGGGAATTGACGGGCTGGGAAACAATGTCGTCGGCGGCAACGAACAGCCACTGGTTGGTTGGGCCGGGCGAAGCGCCGGCGGCGCCGGAGACCAGCAGCTTGAGGCGCGCGTTGCCCCGGGCGTGATAAAACTTGTTGCTCGAAACCACGGTGAGGGTGTCGCCGCGAATTTCCATGCGGTCATTCCACCAGACCGGATCTTCTGTCAAGATGAATAAATCGCGGGGCCGGTCGTAATCGGCCTTCCCGGCGGTCGCGGAGCTTTGATCGGCCTGGTTGACAAGGATGACATTGCCCCCGGCGGCCATGCGCTCGATTTCCGAGCCATCCGCGCTCATTTGCAGCGAGGCGTCCCCGGCGAAGAGTTCGAGGAAGTTGAGCGGGGCGGAACCGCCGGCCGGCTGGTTGGGCCAGCGAACGCGCACCTGGCCGCGGCCTGTCAATACATGGCGATTTGGATCGTAGTCAAACTTCGCGGCGCTGGCCTGCTGATCGCCGTTGCGCCACCGGGCATTGGAGTCCGCATCGCCGGCCAGTACCAAGAGCACGTTTTCATTGGTGGCGAAGTAATGCGCGGTGGCGCCGGTGGCCAGGCCTTTGCCGGGCAGGGTGATCGTCACGCCGGTGCGGGCGAACATCGTTTCCACGGTCTGGTTGCTGGTGAAGAGGATGGAAAGAAGGGGCGCCTCCAGTTGATATTGCGGGTCAATGACCCGGACCTGGTCCGCGTAATCCATCCGGTTGGAGCGGAAAGAGAACTGGCCGCGTCCGGAGAGGATTTTCACAATCTGGCCGGCGTCCGGCGGGGCGTTGGAGGCGGGCTGGAAGAGAGGCGAGGAGCGGAGCATGGACTTGAGCACGCGGGTCTCGACCTGGTTGGAGAAGAAAAGCACCTGGTTGGATTCCGCGCAAAAGAAACCGACGGCCTGCGTGAATAAATTTGTGGCGGGCGTGTAAATCTGGATGGGACCCGGATCGCCGACCATTTTCCGGTCGTAATCTATCCGGCATTCCGGCGCTTCGGCAATGACCGCCACGTTAGTGGCCTGGCCGTCCCGGATGCCGGTCATTTTGAATTGCCGGACCTGTATCCCGCCGCCGGCGAAAGGGGTCGAATCAATCCCCGTGAAAATGGCGTCCACGACCTTGCCGTTGGTGGTCTCCCTGTAATGGGGGACTTGGACCGGGCCGCCGGGTTTGGCCGCCGGCGGCGTCTGCGCCCAGGCGCTTGCCAGGCAGAGCGCGGAAAGAGCCGCGAGTGTCAAGAATAATTTTCGGGCGGTCAACATGGCGCCAATGTTCATGAGATCGCGGCCCGGATTTTCCCCAGGCCGGCCAGGAGTTTCGGCATTTCCGACAGCGCAATCATGTTCGGGCCGTCGCTCAGGGCGCGGTCAGGGTCCGGGTGGGTTTCGATGAAAACGCCGTCCGCGCCGGCCGCGACGGCGCACCGGGCCAGCACCGGGGCGAACTGGCGCTGGCCGCCGGAGCGGTCGCCGCCCGCGCCGGGGAGTTGGACGGAATGAGTGGCGTCGAAAATGACGGGGAAACCAAAGGCGCGGAGGAGGGGTATGGAGCGCATGTCCACGACCAAATTGTTGTAGCCGAAGGTCGTGCCGCGCTCGGTCAGGAGCAGTTTTTTTCCGCCGGCGGCGACGGCTTTTCGGGCGACCAGGCCCATTTCAGCCGGGGAGAGGAACTGGCCCTTTTTCACATTGACAATTTTGCCGGTGGCGACGGCGGCGGAGAGGAGATCGGTCTGGCGGCAGAGGAAGGCGGGGATTTGCAGGATGTCCACGGCGGCGGCGGCGGCCTGGACCTGCTCGACGGAATGGATGTCGGTCAGGACGGGGAGTTCGAGTTGGCGTCGGATCTTGGCGAGGGTGGCCAGGCCGGCCTGCAAGCCCGGACCGCGGAAGGTGGCGGCAGAGGAGCGGTTGGCCTTGTCGAAGCTGGCCTTGAAGATGTAGAGGATGTCCAGTTTCCGGCAGACGGCGCGCAGGGAGGAAGCGACCTGGAAGCAGAGCGGTTCGTTTTCGATGACGCACGGCCCGGCGATCAAGATCAGTTGCCTTGCCCGTTTCAGGGATTTCCAGATAGTCGCATCGTTGAGCACCCGCCCGTTGTAACAGCGGGCGGAAGGAAAGTAAATGCGGGAACGGCCGGGGGCGCGTCTGAGCTTCGCCGGGGTCTTGGCCTGCGCCGCGGATTTCCAATGTGCCGTGCCGCCGATTTGCAAAACGGCGGGGCAAGACCGGTTCCCGATCAGCCGGGTTGGATAAGGTGCGGCAGGCTTGGAAGCCTGCGGCACGGGGCTGGAAATCCCTACCATTTTAGTATGGATTAAGTCATTTCTTGCCATATTCGACTCAATAAATTGGTCATTTTTAAGTTTAATTAAGTGTAATCAGGCTTAATTAACTTTAATCTCGAGCACGCGAT
>Ga0182027_10015863_pt1 | contig 10320 bp, 7 predicted proteins | sample 712E1DmetaG_FD_121300 | JGI IMG/M metagenome (GOLD analysis project Ga0182027, IMG submission 121300) | Permafrost microbial communities from Stordalen Mire, Sweden - 712E1D metaG (Illumina Assembly) | ecosystem: Environmental > Terrestrial > Soil > Wetlands > Permafrost | place: Sweden... | reverse complement strand
TAGACAGTGGCCTTGAAGTCCACCACCGGATAACCGGCCAGATAGCCACGCACCGCCGACTCGACGATGCCCTTTTCGATTGCCGGAATGAAGTTGCGGGGAACCGCGCCGCCGAAGACTTCGTTACCGAACTGGAAGCCGCCGCCACGGGGCAGTGGCTCCATGCGAATTTTGCAGTCGCCGAACTGGCCGTGGCCGCCGGTCTGCTTCTTGTGGCGTCCCTGAGCCTCGGCCTTGGCGCGGATGGTCTCGCGGTAGGGCACCTTGGGCGCCTTCAGCGTGACTTCGGCGTGGTAGCGCTTCTTCAGCCGGCTGACGATGGCCTCGATGTGCGGCTGGCCGGCGCCGGCGATGAGAAACTCATTGGTCATCGGATCGCGGAAGAAGCGGATGAGCAGATCTTCTTCCATCAGCTTGTGAATGGCCGGGGCCAGCTTGTCTTCGTCGGCGCGGGTCTTGGGCTCGATGGCGTAAGTCATGGCCGGCTCGGGCATCGGGAAGAGATCGATCTGGATCTCAGCGCCCTTCTGTCCGAGTGTGTCGCCGGTGAGGGTTTCGCGCAGCTTGGCCACGGCGCCCAGATCGCCCGCGTGCAGCTCGGCCACTTCGACGGCCTTGCGACCCTGCATGATGCTCAGGTGGGCGAGCCGTTCCTGAGAGCGGCGGGTGTAGTTCTCCACCGTGGCGTCGTTCTTGACAACGCCGCTGATGACCTTGAAGAAGGTGATGCGGCCGGAGAAGGGGTCGGTCATGGTCTTGAAGACCATCATGGCCAGCGGCTCACTGTCGGCGACCTTGCGGGTGCTCTTGCCGGCCTCGACTTCTTCCGCGCTGGATGCCTTGGCATCAATGGTCGGGATGCGAACGGCGATGGGCGCGCGCTCGAGGGGCGAGGGGGCATAGTCCTTGATGAAGTCGAGCAGGTGGTCCAGGGCGATATTCGCCAGGCCGCTGGTGAACAGCACCGGGAAGATGCGGTCTTCGCGGATGGCCTCGTGGAGGGCGGCGATGAGGTGCTCCGGGGCGATGGTGCCCTTCTCGAAGTACTCCTCCATCAGCTCGTCCTTGCCCTCGGCCACCAGCTCGACCAGCGCCTCATGGCGGGCCTTGGCGTCGGCAGTCAGGCTGGCGGGAATCTCGCCGGTCGCCTTGCCGCGGCCGTCGCCGCCGGGGGTGTAATAGTAGGCCTCCATGCTCACCAGATCCACCACGCCGCGAAAGCCCTCGGCACCGGAGATGGGCAACTGGACGGGCACGCAGTTGCGGCCCCAGCGGTCAACCAGATCGTCCATCAGGGCGCTCAGCCCCCCGCCGCCGCCGGCCTTGGGGTGGTCCATCTGGTTGATCACCACCACGCGAGGGACGTTGGCCTCTTCGGCATATCTCCATACCCGCTCGGTCACGGGCTCAATGCCATTCTGCGCGTTCACCACCACGACGGCGGCTTCCACCGGCAACAGGGCCGCGCGCGCCTCGTGGGTAAACATATGAAAGCCGGGGGTATCGACGAGATTGATCTTCACGCCCTGCCACTCGGCAAAGGCGACTGCGTTCTGCATGGTTGCGCCGCGGGCTACTTCTTCCTCGTCGTAGGCGGTCACGGCCGTGCCATCTTCCACGCGGCCCTGGGTTGGGGTCATCTTCGCGGCATGCAGCAGAGCGGCGATCAGGGTGGTCTTGCCACTGTGCGCATGCCCCACTACAGCTACGTTACGGATCTCACTTCCCTGGTAAGTTTTCATGCTGTTTCTCCTGTGATTTGGCTACCCCCGCGAAGGGGCAAATCTTCGATTCGATGAGTTTTGTGGTTTTGTCTGGAGCTTGGGATGGAGAGGCACAAGGAATCCAGTGGAACGTCCTGAGGGGCGTTCAGGTGGCCGAATTGGAGGGCCACAAGTCCCGGTCTGCCGTCTACCTCGTCCATCATTGGGAGGGTCTCGGGCCGGCGCCGTGCGGAGGAACGGAGGATGAACCCGCAGACGCCTTTTGCTAAGAAATCGGATGCTATCACACGCGGAGTGTGAACGTCCTGTGACTTGGCGCACCACGCGCGGTGAGGCCAGCCCCGCCGGCAGGCGCAAATTGGCGCTTCCCACGCCCCATCGGCGACAATCACTTCCATAATGGCCAACCTTAGCCGCCGGAATTTCCTTGAGATCGCCTCTGCCGCCACGCTTGCCGCCACAGCTTCGCGCGCGCTTGCCGCACCCTCATCCATCGCCTCGGGCCGCCAGCGGGTCTTCATCGGCTCCAACACGCCGGATGGCATCCTGGCCTACGATTGGAATCCGGCCACTGCCGAACTCACTCCGGCCGGTGTTGCCGCCAGAATCGCCAATGTGGACTGGATCACCTTTTCGCCCGGCCACGAGTTTCTCTACGCCGCCTCAGAAGTGGACAGCTTCAACGGCAAGCCGACCGGCGCGGTGGCCAGCTTCCGCGTGGCAAACGGCGAACTGCACCCGCTTTCAACCCAAAACTCGGCCAGCATGGGAACTTGCCACGTGGCCCTGGACCGCACCGGTCGCGTCCTGCTGGCGGCTGACTACGGCGGCGGCTCCGCGGCCAGCTTTCTGGTCACCCACGGCCAGCTCAGCCCCATCGTGTGGAGCGAGCACTATACCGCCCACGGCCCCAACCCCAAGCGCCAGGAAAGCGCCCACGCCCACTTTGCCTCCTTCTCGCCCGACAATCGATTCGCGTACATGAATGACCTGGGCGGCGACTGCATCCACATTTACAGCCTGAACACCGAAACGGCGGCTCTGACCCCGGCCGGAACGTACCACGCCAGGCCCGGCGCCGGACCGCGGACACTGCGCTTCCACCCCGACGGCCACACTGCCTACTCGATCAACGAGCTGGACTCAACGGTGGACGTGCTGGAGTGGAGCAAGGCGGACGGGAGCCTTACCCTCAAGACGCATATTGACCTTCTGCCCGCGGACTATCACGGCCTGACCGACGCCTGCGACACGGTGATCTCCAGAAATGGAAAATTCGTATACTTTGCCAATCGCGGCGATAATGCCCTCTACTTTTTCCATGCCGACGAGAAGACCGGCACTCTGACGCCGGGCGGACGCTTCGACTGCGGCGGCAAGAATCCGCGCAGCTTTTCGCTCGACCCCACGGAACGCTGGATGCTGGTGGCCAATCAGAACTCGAACCAGATCAGCGTCTTCGCGCGCGACCCCGCAACCGGAGTTCTGGCAAAACAGGGCAAGAACTTTCCCGCGGCCACGCCCATGTGCATTTTGTTTGGATGAAAAAAGCGAGGGAACAGGGATTAGGGAACAGAAAGCAGCGTCCAGTCGCTATCGGCGGCTTGACCGCTCCGCCCGTTGCGAACAAAGCACGACTGACCTAAGAACTGCGAGCTAAAAGCTGGAAGCTAGTCCCTGTTCCCTATGCGTCAAGCCCCCAACAGTGCGGGGCTGCCCAGGATGGCGTTCGCCCTAGCCGTGACCGTCTCCTCGACCGGCGCTGCCTCGGAGGCCACCGGCACATGGGCCAACTCCCAGGCCGAGCGGTCCTTGAGTAGCCGGGAAACCAGCGCCGCGTGCATGGCATGACCAGCGCGCTCCGCGATTACATGGCCCTCGATACGCCGCCCGGCCAACGCCAGGTCGCCGATCAGATCAAGAACCTTGTGGCACACGTACTCGTCGGCAAAGCGCAGCGGGCCGTTCTCGATGCCCGCTGGGGTCAGAATAATGGTGCTCTCCGGGCTGGCGCCGCGGATCAGTCCCATATCGCGCAGCTTCTTCTCGTCTGCCTTGTAGCCAAAGGTTCGCGCCGGAGCGATCTGGGAGCCATAAGTCTCCGCCGCCAGGTCCACGCTGACCTTCTGATGACCCACGGGCGCTGGAAAATCGATGGCGTATTCAATGCTGTAACCGGAGCCGGGATAGACGCCGATGAACTTGTTTCCCTCGCGCACTTCCACCGGATGCAGCACGCGAACGGTCTCGCGGCGGCGGCGCTGGGTGCGGATGCCTACGCTGAGAATTGCCTCCACATAAGGCAGGGCGCTGCCGTCCAGAATGGGCAGCTCCAGGTTGTCTAACTCCGCAATCACGTTGTCAACGCCCATGCCAATGAGTGCCGAGAGCAGGTGTTCCGTGGTCTGAATCAGGACGCCTTGGCGCATCAGGCTGGTTGCGTAGCTCACTTTGGCCACGTAACGGCCAGTGGCGGGAATCTCGAAGTTGTCCAGGTCAGTGCGGCGGAAGACGATGCCCGATCCAGCCGGAGCGGGCAGCAGGCGCAGAGTCACCGGCGCTCCGGAGTGCAACCCAACCCCGGTGAACTCCAAGGGGGCGACAATCGTTTGCTCCAGATGCGCGGAACTCAGGTTAGCCGGATTCGCCAAAAACGTTTCTCTCCCACGGTGAAAAACCAAGTGCAACCGTTAGATTAGCGCCAGAAGCCATCTCCGCACTGTGGCATTTTTGCCACACTTTGCAGGAGTCAGGCCATTTTTTCGGACGAGAACCCGTTGCCTATTTCCTCGCTGACCGTCGTAAAATCATCAAATCCAGGATTTTCGGCTCTCTGAAGTACTCCAGAAAGGCTTTCCCATGCCCGCAACCACCAATCTTCCCGTCCCCATGCGCGCGCTGCTGGCCGGCGCCCGCCGCAAGCAGCCCGCACTCCTCCATCTGATCCAGGAGCTGGTCCGGGCCGAGTCGCCCTCGGACGACAAAGCCGCCGTGAACGTCTGCGTTGCCCTGGCCGCGGCGCACGCCAAAGCTCTGGGCGGGCGCGTCAAGCTTCATCACCAGAAGAGTTTCGGTAATCTGCTGGAAGCCCGCTTCGGACCAAAATCCAAAGCCGGCGCTGCTGGACGCGTGCTGCTGCTCGGCCATCTTGACACCGTTTGGCCGCTGGGTACGCTCAAAGCCATGCCTTGCCGCCTCGCCGAAGGCCGCCTCTGGGGGCCGGGCACACTGGACATGAAAGCTGGCGCGGCCATGGCCTTCACGGCCATTGAAATGCTCGCCGAGGCCGGTCTGCTCAACAGCGAAATCGTGCTTCTGCTCAACACCGACGAAGAAATTGGCAGCCCGGCGTCGCGCCCCATCACCGAGCGGCTGGCGGCCGAGTGTGCCGCCGTCTTCGTCCTGGAGCCGGCACAGGGGCTAGCCTATAAAACCGCCCGCAAAGGCGTCGGCGAGTGGCGCATCGACGTCACCGGCGTGGCCGCACATGCTGGCTTGGACTTTGAAAAGGGCGCGAACGCCCTCCGCGAGCTGTCCCGCATCGTCGAAACTGTCTCCGGCTGGACCAATCTGAAGCGCGGCGTGACGGTGAACCTAGGCGTCATGGGCGGCGGCTACAAATCCAACGTGATTCCCGCGCAGGCCTGGGCAGAGATCGACGTCCGCGTCGCAAGCAGCGCCGATGCCCCGCGCATCGAGCGCAAATTCGCAACCCTCAAGCCGACAGACAAAAGATGTACGCTCACCATCACCGGCGGCATCAACCGCCCGCCCATGATGCGCACCCGCGGAACCGTACGGCTCTATCGCCAGGCCCGGGCGCTGGCCGCCGAGCTGGGATTCCCTCTGGAAGAAGCTCACAGCGGCGGCGCCTCTGACGGCAACTTCACCTCCGCTCTCGGCATTCCTACCCTGGACGGCATGGGCGCGGTGGGCGAGGGCGCGCACGCCCCCCACGAATCCATCCTGGTCGAGCATCTGGCCCCCAGAACCGCCCTGCTGGCGGGATTGCTGGCGGGATGTTCAACTGCCACAGCGCCTGATACACTTTCGTGAAGAACCACTTGGAGTTAACTAAAGCCATGAAACACACAGCTCTGATTTTGTTGCTCGCAGCCAGCACCATGGCCGCAAGCGCGCAAACCCCCGCCAAGCCGGCTACCGCCGCGGCCAAGCCCGCCACCACAGCAGCCACCACAGCCGCCAAGCCCGCGGTAACCGCCAACAAACTGCCTCCCGGTGTGCCGGCAGTCAAGGGAATTCGCAAGTCCCTCTTTTCGGTTTCCCTAAGCTATCAGGACGTCAAGATCGGCGATGGCGCCATAGCTGAGCCCGGCAAGATTATCAAGTACAGCTTCACCATTTGGTGCGCGGCCAATGGCAACAAGATCGACTCCACGGACGACCACCGCGTGCCTGTGCTTGATAAGGACAAAAAGCCGGTTCTGGATGCCGATGGCAAGCCTAAAATGGGCGATCCCCAGCCAGCCATCACCATGATGGGAATGGGCCGCCCGCTGCCCGGCTGGGATATGGGATTCGAGGGCATGAAGGCCGGTGGCACGCGCCGCGTCTTCATTCCCTGGCAGTTGGGATTGGGCGCGAGAGAGATTCCCGCGCGCGATGCTACCCATCCTGCGATTCCCGCCAAATCCGATTTGATTCTGGATATCGAACTCTCCGAAGTAAAGGACGCTCCGCCCCCGCAGCAAGCGCATCCCGGCATGATGCCCGGTATGCATCCGATGCCCGGCGCTCCACAAGCACCTGCGGCACCGGCAACTCCGAACGCGGCTCCGGCCCCCGTTCCGGCTCCTCCTGCTCAGCCCCAACCCAAGTAGCACAAATACCTGAGCCCATCCTTGCCGCGTTCTTCTTGCGGCAAGGATGGGCTCGCTGTTTCACTTCAATGCGGACGGCTCAATTTGCTCTGTCTTAAATAAGTCAGGGAATCCTGTTATGTGAAAAGAAGATAAATTTATTACTCATCCTAACTGAGATTAGGCTGGCATGGGACAAGATTGATGTTTATTCATATCGCATGAATTAATCAGATATTTACCTGAGTTAGTCAAATATTCATCTTCTCCTGCGAGTCTTGAAATCAGAAGCGGCCCGGAGAAAGTGCCACTCATGTGGGTATCTTTTCCGGCCGTGGATGTTCATTTCGCATACCCGTTGAAAGACGATTCGGTTTTATGTTGAAGATTTTCGGGATGCGTAAATCAGAGCGCTCGATCTGCGGAACAAGCGCAACCACGATCCAATCCGACTCGAAAGGAAAATGAGAGGCCCCATGAACTTCAGACTCAAAATCGCTGCCGCGTCAATTCTGGCAGTCAGTTTTGTTGCTTGTTATGGACAAACGAGCGATACGAAACCGCCGGTGAAAAAGCACATTGCAACCAGGAAGGTAAAGACGCCCCCGCCGCCGTCAGTCGAGGAGCAGATTCAGGCGCTCCGTCACGAGTTGGAGGGGCAGATCGACAGCCTGAAGAGCAGCCTCTCCGATAAAGATATGCAGTTACAGAAGGCCCAGCAGGCCGCAGCCGATGCGCAGGCTTCAGCGGCCAAGGCAGAAGCCGCAGCCATGGCGCAGCAGCAAGCCGTCACTGAAAACGCAGCAGCCGTCACCACCCTGCAATCGACTGTGACCGACCTGAAGGGCAATCAGGCTTCGTTGGCCACCACCATCTCCGATGACACCTCGGCGATCAAAAAGGAAATCGGCAGCCCCAACGCCCTGCACTACAAGGGCATCACCATCACACCTGGCGGCTTCATGGCGGCTGAAACTGTGTACCGCCAGAAGGCAACGGGTGCCGATATTCCCACGGCCTTCAGCTCGATTCCGTTCAATGGCGCCAACTCCGCTCAGTTGAGCGAGTTCTACGGCTCTGGCCGTCAGTCCCGCGTTTCGATGATGGCGGAAGGCAAGACCGCCTCCGCCACCTATCGCGGATACGTCGAGGCCGACTTCCTTGGCGTTGGAACCAGTTCAACAACAACCAGTCGAACAGCTACGTGATGCGTCAGCGCGTGGTTTGGGCGGACGCCACTCTCAACTCCGGCCTTTCCTTCCAGGGCGGCCAGATGTGGTCCCTCACGGCGGAACGCGCCAAGGGCCTTTCCAATCTCTCCGGCGACGTAAAGACTCCGCAAACCATCGACCCGAATTACGTTCCGGGCTTTGTCTGGGCTCGTCAGTACGGCTTCCGCGTTGTACAGAGTTTCAAGCACGCTGCCTTCGGCATTTCGCTTGAGAATCCGCAGACCATTACCGGCGGCAGCTCCTGCCCGGCTGGCACCTGCCTCTTTGGCGGTTCGACCGCTGGCGTGCAGTCCAGCTCCTACAACGCCGTCAACGCCACCTACAGCTACAACCTCGGTCCGGACATCATCGCCAAGGTTGCAGTCGATCCCGGCTGGGGCCACTATGAGGCCTTCGCCATCGGCCGTTTCCCGCACTACCAGTGGTATCCCGGCGCCGTAGCCACGGCAGGCACGACCCAGTCCCTGTCAACAGGCGGCTTCGGCGGCAGCCTCCGCGCTCCGGTCTTCGGCAAGTATGGCGACTTCGGCGTCTCCGGCCTCTATGGCTGGGGTGTGGGCCGCTACGGCGACACCACTCTTGCTGATGTCACCTTCGACGCCACGGGCCAGATGATGGCCATCCAAAACTCCTCCGCACTCGCTACCCTTGAACTTCACCCCACCAAGAGGCTGGTAATTTACGGCAACTTTGGCGAGGACTTTGCCGGCCGCCTGATCAGCACCAATGGCGGAACCGCTGGCTACGCCCTGATGGGAACCACAAACTTCAACAGCGGCTGCAACATCCAGTCCTCCGTACCCACCAGCGGCTCTGTCCCGTCCGGTTCTCCGGCCAACTGCACCGGCAATACCAAGTTCGTGCAGGAGTTCGTCGGTGGTTTCTGGTATGACTTCTACAAGGGACCCGCTGGCCGCATCCGCTACGGCGTCCAATATGGCAACATCAACCGCGCAGTCTGGGGCGGCACGCTCGCTCCGCAGGTCGATGCCACCGAGAACATGTTCTACACCAGCTTCCGCTACTATCTGCCTTAACCCGCAAACCTGCGGTTTCGGCAGCACCACAAGCGGCAGCCCGCATTTCGGGCTGCCGCTTCTTTTCGCCGGAAAATGCTGGAGCATAGCAAAACAAGAGTTGCTGTACCCATAGGCAATGTCCTCAAGTGGCTTTTTTCTCAAGAAAAAACCACGTCGCAATCTCTCAAGAAGGGCATATTCACTCAGGTTTTGCCTTGAAGCGCACGAAGTGTAAGATGAAGGCCTCCAACCGGTAAGCGATCCGGACGGGAAGAAATCCAGAGAAGAGAGATGAAGGGGACGAGCGAACAATTGGAGCTGGTTACCGCGCTCCTGCGCGAGCAGACGACCTTGTCGCTGGCCACAACCGGCGAAAGAGGCGAACCCTGTGTAGCCCCGCTCTTCTACATCGTGGACGAGGAACTCTCGCTCTACTGGCTCTCTTCCGAGAGCAGCTTGCACAGCTTGAACCTGACCGGAACGCCCCGCGCCGCCGCAACGGTCTACCGCAGCGCCAAAAGCTGGCGAGAGATTCGCGGCGTGCAGTTGCGCGGCTCAGTAAGCCAGGTCACTGAGCCGGAGCGCCGCCGTGCGCTGGTCGAGGCTTACTGTGAGCGATTCAAGTTGGGGCGCGTCTTTCGTCTGGCCATTCGCCTGAGCACCCTGTATCTCCTCCAGCCCGACTTCTTTCGTTACATCGACAATGCACGGGGCTTCGGCTATAACTTTGAACTCACGCGCCAGCCAGAAGGCTGGAGCCTCACGCGGTCCTAGCTGAATCGGAAAACTGTATCCGGGCGCCATGAAGCGCTTCCCGGCTCGATTTCTTCCTCCCTTTTTCCCGGCTCTTGTCGTCCCTGCTCCCTCTTCCCTGTCTCTTGATAAACTCGAAGTGCAATGACCCTCACCCAACTGCAACAAGCGATTGAGCGCCACTTTGCCGCCGGTCCTGGCGCCATCGGGGACGACTCCGCCATGAAGGCTTTTCTCGCGCTGAGAGCGGCTTTGGAAAGCGGCGAAGTGCGCGCCGCCTCGCCCGATGCTGCCTCGCCCTCCGGCTGGCGGGTCAACACCTGGGTCAAACAGGGCATCCTTCTGGGCTTTCGTCTGGGTGTGCTGGAAGAGTTTCCCGCCGCAAGCTTCTCCTTTGTGGATAAGAGCACTTACCCGGTGCGTCATTTTGGCGCGGGCGACGGCGTGCGCGTGGTTCCCGGCGGCTCTTCGGTGCGCGCCGGAGCTTACGTGGCCCGCAGCGTCGTCTGCATGCCGCCCATGTACATCAACGCCGGCGCGTATGTCGATGAAGGCACGATGGTGGATTCGCACGCGCTGGTTGGCTCCTGCGCCCAGATCGGCAAGCGCGTCCATCTGAGCGCCGCGGCGCAGATCGGCGGAGTGCTGGAGCCGGTGAATGCCAACCCGGTGGTCATTGAGGACGATGTGCTGGTGGGCGGCAACTGTGGCGTCTACGAGGGCGCCATCGTGCGCCAGGGCGCGGTGCTGGCCGCTGGAACCATCCTCACCC
>Ga0182027_10015862_pt1 | contig 10321 bp, 8 predicted proteins | sample 712E1DmetaG_FD_121300 | JGI IMG/M metagenome (GOLD analysis project Ga0182027, IMG submission 121300) | Permafrost microbial communities from Stordalen Mire, Sweden - 712E1D metaG (Illumina Assembly) | ecosystem: Environmental > Terrestrial > Soil > Wetlands > Permafrost | place: Sweden... | reverse complement strand
GATTTGCGAACTGGTCAGCCGGCATCACCCCTACGACGCCTGCCGCGAGCTCGTGGCGCTCGCCGAAAAGCGGGGCTGCGACGACAACATTTCCTTGCAGTTGCTGGAAGTACGTGACTGGGAAAAGGTGGTGAAATCGACATCTAAAGGCTCTGGGACCCCGGCAGTCTCACCCACGGGGGAACTGGCCCCGGGCATGACGCTCGACTCCCGCTTTGAAATCACCGATCTGGTCGCGCGCAGCAATATGGCGTCGATCTTCAAGGCGCGGGACCGCCAGACCGGCGAAGCAGTTGCGATCAAGGTGCCGCTGATGACGCTCGAAAGCGATGTTGCGGGTTTCGAACGATTCCAACGCGAGGAGGAGATCGGCACGCGGCTCCTGCACCCGGGCGTGCTCAAGGTAATCAAGGTTGAGGAGAAGAAGAGCCGGCCGTATCTGGTGATGGAATTTCTCGACGGAGAGACGCTGGCCGACCTGTTGAACCGGAAGAAACCCCTGCCTGAGCCCGAAGCCGTACGCTACGCGAGCCGGATATGCGAGGCGCTCGATTACCTGCATGCGAACGGCATCACCCACCGCGATCTCAAACCTCAGAACATCATGCTTTGCCGCGACGGCAGTTTGCGGCTGTTCGACTTTGGGATCGCCCGCGTGGAAAAAGCGCGCCGGCTGACCTTCGCCGGATTGACTCCGACCATGGGCACGCCCGACTACATGGCGCCCGAGCAGGTCAAGGGCAAACGGGGCGACCACCGCACCGATATATACAGTCTGGGGGCCATCCTCTACGAGATGACCACCGGCTCGACCCTGTTCCAGGGCGAAAGCCCTTACGTCGTCATGAACGCCCGCGTCACGGGCGATCCAGAAGCGCCGCGCAAGTTGAATTCCAACCTAACCCCCGTCGTTGAGGAGATCATCCTCCACGCACTGGAGCGCGATCCGGAACAGCGATTCGAAAGCGCCAGCGCGATGAAACGCGAACTCGACAACTACGAGCTCGTGTCGCTGACCGACCGCTTCCAGCGCCTGCGCGCCCCCCAACCGTGGAAGAGCGGCAGACCCATGTGGCTCATGATCGGAGGCATCGTCGGTTTTCAGGTGTTGCTAGGCTTCTTGATGTTCCTATACTTTAAGTCCAAGCATTGAGGACGGCGCCCTCGATGGGGCTTTTCCGCGGCAGGGTTGTTTCATTCCTGGGCGGGGTCGCCTGATCCCAGCGTTGCCGCGGGCGCTCGGGATTATTCAGTAGGAAGGTCGCTTGCGACCGATGATCGCCCGCCAGCGGGCTTCCTACGCCCGCACAACAATCGGTTCGCGCGCGCACGAGGAGAATTGCCAGCAATGGCATGATCCCGTCTCCGATCTTGCGGGTTACAAGAACAGAAAGCCGCTCGCCAGCAGGATGGGCAGCAGGATCGGCAGGCTGTATCTCAGGATGTAACCAACGAAAGTGGGGACTTTCACGCCCGCGGACTCGGCGATTGATTTGACCATGAAATTCGGTCCGTTGCCTATGTAGGTCATGGCCCCAAAGAAAACGGCACCGAGGCTGACCGCGATGATCAGCCGCGCCTCAGCCGGATTCGCGCGCATCGCCGCGACCGCTTCGGCCTCCGTCGACTCGCGCGCGGGCGCATCTGCCGGCAGAGCCCGCCGGACCGTCGTCTCCGCGAGTCGCAGGAAGCTCGCATAGGTCGGGGCATTGTCGAGCACCGACGACAGGCTGCCGGCCGCCACGTAATAGTGGATCGGCTTCGTCACCCCGAAATCCGCTCCGTGCTGGTCGATATAGCCAAGCGCCGGCATCATGGTGAGGAAAATGCCGACGAAAAGGAATGCGACCTCCTTGATTGGGCCGAAGGAGAAATGATTCTCCTCGTGCACGAACTTCGGGGTGAATTTCCACGAGATCAGCGCCGCTCCCAGCATGACGATCTCGCGTGAGAAGAACACATCCGGCAAAAAGACTGCGCCGATGATGACCATGAGCAGCAGGAGGTTGAGCCCCCCCTCGAACCGCCACGTCTCCCCGGTCTCAATCTTGGCTTGCACCGCCCGGGGCACCCGGTGGTAGGCCCGCCGGTCGATCAGGTAAAACGTCGCCAGAATGGCTCCGACCGTCGCGAGCCATTGCCCAAACACCTGGTCCACCAGCCAGAAGAACGGAATACCGCGCAAATATCCCAGGAAAAGTGGCGGATCGCCAATCGGGGTGAGCGAACCCCCGCAGTTGGAGACAATGAAGATAAAGAAGACGACGTGATAGGCGCTAACACGGATCTTGTTCATCCGGATGAAGGGCCGGATCAGGACCATCGACGCGCCCGTGGTGCCGATGAAATTGGTCATCACCGCGCCGACCGCGAGAAAGACCACGTTGTCGAGCGGCGTCGCCTCGCCCTTGACCTTGAGATGGATGCCTCCCGCAACGACAAACAGCGAACCGATAAGGCTGATGAAGGAGAAATACTCCCGGGCCGTATGCAGCACGGCGGTCGTGCCATCCGGCAGACGCAGCACAAAATACCCGGCCACGGCCAGTCCGAGGGCGATCGCTGTGTGCGCATAATAGTGTTCCCAGAAATGCTTGATCGGCGCCGGCGACAGCGGCATCGCCGCGATCAGGATCAACAGCAGCGCAAACGGCACCGTGAGCCACAGCGGCATATCGCCAGCGGTGACCCCGGCAGTCGCAAACCAGAGGGGGAGATGCATGATCGGTTAGCCTGCGCTTTCCGGTTCGCGACACAGTTGCAACTCAAGATGGAAGGCAAGCCTCCCGGCTGGTTCGTCAAATGCGGTCGGCCGCCGGATAATCACCCGGCGGCCTTGGTTGGAGATTCTGCCTTTTGCGAAAGGGCGGTGGAAACGTGGGTCTGTATTGGCCGGATAACCGGGTGAAAATTCCCCTGGTACAAGCAAACGATGTGCCATTTTTAGGAATTCTTTAGGTGGAAACCTGTCCGACCGATGGGTTTCTCGTGATTGCGAAGCAGCGCAAGGTTCTTAGCCCGCTTTGCCAACAATCGGGAGATTAGAGCAAGCTACGCATGGCTCCACAGTTTTGATTGCGGCGTCAGCAGCATTGGGAAAGATGCGGCAAGCCATGCTGCGTTTCATCCGGTCGCGCCTGCTGCAGTCGATTTTTGCGCTGTACATCATCATTACCGCCACGTTTTTCCTGCTGCGATTCGTGCCGGGCGGCCCGTTCACCGCGGAGAAAGCGGTGCCCAAGGAGATCCTGCGCAACCTCGAGGCGCACTACGGCCTCAACCAGCCGCTTTATCGCCAATATTTCTCCTACCTGGGCGCCTTGGTGCACGGCGATCTCGGCCCTTCGTTCAAATACTCCAACCGCACCGTCAACGAAATCCTCGCCGAAAAGCTGCCGGTATCGCTCGAACTCGGTTTGTGGTCACTCGCGGTGGCGCTATTGCTCGGCCTGACGCTGGGCATGATCGCCGCGCTGCGACGCAACACCTGGGCCGACTATCTCGCTTCCGCCGTCGGCATGATCGGGCTGTCGGTGCCTTCATTCGTGATCGGCCCCCTGTGTGTGCTGGCGTTTGCGATCCATGCCGGCTGGTTCAACGCCTCCGGCTGGTATTTCCCGACCGATCGCGTCCTGCCCTCGTTGGTGCTTGGTCTCGCCTACGCCGCCCCCATCTCGCGACTCACTCGCGGCGGCATGCTCGAGGTGCTCAATCAAGACTATATCCGCACGGCGCGGGCCAAGGGCGCCTCCGAACTGCGCGTCGTGTTCAAACACTCCCTCCGCGGCGGACTGCTGCCGGTGGTTTCCTACCTCGGCCCGGCCATCGCCGGCATCCTGACTGGTTCGTTTGTCATCGAGACAATCTTCCAGATTCCGGGCCTCGGCCGCGAGTTCGTGACCAGCGCCTTCAACCGCGACTACACGCTGGTCCTCGGAACAGTCATCCTCTACGCCACGCTCCTTATGGGGCTCAACCTCGCCGCCGACATCGCGCAGGCCTGGATGAATCCGAAGGTGCGGTTGGAATAGCTGCCATGGCTCTCCCCGGCAGCAAGCCAAAGAAACCACGGATTCCACGGATGTCCACGGATGATCACGGATCAATCAATGGTCGATCGGAGCCTGATGGCCGGCTTCCGCGTTCTTGGCGCCCTCCGGCTTGCTCCGACAGATTCACCTTAGTTCATCCGTGCCGATCCGTGCAATCCGTGGTAAAAAATGCCATCTGCTACTCCAGTCACCGCTGAGCCGGTTGAGCCCGGCCGTTCGCCCTGGCGCGACGCGGGGTTGCGGCTGCGCAAGAACCGGCTGGCCGTGTTCGGTGGCGGGGTGCTGCTTCTCGTCGCCCTCGCCTGCGTCGCCGGGCCCTGGCTCAGCCCGTACAGCTATGAGGACATCGCCCTTGATCATACGTTCTCCGCGCCCTGTGCCCGGAACTGGCTGGGCACGGACCAGCTCGGTCACGATCTGCTCGTGCGCATTTTCTACGGCGGACGCATCTCTCTCGCGGTGGGCCTGAGCGCCACCGTCGTCGCCCTGACCATCGGAATTGTTTACGGTGCGGTGGCGGGTTTCGTCGGCGGCGTGCTGGACGCCGCCATGATGCGCATCGTCGACATCCTTTACGCCCTTCCTTTCACGCTCTTCGTAATTCTCCTGATGGTATTTTTCGGGCGGAATATCATTCTGCTCTTCGTGGCAATCGGCGCCGTCGAATGGCTGACCATGGCCCGGATCGTTCGCGGACAGGTCATGGCGGTCAAACGCATGGAGTTCGTCGAGGCGGCTAGGGCACTGGGGTTCGGGCGCCGGCGGATCCTCTTCCGCCACATCCTGCCCAACATCCTGGGGCCGGTCATAGTCTACGCCACGCTGACGGTCCCATCCGTCATGCTGATCGAAGCCTTCCTTAGCTTCCTCGGCCTCGGCGTCCAACCGCCGATGAGTTCGTGGGGTGTGCTGATTAAGGACGGCGCGGAGAAAATGGAGGAATTCCCGTGGCTGTTGCTGTTCCCGGGCGCGGTTTTTTCGCTCACGCTCTTTTCGCTCAACTTCCTCGGCGACGGCCTCCGGGATGCGCTGGATGTCCGGTCATCGAAAGATTGAGGCGGCCTCTGGCGTCCCGGGCCCCCGAATTCGCGGCGTCCGGATTCAGGCACGGATCCCTCTCATTTGGCGGAGCTTGCTTGCCAGCGGCGCCTCCAGCTCCTTGGCTGTCGCTGTCGCGTTCACCTGCAGTCGCAATTTCGCCCCATGTTCCAGCGCTTCCGCCCGTACCTAAAATACCTCCTGCCTGTACGGACGTATTTCATTGGATCCGTAGTGTGCGCGGGCGTCTACGGGTTCGTCTATGGCTTCGTGCTGAACATCGTATTGATGAAGCGGGTCTTCCCGGCGATCTTCGCACCGGAGCGGGGCCTCCAGTTCTGGCAAATCGTCGGCCTGGCTTCGCTCGTTCCGGCGGTGTTCTTCGTCCGTGGAATCGCCGCCTACTTCAACGCCTACTTCATCAGCCTGTGCGGCGTGCGCGTGCTGGAACAAGTCCGCCTCGATTTCTTCCGCAAGCTGCAGGTGCTGCCCCTGGGCTTCTTCGCCCGCCATCCGACCGGCGATTTGATCTCCCGCGGCCTCGCGGACACCAACCAGCTGCAGTTCACGCTGACCAATGTTGCCAACGAAATCTTCAAGCAGCCGGCCACGCTCGCGTTCGCCATCGGTTCGCTGATCTACGTGGCGAGTGAGAACCGCGACGTCTGGCTCGTGCTGCTCTGCCTCGCCTCGGTGCCCATCGCGGTTTTCCCCATCCGTTATGCGGGGAAACACATCCTGCGGCGCGCTCAGCAGATGCAGGCCCAACTCGGCACGGTGACGGATCGCTTCAGTGAGAACCTGGGCGCGGCCAAGGAAATCCGGGCGTTCGGCTTGGAGGAGCGCGAGATCGGCCGGTTCGCCGCCGCCGTGCAGAGCCTGTTCCACGTGCAGATGAAGATTGTCAAGTATTCCAGCTTCCTCTCGCCGACGATCGAGTTCATCTCCGCCATGGGCGTGGCCATCACCCTCGTCTACGCCTATTACGCCCGGATCGAGTGGAACACCTTTCTCTCGATCGTCTTCGCCCTGTTCGTCTCCTATGAACCGGTCAAGAAACTCGGCGCCATCAACAACGATCTCAAGCGCGGCCCCAGCGCCCTCGACCGTCTGGAAGAAGTGCTGAATGAATCGGTCGAGATTGCCGATCCCGCCCAGCCCGTCAACGTCGGCCGCCTGCACGGCGAGCTGGCGTTTGCGACCGTCAATTTCGCTTATGGCCCGAACGGCAATATTCCTGCCCTTCGTGGCGTCAATGCCCACATCCCCGCTGGCACCGTCTGCGCGCTGGTCGGCCCGAGCGGCGCAGGCAAGTCCACCTTTGCCAACCTCGTACCCCGGTTTTACGAGGTCGGCACCGGTTCGGTCACCATCGACGGGCTGGACGTGCGGGCCATGCGACTGGCTGACCTCCGGCGCAACATCGCAGTCGTTTCCCAAGACCCAGTCCTGTTCAACGACACGATCTACAACAATCTGCTGCTCGGACGGCCCAACGCCAGCCGTGAGGAGGTGATGACCGCCGCGGTCAACGCCCATGCCGACGAGTTCATCCGCGGGCTGCAGGACGGTTATGACACGGTCGTTGGCGAACGAGGCTCGCTGGTTTCCGGCGGCCAGAAACAACGGATCGCCCTCGCCCGCGCTTTTCTTCGCAACGCACCCATCCTGGTGCTCGACGAGGCCACCAGTGCGCTCGACTCCGAAAGTGAGTCTGCCATCCAGGATGCGCTCCGCAAACTCGTGGTCGGCAAGACCGTCCTCATCATCGCCCACCGGTTCAGCACCATCCGGGACGCCTCCCTCATCCTCGTGTTTGACCAGGGCGCGATCGTGGCGCAAGGCAACCATGCCTCGCTCTACGCCGCGAACCCGCTCTACCGGTCGCTGTACGACCGCCAGCATGGCATCGGCGAGACAGCGGCCGCATGACCGGCTGTCGTTCTCCAAACAACTATGAGCAACCCACCCACCGCCTCCTATTCCGAGCCGCGCGTCTTTGCCAAATGGCGCCCCGTTCGCCGCTATGCCGGGAATCCGATCGTCACCGCCGACATGGTGCCGTTCGCCTGCCGGGGCATTTACAACAGTTCCGTCGTCAAGCACGAGGACCGGTATGTGATGGTCCTCCGCTGCGAGGGCTATAATTTCTATAATTTCTTCTGCCTGGCGGAATCCCCCAACGGCTACGACCACTGGAAAATTGGCGAGATCGTCGAGCTGCCGAAGGATGCCGAGTACAAGAAATATGCCCGGGTCCAATACGACCCGCGGATTACGAAGATCGGGGATACCTACCACATGACCTTCTGCTGCCATGGCTCCGACGCGCGGATGGGCCACATGACCTCGCAGGACATGCACAACTTCAAGTGGGAGGGTTTCATTACCGGCACCGGCTTCCGCAATACCGTGCTGTTTCCGGAGAAATTGAACGGCCTGTACACGGCCTTGGAACGTCCGAACGCCCTCGGCGAGATCTGGGTGACCCAATCCCCGGACCTGAAATTCTGGGGCAACCAGCGACTGCTGATGGACAAGGGAAAATGCTCCTTCGGTTGGGGCAAGATCGGTCCCTGTGGCACGCCGATCAGGACCAAGGAAGGCTGGCTGATCATCTTCCACGCCGTTTCCGTGGTCTGCGAATATGAATTTCTCTATCATGCCGGCGTCGCCCTCGCCCGGCTGGACGATCCCTCGGAGCTCATCCGCGTGGGCGACGAGTGCATCCTGACTCCTGAGATGCCCTACGAAAACGCCGGCCATACACCCAATTGCGTGTTCGCCTCCTCTCACGTGGTGGAACCGGACGGCTCCATCAAGCTCTACTACGGCGCCAGCGATCGCTATCAGTGTGTCGCGGACACCAGCATCGACGAGTTGCTGGAGGTCGCCCTGAAACGCTGAGCGGGGATCGATCCTCATGCCGCTCTTCGCCGACCGGCGGGGTCCCGCCATCCGAGGCTGCGACGTCATGCCGCGTTGCCCCGGAGGCGACAGCGACAGGAGAGCGGCGAAGGGCCGGGGCCGCCTCCGGGCTTGGTGGCGGCACGCCTTCCGGCCTCGTCCCGCCCGCGAAACCCATGCGATCCGGCAGCCATGAGCACCGACCCGGCCCAGCCGCGCATCCTCATCATCCGCCGGCGCTATATCGGCGACCTGGTTCTGCTCGCGCCGTTTCTGCGCAATCTCCGCCGGCATTGGCCCGCCGGGAGCTTCACCGTGCTCGTTGACGAAGGTTATGCTGACATCCTTGCGCTCAACCCCGACATCGATCACGTGCTGCAAATCCCGCGCCGCCCTCCCCGTCGGCTCGGGCGCGCGGTCGCCCTGCTCCGAGTCCTCCGGTCGGCGCGGTTCACGCATGTCTTCGATCTCGACACCAACGACCGCACCGCCTTCCTCTCAAGGCTGACCGGTGCGCCCTTTCGTGCCAGCTTCGAACCCGACAAGCACCGCTGGCGCCGCCGCCTCGCCTACACCCGTCTTTCGGTCGTGACGCCCGACGAGTACTACGCGGAGTCATTTATCGACCACACCTTGCGCCTCCTGCCCTTCGCCGGCGTGCCCGTGGCGACGCGCGAGTGCCGCCTCGAGCCGCGCCCCGAAGACCTCCGTCGCGCCGCCGCCCTCCTCCCTGATCCCCGCCGGCCGCGTGTCCTCCTCCACCCCGGCAGCCGTAGTTCCTACCGCATCTGGCCGCTCGACCGCTTCGCCCGCGTCGCCGACCGTCTGCAGACCGAGGCCGGCGCGCAGGTACTGCTCATCGGCGGGCCGGCCGAACAGGCGCTGGTCGAGGGCATCCGCGCCTCCGCCCGCACGCCCCTCGTCGTGCTGCCTCCGTCCGTCGATCTCTGCACCTTTGCCGCCTGCGTTCGCCAGGTCGATCTCCTCCTCTGCCACGACAGCGGCCCAATGCATATCGCCGCCGCGGTCGGCACCCGCGTCGTCGCACTCTTCAGCTCGCAAAGCAAAATCGTCTGGGCGCCGGCCGGCGAAGGCCACCGCGTCCTTCAGGCGCCCCTGCCCTGCACCGGCTGTCTGTGGCCGCAGGAATGCGATCCAGGCAACGGCTACAAGAACTACTGCGTCCGCCGCATCGGCGAGGACGAGGTGTACTCAGCCGTCTGTGCCGTCCTCGGGCGGGAATAAGGCTCGCAGCCTCCCCACGTGCGCCTCCACCGAGAGGCCGTGGTCCGCGACCACATTCGTGGGCGGTACCGGCCCGGCCTGCAGCGCCTCCTCAATGCCCGCCGCGATCGCGGCGGGTTGCAGCGACCGCAGCACCACCGCTCCGGGTCCCGCGAGAATCTCCGCCGCCCCCGCCGTGCCGGGCAACACCGCCGGAGTGCCGCACAGCACCGACTCCACGTAGACCAGCCCGAACGGTTCGCAGCGCGACGGCAGCACCGTCGCGTCACACGCCGCATACAGTTCCTCCATCGCCTCGATCTGCCCGACATACCGCACCGCCCCCGCGAGCCGGGCGGGCGGCTTGGTCCCGGCCACAATGATCTCCCAGCCCTCTTCCGGCCGCTGCGCGACCGCCGCCACCAGCAAGTCCAGACCCTTGCGCCGGTGGCTGCCGGACGGGAAGAGCAGTCGCGCCCGCCGGCCGTCGAATCCGCAGCGCCGCCGCAGCGCCGCCCGCTCGTCCGCGGAAAACCGCCGGAAGCGCTGCGTATCCACCGGTGGATACAGCCGCACCACTTTCCCGGATGGAATCCCGTAAAGCTCCTGCAACTCCCGCCGCATCATTTCCGAATGGGCCACGATCAGCCGGGCCTCCGCGTAGGCGCGCCGCTCCATGTGCAGCTCCAGGCGGTCGGCCAGCCCCCCCCGCCGCCCCCGCGCCCGCCGGTAGCCGAGATGGTTGCCGCCGCAGATCATGACTTGCGACCCCGGCACCCGGGCCAGCCCCAGCGTCGGCTCGCCCGCATGCTCCCGCAACCACCGGCGCCCCCGCAGATAAAACACCAGCTTGGCCACCAGGCGCGGCTTGAACGCGTTGGACAATTTCACCACCTCGGCGCCGAGCTGCTCCGCCAGCTGCGGATCGGCGCGGCCCACCACGACGCGCCGGGCCACGCCAATGGCGGCAAATCCTCTCAGCAGGTCGGTCAGGTACCTTTCCATCCCGCCGCCCCGGGCCAGCGCATAGTGCACCAGCGTCAATTTCATGGCCGTTCCAGCTTTTCATCCGCCCAGGAGGCTGGATCGTCCAACGGTTC
>Ga0182027_10015861_pt1 | contig 10321 bp, 6 predicted proteins | sample 712E1DmetaG_FD_121300 | JGI IMG/M metagenome (GOLD analysis project Ga0182027, IMG submission 121300) | Permafrost microbial communities from Stordalen Mire, Sweden - 712E1D metaG (Illumina Assembly) | ecosystem: Environmental > Terrestrial > Soil > Wetlands > Permafrost | place: Sweden... | reverse complement strand
TTCGGCGTCTTCGAGCTCTTCCTTGCGGCGCAGGTAGACGTGTTTGAAAATCAGGCGACGGGCTTCGGCGAGGTCGTGCTGGGGGGATTGCCAGGGGTAGGGTTTGTCGCGGTGGAAGAGGCGGGCGCGATAGAGGTGGATGTCGGCCAGGAACAGGGGCATGGGGCCGCGCTCGGCGATTTCCCAGGCTTCGTCGAGGTCGCTCTGTGCGCTGTCGGGGCCGGTGGCCCGGCCGGTGAGGCTGCGCAGCCAGGCGCGGGTGAGGAGGCCGCGGGGGAGGTGGTGTTGCGCGCCGGCGCGGCGGAGGCCGGACACGGCGTGGTCGATTTCCCTGGCCGCGGACGCGAGGCCGGGCTGACTTGCTGGGAGCGGCGGCGCCGACTCTTCTCGGCGGCTGCGAGACTCGAGAATCGCGGCGTAGAGTTCGGCGCGGCCCAGGGTGAGGTGATTCAGGGCGATGTCGAGGAGGGCGACGTTGTTGCCTTCGGCCCACTTGAGCGTCCGCGCCGCGCGCTCGGAGACGGAGCGGCACTTGGCGAGCGATGCTTCCTGCTTCGCTTCGTCTTGTGCCTTGCCCGCCTCGCGCTCCGCCTCCGTCAAGAGCAGGTCGCAATACCGGAAGCCCTGAAGCGAATAGAGGAGAGGGTATTGGGGCTGGCGCTCGGCCTGCATCTGCTCGGCCTCGCGGAAGCCCGCCTCTGCCTCGTCCCGGCGGCCAGATTGGTGTAGGGCGTCGGCGTGGGTCGCGCGCTTGCTCAGCCGCTGAAACGCATCGCCGCTACGGTCGGCGTAGGTCACGGACTGCTCGGCGTCCTTCACCGCCGCGGCCACCTCGCTCAGGGTCAGCTCCAGCTCGCTCAGGTTGCTGGCGCTGGCTGCTGCGCTCTTCCAGTTCTCCTGCTTGACGAGATTCTCCAGCCCAGCCCGCATCGGCGCCAGGGCCTCGGTCAGCCGGCCCAAGGCGCGCAGGCAGAGCGCGGTTTGGCTCAACACCCAGGCTTGGTACCATTCCGTGAGCGCAGGCGAGACGCGGCTCCACGGCTGCTCGAAGAAGCAGGCCACGGCTCCCAAGTCGGAACCGAACGCGCCGAGTTTCTTCCACGAGTAATGTTGGTTCTGTTGCAGGATGCGGGCGACGTAAACCTTGTCAAACGCCTCCTGCTGCAACCCCGCCTGGCAGCCGTGGGCCACGGCTTGATACAGCGGTTGGAGATCTTCGAGGGTGGGCTCGTCGCCTTCCTTGGTGGTCGCGCACAGGTGCTCGTAGAGCCGGCGGTGCGCCGCTCGCCACGCCTCGGGCTGCGCGTCGCGTACGCGCTGGCCGAAGTACTCCCGCAGCAGCGGGTGCGCGTCGAGGGAAACGAGCATGCCCGAACCCTTTGTCCGGTGCACTGCGAGCAGCTTCGCCGACTCGAGCGCATCGAGGCTCGAATTCCAATCCTCTTCCGCCAGCCCGACGAGCGGCTCGGTCAGTCCCGCAATGGCCGGCGCCGCAAGCAAGGCGGCGACGCAATCGCCGGTCGCGGGCCGGTCGAACAAGCCCATGAGGCGAAGGATCGCGAGCTCGCGCCGGGCCTCGTCGCTTTCGTCCTCCATCCACTTCACGTAGGCAGCCATGGCGCGGAAGGCGTGGCCCCCTTGGACCTTCGCATCCGCCTTCTCGAACTTCACCCGGTCGCGGCAGCGAATGTCGCCGTGAAAGGCCTTCTTGAGAAAGCCGCCCATGATTTGCAGGGTGAGGGCGTGGCCGTTGACTTCCTCGACCAGATGCTCGAACTCGTCCTGCCCACCGGTCACGACCCCAAGCTTGCGCAGCAGGGACACGCCGGCGGCTTTGCTCAGGCGCGCAAGCTCATGCTCCGGGGCAGTGGTCTGCCAGAAGGCGCGCAAGTCGGGGATGGAGTAGCGCGAGGTAACCAGGCACAAGCCGTGGCTGCTGGCGGCCAGCCCCTTGAGCAGGGCCGCGATGCCCTGGTCCTTGAGCTCGCCCGGCGTGGGCGAGGTGGGTGCGTATTGCAGCGGCTCCAGGCCGTCGAGGATGAGCAGCGCTCGCCGCTCGCCCACGAGCGTGGCCAGCCGCCGGCCTTTGTCGAACGCCCCCTGCGCGCTGCCCGCCAGCTCGGGGTCGCCGAAAAAGGTGAGGGCTTCTTTGAGAAACAAGTCGGACGAAGCCGCCAACTGCTCGCGCGTGCCTTGGCTATAGAAGGACCACGCGAACACGGCATCGCACCCCGGCCAATCCTGGGACGCGAGCGCCGCGACCCACTTCGCGACCAGCGAGGTCTTCCCCTTCGCCACCGAGCGCGACGAAGGTGAGAATGCGGGGCCGCGGGCCCTCGGCGCGACGAACCTTGAGCCACGCCTGGTCGAGCGACTGCATTTCGTCATCGCGCCCGACCAGCTCCGACGGCGCGTACCTGATGATGCGGGAGATGTCGACCATGCGCCCCGCCGCTTGCACGGGCGGGATCTCGGCGGCCAGCGTGCACAGCTCGGCTTTGTCCTTGAAGAAGTAGTAGAGGTGGTTCGTGCCCTGAACCGCCTGGCGATGCGCGAGCTGAAGCGCCACGAGATCTGCGTGCTCTGGCGCCTCATCGGGTGCCTCTTCGGGTGCTTCGTCGGGTTTCGGCGGATCCCGGAGACTCGCGTCGTTCGAGAGGAAGACATAGACCGGTTTCGACATCTCGCGGGCGATGTCGAATTCCATCTGCGTGTACGAGCGGCGAGGCACGGAGGCGGGGCGCGGGTTCGGCTCGGCCCCAAAGCGGAAGCCAACCACGTGAATCACGGCATCGCAGTCGGAGAGCCGGCGGCGGAGCATCTCCTGGACGGTGCGATAGTCGGGTGCGAATCCCGGCTGGTTGTCCGCGAAGCACCCCTTCTTCTGGATCTCGACTTCGACAGCATCGCGGAACGAGCCGAATTCGTGGGAGACGCCGCTGAGGAAGATGGTGGTCCGAGGTTTCATGGCGAGCCAGGCGTCCGCGGCGAGGCCGCGCCCTAGTACCTAGTCCGCCAGCGTATCAGCAGCCGAGAAATGAACAAGCCAGCGCGGGCTGCCTCGGCAGCAGCACCGCCCTCGGTTCATCCCGCGACCCGCACGAACCAAGGGTTGTCCCTCGCTGAATGGCGCGAGCGGCGTTGAAAACTCACCCCACGGCAGCCCCCGGGAGGGGGCCAGTGGCTACTCGGTTTCCGCCGATGCTGCCGTCTCGGCGACGCCGCAGAAGCTGGACTTCTTGATCATGGGCGGTGGACTTGCGCGCTCGCCTTTGACCGCGAGGCGCCGTTTGGCAAACGCGCGGTCGTAATGTTCGCCGGCCTTTTGCATGGCCGCCAGCATGGTCTTCCAGGCGGCGAGGGCTGGCCCCTCGGCGGGATCGGGTGTCATGGCCGCCAGCGCGATGAGTTCGCCGATGGCGGACGTATCCGGCTTGGGACGGGCGAGCATTTCGGAGAGGCTGGGCAATAGGACGTGGTCGCGGAATAGTTCGAGGTCGTCCTTGTCCACCTGGCACCACAGGAGGCGCGCGTGCAGTTTGCCGAGAGCGGGCGCGGATTCGCTGCGCGGCAGAGAGAACAGCCGGCGCATGGTTTCGTCGTAGTCGCCGTCCGATTCGCCGTACACGCTCAGCATGACATCGAGCAGTCTTCCCCGGCATTCCGGGTCGCACGACTTGCCGAGGAGATACTCGCCCAGCCACTTGCGATGCTCGGCGTGGAATTTTTCGAGGTCGGCGGATTCCGATTCGCCCACAAGCTCGCCCGTGCGTGCGGTGGCGAGCACGATGGCCGCGACCAACTTGGCGCCGGGAGAACTCGTCTCGAACTGCGCGATCTCCTTCCACTGCTTCTTTTCGTAGAGATCCTGCAAGTAGGGCTCGAAGAGCCAGGCCAGCTTGGCCACCGACGCTTGCACTTCTCTGTCGCTGCGCAGAAGCGAGCGCGGCCCTTGCGCGATAGACTTGCTGTCGCCCGATGCGGCATCCAGGGCGTCCTGCTCTTCGTGCAGCAAGTCCGCAATCACCTGCGACCGTTCGGCCAGCTTGTCGTCCTTGCAGATCTCGGCGTCGCGCCGAACGCCGTAGCGTTGCAGGCACGTGAGCTTGAAGGCCTGCCCGAGTTGCTGGTAGTTCTTGTGCTCTGTCGCAGCGAGCACGTCGTGCATGTACCTGGCGTTGTCTTTGCCGAGTTCGAGCGCGTAGGAAACCGCCAGTTCGGGATCGAGGATGGCCCCGCGCGTGAGCGACAGCAGCACGCCGAAACGCTGATCGGCAGTGTTCGCCCCTTGAGTCGAGAGCACGTTCAGATTCTTGGCCAGGATCTCGGCGCGCGCGATCCGCCATTCGTTGTCCGCCTTGGTGGCCGCGATCTTCTGTTCCGACTCGGCCTGCTTGAGCGCGGTTTGCGACTGCCGGTACTGCCAGATCGACGTGGCCACCAGCCCGGCCACGCCGATGACGAAAGTCGACAGAAAGGTCGAATAGTTCTGGATGAATTTTCCCAGCCTGGAGGAATGGATGTCGTCGTGCTTAGGCGGGCCGCCTTCAGTGCTCATGGGCGGAGCATAGCCCTGTTGCTTGGAATCGTCCTTGGTCAAGAAGGGAGGCGATTCTTTGCGCACTCCGTGTAGACTCGGCAGTCGGTGATGTCCCGGACGACGGTGCCAAGGGCGAGAGTGCAGCTGTCCTTCGTGCTGCTCGCGTGCGCAGGACTCGGCTGTGGGGGCACGGCGTTCAAGTCCGGCAAGCCCGGCGAGAAGGATTCGGGTTTCGCCGGATCCTCACATAGCAATCCTGATGGCTGCTCCGTCGCTTGCGCGCGGTCGCACTTTTGCGGGGATGGTATCGTCGACACCGCCTTTGGGGAACAGTGTGATAGCGGAGCCGACAACGGCCTGGATGGCCTCTGCAGTCTGAGTTGTCACGACGGACCTCTGTGTCCGTAGAAAGGAAAACTCGCTTCGATCAGCGAACCGACACCGAGCCCGCACGAAAAACGATGCGGCTGTAGGCCGGCACGGTGACCGTCGGGATGGCTGTACGCAGCCGACGCCTGTTCTGCCCTCGGCGCTCGTCGTTGTCGAAGGTGACGGCCAGCCGGCGAAAGGAATAGGCAGCCGGCGCCGGTTCCGCGGGTTGCGGCGGCGGCGACTCGTGGCAGGCGGCACTCAGCATTCTCCCATCCTGTGGGGTGCTGGTTTACGGTCAAGTTTTTCACTCGCTTTTTCACCAAGAATTTTCGGTCCGCGACTGACGCCTGCGGCCAACCGCCACATTTTCGGCAGTTTGGTAGATCGCCACGGGCCGATATACTAGGCACCATGCCGGGCAACCTGTTCGATGTGTTCGTGGTGGGTTCTACGGATCCGAGTGCGGCGGGCGAAACGCGGCTTGCCGCCGCGCTGTCGGCCAAGCACGGCGTACCGCTGGCCACGGTGTCGAAGGCCATCTCCGCCAAGAACCTTCGCGCTGGCCAGGGCCTGGAACAGGCTCAGGCGCAGGCCTTGGTCCGCCATCTTCAGTCGATCGGGGCTGTGACGGTGATTCGGTCGGCGGGCGTCCATGCGCAGGGCCACCAGCCTGCGACAAGCCAGGTGTCCAACGTGCCTATGTCTCAACCCATGCCCATGACGCCTCCGACGGCGAGCCAACTCAAGGCGCCTACGCCTTCGCCTGGAAGTGGCTGGCCGGGTGCCCCGGTGGCGGTGGGAAAGAATCCTTCGCCGGTTCCGCCCAGCCGTGGGGCCGCGACTGGCGGATTCAACATCCCTTCGCTGACGCCGACCTCCGCGAACGATCATTTTGCGCCGGTGGCCCCGGCTCCCTTGCCAGCCTCGACCCAGATCGGGGCGTCCGATCCCTTTCAACCCAAACGTGCGAATACGCCGGTGCTAGGACTCTCGTCCCGGCCGCGCCAGTCCACCACACCCCCGCCACCTGGCCAGACCCATCCCTCGGGCTCCGGCCTAGCTCTCGATGTCACGCCCGCACCCAAGTTGGAGCTGGCGCGGGGTGATCGCGGTGGTTCAGAGGAGGACATGGCCGCCGCCCGCAGTCGCCCATCGGCCTCGGCCGGCTCGCTGCGCGAGATGGGCATGGGCGCGGCGTCGGGCGTTGCCATGGACGAGGATCCGAAGAACCTCAACCTGGTCAGGTGCGTTCAGCACGGGCTCTACTACGACAAGTCGAAGGCCTCGGGATGTCGGAAGTGCCTTTCGTCGGTGCGCGATGTGGTGAACAAGATGGAGGCGCAGGCCGCCGGCTTCCGCCTCGGCGATTTCCGCCGCAAGCCCGCCCAGCGTGCTTTTCTCGGCTTGGTTTTCGCGCTGGTCCTGGGGTTCTTGCCCGCGGTGTACTACTGCTTTGGACCGGGCACGACCGAGGTGCGCAAGCTGCGCGTCGAACAAGAGCTGCTATCCCGTCAGCCAGGTACCGAGGAAATCATGCGCCGATTCGACGAGCTGGACGGTCAGGTCGGCGATGCGCACAGCCAGTCGACGCGCAACACGACCATCGTGTGGGTGGCGGTCGCGTCGGTCGCCATGCTCGGCTGGTACAAGATCACGTAGCGGAGAGAGGTCGGTGCTCTAGACCGTTCCCTGCTCCAGGGCAGCGTCGCGCTTGCGTTGCGCGCGCTCGATGAACCAAACCACCAAAATGGACAGGTTGTAGAGCGTGAAGATCGGCACTGCCAAAAGCGTCTGGGTGAAGGGATCCGTGCTCGGCGTGAGCACGGCGCCCACCACGAAGGCGAGCACGATGGCGTACTTGTTGAACTTGAGCAGACCGCGGGCACTGACGAGCCCGATCCAGCCCAGGATGGAAAGTACGACCGGCAACTCGAAGGCCAGGCCGCACCCCGCCAGGGTCATCATCTGAAAGTTGGCGACTTCTTCCATCATCAACATGGTGTCGAGCTTGAAGGGAAGATCGCCCGCGAAGCTCGTGCACAGCTTGGTCAGGTAATAGGCGGCTGGTTCGCACATGAAGGAATAGGCGAAAACGGCGCCGCCGAGAAAACACACGGCGGTTGCCGAGGAGACAAGTACGCCGATGCGGCGTTCTTTGCGATACAGCCCGGGCGCGACGAAGCGCCACAGCTCCCAGAAAATGAGCGGCGCCGAAATCAGCAGCCCTCCCACGATGGCCAGCTTCATGTAGACCCAGAATGGCTCGGTCAGGCTCCTGGCGTAGAAGTTCATCTCATGCCCGGCATCGCGCAGGCCGCGGCGAACCGGCCGCGTGAGCCAGTCGAAGTAGTGCTGGACGAAGATGAACGAGGCGATCATGGCGACCAGGAAAAACAGCGCGGCGTTGCGCAAGCGCACGCGCAGCTCGACCAAGTGTTCGAGGAAGGACATGCGCTTCTCGTCGGGCCGGGCGGCTTCGCCGCTGGGCAGCGTCTCGCCGTCGAGCTGGGGCGGACTGGCTGTCCCTGCGAGGTAGGGATCTTTTTCCGCGGGGGGTCCGGTCACGTCAGCTTCTTGCTCTGCCATGACCTAGTCCTTCTTGCCTTCCGGAGGCCGTTTCTGCGGCTGGATCGGTTGCGGCCGTTGCGAGACGGAGATGGGGCGAGGCGTGACCGTTGCGCGCGCCGCCGCCGCGGCGTTGAGCTGCGCTTTCACATCGATCACCGTTGCGTCGGCGGGAACGGCCGGTTTTGCGCTGGGCGAGGGAGGGCGGGGGAGTGGCGGAGGTGGTGGCAGCCGAGGCCGCTGCGCGGTCACCACGGGTGGCGGAGAGTGCATTTCCGGCAAAGGGGTCAAGGTGTTGAGGTTGTCGGAGGGTGGCGGATTGGCAATCATGGTTCCGCCGGCGCTCACGATATCGGCTGGGTTGGCAGCGGGTTTGGGCAGCGCTGCGGCTGCCTTGGCCAGCTCTTCATTCGCTTGCTGCTGGCGCTGCCCCTCCGCTTCGGCCTCCTGCTGCTTGCGCTTGGTCTCTTGCTTGGCTGCTTCGGCCGCCTTGGCCTCTTGCTGTTTGCGCTTGGCCTCTTCCTCGGCGGCCTTGCGCTGCGCGGCCCTGGCTTCGTCCCGCCGTTTCAGCTCCTCGGGCGGCAAGGTGGCGGCGTCACGCAGCTCCTGCAGTGGCTTGCGGATCATGTCGTCCAGCTCGATGTCTTGCCGGATGTCCGCGGTGGCCTTGCGGATCTCGCGGATGACCTTGCCTAGACCGGTGGCGATCTCGGGCAGCATCTTGGGCCCGAGGAATACGAGTGCGACGACCAGTATGACGACGATCTCGCTGATTCCCAGATTGAACACGAGGACAGTCTTAGCCCCAAACGCTCGCGAGTTCCACCTTGACACGCAGCCGAGTTTGATGCGGTCGTTCAGACCATCGGCGACGTGGGCTTGCCCGATGATCGAAAGGTTCGATGGGGTAGACTGCGGCCACCAACATGCATGCGTCGCGGAACCACAGTTCTGGACAGCCGCGTACGACCGTGGAACGGGCAATGGCATGGCTCGGGGCCGGTTTGCAGGGCCGCGGTTTTTCCGTCGCGGCCACCGCGCTGGTGATCTTCGTCGTGGTTGTCCTGTTCGGCGGCGCCCTTTTTTACGGGCGCACGTTTTTCGAGCGCGATCTTGGCGCGTACTACTACGCCGCCAAGTGGCTGGTGGCGCCGCTGACCCATGCTTCGGGTGGCATTCCATTGTGGAATCCCTTCTTCGCCTCGGGCCAGCCCTTCGCGGCCAACCCCGAGCACGAGCTGTTTCATCCCCTGACCACGCTTTTCTTCCTGCTGCCTTTCGAATGGGCGTTTCGCTTGCAGGTCATCCTGCCGCCGCTGGCGGGCGCGCTGACCATGTTCTGGTTCTTGCGCCACCTTGGCCGCAGCCGGCCCGCGGCCTTGGCAGGGGCCTTGGGCTGGGGCTTCGGCGGCTACCTCTTGTCGTCCACCCTGCTACTGCCCACGCTGTTTTCCGCCTCCGTCATTCCGCTCCCGCTCATCTTCGTGGTGCGCGCGCTGCGAGCGCCCTCGCGATCCAATATCGCCGGGCTGGCCCTTGGCCTTGGTCTGCAGTGCCTGGCGGGCGAGCCCTCGACCTTGCTGGTCATGCCTTTCCTGGTGTTCGCCACCGTAATCTCGCGGCGGGTTCGGTCGGGCAGGCGCGGGCTGTGGATGCTCGGGGCAGGACTTGCGCTGGGCCTGACCTTGGGCGCGCTGGTCTTGCTGCCCGGCCTGCACCATGCCGGCAAGACCGTCCGCAGTCGCGGCCTGACCGACAGCATGGCTAACGAATGGTCCATGCCGGCGGTGCGCGGCCTCGAGCTCTTCTCGCCGCATGTCTTGGGTCACGTCGACCGCGCCGACGTGACCCAGTATTGGGGCCGGAGTTTGTACGGCCCAAAAACCTTTCCGTTCATCTATTCGCTCTATCCCGGCCTTGTCATCAGTCTGCTCGCGCTGGCCGCTTGGCGCACGCGGCGCCGAGCGCTGCTGGGCTGGGGCGTGGTGGCGGCGCTTGGCTATGGCGTGGCGCTGGGCGATCACTTCGTGGTGTGGCCGCTGCTGCGCCACCTGCCCGGGGGGGCGGCCGTGCGCTACCCGGAGCGCTTCGTGCAACTCTTCATCTTTCCGATCACAGTCGTGGGCAGCTACGGCTTCGACTGGATAGTGATGGGCGGGGTGCGGATTCGGCGCCGCCTTTTGCGTTGGCTGGGAGGTTTTTGTCTGCTTGGGCTGGTGCTGGCCGCTGCCCTGGCACTCGCTTCCCCAAGTGTGCTTCCAGCGCGCGTGGCCTCGGGGGATGCCCTGCGGCTGGCCGCGGTCGCGCTGGTAGCGCTGGCGGCGCTCTGGTTGCGCAAGCGACGGCAGGTGGGTTTCGTGCTGTGCGCGGTGCTGGCCGTGGATCTTGCCAGCGCTGGCAGCGCGCTGGTGCCCACGGTGCCGGTGGCCAGGCTGGCCCAGCCGCCCGCGTTTCTGCTTCCCCTGATCAAGGACGGTCGCGATGAGCTTGTCTTCCACATGGCCGAGTGGGATGCGAATCGATCGGCGACCGGCGGCCTGGCCCAGCCGCCCGTGCCCGCGCGCTGGGGCCTTTTCATGACACTCGAGCGCGACTTCGATTTCACGCAGCTGCGCTGGACCTTCGATAGTACGCGCACGCTGATGCTGGCGGCGAATTCCGATCAGCGTCTCATCGAGCCGCTGCTCCAGCGGCGCGGGGTTACCGCCATCGTGCAGTTTGGCGCCGGGGTCAGGTGGGAAGGCGACCGCCTGGTTCGGCCCGGCGGTGGCCCACTGGTCGAAACCCTGCGTGCGCGCGAAGCCAATCCCTTTGCCTTTGCCGCGTCTCGGGTTGAGATCGTGC
>Ga0182027_10015860_pt1 | contig 10321 bp, 7 predicted proteins | sample 712E1DmetaG_FD_121300 | JGI IMG/M metagenome (GOLD analysis project Ga0182027, IMG submission 121300) | Permafrost microbial communities from Stordalen Mire, Sweden - 712E1D metaG (Illumina Assembly) | ecosystem: Environmental > Terrestrial > Soil > Wetlands > Permafrost | place: Sweden... | reverse complement strand
GTCCGGTGGTGGCTGAGCTGAGCAAGTCAGTCCCGGAGCTTTACAGCCTGGGCGAATTCGTTCCCGGTCAGCGCTGCGGTCCGGCCATCTGGTTGAAATGCGTGGTCGAGCGTACACTGCCTGATGCCCTTCCGCCCGCCGGCCATATTCCGGTGCTCTATCTCCCCGGGCTCAGCCGCCAGGTGCTCCGGGCCGGCAGCGAGTGCCCGGTGTTGCTCCAGCCGCTCATCGAACTCGAATACCGGGGTGCGATGTGGCACCAGCGCAACGGACGTGACTGGACCGTCGAGGCGTTCTTCACCACGGAGCAGGGACTGGGACTCGATATGGCGCTCGATGCCCGGACCCGCGAGGCGTTGCTGCGGGCGCTTCCGCTTCTCATCAACGAGCCGCTGGCGGACCTGCGCGGGCGTCGACTCGAGGCAGAGGATTTCGACCGCTTGGCCATAGGCGATCCCGTGCGTGACACCCTGATGTGGATGAATGACCCCGCGAGCAGCGCGCAGCTCTGGGCGGGGCCGCGTTGGTCAACCTTCCGCGACGTCTGCCGCCGGCAATTTGGCATCGACCCAGAGCAAGCCCATCCAAGGGATGCCGGAGAGGCGTTGCTCAACGGCGGAGACCCCTGGGACAACGTCTGGCGTCGTTTTTGCGAAGCGCCGAGAGGGTATCCCGGTGTGGCGCGCCTGCTGAGGGAGGTCGCCCCGAAGGATTTGTTCGTTGAGGAAGGGCGCCAGCCGTCGGCCAACGAAGCCGATGAAGCCCGACTCGGAAAGGAGTTGGACGGCGTCGCGAAGCTTCCGCATGGCGCAGCATGCACCAGGGTGCTCGAACTTGAGAAAGAACACGGGAAGCGGCGCGATTGGGTCTGGGCGCAAATCGGGCAGAGCCCGCTGGCGCTTGCGCTGCAGCCGCTCGCCCGTCTGGCGCAGGCCGCGCAGCGAGCGCTTGGTGGCAACGATCTGGCTGGCATCATCAAGACCTACACCGAAGACGGGTGGCAATGCGACGATGCCGCGATGGGCGCTTTGGCGAGTCCCGCCTCTTCTTCGGATACAGGATTGATTGGCAGGGTTGTCCGCACCCTCTACGAGCCTTGGCTGGATCGCTCGGCCCGCACATTTCAGGATGCGTTCGCCAATGCGCGCAGCGGCCAGGCCATCGTCGCCGAAGTGACGCCAGAAAAGGACGTGTGCCTATTGTTCGTGGACGGTCTGCGCTACGATGTCGCGCAACGATTGCTGGTCCGGCTGGAGGCACGAGGGCTCAAAGCACGTCTCAAACCGCGTCTGACGACGGTGCCAACTGTCACCGCGACAGCCAAACCCGCCGCAACGCCGGCACGTTCCTTACTCGAAGGCCGGGATGCTGCAGATGATTTTCAGCCGGCGCTTAAGGAATCAGGGCAAGCCGTCTCCAGTCAGCGCCTGCACGACTTGATGGGAAAACTGGGAGTGGAGGTCATGGAGCCGGATGAATTGCGGATGCCGGTCAGCGCCGAAGCGGGCGGTTGGACCGAATCCGGAAGGTTCGACAAGCTGGGGCATTCGCTGCAAGGCGACCTGCCCAGACATCTCGACCTGGAGATCGAGGCCTTGGTGGAGCGTATCGACAGCTTGTTGAGCGGGGGATGGAATACTGTGCGGGTTATCACCGATCACGGCTGGCTGCTGCTCCCCGGCGGTCTCCCCAAAGTAGACCTCCCGCACTACCTCGCGGCATCCAAATGGGCACGGTGCGCCACACTCAAAGGCGAGTCGGCCAGCACGGTGCCGGAATACGAATGGTTCTGGAATCCCCATGTGCGGATCGCGATCCCGCACGGCATTTGCACGTTCTGGGCCGGCAATGAATACTCCCATGGCGGTTTAAGCCCGCAGGAGAGCATCACCCCCGACCTATCTGTCGAACGGAGAAGCGAGGTTATCGCTGCCAAGATCGGGGCCATCTCATGGCGGGGCATGCGCTGCCGGGTGCAAATCGAAGGTGCTAGTGCCGGTCTGAGGGTCGATTTGCGACAGAATTGGAAGCAGGCGAAATCCATCGTCGCATCGGTCAAGGAAGTTGACGCGCAGGGCATCGGAAGCCTGGCCGTAAGCGATGACGCGTTCGAAGGCTCTGCTGCGAGTGTGGTGCTCTTGGATGCGGCGGGACAGGTCATCGATCATCAACCCACAACCGTTGGAGAGACTTTATGAGCATGGAACTCGATCATCTTGATTTACTCGCGGCCAAAACCTACGACGGCTTCCTAGTTCGAAAGGACCTGGTGCGGAAATATGCTCGGCAGTATCCCGTGCCCACCTATGTCGTCGAGTTTCTTCTCGGCCGCTACTGCGCCAGCGTCAACGAGGCTGAAATTGCTGAGGGGCTCGCCATCGTCGAGCAGCAACTCAAAGACCGCACTGTCCGAACCGGCGACGAAGAACTCTTCAAGGCACGCGCCAAAGAGAAAGGTTCGGTGAGAATAATCGACCTCGTGAAAGCGAGGCTCGATGCAAAGAACGACTGCTATGTGGCTGAACTGCCCAGCCTGGCCCTACGCGATGTTCGAATTTCGGGGCCGATGGTACGCGACAACGAACGCATGCTCACGGATGGATTTTTCGCGGAGGTGACCCTCGGCTATGATGCCGTCATCGCGCAGGAACAGAACGGCCGGCCGTTTAGCATCGAAAGCATACGTCCCATCCAGATGTCGAAGGCGGACATCCTTGAAGTTTTCGGCAAAGGGCGGGCGGCCTTCACGACGCAGGAGTGGATCGATTTTCTGATCCGGTCCATCGGACTCGAGCCGAGCGCACTAACGGATCGTGCAAAGAAAGTGACGCTGCTGCGCATGGTCCCATTCGTGGAGCGCAACTACAACCTGGTTGAGTTGGGTCCGCGCGGCACCGGCAAGAGCCATCTCTTCCAGCAGATTTCCCCGTACGCGCACTTGATTTCAGGCGGCAAGGCCACCGTGGCGAAGATGTTCGTAAACAATGCCTCCGGCCAGCGTGGTCTCGTCTGCCAATACGACGTGGTCTGTTTCGACGAGGTTTCCGGCATCTCCTTCGACCAGAAGGACGGCGTGAATATCATGAAGGGCTACATGGCGTCCGGGCAGTTCAGCCGCGGCAAGGACAACATCCGGGCCGAAGGCAGTCTGGTGATGGTCGGTAACCTCGATGTGGATGTGGAACAGCAACAGCGCATCGCGCATTTGCTCAGTCCGATGCCGCCGGAGATGCGAAACGACACGGCGTTCATGGACCGGATACACAGCTACATTCCGGGCTGGGATTACCCGAAGATCGACCCGCGCGTGCACCTCACGGAGCATTTCGGGTTAGTGAGTGACTTCTTGAGCGAGGCTTGGACGCGACTGCGTTTCAGTAACCGCTTGGCCCAACTGCAAGGCCGGGTGCATCTTGGCGGCGCACTCAGCGGTCGTGACATCGAGGCCGTCAACAAGACGCTCAACGGATTGCTGAAGCTGGTTTTCCCGGATGCCACCCAAGGGCTGCCCGATGAAGACCTAGAGTGGATGGTCCGCCTAGCCTTGGAATCGCGACGGCGGGTGAAAGAGCAGCAAAAGCGCGTCTTCAAGAGCGAATTTCGCAACACCCACTTCAGCTACATCCTGGGAGCCGACGGGGTGGAACAATTCGTGTCCACGCCTGAACTGCACAGCGACGAAGCCATCGAAAGCGACCCGTTGCCTCCTGGCCAAGTCTGGGCGATTAGCCCCGGATCGCCCGAAACCGGGCCGGCTCTTTACAGGCTGGAAGTTACCTGCGGTCCCGGATCAGGCGTGCGTGTGCTCAACCAACCAACGCCACCGCCGTTCCGAGAGAGCGTCAGAGTCGCTGAACAAAACCTATACACCCGCGCCAAAGAACTCGTCGGCGACCGCAACCCCCGCGAGGAGGAGTTTTCCATCCAGATGCGCGCGATCGACTCGGAGAAAACGGGTGCCGGGTTAGGCCTGCCAGCACTGGTCACTTTCTGTGGGGCGTTGCTTGGGAAGAACACCCGCGGAGGTGCCATTGTCGCCGGCTCGCTCAACTTGGGCGGCTCGGTGGAAATCCTCCCCAACGCGGCAAAGGTCGTCGAGCTTGCCATAGACAAGCGCGCTCAGGTTCTGTTGCTGCCGGTCTCAGCGCGCCGCCAACTAAACGACCTACCCGACGAGTACTGGACCAAGCTCACCATTGAGTTCTACCGCGACAGCGTGGACGCCGTCTTCAAAATGCTGGTGGAGTAAGTCATCATTAGCACGCGTGGATGATGCGGGCCACGATTCTTTTCTGGTACCAATAAAGGACTCATTTGAGCACGGCATATGGCGAGCGCATCGTGGCGTTCATCGACATTCTCGGGTTTCGGGAATTGGTTCGAAAGATCGGTGAAGACGACAAGCTGCGGAAACGTCTTCATCACTCCTTGGAAAGGATTCGCAGCTTCAAAGAGTTCTCGCTGCGCAGTGAAACCGCCCAGAAAAACCTCGAAGTAAGTGTTTTTTCGGACTCGATCGCCATCTCCGGGAGTCCTGACGAGCTTGCGACCATCGTGTGGACGGCACTGGGATTGCAGTCCAATCTGCTGGCGATGGGGGTTCTGGTCCGTGGGGGCATCGCGAAAGGGCGAACCTTTCATGCCGATGATATGCTTTATGGCGACGGGCTCATCAAGGCTTACGACTTGGAGTGCAAGACCGCCGTCTATCCGCGCGTCGTCATTGATCCCCAGCTCCTCGGCAAGGACCAGGATGGCCTCAAACTGAAGTTCCTCAGCCTCGACACGGATGGGCACTGGTATATCGATCCCTTCGCGATGGGTGTCCTTCCCGGCAACAGCAGCGAGCTGGTCGAGGATGGGTGGGATCCTCACCTCGTCTTCCTGGAAGATTTCGAGAAGAAGATCGAGAGTCAGCTAGCGAAACTCACGGACGCCGGGCAGCTGGCCAAATGGGGCTGGATGAAAACCTGTCACGCGAAGGCGCTGGCGTTCCACCGGACCTATGGCGCGGCACGCATTTGGTGCTTGATGAAGGTGGACGAGGAGCGAGGGCAGAAAGGCACGACCATGCGGATTGAACCCGGCCCCGCCACGAAACCGTCCCGCAAATGGAAGGATTGAGCGCGGTTGTGGCCTAATGCGCCCGGTTCGGAAAGCGATGTCAGCGGGTTAAATGCTTGAAACGCTCTTCTGCGCCAAAAAGGGGGCAGCCTACCGCGCTGCGGCGAAGGCGCTTTGATTGGACTGCCATCGCCCTCGGAGATGGGATTGGACGGAGGGGTGCTCGCTCCGCCGCCATCAGTGACGGTCGCGGCATTGGCCTCGCCAGCACGACTGCGACTGCCATTAGCCGTATCGTGCGCCCGACGCAGGCGGGTCCTTACGATCTTGGATGGCAATCGCTTTAGAGAACCCTGAAACTATGCCCTGATCGATGAGGGCTTGCAATGAGCCTGTGGGCTCCGTTGGCGCGCGATGAAGTTTGATGTCCGCATTTACCCCGCTCTGCGCAAGCGCGTATCTCATCTCCGGCGAAATGGGCGTGGACCTGTCGGGATAGCTTGGATGTTCGACGAAACCAGCATAGCATGTCTTCGCGTTCAAATCGAACACCGCAACGTAGTGATGTTCGTCAATGGCATTGTCCTTCTCATCGACGCGGTATCCCTGAAGCACGAAAGTCTGGTGGTTGGCATCTCCAGAACGGATCGCTACGGCTGAGTTCCATTTTTCGAGCAGCGACACCGGAAGCCAATCGGGAAACTCGGCTGCATTCTTCTTGGAATATCCTCTATCGGGGCAATATGCCTGCCACTGCGCGCAGGTCCATTGGGACCCGAAGGGGAAGTACTTCTCAGCCATATTACGAGGGGGCCAGAGTTTAGGACACCACGTCGAAACACACAATCATCTCTTTTGCACTTCTGGCGCTTCTGTTGTGGGACTTGTGAGCGCATTCCCAGCACGCGGACTCGAGCTATGTCCGGACGCTTCTCTAGTTAGGGCGACTTTGCTGGCCGGCCGTCGGGCTGTGCGGTGGAACTCGCGAACCGCTTTGGCGAAGCTCGTAATTTCGCCGAGTTCAGGGAAGTCTAGCTGGCGGGCAGCACTCCAGTGCTCCGCAGCGTCCCTGTAGAGCATGATAATAAGCACATGATACTTCGTGTAAAAACTTGCCAAACTTGCCCTCGCCACACGTTCGTAGGCCACATGGCCACTGGCCAGATTTCTGATTGTCCTGAAAGCGGTCGCGAATTCTCGAGTCAACCCTGGCGGGTGATTCGTTAGGAATGCTAGGCCCCCCGGACCAATCTGCGCGTAATAGGCCCGTCGTTTCACTAAAATCCTTTCGGTTTCGGCCCATAGACATCTGTCAATAGTGTCATGCTTTTCTTTGTCGCTGGCAGCTTTCTTGAGCTCTGTGAATCCTTGATCTCTCGCCATCGCCCCCTTGTAGAACTCGTAGAGGGACTGGAGGAAGGCCGCGTAGCAGTTGTAAGCTGTGAAAGAGAGTCTGCGCTCAGCTCCTAGGTTATGCCTGCCCATAATGTAGGCGGACTCTGCGCGGTCATAGGCTTTGAAAGCATCTTCACATCGGAAAAACTCATGGGCGAGTGCCTTGCAGAAATCTGTTTCGGTCTCGGTGCCCGTCATTAACTTCTTCGCTCCCATGTCTTCTCCTACCTAGTTCAGCATGTATGGTCAATTTCTAGGCAGCTTACCGGTGCAACCTCGCCCCTGACTGCCGATTTCATCAAGCAGCAACGCAGCGATTGCGGGGAGCGACCGCGGGCCCGTTGGACCGACTGGCTGCCGGCGATTTCCGCTTTCGAGCAAGCCGACCTCTCGTCGTCGGGGGCTAAGTCCAAGGATTTTATCCGCTATCGTCGTATCCTTGATGGCCTCGAATTCCAGCCGGAGGAATCCGTGACCTTGAAGATTACCCGGGGAACTTAAAAGCATAGGGGGACACTTCCTAACCGGGGCGGTAGTCTTATGGTGGCTCATCAACAATGAGCTTTCATGACATCATCGATTTCTCGGGAGTGGCCGCCAGTCTTGCGACCGTTGCCGCCGCCTATTTTGAGTGGCGCACCACCCGGCAGACGCCGGCAGCCCGTCCACCGACAGAACGCAGGGTGACGCCCCGTCAGCGACGCCGGATGCACCGCCAAACCAAGACCCGTGCTCGGAACTCGTAACGTTTGATTGCGCTAACGCTCCCGTCGAAGACAAGATGCAAGCGCCGTGCCGGCTGCTGCCCCCGGATTGCCCCTATTTCAGCATTTTCTCGCACCCGCGCCGATTCCGGATGCGCTGCGGATGCTTTGCGTTGCGCGCCGGCGCCTGGGGGCGGCGTTCGGCGAACGGAAGCCCGGACGGTCTGCGGGCTATGTTCCGAGGGTCGAATGACCATGTGCACCGTTCGCCCCCTGTCGCAGCCCCGGTTCGAGGCGCTCCTCTATCGGCGCTCGCCTTGGGTGGAGTTCATCTTCGATGCCAAGGAATGGTGGAGCAATACCGACGAGTCGCTGATCGCTGTCCTCGGCCTCGACTTAATCGACCGGGACTATTCGTGGGTGGCCCTGGGGCGGGATGAAACGGGCGTGTTCCGCGGGGTGGACGTCAACACATCGCTGGCGGACCTTGACACCGCGCGCGCGAACCTCCACCAGCGCCTCTTTGAGCTTTCCGCCGGCCAGGCCTAAGAATCTCCGCAGGGCGTCAACGACCGCAAGAAGCACGAAATCCTCGTGCCCGCGGTGCCGCCGGAGAAGTTGCATCCGAATTTTGTCCACCTATCGACTTCGCCGAATTTTTCCCCAGCCCGCGGGCTAATCAGGGAGCTCTCTTTTGCCTTTAAGGACCGCGACGGCAACTACCGGAAGGATTTCCAGACGACCGGCTTCGATGGCCGGCTCTGGGAACTTTATCTCTACGGGTACTTCTATGAGCAGAAGTTCCTCATCGACGACAGCCAAGCGGTGCCCGACTTCCTCGGCGAGAAAGGAGGTATTCGGATCGCCGTGGAAGCGGTTACAGTGAACCCAACCCCGGGTGTGACCGCGCCGCAACCGCAGTCGAAGGTCGAGGAGTTTGCCTTGTCGGCGGCCTACATGCCGATCAAATGGGGCAGCGTCCTGACCAGCAAACTCGCTAAGAAATACTGGGAGAAGCCCCAGGTCGCGGGTCTGCCGCTTGCCTTCGCGATCCACGACTTCCATGGCCCGGGCACCTTGCTGTGGTCGCTCCATTCGCTCAGCGACTATTTGTTCGGCCTGCGCAATCAGGAGGACGGTCAGGACGTCCCGGTCGAATCACACACGCACGGCGCAAAAGTCATACCATCCGGCTTCTTCCAATTGCCGGGCGCGGAGAACATTTCCGCCGTGATCGCCTCGAACGAGGCGACACTTCCGAAGTTCAACCGAATGGGCCAGATCGCTGGATTTGGCGACCCGGCGATCCGGATGAAACGGATCGGCGCGCAGCTCGACCTCGCCACGATGGCCGTCACCGGGTTCGAGACGACCACGCAAAGGGGCGTGGCCAACGAGTCATGGTCGACCGGCATCTGGGTGTTTCACAATCCACACGCACGGCTCCCGATACCGTACGATCTCTTCGACGGCTCGCTCAATGTCTTCCTTCGAGGTGGCGAGCGGCATTCTTTGAGCACTCGGCAAGTCCACGTGCTGCGATCGGTGACGAAGTTCAACTAGCCGGTTGTCCTGAGACCACCGTGTTGGAGGCGCATGAAATCTATCTTCCCTTTCATTCCAGCAGACCTTGAACCGAGGACTTTGGTCTGTGGGAAGTGTCGCCATGAATTCGCGCTGCCACTCACCAAACGGTATGGGCACAAGCTCTCGCACGTCCAGCCGCTGGATTTCCACCCGGTCAACAATAATGTTTACTGGCACCTTCATTCGCTGGGAATTCCGTGCCCCAAGTGCCGGGAGAACACGCAGTTCTTACTGCCGGAGACGCCGTTCAAAGTAGTCTTGCCTCTCTACGGCGACGAAGCCTGTCGGCAGAAGGAGGCTCGATGCGTCTACGTTTTGGCTTTCGTCGGCTCCGATCCTCGGCTGGAGCATGCGGTGCGGCAAGAGTGGGACGCGATGAAAACGAACATCGCGCCGGCACAACCGCCTGCATCGTGGCGATTGCACATGAAGGAGCTTTGGAAAACTAGCGGCGGCCGGCGTCATCCGGTTTTCGATTCCCTCACGCGAGAGCAGCGGGTGGCCGCCACGAAGAAGATTGCGGACTGTTATCACTCTCTGAACGACCGGGTCTTCTCGTTCATCGCGGTTTACCGGGCACCGAAGCTATCGCGCGCGACCAAGCAACAGGCATTGCTATCGGCACTGGCCTACATGCTGGAACGCCTTTGCCCGCGGGGGACCGCGCCTAAAATCACGCTGGAGTCCGACCAGTTTGCGGCGGGGCGGCCTGGCATGTCCTATGGCACGGCACATGCGCTGGAAGAGTTCCAGCGTTCGCTGTTGTATGCGATTCTTTGCCGCGGGCTGCCGGTCGAAGACATAGCCGTCGCGCGGGCGACGGAATCCTTTTGGTTCGAGCTCGCGGACTATGTTGCGTATGTAGTGGCGCGGGCATGCCTGCGGCGCTGGCAGGGAACTGCTCCCGATTTGGACCCGAACACGCTGGGTAAGGCCTTCTGGATCGGAAATCAACCAGGCGGAAATCTGTTCTGCGATCGATGCGAGGGAGTGCCATGGGAGAAATTCGGCGGCTGGCCAACGACACCATAGCGCCCGTGCCGTAGGGGCAACGCGCATAGCGTATGGAAATTGACGACGACGGGGTGGCCGCATTGAATCTTTGTGTTCAGCCACTCATAAATTGCAAACCCATGAAAGAACCTGGACTTGATGACCGTCACCGCGACCAATCTTCACCGAAGACAGGAGAAATCCAACAAAAGCGGGGCGACACTCTGAACAAGAACCTGTCTACGCCTATCCCGCAATTCCGTGCTGACGCTACTCTCCGGCATATGCGCGACGTGACGGGCAAGGTCAGCGAGCGAGCCGTCCGTGAAGCAGCGAAGAAGCGCTAGTCCTAGAACACAGAATTGATTGGAAGGGTTATCCGCACCCTCTACCCGAGCCTTGGCCGCGTCGCGGAATGATGTTTTGCGCGAAGCGTGAGAATCACCGTCCCATTTCTTTTGCGAAGCAAAAGACTGGGAGCTCCCGCCATGAGACCAACACGTCCGCCATTCGGGTATGCTTCAATCCCGTGCCGGCTGCAGCGCGCAGAAAAGTGTCGAGCAGACTCCGGAAGCCGG
>Ga0182027_10015859_pt1 | contig 10323 bp, 9 predicted proteins | sample 712E1DmetaG_FD_121300 | JGI IMG/M metagenome (GOLD analysis project Ga0182027, IMG submission 121300) | Permafrost microbial communities from Stordalen Mire, Sweden - 712E1D metaG (Illumina Assembly) | ecosystem: Environmental > Terrestrial > Soil > Wetlands > Permafrost | place: Sweden... | reverse complement strand
GGGTCTGTCGCCAAATGCCGTTTTCGCCATAATCTTCAAATTTTGGTAAATTTTTCTGAAAATTTTTTAGCTAATGCACCACATTAACTAAAAAATTTTCAGAAAAATTTCCTCAAAATTGTGAAAATTATGGCTGAAAGAGCATTTGGCGACAGACCCTATAAATCAATTTAAGCGAGTTTTGTTAAAGTTTACTTAAAAAACTGTTAAAAGGTGGATAATTTACTGTTTCTATTACCGGCGCTTGCTTGTCAGTATCGCGGCTTTCTTGAGTCAGATAATATTGATAAATCAGGCTGGCGTTGGAATATTTATCAGTGACGCAGGCGGATACAATGAAGTACGCGCCTCCGAGCACAATGACCGAGACGGAAAAAATGTAGAAAAAAGCTAAGGCGGCGTATAAGCGGGCTTTCATATTTTTTTAATGTTAGTGTGATTTTTTTTATAACTGAAATGAACACAGGATTTGCTGAACTTGCAAACCGTGTTGATTGACATGTGGATTAAGAATGATAATCCCATAAAGGGAGATAGCGGGTTCATATGATTAGCGGTTAGTAAATAATATATTTGGTATTATATTTTTGTGCGTTCCGGCTTGAACCAAACTAGATTTTTTTTCTTAAAAATTATTTCTTTAACGAATTGTTCCAAGAAGATGTAGGAATTAACATACATCAGAAAAAAGGAGGGGATTGGCACTAGTAAAAAATCCCAGCGCTTTTCTTTGATTGCGGCATAGACGCTGAACGCGGTCATCACTCCCAGATACGGAATGAAGAAAAAAATCGCAAAGCGAATGTCGATGAGCGGAACAATGAATAACAGCATTGAGAAAACTAAACCTTCGACATACATCAGCGACAATTCCAGTGCTTGGCGCGGGCGGAAAGCGATATCATAATGCTTAGCCAGATTCTGCCAGCCGCCGCCGAACCAGCGGCGCATTTGATTAATGTAAGAATATAAAGTAGCCGGATCTTGAGTTAAAACGATTGCGTCGCGATTATAATTAACTTTCAAGCCTTGCTTATGCAGTTTATAAGTAAAATCCAAATCTTCGGTAATAGTGTCATGATCGAAAGAAAGGTAGTCGCGAAAAATGTGAGTGCGGAAAGCGCCGGCCGCGCCCGGAATGACAAACATATAACCAAGATAACTCTGCGCCAGCTTGTTGATATTTTGTCCGATGGTGTAGTCGTAAGCGCGTGAGCGAGTCAGCCAATTATTTTTCATGCTCTTCACGTAGCCGCCGGCCGCCGCTACTTTTGGATCATTGAACTCTTGAATTATTTCTTCGATGAAATGCGGATCGATTAACGTATCGCCATCGCTGGCAATCACGATGTCGCCGGTGACAAACTTCAAGCCATATTCTTGCGCGTGGCTTTTGTTGCCGAAATTTTTCGGAGTTTTGATGACGGTAATTTTATCGCCAAAACGCGCCAAAATTTCCGCTGTTTTATCGGTGCTGGAATCGTTGACGATTAGGATTTGATCGGCCGGACGGGTTTGATCCAAAATGGACATCACGCCGCGGCGAATCGTCGCTTCTTCATTGAAGCAGGGAATCATCACTGTCACTTTTAGTTTGTCTGATAAGCGCAACCCGAGTTCATTGACCGGCCTACCTTTGAATTTGGGAGTCATATAATTATTGTTATCGCGTCTATAACTATCGTTTTTTTTAGGAAAATGTGACTTATGGCCGTATTTCGGGCTGATAAAGCCGGTAAGCTAAACCGAGATTAAAGATTTTGTCGCTAATAAAAGCTAAAAATGTTGTAAGTGCACAATTGCTGCAGACCAAATAAAAATTTTCATATTCTTTTCCATTCGCTGCGATTTCCATGATGCAAACCGGCAAAATTCTTGTGAATTTTGTAAACTACTATAATCATTAAATGGACGATTAAAGATAAGCCTAAAATTGGGGTGAAGGGAGACATAGTTTTACTGGTTCCGGTTTGCCGGCCGGATTAATTTTTCTAATATATAAATTCATGCCAATATTTTTAATGCGAAAAAAGCGATGTGGCGCTTTGCTTTAAAACGATTGCGTCACGCTTGGTTTGACGCCTTTTTCGGTTACTTTGATATTTTGATTTTTTCTCATAATAAAAAATATATTTTAAACATATACTATCTAAATTAAATAAGTATTAAAAAATGATTAAGCTATCATTAAGCTTATCAGCGGTAGTCTTGCTAACGAAGCTGTTTGCGGGTGAAGAATATTACAGCTAGCCATTAAGCTGCCATTGACTTAAATATTAAATAGTGCTAAATTATTTTTAATATATCAGCCAACAAATTCGGCGTCTTGCCAAATTTGAATTAATTTGTTATTCTTTAATAGAATAAAGCCCATGCGGGCGTTTATTTTTTTTCAAATTTTTGGTATTATTAAGACAAGCCAAAGTGGAAAATAAAATTTGAAGTTAATTAAGGCGGCGAACTGATAATAAAGATAATTCGAAATTCGAAAATCGTAATTCGAAATTCGTTAAGGCGCTCATAGCTCAGCTGGTAGAGCAGCTCCCTTTTAAGGAGAAGGTCACAGGTTTGCGAGCTTCGGCGAGCACCCCGGGTTCATCCCGGGGCAAAATAAATTTTATTACAATTTAACCTCCCCCATTCAAATCACCCTAACCCCTCCTTTGAAAGGAGGGGGGATACAAACGCGCTCATAGCTCAGCTGGTAGAGCAGCTCCCTTTTAAGGAGAAGGTCACAGGTTCAAATCCTGTTGGGCGCACAAATAAAATAATCCGACCCAGGCGGTCGGATTATTTTATTTGTGCGCGAACTATTTTTTTAACCGTTTGGGAATAATTTTTTTTCTAATCGGTTTAATTTCTTGAGGTTTTTCAATAATTAATGATTTCGGCTGAATATTTTCGTGAATGATTTTGTTGTTTTTGCATCTTTTAAAATACCAAAACGCGGCCGCCGAAAACATAATCAGCCCCAGTAAAATAATAATTAAAGACGGGAAGTTCGCAACCCGGTGTACAATCATTAACGTAAATGGCTGGTTGACCACAAATGTTAATTTCGCCGACGGCTGGCCGACGGTTCCGTGTTTATCAATTGTTTGCGCCCAAATTTGGTAGGTGCCGGCCGCCAATTTTTCATTAAAGTCAAAGGCAAAGTCGCCGTTTTTATCGCTCCTGATTTGGAAACTCCGCGGGTTATTTGAATCTTTTTGCAGCCAAACGATTAGATTTATGTCGGGATAAGTCTTTCCTTTGAGCGTCAAAATTTCATCATCTTGCAAAAAGGAGGGAGGCTCGGTAAAAATCGGCGGCTGAGCGGAGGTGACGGCAAATTTATCGGTGAGAGTGGCATAATTTCCGGCGCGGTCAAAAGCTTGGGCAAAAATATCGTGTTCACCGGGATCTTGCAGCGGTAAAGCGTAAGAAGTGTTTCCTGTCTGAGTCGGAATGGTTAAAACTTCGCCGTCATCGATTTTTATTTGATAAAAATCCATGCCCGACAAAGCGTCGCTTGCGTTTAAAATAATCTTTGGCCGCGGATTATCGCTGGCTTGGCCGTCAACAAAAGTCAAAGTGAATTGTTCCGGCGGAGTGTTATCAATTTGAAATTGATAGTGGGCGATATCGCCCCAGCCGGAATTGTTGCGTAATTGCAAATGCAGATACCAAATTCCGTCGGCTAAATTGTCGGTTTTTATTTCAGCCAGCGGCGGGCGGTAAACGGTTGTCGGATGCGAATTCGGGGATTGGTCAATAAGCACCCGGTCGGCCGTAATATCCGGAGTAATGGGCCAGGTGAATAAAGGATTATTGCTATACCAAGGAATAGCCTTGGGGTTGGCGGGCGAGCTGATTATGGGATAAGGGGGAAGACCGGCAATGGGAGCGGAGATGGGCGTGACAACCGGCGGCACGGGAGCCGCGGCCGCGGCCAGCGTATAATTGGCTCGACCTAAGCTGGAAGCAATGGTGGTGCCGTTGCCGTCATTGGCCAGTACTAAGCCGGAAGAAAAAGATAGTGAGGCGGTTCCGGCGGCTTTAGCCAAAAAAGTAACAGTAATAATTTTACCGTTCTGGCCGATAAAACCCGGATTTAATACTACGCCTTCAAAATTTATCGTTCCCGCCGAGTTGGCATAAGCCGGCTCTTTGACCCATAAATTAAAAATCGATTCATTCCTGGAAAGGGAGGCGACTTCCAGCTTATCCGCGGGAAAAGAAATAATGCCGGAAACGGCGTTCATCGCCTGATCCGCGCTGGAGACATCAATGGCGACGGAAAAATTACGGCCGACAATATAGGAACCGGAAGCCGGAGAAAAATAGAGCGAGGCGGCGGCGACAACCTTGCCAAAATTAAAAGACGCGATTATAAAACCGATAATTAATAAAAATTGGATAATACCTAGCGTCGAGCCGGGCGTTTTCTTTTTTTTCTCCTTCCTTTTTTTCTCCATAGAATTAAGATAAAATAGCCAGTAACTATCAAGATCAGCGCGACGATTATAATTATTAAAGCGGCGGTGTTGGGTATTAAAATGTTCAGGCCGCCGGCGGCCGGATGGCGCGGTGAAATAATTTCAATCCGTTCATTGCCGGCTTGATCAACCGCCTTGACATAAATATAACCTGATAATGTTTGGTCTGATAAAAGATAAGGGCTCTCGGCTGGCAGCCATTTTATGTCCTTGGTATTTTTTTGTTTTTGTTTTGTTTCATAAACCGCATAGCCGGCCATTCCCGAGCCCTTGTCTTGTGTGGCAAAAACTAAAAACCATTGGCCGTCAAAAATTCCGGGGGCGCTGGTGATCTTGGGTAAAAATTCTTCCGGCGGATAAATATCTTTAACCGTGGGCAGGGCGGGGGCGGGGAGTTGAGAGGAAATTATAAAATTACTGCCGGAAGCGGTGAGCGAGGCGGCCGTGCCTTGACCGTCGTTTAAGAGCGCTCGGGAGCCGCTAAAGCTAAGGGTGCCATTACCCGCTTGCTTAGATGAAAAAATAACCGAGAAGATTAAACCTTGCCGGATGTTGAATCCGCCCGGCGTGATGCCGGCAAACGTAATCCGGCCGTCAGACTCAAGCGCCGGTTTTTCTATCCATAAGCTGATGGCGGAATTGCCGTCCGAGATAGTTTTAGCCTCCAAGAGATCGGAGGGGAATAAAAGTTTTCCTTCCACGGCGTTGATATTTTCACCGGCGGTATCTAAAAAAACTTCCGCTTTCCATTGCTGGTTTATCCCAAATTCACCGTTGGTGCTAGTTGCTGAGTTAATATAAATTTCCGCGGCCTGCCCTGCTAGGGGCAGTAGCGCGAAACAGACGCAAAACAAGACGCAAAACAGACGCGCTAAATTTAGCGTCAGTGCGGGAACGCGAAATAAACGCCGTAAATTTAGCGTCAGTTTTGCGTAAAGTTTCGCGTCAGTTTTGCGATTTTCTGGCTGTATCATAGACTCTGCGAATTATTTGGACTCCTTGGGGAGTGCCGAAATTTATAAGGTAGCCAACTTTATAATCAGAACATTTTAAATAATACCAAAATTGTTTTATATCATCTTGGGTGATAATCGGCTTGCATTTTAGTTCAATAAAAATTTGATCATTTACTACTATGTCGGGGATATAGACGCCGACTTTTTTATTTTGAAAATAAATCGGAATTTGTTTTTCTCTGTTCGTTGCCAGTCCTTTATTTTTAAGGAATTCAACCAGTGCTCTTTGATAAATAATTTCTTTATGCCTATTCCTAAACTGTTTATAAACCTCAAAAGCCCCGCCTTGAATAATATAAGATTCTTCTTTGTATAGTACTTTTTCATCAATTTTCCCCTCCATATTTTTTTGTATAAACTTAACGTTGATTTTTTTGTGGCCATTTAAAATAGTGCGTCAGTTTCGCGTATTGTTTCGCGTCAGTTCCGCGAATTAATATTGTGCGTCAGTTTCGCGTCCAGCTTAGCGTCAGTTCCGCGCCGGTTAGCCCTGCTAACCGGTCCAGTAGTAAGCCATAATACTGAAATCCACCAAATCTATTTTGCCATCGCCGTTCAACTTATTAATTTCTATGATTTTAAAACTATCGCTCAACGGCCGCTGGTACCAATAAGCGGCGATGGAAAAGTCAACCAGATCAACTCGGCAATCGCTGTTCAGGTCGGCTTTACCCGGGCATTTTTGCGCCGGCGGAGAAATAATGGTTTTATTGCCGACCGTGAAGCTTAATATTTTACTGAAAGCGCTGACGTTGCCGCCGAGAGTTGCTTTTGATTTAACGTAATACTGGCCCAATGCCAGTGAGGCGGTATCCAGATTGTAGGAATATCTGCCATTAGCGTCGGATTTTATTTGGGCGTAAGTTTCATTGGAATTGAGAACGATGGATATTTGTCCATTGGGAACGGTTTGTCCGAAGATCGCGATATTATCGCCTTGCGCCACTTCGCTTTTGTCGGTTGAAATGGTAGGGGCGATAAAAATTCCACTGACATTAGCGGTGACGCCGGAAGCGACACTGACCGGAAGAGTTAGCGCGGAAGAGAGATTGCCTTGGCTATCTTCGGAATAGGCGGTAAAGATATAATCACCGCCGGTTAAACCTGATAGCGTTATTTGGAAGTTGCCGTCAGTTTCGGCCGGGGCGGTGGCGGCAATTTGGCCGTCGCGCAGCAGCGTCACTGTACTTTTGGGAGAGGCCAATCCGGAAAAAATCACAATGGTGGCCGGAGCCGGAGGATGATGGCCGCTGCTATAGGTACAGCCGGAAGTGTTAATAGTGCAATCAGCTTTACAGCTTAATGATCCGAAGGAAAAACCAAATCCCTCGCAAGATTTCCCTCCTAATTCCGCGCCATCACATTCTTCGCCGTTATCAATAATGGCGTTGCCGCAAATATCGCGGGCGGAAATCGTGCGCCAATCGGTGCGGGTGTCGCAATAAGAGCAGTCAAAAGTGATCGTGCCGGCTAAGGTGCCGGTGGCCGTGCCGCTAAAACGTCCATAAGAATCAATTTTAACATGAGCAAAATTTATCCAGCCCAGGCCTTCGCCCCAAGCCGAGCCGGAAAGATTGCCCAGGCCGTCGTTTTGCACGCCGCCGAGAGCGGGATTGAGGTTAATCCAGCCTTGGTTGGCCGCCCAGGCATAACCGGTAAGGCCGCTGTCGGTGACATGGATATTGCCCGCTGACAAACCGAAATTAATCCAGCCGCTTTGGTTGCCCCAAGCAGATTGATGGCCGGCCAGGATTGTGCCGTCAGTTTCGGACGCCAAAACCGCCGCGGGCAAAAAAAAGAGAGCGGCCAAGACGGCAAAAATTTTAAGATTAGCGTAAATCATTCAAGTTGGTAGGAACGCAATATCTTGCGTTCCAGGAAAGAACGCAAAATATTGCGTTCCTACGATGGCTATCTAATCAGGCAGAGTCCCGAGGCGGAGACTCTGCCATGGCCAAATGATTAGTGTTTGCAAATTTATTTGCCTAAAATAATTAATACATCGGCTCCTGACGGCGCGGTTTCACCCGGCGGCAATGATCCGACCTTTCCGCTTAAGAAAGTGGCAATCACTCCGGTGCTGGTGGCGTTGTTGCCGGTTAGATCCACAACCAAGTCGCCTTGATAATTTTTATTGGCGGCATCGCCTTTGCTGGCGGTAACGGTTAAACCCTGGGCGCCGAAAGTTCCCTGAATCTTTTCTTCGGTGCCAGCGGCTAATCCGGCAGTTGCTGTGCCGTTATAATAAGCGATCTTTAATGGTTTTTGGGCGGCGGTCGGCGCCACAACCAGATTTTTGCCTAAAATAATCAGTACGTCGGCTCCCGATGGCGCGATTTCTCCCGCCGGCAATGATCCGACTTTTCCGCTCAAAAAAGCGGCAATCACTTGGCTGCTGGTGGCGTTTTTGCCGGTTAGATCCACAACCAAAGTGTTGGGATAATTTTTATTGGCCGCATCGCCCGCGCTAACGGTGGTTGTTAAACTCTGCGAACCAAAGAAGCTTTGGATCTTGCCTTCAATATCAGTGGTTACTCCCGCTGTTTCCGTGCCATTATAATAAGCAATCTTTAAGGGTTTTTGGGCGGCGGCCGTTTGGGCGGCGGCAGCGCTTAAGTCGATTGGCGCCACTTCAATGATTTTATTCGTGCTCGGGCGGTAGAGAATAGCTTTCATCGCCTGAGCGTAGATTAAGAGTTTGTCTCCGTTTTCGGCGCTGGCAAAAAACGACTGGGTTTTGTCTAGGGTGTTTTTGTCCGTTACCGTGGCTAAAGACGGAGTTTCGTTGGTTGGCAAAACCATTAATTTGCCGACGGCGGCGGTGACGCCGGCTAATTCTTGCTTGGCTAAAGCATTGGGGTTGTTGGCGGCTTGGCGGGAGCTGTTGTAGAAATACATTCCCAATCCGGCAATGATTACTATCAGCGCGATGATGGCAACCAAGATTGTTGGGTTAAAAGTTTTCTTAGGCATAGTTTTATTTATGGCCTGTCGTCAAACGCGCTTTTTCGGCAATCCCGCCGAAGCGAGATTGAGAATTGCGGCCAAAAAAGCATTTAGCGACAGACTCGATATCCGAGATTAATTTCCCGGCGTTTATTAATATTAATCAGCTAATATCATTTTAGCATATTTTTTTTATTTATTACTCAAAAATTAAAATTTCCGCATCAAAAATAGTAGAAGCAGAAGAATAATACTCATCGGCGCCGATATCCCAAGGAACGGTTCTAGTCTGTCCATCAATGTCATTGGTAAAGTAAGTGCTCAAATCAGTGCCGGCTCCTATAAGCGCTGAACTGGCTCTAATATGTAAATCTTGGCTGCCAGCGGTAATATTCGTAAAATACGCGCCACTGGTAGTGGCATAAGCGATATTTTTAGTTACACCGGTTCGAGTTACGCTATCCGAGGAGGCGCTAGTAATAAAAGCTATTGTGCCGGTAGCGTCAAATTTCGTATTACCGCCGAAATACGAATTTGTCACATTAACAGTACCATTAAACTGGCGTATACCGTAAGCGGAATTATTTACTGAGGTAACATTACGGACGGTAAGGGTCGGCGGATTTCCAACCCAAACCGCTCGAATACCTTCTCCGGCGGAATAAATAATGCTATTCCTAATCTCTGCGTTTCCTCCGCCAACCAATATTCCTTCACTGTCGATATTGTTATTACCTCTAACTATAACGGAGTCTATGATATTGTTGGTGGAAGTAACGGTGCCGGTGGTACTAATCGCTATCCCTATCCCAGCTCCGGAATATAATGAAGAATCAAACTGCAAACCCGTGATACTGACATATCCGACGTAGCCAATATCGATTTGTAGTAGAATATAAGCGGCAACACCGATAGAATATTTACTATTACTCCATTTACCTGAATGGCGCTGGCTTTGATTAACTTGAGCCGAGGTATCGTTTGGAGTATAAATATTAATATTATTAGAGGCACCTGTTGCCCAGCTATTAATGTTGGTAGCTGTGGTGTCGGGTCCGGAATCATAATAGCAAGGAATATTTAATATGTAATTGCCGGTAACAAGATTGGCCGTATTAAGATAACTGACTCCGGCTGCGCCGGGAGTGGCTCCGCCGACCGCGGTGTTTAGCGAAGCAAAAGCATGGGAAATTTTCAAAACTGTTACCGTGGTAGTGGCGGCTGGCTGGCCGCCGGTGGCAGTGACGACATTCCAAACCGTGGTTGATTGTTTGGCGGAAATATAAATTGTCGTGGTTGCGGCGGCATTGCCGTAAGAAATTTTGTCGCCGACGCCCATATTGGTTGCGGTTTGCGCCGTGGAAAACGTGGCCACGCCGCCGGCAATCGTGACGGTAGGCGTGCCGGTTTTGTGATCAAAAGTATTTTGGCCGACGGAATAATAAACATTAGTCGCGCCAGCGATGCCGGTGGTGAAAATATGATCGCTTGATGTAGTGCGATTACCGGCAGAATCAGTGGAGCCGATTTGAAAATGATAAACGGTGTTGGCTTTTAAACTTTTCAAATTCAGAGAATGTGAAGTGACAAAAGAATTGGAGGACGAGGCCAGGCCATAGGCCGTGGTCGTGCCGTATCTGATTGAAGAAGTCGCCGCCTCATCAGTGGTCCAAGTTATCACAGCGGAATTAGCGGTCGTGGAAGTTGCAATGCCGGAAATCACCGGAGCTTCGTATTGATCAGCGCCGACATCCCAGGCGCCGGTGCGGGTTTGGCCGTCAATATCGTCTAAGAATGAAATATTCGGATCAGCGGATAAATTTTCTCCGGCGGCGCGCGCGCTCGTATCGCCAGCGGATAAATGCAGATTATGATTGGCCGCG
>Ga0182027_10015858_pt1 | contig 10323 bp, 6 predicted proteins | sample 712E1DmetaG_FD_121300 | JGI IMG/M metagenome (GOLD analysis project Ga0182027, IMG submission 121300) | Permafrost microbial communities from Stordalen Mire, Sweden - 712E1D metaG (Illumina Assembly) | ecosystem: Environmental > Terrestrial > Soil > Wetlands > Permafrost | place: Sweden... | reverse complement strand
GTGTTAGCTTACCCCAATCTAACTCAGATTGAAAGAGGTTTTTCAATCCACGGATTACGGTAATATTCAGGGCCTTGACAAAACAGAATATATGTGGTAGATTATGCCTTAACTTATATTCTATATAGAATATATTGTTAAAGTGTTCGTGAATTTTTGTTTTAAGGTTGGTCTTGCCGGGGGAGTCCAGGGTACTGTGAGTTTAGTGGTTGGACTTACAGCTAAGTATGGTTGATGTCCCCTCCCGTGATGGAGCCCTGGGATTAATCGGGGTTATTGGTAAGACCAACCTTATTTAAGTGATTTGTGCTTTCGAAGGAAAATAAAAAAAGGGAGGGTATATGAAAAAAGGAGTTATCTGGATATTATTAGCTTGTTTAATGGTGGTAACTTTGGTTTTGGCTTCTTGTGGCAGTTCAACCACAACATCAACACCGGCAACAAATACAACTTCTAACCCTACATCAACATCTGTTACTACTTCAAACATTACAACCACTTCAACCACAGCGATCACATCTACTACTGTAATCTCTACCACTGTCGCTACAACTAGCAGCACTGGAAATTGGTGGGATAATAATCCTACGCCACAATATGGAGGTGATTTAACCTATCGAGACAACGCCAATGTTGTCAATTTTGATCCCTACAATCCCGGTTATTTAAATAGTGCCGAGGATCTGTGGATGGAAAAAATACACGTTGACAATTGGACGATCAACCCCGCGGTATTTAACTTTCCGTCAAACTGGCGTCCCCAAGATTTTATTCAAGGAGGTATCGCTCAATCATGGGAAATGACCAACCCACATACATATGTTGTCCATCTACGACAAAATATCTATTATCAGAACATATCGCCGGTCAATGGCCGCCAGTTAGTGGCGAGCGATGTGGTTTATCACTATAACCGAGTGTTCGGTGTGAACGGGAACACAAATTTAAGCACGTTTTTTTCATGGAGTCCATTTGAGCAACTCGTTACATCGGTGACTGCGCCCGATAAATATACTGTCGTTTTCAACTGGAAAACTTCTAATGTCGAACAAATTTCAGAAACAATGCAGGAAATTGGTAACGAGCAATGTATTGAATGCCCTGAAGCAGTAGCCCAGTGGGGAAATCTAAATAACTGGCACAGCGCAATCGGAAGTGGGCCATTTATTTTGCAGGATTTCGTTGATGGCAGTTCGCTAACCGTCGTCAAAAATCCATCATATTGGGGTTATGACGAGCGTTACCCACAGAATCGGCTTCCTTATATTAATAGTCTCAAGATTCTCATCATACAAACCGATGCTACCGCTTTAGCAGCGTTCCGTACTGCTAAAATTGATATTGTAGACAATCTCACGAATGTTGACGCTACAAATATTCAGAAAACAAACCCGGGAATGATAAAATCTAGCACCCCTCAAGCTACAGGACTAGATGTGGATCCGAGATATGACGTGAAACCTTATAATGACATCAGGGTCCGAGAAGCACTGCAGTTGGCTATCGACCTTCCTACTATAGCTAGCACCTATTACGGCGGCACTACTGACCCGACTCCTTTAACACTGACTTCGTACTATCTAACAGGGTGGGTGACACCATTCAGTCAGTGGCCAGCGTCCTTACAAGCAGAGTATACTTATAATCCGACACAAGCCAAACAGCTTTTAACCGCTGCCGGTTATCCCAATGGATTTAATACAGATGTAGTAGCCGATAATTCCGCAGATTTGGTATTGCTTCAAATCGTACAGTCGTACTTTGCAGCTGTTGGTGTGAAAATGAGCATATCGACGCTGGACCCCACAACTTTTGATGGGGTTGTCCAAGGCAGCCACAATTTTGACGCGCTTTCTTACAAAAACGGCGGGCAACTTGGGCTTACTTTTGAGCCTAGTAGTCAAGTTGGGGAGTTACAAACCGGCAATCCCAACAATTGGTGTAATGTTTCCGATCCTAAATACGATGCATTTGTAACTCAGGCTTTAGCAGCTACCAGTGTTGATCAGGTAAAACAAATACTCCTAAGCGAGAATACATACGTTGCGCAACAGCACTATATGATTTCCCTGCTCCAACCAAACTTATTCAATTTTACCCAGCCGTGGGTACATGGTTACACCGGTCAACTCCAATCTGTGCCTATGAACGGTGGCAGCGGTGCTTGCACTGGCTTTTATGCCGCACGATTCTGGGTCGATCAAAACCTTAAAACTGCTTCGGGAAAATAGAAACATAATTTCGCATAAAAGAGGCGGGTGCAAACCCGCCTCTTTTATGGTTTTGGGGATTCTCAATCTGGAATGCCGATGCTATAGAAAGATAAGTCATCCTAAGTGTTAAAAAATGCCGGTGGAACCCGCCTTCATAATTATTAGTAATAAGGAGTAATTTTAAATGACTGATGTTAAACGCATTTTCATAGTTGATGGAAAACCTTTTTTTCCGTTGGGATGCGAGTCCCTTTATGTAAGCGGTTACGGCGTTCGTAACCAATCAGAAACGGAGGCGGCATTCAAGTCGCTCCAAGACACGCACGGTAATACTGCGATGATTGATATCTATTGGGACCAAATTAATCCCAAAGAAAACGAGTATGAATTTTCCGTTATTGATACGTTGTTAGCCCTTGCCCGTCGTTATGAAGTCAAATTAATTTTGTTGTGGTTTGGAACCTGGAAAAATGGCAACATGGATTATGCTCCGACTTGGATGAAGACCGCGCCCAAACGTTTCAAGCGAGTGATATCACCCACAGGCAAAATCTTATGGAATCTTTCTTCTCATTGTCAGGCCAACATGGAAGCGGACAAAAAAGCTTTCGTGGCGGTATGCAATTATTTAAAAATAAAAGACCTTAAGGAGCACACTGTCATAGGGTTTCAGATCCAAAATGAACCCGGCATCATCGGCAGTGACCGCGATTATGGCCCGGAAGCCCAGACTATATTCGACAGCCCTGTACCCAACAAGTTAATAACTGCTATTAAAAAGGCAGGCAAAGGCGCCATCTATGACCTTTGGCAAGAAAAAGGCGGCAAAAAATCAGGTTCTTGGCCTGAACTATTTGGTTGGCATGCCGGAGAATTGATGAGCGCCTGGAGTATTGCTACTTATATTGATAAAATTGCCGAGGCAGGTAAAGAGTGTTATAACATTCCCATGTACATTAATGTATGGCAGTCCGGACAGGGCTGGTGGCCAATTCCAGGTGAATCCTACCCTTCTGGTGGCGCAGTTATCAAAGTACTGGACATTTACAAATGGTTCACTCCGCATGTTGACCTGATAGCACCGGATAATTATCAGGATAATCTCAGGGTTTTTGAGTCGGTTTGTTCGAGTTACGCTCGTGATGATAATCCTCTTTTCATTCCCGAATCTGTCCTTCATGGGGCGCACAAACTTCGTGCAATTGCTGACTATAATGCCATTGGTTATTTTGGAGAAACACGTCCTCTCCTTGGCAAGGACGGTGGAGTGGATCCTGATTCTCAAACCCAAAAAGATATTAATCGTTGTCTTGCGGCAATGATTCCGCTTTTACTCAAATATCAAGGGACCGGTAAAATTTATTCTGTGATTGAAGAAGAAGGACTGACAAGACAACTTTTCGACTTCGATGGTTATATGGGGTTGGTTATGTATGGGCCATTATTGCGTTTCCGTTATGATGAAAAACGGGAGCCACACAGTTCCCGTGGCTGGGGTTTAATTATTCAGACGGGTAGACATGAGTTTTATTTGATGGGGGACAATTACCAGCTTTATCTCCGGCCCAAGCCAACTGGTGATAAAATAGAGGCTCCGCTGCTCAGTGGCGACTGGCGAAATATATCTGTTGGTAATTTTATCAGTGTGGAAGAAGGACATTTTGACAAAAATGACAAATTCGTCGTCGAATGTCGACGCAATGGAGATCAAGTTACCTGGCCGTGCTTATGGGTGGAACCAAGTTCCAGTGTAGTACATGCCTTGACTTGCGATTAAACATTTTTTAAAAAATAGTCTAGATAAGTTAGTTTTATTAAACGGGTGAATCTGGCAAAGAAACGGCCAGATTCACCCGTTTAGTACCCGGCCAAAAATAATATGAAGATACTCACCCTATGGTCCTAATTCATTTGCTAAAGCTGCATATCGTTTCCGAAAATAGGCGATTTCTATATGGGCGGCAAGTTGTGTTTTATTCAAGAAGTTTTTGCAGTAGAACATAATTACATAAAATATTTGGTTGATTAATAGGAGCCAAATTGGTTATTATTTAAATAGTAGTTTCGAATAAAATAAATTAAGATATTCATATGAACTTATCTTACTATTATTTGGTTGGAGAGCTGTGATTTGATAAAAATAATACCCAAAGATGATATGGAATATTCAAGATATTTATTAGGCCGGGCCAGATTTTTTATGACCAAGGCCAGACAATATGAGTTGGCTCCACATCACATTTCACCCCGCCAGGCGTATATTTTGTTTCTTCTATCTACAATGGGTAGTGGTATGACGCTGCGCGAATTAGCTTGGCAAACCGATAGGAAAATTAACACTCTTTCGGTAAATATGTCCAAAATGGAAAGGGATGGGCTGGTCAAAAAGATTCGAGATACGCCTAACTCAATCCAGTTCAGTTTTAGACTTACCGAGAAGGGAATGAATACATATCAGAATTGCATGCGAGAGGATTCAATAACAGCAATAATGTCAGTTTTATCAAAAGCTGAACTAAAACAATTTATATCAATGCTCGAAAAGATAACGGCTAAGGCAGAAAAATATAAACTAAAATGAACTAACGGTTTCCTAAGCATTTTTAAATGGAATCATCACTTTAGCTTACAGTTATCCGGTGGATGCACGTTTTAATTTATTCAAGTTCAAACCCCTTTTCCTGAACGTAAGAAAGATCTTGCAAAGCTGTCTATTACTTCCCTTTCACCAACCCGACGCGGGGCGTCACCGTTGGATTTACAATATTCTTGGGCAATTTACCGGTAAGAACCCGAGCTACTTCCAACGCAATGTTTATCGGCGCCAAGTCAAATGCCGGCGTTGAATATGAAGCGGAGTGCGGTAATAAAACCACATTTTCCATCTTCATTAAAGGACTTTCCTTGGGTAAGGGCTCGGTCTCGAAGACATCCAAGCCGGCACCAGCAATTTTCTTTGCTTCCAGCGCTTTCACCAGAGCCGCTTCATCCACTATTTTACCGCGTGAAGTATTAATTAAAAAAGCGCTCGGCTTCATATGGTCAAATGCTTTTTCGTTCATCATGTGGAAGCTAGTTTCATTCAGGTCGGGATGGAGTGTGATATAGTCTGCTTTGAGAACCTCTGAAAGCTTGGTTAACGTAATACCGTTTTCTTTGGCTAACCACGGATGCATGATGTAGGGGTCGTAGCCGATAATGTTCAAGCCAAAGACCTTGGCCTTTCTGGCAACCATTCTGCCGATGGCTCCGCAGCCGATGATTCCTAAAGTTTGCCCATAGATTGAACCCATCCACGGCAGTGCTTTCTTAGCTTCAACCCAACGGCCTTCTCTGATCATTCCATCCAGCATTCTTACCTTTTTCGCACAATCAAGCATTAATGTTAAGGCATGGTTAGAGACTTCTTCGATACACCATTCAAAAGAGGGGTTATTCACGACCAGAATGTTGTGTTCCGTGGCAGCTTTAACATCGATAGCATCATAGCCGACGCTTTGACACATAATTGCAATACACTTTGGTGCTGCTTCGATAATCCAGCGTCCAACGGGAACACTTCCCAAAAAGATAATATCAGCGTCGCTGGCGGCCGTAATAACATCGTTCTTATTACCGTCAAAAACTTCGACTAACTCAGCATTGACTTTATTAAGTTCTTCAATTTCCGGTGTTGTTGTGTCGGCTCTCATAGCGGAGCTACCGACTTTAAGTACCCTTAATATTTTGAATTTCTTGTTCATCGTTTTATCTCCTCTCTTCTGTAGAATATTAAAGCTTCTATTAGATTTTTATTTTGTGTCTACTTGACTATAAGCATCCCTTGTAGCGATCCGAATTTAATTTAATTTTTATTTTTTATTCCGCAACATTCCATATAGAAAATTACAAATTAAGATGTAGTTTATCATCGGGCTTAGATATTGTCAAGAAGAATTGAACGAAACTTGACAATGTTTATAGCTAATGATACAATCGCTAAAAAAGAAAATATTCTATATGGAATATTAGAATACCACGAATGTGGTAAGTCTTCTAAAGAGAGGAAACTTAAATGACAGAAGTTAAACGTAGTTTCACGGTTAATGGTAAACCGTTCTATCCTCTAGGCGGAGAGTGGTTATACATGACCGGTTACAGTATTCGTGAAAAATCCGAAATTGATGAAGCCTTTAAGGCGATTAAAATGATTCATGGAAATTCTCTGGCTGTTGAAGTATATTGGGATCAAATTGAACCCGAAGAAGGTAAGTTTGACTTTACCTCAGTGGACGCTATTATCGATGGCGCCATGCGATATGGGGTTAAGTTGATTTTATTATGGTTTGCAACCTGGAAGAATGGCAATATGGATTTTACTCCAATGTGGATAAAGAATAATCCAAAACGGTTCAAGCGGGTAACTTCACTTACAGGCAATGAAATTTGGGTACTTTCGTCGCATTGTCAAGCAAATCTTGAAGCCGATAAAAAGGCTTTCGCGGCTTTATGCAAACATATTCAAGTCGAAGATAATGTCGAACACACCGTCATTGGTATCCAGGTTGAAAATGAGCCGGGGATTATCGGTAGCGATCGCGATTATGGCTCTGAAGCACAAACTGTTTTTGATAAAGTTGTGCCGACCAAATTGGTCCAGGAAATTAAGAAAGCCGGCAAAGGCAAAGTATTTGACATCTGGCAGCAGGCAGGCGGTAAGGCGTCCGGCACTTGGTCCGAACTGTTTGGTTGGGAGGCCGGAGAACTTATGACTGCCTGGAGTATCGCAGCTTACATAGACGGAGTAGCTGAAGCCGGGAAAAGCAATTACAATATTCCGATGTTCATTAATGTTTGGATGATGGAGCAGAATTGGTGGCCACTTCCTGGTGAGGCTTATCCGTCAGGCGGGGCTGTGACTAAAACTCTGGATATTTACAAGTGGTTCACACCACACATTGACTTTATCGCGCCGGATAATTATCACATCGATTCTAGGGGTTTTGAGTCTATTTGCGCGACCTATGCGCGTGCTGACAACCCCTTATTCTTTATTGAAACCAATCGAAGCTCAAATATATTTCGGGCCATTGCTGAATATGGCTTAACTGGTTATTTTGCATCCGGACTGGAGTGGATCAACGCAGACGATTGCAAAACCGATCCAAAATCTAAAACTAATGTAGATATTTGTCAGTGCATAGCAGCTTCAATCCCTTTGTTACTTAAATTCCAGGGTACCAGTAAGATTCACGCTGTAATTGAAGAAGAGAACCTAAAATCTCAATATTTAGACTTTGATGGTTATATGGGGCAGGTACAATTTGGGCCTGTGGACCTCCCTTATAGAAAAAAACGGGAAATCAATGGAAGCCCCCATGGTTGGGGGATGGTGATTCAAGCAAGTAGAAACGAGTTCTTTTTAGTCGGTGACAATTACCGGCTATTTCTTCGCCCCAAACCATCCGTCGATAAAATGCGAGTGCCGGTGCTTGTGGCTAAGAGTTTGTCCCTTCTGGGGCATTTTATCAGTGTAGATGAAGGCCATTTCGATTCGGACGGTGAATTCAAGATTGATTGCCGGCGCAATGGTGATCTAATCAGTCTTGGCCTGTGGGTGACTCCCGAGATTGGCCTGGTGAGAGCCGTATTATGCGAGTAATTATCTGAACTGGAATAAAGAACACTTAGATAAATCCGGATTATAAGTGCTCACATAAAATATTAATTACCTTGTTTCCGCTTGAGCGCGAGGTAAATTCAAACTTATCGTTTCATTGTCGTTACGTCACAATCGAAAAGGAATAAAGTCTAAATATTTAATATATATGCATGAAGATCAAATATCAGGGAGGTAGTAAAAGTGTCAGAATATAAAATGTGGATAGGCGGCAAGTGGGTTGAAGCCGAATCAGGCAAGTTGTATCCTGTATTTAATCCGACTACTGCGGCAGAGATTGCGCAAGTTCCCAAAGGAGACAAAGAGGACGTGGACAAAGCCGTTACCGCGGCCAGAGCAGCTTTCCCTGTCTGGTCCGGGAAATCGCAGGCAGAACGGTCGCAGACAGGATTGAAAATAGCTGCAATCTTACGCGATTACGCCAAAGAAATTGCTGAAATCGATACATTGGAACATGGTACTCCCAAAAATCTGGCTTCCAGAATCGCCGGAGATTTACCGGAGTGGTTTGAATGGAATGCCTACAATGCCCGGTCGCTCATGGGTAATACCGTGCCTCAGAGCCCGGAAGAGCTGATATATTTGCAGCGGGAACCTGTCGGGGTTGTTGCCCTCATTACCCCCTGGAACCTGCCGCTTTTAATGATTATCGAGAAGCTAGCCCCGGCATTGATGGTGGGCAACACCTGTATTGTCAAACCTGCCAGTATCAATTCGCTTACGGCTCTCAAGCTGGCCGAATTATTGGATAAATTAGAACTGCCCCCGGGCACGGTCAATGTTATTACCGGACCGGGCAGCATTGTCGGGGAAGCGTTATCCTCACATCGCGGTGTGGACATGGTAGCCTTTACCGGCAGTTCCGATACGGGCAAGAGAATAATGTGTTTAGCAAGCACCACCGTAAAACGCTTGCAACTGGAACTTGGCGGCAAGAATCCCGTAATCGTTCTCGACGATGCCAATATAGGCCAGGTGGCTGAATCCATGGTGGCAAAACAAACCTTTAACTGCGGACAAATATGCGCATCACCGGGAAGGTATTATATCCATGAGAGAGTGTATGATAAATTCCTGGAAAAGTTCAAGACGGGAATGGAAAAAGTGGTGGTCGGGGATCCAAGAGACGAGAAAACGCAGATGGGTCCACTAGTCAGTGCTGAACACAGGGACAGAGTGGACGGCTACATTCAATCAGCCATAGACGAAGGAGCTTCAGTTATTCGCCGCGGCAAAAAACCAACAACCGCCCCTTTAGACAAAGGCTTTTTTATGTTCCCTACAATAATCACCAATGTTACCCAGAAAATGAAGGTGGCCAGGGAAGAAATTTTCGGTCCTGTGGCCGTGATAATGGAAAAATTCAATTCAGATGACGAAGTAATAAAAATGGCTAATGATAACGTTTACGGGCTGGCCGCCAACATCTGGACTCAGAGCGCCGCAAGGGGTATGAGGTTTGCCAATAAAATTGCCGCCGGAACAGTGACCGTAGGGAGAACTCCGGGGAAAGACCAGGACTTGCCGTGGGGCGGTTTTAAAGAAAGCGGCATTGGGAAGGAGCATTCCGTATATGGTCTTTTAGAATACACCAATCTCAAGAGGATACAGGTCGATTTGACAATAAAAAATTAGGTTTGAATGAAAGGCGGTTATTTTTTGTGTGTCAATGTATAAAACTTGTAAATAGGAGCATCTTGTTAACCCATCTCTTAGAACCAAAACTGATTTTTTAAATAAAATAGAAAAAGGAGAAAAGATGAAAAAGGCTTATGCAGATATTCCTGAGGGACAGATGCATTATCGAATTGAAGGAAGCGGGGAGCCGATTCTGTTACTTCATGCAGCCGTAAGCTCATCTGACGAATACGCAAAGGTAATACCCTTCTTATCAAAAAAATATCTCGCCATTGCCCCCGATTTTCTCGGTAACGGAAACTCTGACCCGGCTCCATATCAGTTTAGCGTGCCTGATCATGCCCGGACTATTGTGAGTTTTATGTATAGTCTGGGAATCGAAAAAGCAATTGTCGTGGGTCAACATATAGGAGCCAAAATGGCAGTAGAACTGGCAATAAATCGGCCGGACCGCGTCAGTAAGTTGGTCCTGTCCAATATCGGCTTCTATCCGAAGCCTGAAGAAGGATTGGGAACCGTAATTGATCCTCCAAACTACACGGGAGCGGTGGAAATAAAGGCGGATGGTTCCCATGTCGTGGAATGGTGGCGGCGGTCCACCTGCTGGGGGCATCCTTTAGAAATTGTGGAGGAAAGTTTTCTAGAGAAAGTCAAAGCGGGGTCAAGAGGCGAGGAAATGCACTGGGCGGGTGAGGCTTATGACCCGCGGCCGATGTTGCCTTTAATCAAATGTCCGACTCAGGTTATTTCGGCAACCCGCGACGTTTTCAGTATAGTGCAAGAAACGGTTCACAAACTAATTCCCAATAGCAC
>Ga0182027_10015857_pt1 | contig 10323 bp, 12 predicted proteins | sample 712E1DmetaG_FD_121300 | JGI IMG/M metagenome (GOLD analysis project Ga0182027, IMG submission 121300) | Permafrost microbial communities from Stordalen Mire, Sweden - 712E1D metaG (Illumina Assembly) | ecosystem: Environmental > Terrestrial > Soil > Wetlands > Permafrost | place: Sweden... | reverse complement strand
CGGATTGCACGTTTGCGTATGATTATCAATGGCACAGCGTCATGTTCTGGATTGTGGGGCCGGTGGACGAAGTCCAGCCGGGGGCAGATCGCTTTGCCGAACGCCGGCTCATGGCGGAAATCTTTTCCGAGATGGAGCCGAACATTGCGGTGCTCGGCTATCCTTATGCTGGCGAAGGTGTCGGAATCGGTGAAGGGGACGGCGTCGCTCTGGGAAGTCGTTATGCCAAGGGACTCGTTTGCAGCGACTTCCTGGGCAATACCTGCGTGATGAGCGGCGTGCGCATTGACCGGCTGACACAGCCACAACAGCCATCACCGCCGCCGCTGGATAAAAACTCAATTTACATCGCCCTAGTCATGTCCGATGGCGACAACGAAAACACGTGGATGGCTTTTTTTTGCAATACTTTTACCACCCATCATTCGGCAAATTTCCACTCGCATTTGGCATGGGGCCGGCCATTCGAGATTTAATGCCTGCCGTGGCGCAGTGGTATTATGAACATGCCTCGCCACAGACGGAATTTATCGCGGATGTTTCCGGTGTCGCTTACATGGAGCCGGAAGATTACGCCCAGGCATTCACCGACCGTGACCGCGTCTACGCCGGCTTTCTCGACTGGACGGCACGTTCGATGCAAGCGATGGGGATGCGGACGGTTCGCCCGAACGGCGGCGGCGACGACCTCCTGGCCCTCTACGCGAAGGCTCTGCCATTTTGTCACTCCATTTTCCCAAACACGGGCAGTTATTCGGGCCCCCAGGGCATTAACAACCTCACCTATTCACTGCCCGACGGCATGCCGGTCTTTCGGACGGTGACGGGCGAGCGTTATGGCAAGAATGGTTTCCTTCGCGAAATCCGCGAGCAAACCCAATCGCGCCGTCCGGCGTTTGTGAACAGTTGCCTCAACTGCTGGACCTTCCACCCGGATGATATTGCCCGCATCTATGAACAGCACGATCCGAATATGGTCTTCGTCACCCCGGCGCAACTCGCTACGCTCTACCGACAGGCAAAAGATAAGGGCTGGGTCAAGTGATCGGTGTGGACAAAATTCAGGAATCACAAAGGGATTCCATCATCCAGGCAGGGGGCGGGTTTCATGACTCGTTTATCCACTAATCAACGGTTCCGATAGGGCCTTTCGGCCTCTTCTCTATGTATTTCTTCAAAAGCCCGGTGATCTGACTCTCTGAATAGGGTTGATAGGCGTTCCATATTCCCCAAGTGGGAGGCAATGGAATGATGATGTCGTCCGACTTTCCGTGAAGCCAAACTGCAAAGAAGGAGAGAGGAGCCAGATTCAAAAAACGGAATTCATAATCCTGTTTTTTTACCTGTGGCAATTCTTCCGCTTTTCGCTGCGCAATCTGCAATTTAGCGGCACGAGCTGGTGGATCAAGCTCAACAAATTTAAGAGCCTTTCCAGCTTTTTCGTTGGCCCTCAATACTACCACTCCAACCGCATTGGTTCCATGCATAACAAAATACCGCCAGCGCCCAGTGGCGAGTTTCGCCGCAGAAAGCAAATTTCCCGAAGTCACATCCTGTGGATTAGCATTATAGTTTTGGTGAGGATCGGCTATGGTTAATTCTTCAACCGGTGCGCCGCCCAAGAAAACAGGGGTTTGTTTGAGAACCCATCCCACGGCTTCGTATGCAATCTGTTGTCCTTCTTCCGGAGCTTTCGGGAAAATGATGGCCGCACCGCAATAGCCGCCGAGAAAGCCGCTCAAAACGAGCGCGAGGCAGAGGATGGGTTTGGTTTTCATGTTAAGACCTCATTTCCAACTCACGAGCCGGTCGGATTCGTCAAACTGTAGCGTAATCTCGCCAACATCGGGCAGGAAAGAGTACCGATATTGATGGCGCGCTGCAGATGACACCGTAAAATTCCGAGTGCCGTTATAATTTCTCGAAACTTGATCTATTTGTCCCAATGTCATGCCAACACACAAAGTGGAAAGAAAAGCGGTGGCCGCTGGCTTCTCGGCACGTCCGTGAATGTATTTATAGAGGCTCGAAGGCGCAACGACCCGGTAGTTTTTGTCATCCACACTGATTTCGATTTGTCCCCAGCAACGTAAATCATCTCCATCGCCACGGCCAATAAAAGTGTCAGTTCGCCGCATATTATCATCATTAAGGTGAATGTTGTTACATCGGCAATTACATACCACCATGCCATCGGCGTCCAGAATGCGGACTGCGGTCCGTGGTGAAAATAAATCCCACGAAGTTTTGCCCACCCCGGTTTCTTTATAAAGCACGACTTCGCTTTCCGCATTAAAGGGATTGGACTGGATCAGTGACAGCCGCCAGCCATTTTGAATCTCGCCCAGATCATAATGCACGTTCTGCCAGCGCAACACATGATCGTGCTCCGTCAATGATTTCATGGCGGAAGCAAATTTTGGAGGGCCACCCGGAATCGAAGGCGGAAGCGGGTCTGCCGGGTTCCGGTCAAACCCATACGGAATTTCCAGCCAATACCGCTCCGGACCCATCGAGACCTCAATCCAACATTCTTCCAGCGCATTTGTGCCCCACGGAAAACGGGTCATCACTTGCGGAAGCGGTCTCCAGTTGGGGCCTGAAAACGTGCTGCCGCCAGCCGGAGTATTCAGAAGTTTCTTTCCATCCGCGGTTGGCTCAACGATTTCTCCATTCGCCCGATACAAGCGTGCCGTGATGGCATTGGTTTTGAAAAATCCGAATCCCGGCACGATATTCATAATGTCCAGGCGGAGGCCGCGTGAAATCTCGTCGGAGTGTGCAGAACCGCCGGGCCAGCCAGCCGAAAATGCCGGACAACTCTTTCCATCAGGCAAAGTCCAGGGAAACGAGATGTATTCCCATTTGTGAACCAACTTTTGCGGCTGGCGGTTGGTCGGCTCGCTTGCGAACAACCCGCCGCTCAAAACGAGCGCGAGGCAGAGGAGGAGTTTGGGTTTCATGGTTTAATCAATGACACTCCACTCTAAATACGGTTTGGAAATCTTGCTGATGGTGTCGGTCGGTCGTTCCTCAAGCACATTTTGCCCTAGCTCCGAAAGTGTGAACTCAACATCAACTTTGATATAGCGGCAACCACGATAGACAAAAGTCCGATGCGTGGCGGTCGAAAGGCCGCCCTCCGTGGTAAAGACTTTTAACAAATCTGAACGAGTCATTCCGGGCTTAATCTTCTGACACTCGGTGAGAATGTCGGAAATCTGCTTCGTCAGGTCTTTGTCAACGTCATTACCGCCGCGTGATGGCGCAGACGATCTGACAGAAGGCGCGGATTCGCAACCAGCCAGCACAAGGCTCAAAACGAGCGCGAGGCAGAGGAGGAGTTTGGGTTTCATGGTTCAACTTTTACGGCTTCCAAAATGCAGTTGGGCGACCGTCAAACGTCTTTCCCCAGCCTGTGGTCCCCGGCAGGTAATAGACAATTGCTTTGCCGTCGCCTATGAACACGTGATAAATATCGATGCCTTTGTATCCATGATATTCCTGATGACCGGGAGCATTACCATGGAAATAAACTCCTTTCAGACTCACGCAGGAGTCAAACGCCCAGATTTCAATGTTGGTGACGCTGGCGGGGATCGTGACGCTGGTCAGGCTGCCGCAAGCAGCGAAGGCCTCTTTTTTGATAGTGGTTACTCCCTCGGGGATAATAATGCTGGTCAGTTTGGGGCAATTCCACAATGCACAATCCCCGATGTCGGTAACGGTATTTGGAATTGTATAGCTTCCAGCTTTGCCAGCCGGATATTGAACAAGCTCAGTCTGGTTCTTGTTAAACAATACCCCATCCAAGCTGCTATAAGCGGCATTGTTTGAATCTACAATTATACTTTTCAGTCCGAAACAGCCGCCGAACGCAAGATTTCCAATGCGGGTGACATTTTTTGGAATCCTGATGCCGGTCAGTTTGTCGCAGAAGTGGAATGCCCCGCGTCCAACAGCGATGACGCCGTTACCAATCACAACATTTGTCAGGCTGCTGTAGGGAAAATCGACGGCAGAAAATGCCTCATCTCCGATGTTGGTGACGCTGTCGGGTATTATGACACTGGTCAGTGTGGGGCCCCTGAACGCAGAGCCTCCGATGCTGGTGACGGGCAGGCCGTTAATCGCGTCCGGAATGGCGAGCGCAGCGCCGGAACCGGTATATCCCCTGATGGCAACGGTAGCACTATCGGCATTGGTCGAATAAATGAATTTGGCTTGCGCCGCTGCAGGCGACCGGTTTTGGGAATTGGCGGAGGTCGAGCAGCCGCCAGCGGCAAGCCCGCTTAAAACGAGCGCGAGGCAAAGGATGATTTTGGGGTTCATTGTTTACCTAATTAAAGTTTCGCGGAGCTTTCAGCACCTTCTTTGCCTCTGGTTTCAAAAGCATGATCATTTGGCTCTCGGAATAGGATTGATAGGCGTTCCATCTACGAAAAGTCTCAGGCAACGGAATGATGATGTCGTCCGACTCCCCGTGAAGCCAGACCGCCCGAAAATAGACAGCCGGGGCCTCCAAAATGCGAAGTTCATAATCCTGCTTTTTGACTTGGGGTAATTGTTCCGCTGTTCGCAGCGCATCCAACGGCGTATCAGGGAAAAAAGGCCGGTTCAGGCCATTAAATTTCAGCGCTTTACCGTTTGTTTCGTCGACGATCAAATATGCCGCCCCAACAGCGTTGGTTCCATGGACGAGAAGATATTGCCAATTGATGGTTTTCGCCGCCGAGAGCAATTGCCCCGAAGCCAAATTCGTCGCGCCAACAAAATAGTTTCGGCAGGGATTGGCGATGGTCAAATCGTCGATTTGAAGACCTCCGAAAAAACGAGGGTCATGGCGGAGAATCTGACCCGCGTTTTCATATACCAGCTGTCGTCCCCCTTCCGGGGCTTTGGGATAGATGATGGCCGCACCGCAATTGCCGCTCAAAACGAGCGCGAGGCAGAGGAGGAGTTTGGTGTTCATGGCAATTTTTGTTTTGGTTTCGCCGGGGAATCGAATGAAATGGAAACGCCATTGGTGATCCATTGGATCATGCCAGCGGGAGACATGGTCACTTTGATAGCTTGCACCCTGGTTTGCGTGGACCCGTTTATCACGCGCTTTTCCGCTGTTTTTGGCAATTCAAACCACGCTATCACAGTTTCAATGTTGTCGATGTCCATATTATTTCCAAACCCCGTGAACACAAAATCATTCGTGGTGAGTGTCGGATTGTTCGTCAAGACACTTTGGGTGGCTATGTTCTTAAGGCGGCTGATACGCCTTAACAAATCATCCCGCGAATAGAACTTTACCCTGACCGGACCATTTGAGCCACCCGACGATATTTCAATGTCGTCCGCTCCCGGCGGGTGGTAAATGGCGTCGGCGGGAGGTACAAACGTGAATCGTTTCCCAGGAACCTTGCGGTTTGCTTGCCAGCCGGAAATGGTCTCCGTATGAACCCAAACCCCGTTGGTCGGCTCCCGGTTTGGACTTCGCAAGGTAAGTTTCATGATGCAGGGCGACCGGCCTTTGGCCACCCACCATTCGTCGGTTACGCCCCCGGTTTCCACCATTAGCAGATGATGACAGATTGTGCCATTCACGGTTTCCACACCGGCATACTGCAGGCCGAACAACCCCCGATTACAACCGCTCATGAGGAAATGGTACCGGTTGGTATTGAGCATCACATGCAACAATTCGCCGCCCAGCCAATTGGTGATGGCGTCTTCAAAGTGCGCCGGAGCCGGAGCCACAGTATAGCTGTTGTAATAATAAGGCTTGTATTCCCAGACCTTCGTTCCGTCGCAGAATAGCTGGGAATCATTGGTGCTATTCACGCCAACGAAGAATTGGTTGGGCCGGAGAAAGGCGAATTGTTTCTGCGTGGTGACATGACCTGAATATCGCAAGGATGGAGATTCATCGCTGATGGTGTTGGTGCTCTCGAAACTCTTCAGGTTTTGATAATAATCGGCCATCCGCCGGATGATCTCCTCCGCCTTCGGTGAAATGGACGCATTGGTGGCAGTTTCCCCGGCGCGGGCAATTTGAGAAAAACCGAACCAACCGCCGCTCAAAACGAGCGCGAGGCAGAGGATGATTTTGGGGTTCATGGGGTCAATTGTGATTTTTATTTTCGGCAGTCGTCAAATGTTCATCGAATTTCCATCCGCCGAAATTACCGTCCTGCGAGAAAATCAACTGGGGCGCAAATGGATTGCTGGCAAACGGCGCGGCCATCAACTCCCGGCCATGATCTCGAATGGCTGCGATTTCGTAAGGCGAGTCTCCGTATGCTGCAATGACGAGGGGTTGTTCTTCACCCATGCGATTGCATCTTATTTCAAATGCCCCGGCCGGTGCGAATTCATTTGTGTCCGGCGCATAGGAGCCGGGTGAATGGGCATCCAGATAATTTTTGATGAAACTGTAAATCTCTGGTGAACCGGCCAGCGTCCACGAATTCCATTGGTTTGTGGATGACGTCTTTTGGCGATAATAAGTAATTCCGCCGACGCCAATGACATCCCTGTCTCCATCGGCGGAAAGCGTGCAATGATTCACCGTTCGATAGTGTTCCGTCGAAGCCAGCAGTTCCTTTTGGCCGTTCGACCATTGAATGAAAAGTTTGCTGTTTTGCAGAATGCTCCTGGGAAAGCCGGAGACGAAATGATTCTCCCTGACCAGCCTGTCTTTTGAGGGGTATACCCAGATTTCGCTCACTTGAGTCCACGGATGGTTCCTGCTCCAGGACCAAAAGAAATAGTTGAAACCAAAAAATGCCAGCACCCCGCTCAAAACGAGCGCGAGGCAAAGGATAAGTTTGGATTTCATGGTTTGCTTTTGGTTATTCATTTGCGTTCTGTATCAAGACTTTTCGGCCTGGGGGCTTTGTAATCCCAACCGCCCCACCTCCATTTGCCGTTTCCATCAAGATATGCCCAATAAATACTCGGCGAACGATCACACCACACCATCCATTTACCTTGATTTCCAACCGTGTGTTCAACAGTGGCAACCACACTTGGAGTATCGTCTGCCCATTGCCAAATGTGAAAATTATACGTGTAAGTGTTCGTGCTGCTCAACAATTCCCTCAACAATTCCTGAGTCTGGCTTTGAGTTTTGAAAAACTTTGGGTCTGCCCACGTCACATTCAAGGCCTTGATGCGACCCGCCACAATATCTGTGAACGTGCCGTGTTCCTTGGAATCGAAGTCCGGCGGATACTGCGCCTCTTTCGGAAGATTGCGCGGCGGAGTGACCGGTGGATCTGCAAAGGCGATCTCGATGTCTGCGACTTTGACCGGTTGAACCCCCGATCCGCTGTGAGTGGCCCCCGGCGCGTTGCCATTCGTCCATGGAAATCGATCGCCTTTCAGTTTGTGAAGAGTATTCAGCACCGTCTTGACGCGCTGGTCGCCACGCGGGTCTGGACCAAGCCCAAATGACGGCTGTGGATATGCTCGCTCGATAACTAAAATATCTGGCGGCTGATTCGTAACCAGGGTTCGCCGGTCAACCACGATCGTGGGAACAGCAAACGACATGGATGATTTGCAGGTGACAAACACCCCCAAGTAGATACGCTCACCGTTCGCGACCACGACGAAAGGTGTGCCCTCAACCGGTGGCCGCGGAATCTTGGCTAGCGTCTCCCGACGCAATCTCATGGAGTGCTCCGTAATATTGTAGCTGTTGATGTCAGCGGCGGAAATCAGCGGCGACTCCAATAGTCGAATATGAGACCAGTTGCCCTGGCCATAGCCGGTAATACGCCTGTCCACAGCCTCGGCCGTCAGATAGATGCCAAACGAATTCGTGGCCTCGCCCTTGTCGGATGGGAGGATGTTGAGTTTTACTCCATCGCTCCAAAAAGTTTTCTTGCTGTCAATCGGAGTGAAGCCCATGCGAAAAGAAAGTGTCTTTTCGGAAATCGGTTTTGGAATGAGCATCTCCAATTCGTTCGTGTATGCGCCGCCGGGTGGAATTTCGACAGAGATTGCGAAGTTCCTGGTGCAAACCCAGCCAATCCAAGAGATATTTGTGTTGCTGGTTTTCCATTCTTCACCCCAACTGCAATTCATCACGCGCACAGTTTGATTGGTCGTTGTCAGATTTTCAACGCGGAGCGCGATATTGAAAACTTCTTTGACGCGAACTTCGGTCTTGGACGGGATGATGACAACTCGAAGTGAACTTGTATCGGCGGCACTTGCAGAAAAGGCCGCCAAGCCGCCGCTCAAAACGAGCGCGAGGCAGAGGATGATTTTGGATTTCATCGCAGTAGATTCGGTTGTTTCAGCACGTTCGCTGCGTCTTTCTTCAGAACCTTGATAATTTGGCTCTCTGAATAGGGTTGATAGTCATCAAATCTTCCAAACGTCGGAGGCAATGGAATGATGATGTCGTCTGATTTTCCGTGAAGCCAGACTGCCGTGAAATTGAGAGGCGCGATGCCCAAACTGCGGACTTCACAATCCTGTTTTTTGATTTGTGGCAACTTTTCCGCCGTGCGCAACGCGTCCGGCGGGGCATTTGGGAAAAAGGGGCGCTGAACATCATTGTATTTCAGCGCGCCCCGGGCGTCGTCAATCAACGTCGCCGCGCCGATGGCGTTGGTCCCGTGCATCAACAGATACCTCCATGAATGGGTTTCCGTCCCGGAGAGCAAATGCCCCGCAACCAGATTTCTCAGATCAACGACATAATATTCCCGATACGGCTCGGCCACCGTCAAATCCTCCATTTTCAAACCGTCGAAGAAGCGAGCGTCATGCTGGAGAATCGGAGCGACGTTTGTGGCCACAATTTCTTGTCCGCCGTCCGGCGCTTTAGGATAGATGATGGCCGCGCCGCAATTACCACTCAGAACGAGCGCGAGGCCGAGGAGGAGTTTATTTTTCATTACTGAAATCCTTGAGATAAAACCAGCGCGAGGCCGTTGATTCGTTGTTATCGCCGACGGCAAACTTTGATGAAACCAGGAGATTGGTAGCCACTTCAAAGGTGAATACCCGCGCGCCATTTAACGGTCTGGAAAACCGATTGGTCATCACCTTGTAAAACTCATATCCGTACGCGTCAAAGCCGCTGCCAAGAGCGTCCGATAACGTGATTCCAACAACGCAACACGATGCCAGATGTTTGTCTGCATCTTTAACCTCAAGCCGGCCTTGCAACCTCGAAATTGGGAAATTTGTCCGAGGCAACAAGACCACCAAATAATTGCGGTCGCCAGCAGTGAGTGCTGATCGGATAAGAATATCGGGATGTTGGCTCATCTCGGCAGGCTTCAATTGAATGGCATAAGCCAGCGCAAAAGCGGTGCAAACACTGCTCAAAACAAGCGCGAGGCAGAGGAGGAGTTTGGGTTTCATGGTTATTTATCGTGTTTCGGTGGCATGGGCAAACCTGTGGTGGGGTCAACTTTATTTGTTGATTCAATTACGGGCAAGCCGGTGACCGGATCAATTTGATTTGAAACATTCGTAATGTCAGGAGGAGAACCCAAGGCCGCATCCAAATGATTGACCGGCGCGTTGGTTAAACCCATCTTCGCTTTAATGCGTTCCGCAATCGTCTGGCAATCCCAATTCGTCGAGATGACAAACCAGTATGGCGGTCCAGCGCCTCCGCTAAACGCGCCCCCTTGCGCAAAAACAGGTTCCTCAAACGTCACGTTGCCCCGGTAAAACTGGCTCTGCTGCCCCGTGCTGCCCACCAGGTCAGCAACCAGGTTGGTGCCGTGCTGTTCAATATGTCCTTTTAATTCCAAATAATCGCGACCGCCGACAAAAATGGCCTCGCCTAAATGAATCCGCGCGGAAAGAAACCTGCCACCTTCGGCCCCGAAATGCACATAGAGCGTGAGCGCAGTGTTTGTGTGTCCAGGCTGGTCGGTCGTCGCGGGTTGTGCGCGAGCGCTGAAACCGCCGGGCAATACGCCGCTCAAAATGAGCGCAAGGCAGAGGATGATTTTCAATTTCATGGTTTGTTAGACGCGGCTTTAATGCTCAATACTCCCAAATCATTAAAAAACGAGCAGGAATTTGTAAAATATTTGTAAGCCGATATTGACCAATGGTTTTTATTTCCAGGCAAAGCATTATTTGGCTTGTGATGTCTGCCAAAGAATTCTTTAACGCACCGCCGGCACGTCCCAAGCTCCACGGCCCGGGCACTTGCCCCGCCCAACATTATAGTTGACAATTGTATTCATTGTAATACCATATCAATTACGATGTTTATTCAGTTTCCGTTCATCGAGGTGCCGAAAGATTTGCGCAAGATTGTTGGCGAGCCAACGCCCGGCACGCGCGCCT
>Ga0182027_10015856_pt1 | contig 10324 bp, 12 predicted proteins | sample 712E1DmetaG_FD_121300 | JGI IMG/M metagenome (GOLD analysis project Ga0182027, IMG submission 121300) | Permafrost microbial communities from Stordalen Mire, Sweden - 712E1D metaG (Illumina Assembly) | ecosystem: Environmental > Terrestrial > Soil > Wetlands > Permafrost | place: Sweden... | reverse complement strand
CGCCGTGTGGGGCGTGCCGTTGAGGGCGACCCCGAGAAGATCCTTGAAGTAGGTGGCCAATGGCAACTGGCCCGGGTCGACCGAGCCGGTGACGCTCCCACCCGTCACCGCGGCCACGTCGGGGGCCAGCTGGTCGGTGCTCGTGGCAAACCCCTCGTACTGGGCGGACAGCCCGGTCACGTCGCCCAGGTCGGCGTCGGTGGAGAGTATGCCGAGGCGCTTGAACTGTCCGAAGATGTCCTCTGCTTGCGAACGACCTAAACCTTCACTTCCCGACGCGGTCGTGGGGCCTCGCGGATTAACCCAACGCATATCCCCGGCCGGTGGCGACAGAAATACCGCTTACTGCGGAGACTGGATAGTTACTACGGAGACTGAGTAGCCCCGGCGTTGCACGGCCGCCCTGCGGCGCTGTGCACCCCCCTCTGGTCGGTGGTCGGGCAGAGTTTCACGGTGCTGCCATTTAGCAGCGTCGTGGTCTCATAAGGGATGACCCCAACCGCCGGGTTACCCTGCAGCGCCATGATGGTCTTGGTCGGGCCACCGTTATCGGCTAAGGGGCCGAGCTGGGCCGCACCCTGGCCAACGTCGCCCGTGCCCGCGTTGAGGCAGGTCTGGTTGCTCCCGACGTTGTGCCCTCCGTCGTTCCAGGTCCCCGCGGGCCGGTCGCAGCTGCCGTTGAAGATGTCCGCAGCGACCGAGGTGACGCTGGTACCACCGTTGTCACCGTTGTCGATGGCGCCTCCGTCGTGGTTGGCGACGTTGCCCGACAACGTGGACGCCCACAAGCTGAGCGAGCCGCTGCCGTTGTCGCCGTTGTCGATGGCACCCCCGTCGTGGCTGGCCCTGTTGCCCGAAAACGTTGAGGCCGACACGCTGAGGGAGCCTTTTCCTTGGTTGCCGGCGTTGTTGATCGCGCCGCCGTCGCTGGCCGTGTTGCGCGAAAAGGTGGAGATCAGGACGCTGAGAGTGCCGCTGCCCCTGTCGCCGTTGTCGATGGCGCCCCCGTCGCTGGCGGCGGTGTTGGCCGAGAAGGTGGAGGCCGACACGGTGAGACCGCCGCTGCCGCTGTCCCCGTTGTCGACGGCACCCCCGTCGGTAGCCTTGTTGCCGGAGAACTTGGAGGCCGACACGGTGAGACCACCGCTGCCTCTATCAGCGTTGGCGATGGCACCGCCGTCCCTGCCGGCGGTGTTGCCCGAGAAGGTGGAAGCCGACACCGTGAGGACGCCGCCGCCCCTGTCCCCGTTGTCGATGGCGCCGCCATCACCGGTGGCGGTGTTGCCCGAGAAGGTGGAAGCCGACACCGTGAGGACGCCGCCGCCCCTGTCCCCGTTGTCGATGGCGCCGCCATCGACAGCCCTGTTGTCTGAGAACCTACAGGCCGATACGCTGAGTGTGCCGCCGCCGCCATTGTCGATGGCACCGCCGCGCCCAGTGTTGTCGGCACCCTGGAGGGTGACGCCGTTGAGGTCCATGTGCACCCCCGAAGCGAGGGTGAGCACCGGCCCATCACAAGTCTTGGTCTGACAGTTAGTGGCCTTCCCTTGGTTGCCGTCGAGGGTGGGGTCGGCGACGCCAGGTGCCGGCTTTAGCGTGACCGGAGCCGAGGCTGAAAACGCTCTGGTACTTACCGTCCAGTTGCCGATGTAGTGCCCCTTGCTGCCGGGGGTCGCAAGCGCCACGGTGCTGCCAGCAACGCTCAGGGCCAGCGCCTCAGCAAGCGTGCACTTCTCCGAGGCCCTTGTCGTTTTGGGGCAGCTGGTTGGCGAGGTGGCGCCCCCGCCCCCGTAGGCGTACAACGTCCTAACGCCGGCGGCCGAGGCTGAGGAGGCGCCGACCAGGCTGAGCGCCGATCCGACGAAAAACAGCACAAGAAAGCTGGCGGCAGCGCCGCGCCGTGGGGCCCGGGCGCCCGCGGACGAGAGAAAGGGCATGGCCGGGGCTTTCCCGGTGGGCGGCTTGGAAGGGTTCATGCTGTGCTCTTTTCTCTGTCTGGGGATGCAAATGGGTGCCAGGCCCGCCAGCGAATCGGATCGGAAGGCCGTTCAGGTACCGTATTGCGCAGGATAGCCCTGCGAGCGGGCGCGCCCGCGCCATTGGAGCCAGGATGACCAAAGCTGCTCCAGCCTGCTCCCCGGCATACGGTCGGCCCAGAAGGAGCAGCCCTGAGTACCCCGATGAGGTCGTAAGGGCGAGAATGGCGCTCGTGATCGTGCCGAAGACCGGCAGCCTCGGCTCGGCGGGACGGGCGCTGGTACCCGTTCCGGAGATCGGGGCGCGGCGCCGGCGCGACCATGTGGACGCCAGACGGGGCCCCGATCGAAGCAGCCCCGTCAGCCGGGATGTGATGTAGTCTTACATCATGCAGCGGACCCAGATTTCGCTCACCAGCGAGGAACGACGGGCCCTTGACGCAGTGTCGGCGAGCACCGGTAGATCCATCTCAGCCCTGATCCGGGAAGCGGTTGAGACTGTGTACGGCGAGGAGCGCTCTACTGCTGATGGCCAACGTGCTGGCCATCGCCTGGTTCAACGCCGCGAACAACTACCTCTCTAATGCCGTGTCCCCGTCTCTGCCCGCCGGGACCTCAGGCTGGGCCGAGCTCGGCGTCAACGCCGTGGCCCCCGCCGGGGCGGCCTACGCCGTGCTCTACTTGCAGTCCATGGGCGACACCGGCAGCGTGTGGTTCGACGACGCCTCGGCCCGGCCCGCTTGAGGACGATCAGCGCTATCGATCGTCACGCGTCGCGCTTGCCGGCCCGCACAGGCCACCAACAAAACGTCGTGGGCTGGTCACCGGTGCGCCCGCGGGCGAAATCAACATAACCCTTGGCAATCGGCCCGACCTCGACGAGGCCTTGCCGCAACGACCGCCTCATGGCGAACGACAGCTCCCGGGCCGATGAATACAAGCAAAATGGTAGCGCGGCACGGACCGGACCACTATGCCGGGCTGTACACTACGAAGTCCCGTATTGTGTTGACTGATTTCGCGAGCCCCGGAGACAACTGGTGCGAATAGAGCCCTCGAGCGAGCGCACGGCGACGAGGCCCGGGGCCAGCAATCCAGACATACTTCACTTCGAGCCAGGATCCTCGCCTTCCACTTACCGCAATTTCACCCAATTCCGTAGAACGACGCATGCTGGGGCGCTGCGTTCGCCGAGTGGCGGAACGTCGGGAGAGCCACGCTCGCTGGGGGATACTCGTACTGCCACGGGTGTAGGTCCTCCTTCTAAGTTGGTAGCTCTTGAAGGAGCCTACGCCCGTTGCTCATTTACACCAGGGATGAGACGCGACCGAACCTAGCTGTGAGCATGAGACTAGGGTCTAACACGTGGCTGATCTGGTGGCAGTGGTCATCAACGTGCACACCGACCTTGTTGCTACGCTCGCGCTCGTCAGCCTGCGCCGCAACGCCCCCGATATCCCCCTGCGACTGGTCAACTGCGAACCATCGCCGACCAGCCGCGACTACTTTGCCGACCTCGCTATCAAGTTCGACTTCGAAGTCGTCGAAGAGAACATCGGCCCGCACGGCGAAGCCCTCGACCGCCTCTTCAGAGCCGAGAGCGCCGACCTCGTTCTACTCCTCGACTCGGACGCCGAAGTGCTCGACCCTGATCTCGTCCCGAAGTGCGGCGCGTTCTTCGAAAATGATCAGGTGTTCGGCGCCGGGTTCGTTCATGGCCCGGCATGGCTCGGGGAGGCCCAAGGGCGTCCAGATGGTGGCGGGTACTATCAAGAACGGGCATGGCTTCCGTTCGCGATATTCCGGACGGAAATGGTGCAGGAGGCCCTTCAGGCGGGTCACAGCTTCGCACACTTCATTGTGTACAACGACGTGGCTGCGTCGCCGCGGCTTTCCAGTCTGCTCGCGGGCCGGTTCCCAAACCTGAACCATCACTCGCCTCATTTTGCTCGCCTGCCCGAGCTCTTCAGGACGAGATGGCAATCGAGGCCTTTCAAGAACTTGGCGTGGCTCCGCCGCGATTATTATGGCCAGCGGCCGAACTATGTTTACTACGACACCGGGGCCAGCGTTTATCAGTACTGCAAGTACCAGCGGGGCTGGATATTCGCTGGAATAGATGCTAATCTGCACGAACCATATGTCGCCCATTACCACGGCGTGACTCGGCACACGCTGTCTGGCGAGCTGAATGCCACTGCTTTAGCGTCAGTCTCGGACACCGTGGTCCGACGTCTGGGGGAGTACGGGTTACAGGAAAGTGACCTCGCGGCCGTCGCCGTCCAGTAGGTGCGCCGCGTCTGGTTTGGCTCACCTAAATTTAGATGAGCGTATTAGACATCCCACGGCTGCAACTTGTCAAGCCGCCTGGGGAAGTTTCTCTTCCCGCTGGCCCCAGGAACTCGTAGAGCCTGCTGGTGGCCATCGCCGGTTGCTCGGCTGGCCAAGCACCCCCAGTTCCACCTGCACTTCACGCCAACTCCAGGATTACCTCAACGCCCACAACAAAGACCCCAAGCCCCTTATTTGGACAACCAGCGCCCAGGAGATCCTGGCCAAGGTCCGCAGGGGCCGTGGTCCTGAAGCAAGTGGCAAGTTTAAATTAAAGGTGAGACCCTACACTAGTTGCCTTCCGCCCACTCGTTCCAGGCATTGAGGAAGACCACTCCCCCTTCGCTCCCTTCATAACGTTGGGCGACGTCCTGGCTGCGGCACAAGGCCTGGCTCAGCCACTTCTGGTAGATCTGCGGCGACTGGCGGACAAAAATATGGGAGTCGCGCCTATTGCGGGCCGAGTTGTCAAGGCCAGGGATAACGCCCGGCCAGCGGGGATCCGCCAGGTCGTCGGCCAAAGAATAGGACTGCCCGAGAAGGACATGACGTTCGCCCCCGTCCCAAGTCCGGGTCCAGTTCTCGTTGGCCCACACGAGCAGGAACGGGAAGCCAGGCTTCTGGGTACGCAGGACCTCGTGGAGGGGGCGCTCGAGTGGCTGTCGACCGTTGAACCAGTAATGGTAATAGGCGACGTTTGGATGTCCCGGTTCAAGGCTGCCCCTACCTGGACAGAAGTGGGCTGGGGCCTCGGCATTGCATTGAGCGGCGCCGCTGTGGTCCGGGCGGTGCGGCCGGAGCGCTCGACAGTCGCCATCGCCATTACGGCGGCGACCCCTGGCTACTTGTGCCGTCCGGGGCACTGCTGGCCGGGGCCCTGCTGACTCGCCGGCGCTATCTGACCAGCCTGGCGGCGGCGCTGGTGGCGTACCAGATCACAGGCGCACCCGTGGCCCCGCCGTCGCCCACACGAGCCAGCGCGCGCTCGGCCCCGGAGGTCTAGGGGCCTTCGCCCCCCGGGTCCAGGTGGTCGAGGACAGCGGCGTCGACCCGTTCGTCAAACTTGCGGGCGAAATGAGCACCCGACGACCGGATGTCAGTCAGGTCGCCCAGTGTCAGGATGTCGGGGCTTTCCGCTCCCGGCGCCCAACGTATGAACCTGCCGTTGCCCGGTGCGAATGTCAACCCGGTGGCATTACCCAGCACCGTTTGTAAGTACGCCTCATCGGCACAAGGTACATGGCGGAAGAACGACCTTACTTTGTCACTTGCCGAACAAACGGCCTCCATGGCCCGCGTCGACAGATCCATCCATTCACTGCCTTTGTATATGGGGACGCCGGGGCCAGCGCTTTTCACACCCCACCAAATCTGCTGGCGTTGTCGGAGCCGCACCAGGCGGCGCGGCGGCTGAGTGCGGTAGGACGGGTCGCCCAGTGCTTTGGCCACACCGCGGTCGACACCTCTGAGCCATCTGGGCGGGGTGTCCAGGTGCCACCATCTATAGCTGTACCGACCGCGCGCTTCAACCGCCGCGGACGAGCCATCCTCGGCAAAAAGCGGCCGCAGTTCTGCCCAAACGTCATATTGCGACAGCATGGCCTCTAGTCCGCCCAAGGTACGCACAGGGTAGTCCTGACCGGAGAGGATCGAGGCGTAACTACACCCATCCGCCAACGCCAGCTCTAGCATCTCCACCAGGAGGTCCACCATCTGAGGCCCGCCCCAGTAGATCGGCCTTTCCCGCATGAGCCGTACCCGGGTCAGCGTGACCTGGGACAGGTCGAGCGGTTCGTACCTTTGGTCATAGTGCAGGACCACCTGGCAGGCCGGGTCGTCGGCCAGGAGGCGGTGGACCAAGCGCTGCGTTTGGGCCGGCCGTTGGTGGGCAACAACGCAGTAGGCGATGGTCATGACACGAGGATATCCAAGTGCATGCGACCTGATCGGAGCGCAATGGGCGAGGCCGGGAAAAGGCGAGGTTGGGACCGAGTGCCTGTAACATGGCGGCAGTGGTCCCCGATGACATGTCTGACGCGGACTTGGCGGGGGGCACGGGGCGCCTGCGTGCTCACCATGGTCCTAGCCGCGCCCGCATTGCTGCTCACCCTCACCCGTGGTGTGTGGATCGGGGCCAGCGTGGGGGCCCTGGTGGCCATGCCCGTGGCCAAGCGGGCCCGCCCGTACTTGGTGACCCTGGTCGTTACCGTGGCGCTCGCCTTGGGCTGGCGCTGGCGGTCTCGCCGGCGCTGCGCTCAGAGGCACAGGCGTCCGCCCACCAGCAGGCTTCGGTTTGGGACCGCCAGAACACCGAAGCCGTCTGTATCGTGGAGAAATATCCCTTGACCGGCGTGGCCCCTTTCGACGAGCCCCTGCCCAACGCTCTGCTGTGGATCTGGCTTGGCATCCCTTGCACCAGCACGATGCGCCTGCCCCGGCGCCGACCCGCCGACCCAGCCCACATGGCCGCCACCCAACTAGCGCCCGTTTAAGCTTGAATTACGTATGAGGGTAGCTCGGCAGACCTTGTTGCTGGTTGCCCTGGCAGCCACCTTGGGCGTGGGCCTAGCCGGCGGTGGCAGCGAGCACGGGGCCACCGCGGACGCCACGGGCCCGACGACGAGCGTGGCACCGACGACAACGGTGGCGACGACGACGACCACCACCACCACCACTGCGCCGTCAACCCTGCTGCCGACGTCGCTTACGCTTTGGCCACACGATCTTTTCTCTCAGGGCAATGTAAAGTCATGGCCTCTCCTGGCCTCTTCTGCCACTTTCGCCGCCGACATAGTCGCCGCTTACAAATGGGCCTACGGGTCGGTGGGCGTCAACACGATGCCTATTTACACCGTTCCGGCTCATCAACGTGAGGTGCCGGTTACGGTTTCGCCGGGCTGCCAGGACTTCTTGAAATCCACCGGCTCGGAGATCCCGATACCGAGCTATGTATCCCTACCGGGCACATCGGACAACCCGTTGGTCATTTACCAGCCTTCGACCCGGCTCGACTGGGAGTTGTGGCGGGCCACGAACAATGGCAACGGGACGTACTCGGCGTGCTGGGGGGGCAGGATCAAGCTGGCCACCTCCGACGGCGTCTTCCGTCGTTTTTACGGCCTGTCCGCCACGGGCATCAGCTACCTGGCCACAACGGTGACCGAAGAGGACGTGGCATCGGGGTCCATCGACCATGCGATCGCCCTGTTGATCCCCAACTGTAATTCTTGGGTCTACCCCGCCAACCGGGGCGACTGCGGCTCCAAGCCGGGCCAGCCGTCTGAGGGCCAATGGTTCCGCTTCCCGGCCGACCTGCCCATGCCGAGCGGGCTCGCCCCCTTCGCCCAGATGATTTTCAAGGCCATCCAGGACTACGGGGCGGTAGTGGTGGACTACGCCGGTGCGGTGGTCATCGAGGCGGAACAAACAAGCGATTGGGCGGCCGAGGGCCACACGGGCGTGGACCCCATAACCGCCAGTTGGGACCACCTGCCCGAGTACAGGGTGATCGCCAACCTCCCGTGGTCGAGCCTCCAAGCGGTGCAACCACCACAGTCCGGTTGAGGAAATCCTCGGTGGCGAGCCCACCTGGCCCACGGCCGACCTTCGGGCCTGACCCGGGCCGCGAGTGCCACATCCGGGGTGTGCCCGGGGCCCCGCCGGGGCACTACCTGCGGGCTCAGCGCGAAGCGGGCAAAGGCTGGGTACCGTGGCCGGAGGCGAGAGGCTCGAGGCCGGGCGGGACGCGGAAGTACCGCAGCTTGCCGGCCCAACTGAACACCAGCCTCGAGCCGGGGACATAGTCGGCCAGGCCGAGAGCATATGAATTGCCGTACGAAAGCCCGGTCTCGAAACCGGCGCCGGCCACCAGGGCGCCTGAAAAATCGTCGACCAAAATGATGTCCCGGTGGCCCCAGCACGCCGGGTTGGCGGGCGCTGTGCAGTCCACGTTGACGCCGAGGTACCCGTCGTCGTACATCCAGCCATAGTCGGCCTCGACCGTCGAGGTCGCGCCCCCTTCCAGATGTCACCGAAACCGATAGCCGGGTCGGTGCCGGCGACGGCCGCTTGTTGAGCCAGGCGGTCTAGCGGGGCGGTCAGGCCGGCCACGGGGACCTCCCCGCGATTGACCCGCTCCAGGTCGATCATCACGAGCGCCTGCTCGGGCACGGTCAGCCGGTCGAAGTTGGAGGGCAGGCGCAGCGGGCCGACGCCCTGCTGCGCCCGGCAGTAATCGATGAGCTCAAGGGCGAAGCTCAGGTTGGCAAAGACGATGCTCACCTCGGCTTTTACCGAGTCGATGGCGGACTGGGCCTGGGGCAGCCCAGTCGGGCGCATAGGCGCCCACCGCCGGCAGCGCCTCGGAGGCGGCGGGGGGGGCGCCGCTTTGGCCCTGGCCCTTCAGGTCGTTTATGGCGATGCTGTAGCCCAGGCTCACGTACCAGCTACCCCCGACCTCTTCGGTGCCCAGCACCATGGGGCCCGGTGCCGGGGAAGTCTCCGTATGCGGCTTGCCGTTGAGGGCCACCCCGAGACGATCCTTGGAGTAACTGGCCAATGGCAACTGGCTGGGGTCGACCGAGCCCGTGGTGGTCCCACCCGTCACCGTGACCGCGGCCACGCCGGGGGCCAGCTGGTCGGTGCTGGTGGTAAAGCCCTGGTACTGGGCGGAAAGGCCGGTCAGGTCGGCCAGGTCGGCGTCGGCGGAGAGCACCCCGAGACGTTTCAACGAGCATGCCGATCACGTCGCTGTTGCCCAGGGCGGTGAACAGGTCACTGACTGCGCCCGCCGGCGTGCTTGCCCCTCCGGCGATGCTGCTGGACAGCGCCAGCGAGGTGCCCGTTCCCGCGCCCACGACGGCCACGGCGGCGGCAATGGTGAGGAAGACGCGTCCTTTGGGGCGGCGGTGGCCCAGGGGCAGGGCCGCGGCCTCGGGCGCCGAGCGTCGGTTCATCGGGCATGAGGAACGCTCCTTTCTTTGGCATAGCGAAGGGTGGTCGCGACAGCACCTATCCCCAGGGCGGCACCTGTACAGGGACCGAGCGGGACGTGGTCTTGGAACTTGACCAGCACCCATGTCGAAAATGCCAAGATGACCAGGCCGCCCAGCCCGCAGAAAACAACCGATGCCTTGACGGCCCGCAGCCCGGCGGCCGCGCAAGCAAAACCACCGAGGAGGGGCAATGCAGGCACCGACCACCCGAGCACGTGGGCCCATGGCCCGTGGACCATGCCCGCAGCTTGGACCGCCCGCACAAAAGCGTGACCGGAGCGAATTGTGTCCCCGGTCCTGACCCACGGCCCGAACAACGCAGCGCAGCAAAAGACGGTGAGCAGAGCAGGCCCCGCAGAGTGCGCCAGGGTGGTCCTCGCTCCCGCGTTGGCAGAACCCTCGCCGGCACGTGCAGGGCTCTTCGCCATGGTCGCCCTACCCAGGAGCCTACCAGTCAGCCTGGGTCGCGCCACGGCGGCAGGGCAAGGCTCGCCGTCCGCTTCGGGCTTTTCTTCATACCGGATCCCGACCGCAGGATCCGCAACCGGGTCGAGCACCCATCGGTCGAGCGATGAGGGCCATCTCAACTTCGAGCCCGGTCCGCCGGCGTTGAGGCTGGCGCCCGACGCGTGGGTGTTATTGTTAGCACCTGGTGGTTGCCTACTACATAGCCGCCCATAGGTGCCTCACCGAGACGGCCCGACTTGTCCGCCGCCTGCTCGATGACGATCCCACTTGCAGAGTCGGCCCTCGCGTCACCACCATCCCTGAGCGGCCTGTTTACTGGGGTAGCTTCGAGTTCGTCGACTGACCTCGTACGCCACGATGCATATAGCGATAGTCACACCGTTCGCCCCCTACGACGGCGTGCCTCACGCGGGCGGAGCATTTCTGTACGCCTATGTGTCCCACCTTTCCAATGCTCACACGGTCGACCTGGTTTGCGTTCAGCCACCCGACGATCGTGTGCGGGCCGCGTTCTCCGCATCTGTGGCTGTGCACTTCTGCCCTCCAAAGCCGGGG
>Ga0182027_10015854_pt1 | contig 10325 bp, 8 predicted proteins | sample 712E1DmetaG_FD_121300 | JGI IMG/M metagenome (GOLD analysis project Ga0182027, IMG submission 121300) | Permafrost microbial communities from Stordalen Mire, Sweden - 712E1D metaG (Illumina Assembly) | ecosystem: Environmental > Terrestrial > Soil > Wetlands > Permafrost | place: Sweden... | reverse complement strand
GTCGGGATTTTCGACGGTCGCGACAAGTCAACCGATACGACGCCTCTTTTTTTCCGCTACGACTACTTTGACGAGGCGCGCCAGTATGACAAGGGCCATGTCGGCTGGTACATCATCCGCGTCAGGGACCCGGCCCAGGCGGTGTCCGTCGCCAAACGCATAGACGACGAATTCGCCAACTCGCCCGCCGAGACCAAAACGGAACCCGAAGGCGCGTTTATCCAATCCTTCGCCAAGCAAATTGGCAACATCGGCCTCATTGCCGAGGGAATCATGGGCGCGGTCTTCTTCACCATCCTGCTGGTGGCCGGAAACACCATGGCCCAGTCCGTCCGCGAGCGCACCGGGGAATTGGGCGCGCTCAAGGCCATTGGCTTCACCAATGGGCAGGTCCTTTGCCAGGTGCTGGCGGAGTCGTGCGCGCTGGCTCTTCTGGGCGGCGTGCTCGGCCTGGGCTTGTCGTGGCTGTTCATATTACACGGAGATCCGACCAACGGCCTGCTGCCGTTTTTCTATTTTCCAGCCAGGGATTTAATCACCGGCCTGGGCATCAGCCTGGCGCTGGGCGTGGCGACGGGAATTATTCCCGCCCTCCAGGCCATGCGCCTGCGGGTGGCCGACGCTTTGAGAAGGATGTAAAATGACCGGCCCCTGGACATGGCTGTTGCAAGTCGCCGCCGTCACCCGCTTCGGGTTGATGAGCGTGCCGCGGCGCCTCGGGGCGGTCGCCGCCACAGTCATCGGCATCGCGGGCGTGGTGGCGGTGCTGGTCGGCATCCTTTCCATGGCCGTGGGTTTCCAGCAGGCCATGACCGCTTCGGGTTCCGACGATAAAGCCATCATCCTGCGCAGCGGGGCGGACAGCGAAATGGTCAGCGGATTGGACCACGAAACGACGCGGATCATCGCCGACGCGCCCGGCGTGGCGCGCGGCAGCAACGGGCCTTTGTCGTCCCCGGAACTCTATGTGATGATCAACGTGCCCAAGCGCTCCACCGGGACGGACGCCAACGTGCCGTTGCGCGGCGTGGACCCGGCGTCGGTCCAGGTGCGGGGCAACATCAAAATTATGGCGGGCCGGATGAACGAGTGGGGAAAAAGCGAGGTCATCGCCGGCGCCGGCGCGGCCCAGGAATTTGGCGGCTTGGAAGTCGGCCGCGCGATCAAAGTGGGCCAGTCCGAATGGCCGGTGGTCGGCATTTTTTCCGCCGGCGGCGGGACGGCGGAATCGGAAATCTGGACCGACGGCCACCTGCTGCAGGCCGCCTTCAACCGGGGCGACACCTATCAATCGGTCTATGTGCAACTCAATTCGGCGGGTGTGTTCCCGCAATTCACCAATTATTTGGCCAGCCAGCCTGGCCTGAACGTCAAAGCGGCGCGTGAATCCGACTATTTTGCGGAACATTCCGTCGTGCTGTCGGAGTTGATTGACACACTGGGTGTTCTGATCGCGTTTCTCATGGCCATCGGCGCGGTGTTCGGGGCCTTGAACACGATGTACAGCGCGGTGGCGGCGCGCACGCGCGAAATCGCCACCTTGCGCGCGCTGGGTTTCGGCAGCGGGGCGATTGTGATGTCGCTCATGCTCGAGTCGCTGACGCTGGCGCTGGCGGGAGGATGTCTGGGCGGCGGCCTGGCCTGGCTGGCCTTCAACAATTTTCACACTTCCACCATGAACTGGCAGAGCTTCAGCCAGGTGGCCTTTGCCTTCCGCGTCACGCCGGGGCTGCTTCTGCGCGGCATGATCTGGGCGGCGGCGATTGGGCTGATCGGCGGCCTGTTCCCGGCCATCCGCGCCGCGCGCCTGCCCATCGCCTCCGCCTTGCGCGAGTTGTAACGCCAGGCGTTTGGGAGCTGGCCGGGCCGAATTCACGATTGGGTCGCGCCGGCCGCCCGGGTTTCCGGCGCATCCACGATCTGTGCCAGGCACTCAACCACGCTCTGCACACACACGATGCACGTTTTGTGGAGAAGGTCGTGCTCCTTGAAAAACTGCTGCCCCTCCGCTGTCCTGAGATCGCAGCCACCGAGCAAAACACGGCACAAGCAGGAGCCGTGTCGCTTTTCAAACCGCGCCATCAACTCCAGCGTCTTCTTGTAGGTCTCTTCCGTGGCCGATCGGTCCTGCCGGGCGCCGCGCCCATATTTCAGGCCCAGCGCCAGAATCCCGCCCGTCAGCGCTCCGCAAATCTCGGCCCGGCGCCCCATGCCCGCGCCCAAGCCAGTGGCCACTTTGAGTGAAGTCTCGCCATCCAGCCCCAGGCCGGGACCATAGGCGTACAAGACTGACTGGGCGCAATTGTAACCCGCCAGAAACTTTTCCATCGCCACTTCGTTCTTAAGATTCATGTTTTCCTTTCTTGGTTCATTGCTGTTTTCAATTTCGGCATGGTTCCACAGGATAACCCTATCGCACCCTCAGGTAAATGCACTTCAGATACTCGCCTTCGGGAAAGGTCACCGGATGATCCGGGGCGTGGCCCGTGACGCGCCATTCCTCAAATCCATGCCCGGATTGGCGCGCCGCCTCCCGCGCCAGATCGAAGAACTCCCCGGCGGATACATGGGCGGAACAGGACGCGGCCACCAGCATTCCATTGGCGTCCAGGCGCTCCACCGCCCCCGCCAGCAGCCGCGAATAGGCGCGCAGGGCCTCCTGGCGTTCGGACTGGCGCTTGGCCAGGGCCGGCGGGTCCAGCACCACCATATCAAACCGGCGGGCCGCCGCCTCGCGCAACCAGGAAAAAACATCCGCCTGCGCCAATTCGTGCGGGCAGGCCGCCACCGCCGGAACATGCCGGTTCAACGCAAAGTTCCGCTCCGCCGCCGCCAGCGCCTGCCGGCTGATGTCCACGCTGCAAACCGAGGCCGCCCCGCCCCGCGCCGCATACAGCGAAAAGCCCCCCGAGTAGCTGAACAAATTCAACACCCGCCGTCCGGCTGCGAGCGATTCCACATTCCGGCGATTCTCCCGCTGGTCCAGAAAAAAGCCGGTCTTCTGCCCGCGCAAAACATCCGCCTCAAACCGCAGTCCGCTTTCCTGAAAAACCACCGGCCCGTCCAGCGCCGCGCCGTGGAGCCGCTGCCCGTCTTCGTAGCCGAATTGCGCCCGCGCCGCGCCGGCGATGTTCCTGCTCAAGCGCAGGACGATCCGATTTCCCCGCGCCGCCAGAAGTTCCACCACTTCGGGCAGGCGCGGCAGCCAGGCGGCGGTGTACAATTTCAGCGCCAGCGTGGTGTCGTAGCGGTCCAGGACCAGGCCCGGCCAACTGTCGTTTTCGCCGTTGATGCAGCGATAGCCGGTCGTCTGTTCGTCAAACAGGCCGGCGCGGCGCGACTGCGCCTGCTCCAGATGCCGCCGCCACCAGTCGTGGTCAAGGAGTTGGGGTTTGCCCTGATGCAGAATGCGGACGCGTATGGGCGAATCGGGATCAAATAAACCGGCGGCGAGAAACTCATCGTGCCGGTCATAAATGACCGCCAGCTCGCCCATTTGCCCCAGGCGATTCTGCCGGCGGACACTCTCCGCGAACACCCAGGGATGCCCGGCGCGCACGATGCTTTCCGCCGCAGCCGTCAGCCGCAGCCGCAGCGCAGGAGCTTTGGTTTGAACACTCATCCCGTCATCTGCTTCTTGATGAGGCCGCAAACGTCCGTGGAGTCTATTTCCACCGGCAGCGGTGACGGCGGGGATTCGCACGCGAACAGGGGCTGCCCGGCACGGTCCGCCTCCGGCCTGCCGTGCGAGCCTTTCACCAGGCTCGCATCCAGCGGGATGACATCCATCAGCATCCGAAATCCCAGCCTCTTGCGCAGCAGCCGCCAGAGGATTCGCAATTGGATGAGGGGAATCTTCGCATCCAGGAAAAGTTCCACCGGATCAAATCCCGGTTTGCGATGAATGTCCACGCAACGCGCGAAGTCCGGCGCGCGGGCGTCCTCCAGCCAGTAATAATAGGTGAACCACGCCCGCCCGGCCGCCACCGCGACCAAATCCCCAGCCCTGGGATGCTGGATGCCCCAGGCTGTCTTCTCCGCCGCGCCGAGGACGGTTTCGACGCCGGGTTCGTCGCGCAAAACGTCGCGCACGGCCCGTTCCAGCGAAGGGTCGTTGAGATAAATATGCGCGACCTGGTGATCGGCCACCGCAAAAACCCTGCTCGCGCCGCAATCCAGCGCTTCCAATCCCAGTTCGTCCTTCACCGCCAGCCACCCCTTTTGCCGGAAGAGGCGGTTCAAATGAACCGGCCGGTCCACCGGCGTCACTCCGTACTCGGAGAGCAAAATAATTTGCACTTCCCGGTCATGGAAAAAAGAAATCAAGTCGCCGGTGATGGCGTCAATCCGCGCCAAATCGCCGAACGCGTCCGTTCGGACCGCCTCCGGCCCGTGCCGCTGCAAATTGTAGTCCAGGTGCGGCAGGTAGATGAGGCTGAGGGTGGGCGCGTATTTCTCCTCGATCCATTTGGCCGACCCGGCAATCCACCGCGTGGCCGCGTCCGCGCTGCCTTGCGGGGTGGAGACGCCCGCCGCCGGCCCCCAGAACGCCGGGAAGGGAAACTCACCCAGGTCGCTTTTGATCCGCTCGCGGATGTCGTAAGGCCAGGTATAAATGTCAAAGATCTTGCGGCCGTCGGCGGGATAAATCGGGCGCGGGGTGATGGAATAATCCACGGTCGAATACATGTTGTGCCACCAAAACAACTGCGCGCAGGTGAAACGCGGGTCCGCCTGGCGCAGTTGCTCCCATATCTTCGGGGCGGCGACCAGATGGTTGGATTGTTTCCAAAAGCGGACTTCGGCCAGTTCGCGGTCATACCAGCCGTTGGCCACGATGCCGTGCCGGGCGGGGGCCGCGCCTGTCAAGTAATTGGATTGCGCCGTGCAGGTGACCGCCGGAAAGGCCGGGACCACGGAGGCGGCCGCCGCCTGGCGGAGGAATTGCGCCAGGCGCGGCGCGGCCGGCCCGGCGAGCGACGGGGTCAGCCCGGCCACGTTGATGACGGCGGCGCGTTTCACGGGGTCGAATGACCCGCGCCGGGCGCGCGGGACTTTGCGCGCCCGCCGGCGCGGCGCTGCCGCAAGGCGTTGATGGCGCGGAGCATTTGAGGAAGGCTGACTTTGTGGATTTCCACCGGCCGGCCAATGTCCCGGAGCATGGTCAGGCTCAATTCCCCGCCGAGGTGCTCGCGAAATTCCTCCAGCCCCCGGAGCAGCGCCGGCCGCCGGTCGGAGTCAAGAAGAAGCATCTCGCGGGCGAACAGCTCAAAGCCCAGCGCCTCCAGCAGCGAGAGCGCCCGTTCCGCCGCCGCCGCGCCGAGCAGCCCCGCCTGGCGCGAGTAAAGGATGTCCAGCGCCATCCCCGACGCCACCGCCTCGCCGTGCCCGATGGCATAGCCGGAAAGCTGCTCCAGCTTGTGCGCCGCCCAGTGCCCGAAATCCAGCGGCCGCGCCGCGCCGGACTCAAAAGGATCGCCGCCCGAGGCGATGTGCCCGACATGCAGTTCCGCGCAACGGCGGATCATCTTCCGCACAGGCCCGGGCGCAAAGGCGGCGAGCGCCGCGGCGTCGCGCTCCAGTTGCCCGAAAAAATCCCGGTCCCGGATGAGCGCGACCTTGACCGCTTCCGCGCCGCCCGCGCGCTGGTCGCGATTGGAGAGCGAGGAGAGCATTTGGAAATCGTTGATCACCGCGTAAGGCGGGGCAAAGGTGCCGATGAAGTTCTTCCTGCCAAAAGCGTTGATCCCATTCTTGACGCCCACCCCTGCGTCACATTGGCTGAGAGTGGTGGTCGGAATGCGGACATGGCGCACACCGCGATGCGCCGTGGCGGCGGCCAATCCCACCACATCCAGCAACGCCCCGCCGCCGGCGCCCAGAATGTAAGAGTGCCGGTCCAGGCCCCAACGATTCACCTGCGAATGAATTTCGCCAACATGAACCCAGGAATTCTTCGCCCCTTCCCCGCCCTCGATGATGAGCGGGGGACAAACCAGCCGGAGCCGCCTGTCGAAGGCCGCGAAATAATCCGCAATCTTCTTCGGCAACCCTGGCTGCGCGAGGGCAAGCCCTTCGTCCACCACCACCAACGCCGCGGCGCGCTGCGGCGCTCCAGCGAGAAGGCCCGCGAGCAGCGGATTGGAAGTCTCGAACACCCCGTCAATAAAATGGACCTGATGCTCGAAACGAACGCGGATATTTCGCTTGATCGCGGTCATGGTTTGAAACTATCCATCGTTGCACAGTGCTTTTCGAGCCATAACCTAACAAAATACCTTGATTTACCTTTACCAGCCTTGATTGGACTTGATTGGAAAAGCGCTGCTTTGAGCATAAGTGGTTCATGGACAGCCATTTGTGATAATTTCCTTGGAATGGCGGGGAGGCGGTGCAGAAAACGGGTGGTTTTGCCTGGTGGAAACTCCGTGGGGCGCTCTTTTCGAGCCGGAACCACTGGCGCTTTGGAGTGTGCCGGCGGGTCGGCGCCGCCGCTCTGCTCTTCGCGACTTGCTCCCGATCCAAAACCGGGCCTGCCGGACCAGGCCGCGCACTGCATCACCATTTCCCTCATCTTGGCAATAGTTTAGCATATAAGCCACCCGGGTCAAGGAAAAAATGCCGGAAAATGTAGTGCGTCGGTGATGGAGGGAGAAAAGGTAGGGGGGGCAGTCCTCTGCCCGCCGCGGCGCGCACGGAGTGCGCGCCCTACCAGCCGTGACCAACGCATTATCGGAAAATGCAATGCGGGGTGCATTTCACATTTTTGGGTGAGTTCTGATGCTGATGGAATTGAGCCAGCCCCGGTTTGTGTCGTAATTCCACGTCGTCACCGCCGCCCCGGACGACGGGAAATTGGTCCAGGTCGTCAGCGTTTTGGTCCGCCCCTGTGCGTCGAAGTCGTAGCCCGCCGGATAGGTCCGGCTCCCCCGGCTCCCCGAGGTCTGGCTCATCTAGCCTTGCGTTGTGTAGGCATTGGTGACATACGTCCCGTCCGGCAACTTCGTCCCGGCCAGGCAAGCGCCGGGCTGCCAGGGCCATGCCCGTTGCGGGTGGAGGGATAACCGCCACAATCTCAAAAATCGGGCTTGACAAATTAAACGGCGGCTGCCAGAGTGGCCGCGTCCCGTGAAACGGAAGCAGGCTCTGCTGAACAGCAACCCGCCGAGGGATAACGGGATGAGGCGAAGAAATAAGAACGTCTCCACTTTTTGGCGAGGCCAAAAACCTCCCCAAAAAAACTTTCTGGAGACCTTTGTTTTCGAGCCTTCACATGCCTTCAAAAACCTAGGCTTGGGGTCCAATCCCAAGTCTTTTCAGTACTTAGACGTGAACTGGGAAAGTCCATTTCACGATGAACCAAGACCGCTGGCGGATCCTGGTTTTCAGATAAAACTAAACAGTCAAAATCATGCTCAAACTATGAAAACACAGAAATATCAGACTTGGTGTCTGGTTGCAGGCACCGTTTCGCTTATCATCATGCTGACACCGGCAGTCTTTGGCCAAGGCTCCTTGACCCCGGCGGGCGCTCCGGCTCCCACCATGAAGACGCTGGACCAAATCTACAACGCCATCACCAACATCAGTGCCAGCGGCGGCGAGAAACGCATCGATGTTTTGACCTTGCCCGCAGATGGCGCGGCCTTGCATGCCATCACCAGTCCCGGTTCCTATTATCTGAGCACAAATATCATCGGCGTCAACGGCAGCGCCATCTGCGGTTTCTCAGTCGAGGCTGACAATGTCACGGTGGACTTGAACGGGTTCAGCCTGCTGGGCAATAACGACGCTTGGAGCGGCATTTGGGTTTATGGCACACGCACCAATGTGACGCTGAAGAACGGCAGTGTTACCGCCTGGGGCAACGCGGGGGTTTGGGCCGATGGCGGCAAGCAACTCGTTCTGGAACACTTGCAGTGCAATCAAAACAAGTCGAGTGCTGGGGGCGTTTATGCGCTTAATACGCTGCAGTGCATCATTAAGGATTGTCAGGCATTGGGCAATGGCGGCAAAGGTTTCTATGTTAACCAAGGCTCTCTGATTGAGGGCTGCACCGTGGGAAACAACGCCAATTGGGGCATCTACTTGTCCGACGACTGCGTGGTTAAGGATTGCCTGGTATTGAGCAACTTCAGCGGCGGAATTTCGCTCGGTAATCGCAACGACGTGGAGCACAACACATGCAATGGCAATGGCACCGGCATCTACGCTCCGGGCAACGACTGTCGCATTGAAGGAAACCAATGCCTCTTCAACACGCAGGGCTTTAATATCTCTGGAACTGAAAACGTTGTTGTTCGCAATTTTGCCAGAAATCAGAACTTCCTTTCGGATGGTTACATCCTCGGCAACGGCAACGTCGTGGGGAATATGATCTTTGGCACGTCTGGCAGCGTAGAATGGGTGACCACCGGCAGCGGATGGGAGAACTTTGATTTCTATACCATCCCCTGACTACAGCTCGGAAGCACTGCCTTGCGCTTAACCTCTTAACTATATTGAGGCAAAACTATGAAAACGCTTCTTCTTACAATTGTCGTGGCCGGACTGGCCCTTTCAGTCCGCGCCGGCACGACGATTGACTCCACCAGCCGCGACGCCTACGGCGCCAACATCGGTTGGGTGGATTGGTATGCGGACTCCAACAACGGCGCAGTGATCAATGATTACTACTGCTCCGGTTACATCTACGCCGCCAATGTGGGATGGATCAACCTCGGGAGCGGTTCTCCGGCCAACTTGATTCGTTACCAAAACCTGGCGGCCAATGATTTCGGCGTCAACAACGACGGAATGGGCAACCTGAGCGGCTGCGCCTACGGCGCGAACATCGGCTGGATTGCCTTCGAACCCACCGGCGCGCCGGCCTTCAAGCCGGATACCGGCCAGTTTAGTGGTTATGCCTGGAGCGCCAATTGCGGCTGGATCAGTTTGAGCAACGCCTTTGCCTATGTTCAAACAGATCGTGTCTTGGAAGGCCCACTCTCCACCAACGGCCTGCCCATCCCCTGGCTCATGAGCTGGTTCGGCGCCACCAACGTCGATCCCAACTCTGATCCTGATGGCAGCGGCATGACCATTGGCCAGGACTACATCGCCGGACTGAACCCGACTGATCCCAACAGCGTCTTGCGCATCACCGCCCAGAGCTTCGGTCCAGGCGGAACATCCGCCACGCTGACTTGGACCAGCGTGATGACTCGGCGCTACTATGTCATGAAGACCACCTCCCTCCTGGCCCCCATCTCATGGACGGACAGCGGCCTGGAAATGGTTTGGCCTGATGGCGCATCCACCACGCGCACCTTCGGAGATTCTGCCGCGCCGAATCGGTTCTATCAAGTGCAAGCCGTGCGTCCATTGCCATAGCGCGGCCGGCTGCAAAGTTCAGGGGAAGCGCGAGCTTCCCGCTCGCTCCTGGCCGGCGTCTCGCCGGCCAGCCGCGAGGCGGAGGAGCCATCGTCGTTTAAGGAATAGTAAAATAGCCAAGGGGTCAGTTAATGATCATTAACTGACCCCTGCTCCCTGTCTTCTCCTGTTTAAGCACTCCTGTCACAGCGATTGTTCCAGGAGGGCGCTCAGTTCGGCGGGGAGCAAGACGATGGGGTTGGCTTTCATGCTGCTGGCTTGGGCGGCTTTGGCAACCAGTTCGGCGGCGTGTTCACTTTTGATTCCGTAAAGGCCCAGGCCGGGGATTTGCAAATCGGACACCAAGGAGCGCACCCATTCCACCCCGTCGTCCGCGCCGGCCTGGGGATTGCCGGTGAGGAGCCGGGCCGCGGTTTGGTAACGCGCCAGGGCCGGGCTGCCGGGCTGGCGGATGCGCAGGGCGCGCAAGTTGGCCTGCATGACGCGGGGCAGCAGCGCGGCGCAAACGGCGCCATGAGGGGCGGGAAACATGCCGCCGATCGGCCCGGCCAATCCATGCACCGCGCCCAGCCCGGCGTTGGCCAGGGCCATGCCGCCGAATAAACTGGCCAGCGCCATGTCCTCGCGCGCGGGGTCGTTGCGGCCATGGGCAAAGGCGGCGCGCAAGGAGCGGGCGGCCCGGCGCATGCCTTCTTCGCAAAGGGCGTCGGTCATGGGATTGGCGCGCAGGCAGGTGTAGGGTTCGATCAGTTGCGTCAACGCATCCAGGCCGGTGCCGGCGGTCAGGGCGGGAGGCAAATCGCGGGTCAATTCCGGGTCCACCAGCGCGATGGAGGGCAGCAGGAACGGACTGCGCAAGCTGACCTTGAGGCGATGCTCCGGGGAGGCGAGCACGGCGTTGCGCGTGGCTTCCGAACCGGTGCCCGCCGTGGTGGGAATGGCCAGGAACGGGG
>Ga0182027_10015853_pt1 | contig 10325 bp, 9 predicted proteins | sample 712E1DmetaG_FD_121300 | JGI IMG/M metagenome (GOLD analysis project Ga0182027, IMG submission 121300) | Permafrost microbial communities from Stordalen Mire, Sweden - 712E1D metaG (Illumina Assembly) | ecosystem: Environmental > Terrestrial > Soil > Wetlands > Permafrost | place: Sweden... | reverse complement strand
GCGCGAGCCCAGCGACTTCGTCAAGGTGCTCGACTTCGGCATCGCCAAGAGCGCCGAGATCGAAGAGAACTCGCGCAAAGGCAGACGGCTCACCCGGCCCGGCGTGGCTATGGGTACGCCTGAGTACATGGCGCCCGAACAGGCCGCGGGCCATCCCGCGGATCCCCGTTCGGACATCTACGCCGTGGGCTCCATCATGTACGAAATGTTGTGCGGCACGCCGCCCTACGAGGGCGACAACGTGATGGAGGTGTTGCACAAGAAAGCCAACGAGCCGCCCGCCGCCCTGGCCGAGCTGCGCCCCGCGCTTACCCCCGCCGTTGTGGCCCTGGTCGAACGCGCCATGGCACGCTCGCCTGACGACCGCCCCAAGAGCATGGCGGATCTGGCCTACGAGATACACACCGTCGAGACCAGCCTGGTGATGACGCCGCCGCCCGTGCTGCAGCGGCCGACCGCCGGCACCTCGTCGCGCGACGACGCCCACGGCGGCTACCAGGCCATTTTCGGCGAAGTCTCGGAAACCCGAGTGGTTCGCCACTTCCCGAAGCGGCAACGCTATTACATCCTGGCCGGCCTCGCGACTATCTTGCTGGCCATCTTCCCGGTCATCCGCCTGGTTCACTCCTTGCGACTCCCGACCCTGCCGCCTGCAGCGCCTGCCGCCACGATCGAGCCGCCGCCGCCACCCACGAACGCGGCACAGCCCGTCGTTTTGGATTCGGGACAGCAGCTTGACTCCCAGGCCCCGGTCCCGACTCCTTCGGCGGAGGCCGCCCCGGAAGCCGCCGCTGAAGAGGCCAATGAAGGCGCGAAGCACGAGCCCAGCACGCACGTGGTTCGTTCCGCAGGCTCGAACGCCAAGCAGACCGGAGAGCTGCTGCACCAGGCCCAGCAGTTCCTGCACGCCCAACGCTACGAGGAGGCGCGCGTGGCCTTCGAGAAGCTGCTCGCGGGAAGGCCGTACCGCGGCGCTGCGGCGGCCGGCCTGGCCAAGATTGCCTTTCAGGAGAAGGACTACAAGGCAGCCGTCGAGCGGGCCAAGGAAAGCGCCCGCATGGGCGGAGGCGCCGAAGCGCGCATCCTGCTCGGCGACGCGTATTTCAAGCTGGAAAAATTCGACGAGGCCAAGAAGGCCTACACCGAAGCACTCAAGCTCGACCCGAACAACCGCGTGGCGGGCCAGGGTCTGCGTCTGGTTGAGGGCCGCTAGCGTCCACGGCAAGTTTGTAAACAGCCGTTTGCAAACAGCCGACTGTGCGCGCCCGGCCCGCGCTGATAGACTCCGCCCGCAAACCATGGCGGTCAGCTTTCCGCGCCAGTTCGGCAAGTACGTTCTCCTCAAACCCCTGGCCAAGGGCGGAATGGGCGAGATCTACCTCGCGGCGCTGGGCCAGCTCGACGGCTTCGACAAGCTGTGCGTGATCAAGAAGGTCATCCCGGAGAAGACCGACGCTGGCAAGGCCAAGCGTTTTCTCGACGAGGCCAAGGTCGTCCTGCGCCTGACCCACTCGGGCTTGGTCAACACCTTCGACGCGGGCCAAGTCGACCGCGAATTTTACATCGCCATGGAAATGGTCGAGGGCAAGGATCTGCGCGAGGTGTGGAACCGCTGCGTGCGGGTTCGCCACCGCATCCCCATCGAGGTCGCGCTCCACGTGGCGCGCGAGCTGGCGCGCACGCTGGCCTACGTGCACGACTACGGCAACCTGAACCTCGTGCACCGGGATGTGGCGCCACCCAACATCATGCTGGCCTACAACGGCGACGTGAAGCTGACCGACTTCGGGCTGGCCCGCAGCGCGCTCAAGCAGGAGCACACCCAGCCCGGCGTGGTCTTCGGCCGCGCGGCGTACCTGGCGCCCGAGCAAGCGCGCGGTGAGGTCGCGGATCCACGCACCGACGTGTACTCGCTGGCGGTGGTGCTGTGGGAGCTGCTCACCGGACACCAATACCTGCAGATCACGGGCCTCGATCCCGCGGCCGCGCTGGCTCTCGTTCGCCACCCCAAGCCTACGCCGCCGTCCACGCGCGCTCCCTGGGTCACGCCCGCCATGGATCAGGTTCTCTTGCGCGCCCTCGCCCCGGACAGAGCCAGGCGTTTCGGCAACGCCGAGGAATTCCGTCTGGCGCTCTCCGAGGCCATCGCCGAGGCGGCGCCGCGCACCGACGCCGCGCGCGTGTCCGAGCTGATGCACGCCATCTACAACAAGGCCATCGGCGAGGAAGGCGCCGAGCGCGAGCGCTTCCTCAAGGAAGTGCTGCCCTCGTTTCGCGCGTCGACCACGCCCCCGCCCATACCGGCGCAGGCGCAGACGTCCTCGCGTGGCGACCGGAAGCCGAATGGCGCGGGATCGCAGGCCGCGTCCGCGGCGCAAGATGGCGGCGACCGCGAAGCGCGCAAGTGGGCCAAGCGCGAGGCCGCGCTCAAGGTTCTCGCCGAACTGGCGGCCGAAGATGAGCAAGCGGCTTCACGCAAGTAGGTCCCGCCCTTGATGTCCGCCGAGACCGAGTCGCTCCCGCGCGTGGCCGTGGTCACGGTCCTCTATCGCTGCGAGAAATTCATGTCAGGGCTCATCGCGAGTCTTGCGTCGGTCGACTATCCGCGCGAGCGCCTGGAGCTTCACCTGGTCGACAACGGAGCCGGCGACGGAAGTATGGCAGCCGCGCGCAAGGAGATTGACCGCCTGGCCGCCAGCTTGCCCGCCGTGGTGATTCACGAGCCCGGCGAAAATGTCGGATTCGCCGTCGGCAACAACATCGCCCTACGCGCCGCCATCGCCCGCGGGGCCGACTACTGCTTTCTACTCAATCCCGACGCCAGGTTCGAGCCCGCCGCTTTGCGGGAAGCCGTGCGCGTGGCCGAGAGCGCGCCGAATGTGGGGTCGGTTCAATCCCTGCTCGTGCTGGGCGACGAGCCCGAGGTCGTCAACACCAGCGGCAACCACATCCATTTTCTCGGCTTCGGCTACGTCGGCGGCTACCGAACTGCCCGCGCCCATGTCCCGCCCGAATCGCGCGACATCGCCTTCTCGTCGGGCGCCTGCGTGCTGCTGCCTACGCGAGTCCTGAAGCAGGTCGGCCTGCTCGACGAAACCCTGTGGCTCTATCACGAAGATCTGGATCTCGGCTGGCGCATTCGTCTGGCCGGGTTTCGCAACCTGATCGCTCCGGCCAGCGTGTGCCGCCACCACTACGAATTCTCGCGCGCGCTTTCCAAGTGGTACTGGATGGAGCGCAACCGCTGGATCGTGGTGCTCAAGAACTACCGCCTTGCCACGATTCTTTTGCTATTGCCGGTGCTGTTCATTGCCGACTGTGGCCTGCTGGCGATGGCGGCCAAGGCCGGCTGGCTGCGCGCCAAGCTGCGCGCGCTGCTGTGGTTCTTCAGACCCGCCGCCTGGCGCTACCTATGGCGCGGCCGGCGCGACATTGCGCGCATTCGCCGCGTCCCCGATCGCGAGCTGCTTCGCCACTTCACCGCCGTCATCGACTTTCCAGATTTCCGCAGCCCCATCGTCACGAAGGTCGTCGAACCGGTATGGAAGGCGATGCTCGTGCTCCTGCGCGCGATCGTGCGCTGGTAGCTGCGGGCGCCTGCCCCAGTCTGCGAGCTGGAGCCGGCCGACAACCGCGGCATGGCGTGCTAGCACCTGCGCATGGACCATCGGATCCGCAAAGCGCGCGAGGCAGACCTGGCCACCGTCGGCAAGTTGGCCGGTCAGCTCGTGCGCATGCACCACGCGTGGGATCCCCAGCGCTGGATGAGGCCGAGTGGAATTGAAGAGGGTTACGCGAGATTCTTCGCTGGCCAGCTCGACGATCCCGATACCATCATTCTGGTCGCGGAGGACACCCTGGGCGACGTGGTCGGCTACGCCTACGCCGCGCTCGAACCGCGCAGCTGGGCCGATCTGCGCGAGGCGTGCGGAAAGCTGCACGACGTGTTCGTCGCCACCCACGCGCGCCGCCGGGGCATCGGCAAGGCGCTGACCCGCGAAGCCATGGCGCGCCTGCGCGACCTCGGTGCTCCGCGCGCGGTCCTGACCTCCGCCTGGCAGAACCACGAAGCGCACGCCCTCTTCCGCTCGCTCGGCTTTCGCGAAACCATGCTCGAAATGGCGAAAGAGCTCGACCGAGATGTGGAGACAGGCGCTGAGAAAGATCCGGAGAATTGAGCCCGCGCCGGCCCGCTCTCGGCCAGGAAGAAAGCTCGTGACTTAGAACGCGCTACGGCTGCGAACGTAGCCGTGGCCCAGCTATGAGCGAAGGCTTGGACGCCTCTTCAGGCTCCGCGAGCGGGGCCCTGTTAAGCTAGCGGCGCAGGCCGCGGATGAAATCGCCGACGGCGGCGGTGCCCTTGTCGTCGATGAGGCGCAGGGTCGCGGAGCCGACAACGGCGATGTCCACCTTGCCGCGCAGGAAGTCCACGTCGGCTTTGTCCTGCACGCCGAAGCCGAGCGCGAGGGGCAGCGAGGTCGCGGCTCGGCAGCGCGCCAGGTAGGCGTCGATGTCGGCAGAAAACGCCGTGTGGCTGCCGGTCACGCCCTTGCGGGCCACGCAGTAAACGAAACCGCGGGCTTTGTCGGCGATGAGCTTGAGGCGGTCGACGGGCGTGCTCGGCGAGAAAATGAAAATGGGATCGAGGCCAGCGCGATCCATGGCCGAAAGATACTCGGTACCTTCCTCGGGCGGCAAGTCGGGCACGATGGCGCCGGACAGGCCCGCGGTCTTCATGCGATCGACGAAGGCGCCGACGCCCGCGCGGAAGAGCACGTTGTAGTAGCTCATGAAGAGAAACGGCACGGGGTGCCGGCGCGCGACCTGGGCCGCAAAGTCGAAGCAGCGCTCGACGGTGGATCCGTGGGCGAGCGCCTTCTGGTTGGCGGCGACGATGACGGGACCGTCGGCCATGGGCTCGGAAAAGGGAATCTGCAATTCCATCAGGTCGACACCGGCTTCCACCATGGCGTCGACGATCTTCAGCGATTCGTCGAAGCTCGGGTAGCCAACGACGATATGGGTCATCAGCAAGATGTCCTTCTTGGCTCGGGCGGCGCGGAGTCGGGCTTCCAGCATGGTGGTCTCGCAACTAGCGTGAGTAGCTCGCGGCTTTACGGCAGATGAAGTCTTGCCAGGCCGGATCGCCGAAGGCATCGGCCACGGTGAAGATGTCCTTGTCGCCGCGCCCCGATTGATTGATGACGATGACGTCGTCGGGGCTCAAGGCCGGCGCTTCCTTGAAGGCCTGCGCGAAGGCGTGCGACGATTCGAGGGCGGGAATCAGTCCCTCGCGACGAACGGCGAGGGCAAGCGCCGCGACGACTTCGGCGTCGGTGGCCGCCTCGAAGCGCACGCGACCGGCATCGCGCAGGCTGGCCAGGATGGGCGAGACGCCGATGTAGTCGAGGCCCGCGGCGACCGAATGGGTGTCGAGCATTTGCCCGTCGGTATCCTGCAGAAAATAGGTGCGGTAGCCCTGGGCCACGCCCACGCTGGCGTCGGTCGATGCCAGGCGCGCGGCATGGCGGTGACTTGGCAGCCCGTACCCGCCGGCCTCGACGCCCACCAGCTCCACCTCGGTGTCGGCGAGGAATTCGCCAAAAATACCGAGCGCGTTCGAGCCGCCGCCCACGCAGGCGTAGATGCGGCGAGGAAGACGGCCGGCGCGCTGCAGAACCTGGCCGCGCAGCTCTTTGCCGATGATGGATTGGAAGTAGCTGACCATGGTGGGAAAAGGATGCGGACCACAGGCCGTACCGAGCACGTAGTGGGTCGTGTCCATGTTGGCGGCCCAGTCGCGAAAGGCCTCGTTGATGGCGTCCTTGAGGGTGCGCGAGCCGTCCGTGACCGACACCACCTTGGCGCCGAGCCGTTCCATCCAGAACACGTTCGGGCGCTGGCGCTCCACATCGACTTCGCCCATGTAGACGGTGCAGTCGAAGCCGAACTTGGCCGCCATGGTCGCGCAGGCCACGCCGTGCTGGCCGGCTCCCGTTTCGGCGATCACGCGCTTCTTGCCCATTCGCCGCGCCAGCAGGCCCTGTCCCATGACGTTGTTGGCCTTGTGGGCGCCAGTGTGGTTGAGGTCTTCGCGCTTGACGAAGATGCGCGCGCCGCCCAAATCGCGGGTCAGGTTTTCGGCGAAGGTCAGCGGCGTCGGGCGACACGAATACTCGCCCATCAGCGCCACGTATTCCGCCCAGAACGACGGATCGGCCTGGGCCGCAGCGAAGGCGGCTTCCAATTCCTTGAAGGTCGCGACGAGAATCTCGGGCAGATAGGCGCCGCCGAAATCGCCGTAGTAGCCGCGCGGTTTACTCGGGGCTAGCAAGACGAGCTCGAAGTTGGGTGGCCGGTCGGGCGATGCGGAACATGGGCCAAGAATGATACCTGCAAGAGCGTTCTACAACCAGGGGCCGTCCGCGGGTGTGCAGTGGCGCGCTGACGGCGCTAGAGCGGTTCCAAGCGCGCCAGCACGGAGGCCAGATTGTCGTTCCAATCGGGCATGGGACCGAGCAACGCCTCGACCTTGCTGAGGTCGAGCACGCTGTAGGCGGGGCGCTGCGCTGGGCGGGGAAACTCGGCCGTCGTACAAGGCGTGATGGCGCAGGTGTGTGCCAGTTTTTGCGCGATGGCGACGGTGAATTCGTACCACGTGCATTCGCCGCCGTCGGTGACGTGGAAGGTGCCGGTGGCCTGGCGATCGAGCAGCGCCAGCGTCGTCGCGGCCAGGTGCTCGGCGCTGGTGGGCCGGCCGCGCTGATCGTTCACCACCTTGAGCGATGGTTTGTCGCGGGTCAGCTTGGCCATGGTGCGGACGAAGTTGTTGGCCCAAGGTGCGTACAGCCAACTGGTGCGCACGATGAGGTGGCGGACGCCGCTTGACCGAATCGCTGCCTCGCCCGCCGCCTTGGTGCGACCGTAGGCACCGAGCGGCTGCACCAGCGCATCGACGACGTAGGGTCGCTGGGCGTTGCCGGCGAATACATAGTCGGTGCTGAAGTGAACGAGCGGAATGCCGGCGCGGGCGCACGCCTCGGCGAGAACGCGCGGCGCGGTTGCGTTTCCGCGCATGGCTACGTCCTCGTCGGCCTCGGCGGCGTCGACGTTGGTGAAGGCGGCGCAGTTGATGAGCGCGCTCCACGGCCGCGCAAAAATCTTTGCGACTTGCGCGGCGTCGGCCGCGTCGAGCTGGGGAAGATCGAAGCCTTCGTAGCTGCGATTGTCGCGCGCGAACAGTTCGCGAAACGCGCGGCCGAGCATGCCGCGGTCACCAATCAGTAGAACAGGTGCAGCCATGAGCTAACCCTGGTAGCGCGGCAAACGCGCGGGATCGATGTCGGCCAGGCGTGGCAGCACGCTGTCCTTGGCGGAAAGTTGCGGCTCGGCGATGGGCCACGCTATGCCGAGCGCGGGATCGTTCCATGCCACGCCCATTTCATGAGCGCTCGAATAGGGCGCTGTGCACTTGTACGCGAACACAGCCGCGTCGCTGGTCACGCAGAAACCGTGGGCAAAGCCCGGCGGAATCCAAAGCTGGCGGTGATCGTCCCCGGACAGGATGGCACCGGTCCACTTGCCAAAGCTCGGCGAACCTACGCGCACGTCGACCGCGACGTCGAAGACTTCACCCTCGACGACGGAAACCAGCTTGCCCTGATCGGTCGGGTGCTGCAGGTGCAGGCCGCGCAGAATACCGCGCACCGAGCGCGACAGGTTGTCCTGCACGAAACGCAGGTTGATGCCCGCAGCGGCATAGCGCTCCTCGTGCCAGGTTTCGAGAAAGTAGCCGCGCGCATCGCCGAAGCGCTTGGGCTCGATGAGCAGCACGCCGGGAAGGTTCGTAGTTTCGATCTTCACTGTGCGCCTCGCTCGGCCAATTGCAGCAGGTACTGGCCATAGGCGGTCTTGCACAGTGGCCGCGCCAGCTCTTCCAACTTCGCCGCGTCGATCCAGCCCTTGGCAAAGGCGATCTCTTCCGGACACGAAACCATCAGACCCTGGCGCGCCTGGATGGTCTGAATGAACTGCGACGCCTGCAGCAGCGAATCGTGGGTGCCGGTGTCGAGCCAGGCCACCCCACGCCCCATTTTTTCCAAATAGAGCTGGCCGCGTTCGAGGTACAGGCGGTTGAGGTCGGTGATCTCCAGCTCGCCGCGCACGCTGGGTTTCAGCGACGTGGCCAGGTCCACCACCTGCGCGTCGTAGAAATAGAGCCCGGTCACGGCGTAGTTGCTCTTGGGCTGTTGGGGCTTTTCTTCGAGGCCCGTGACCCGCCCATCGGCATCCAGCTCGGCCACGCCGTACGCCTCGGGGTTTTGCACGAAATAGCCGAACACCGTGGCGCCGGAATCGCGCCGCCCGACCTTCTCGAACAACGACGGCAGCCCATGGCCGTAGAAAATGTTGTCGCCTAGCACGAGCGCGCAAGGATCGGCGGCTATGAAATCGCGGCCGATGAGAAACGCCTGCGCTAACCCGTCGGGGCTGGGCTGCACGGCGTAGCTGATGGCGAGGCCCCACTGCCGTCCGTCGCCGAGGAGCCGGCGGAAGGGTTCCTGGTCGGCCGGCGTGGTGATGACCAAGACCTCGCGAATTCCGGCCAGCATGAGCACCGACAGCGGATAGTAAATCATCGGTTTGTCGTAAACCGGCACGAGCTGCTTGCTGACCGCGCGGGTGATCGGGTGAAGCCGCGTGCCCGACCCGCCGGCGAGAATGATGCCCTTGTTCACCATGGCTAGCGGTCTCCGTAATTCTGGTCGATCCAAGTCCGGTATTCGCCGGTGCGCACGCCCGCGACCCAGGCCTGGTTGTCCAGGTACCAACGCACGGTCTTGCGCAGGCCCGAGGCAAAGGTCTCGCGCGGCTTCCAGCCCAGATCGCGTTCGATCTTGCTGGCGTCGATGGCGTAGCGCAGGTCGTGGCCGGGGCGATCCTTCACGTAGGCAATCAATCCCAGAAGCTCGGCTTCGCTGGCGCCGGTTTCCTGCGCGATGATGGCGCACAGTTGCTTGACCACGTCGATGTTGCGCTGCTCGCTGCGCCCGCCGATGTTGTAGGTCTCGCCCGGCGTGCCCTTTTGGACCACGGTCCAGATGGCCTCGCAGTGATCGCCAACGTAAAGCCAGTCGCGCACGTTTTCGCCCTTGCCGTACACCGGCAGGGGCTTGCGTTCGACCAAATTGAGAATCATGAGCGGAATGAGCTTTTCGGGAAATTGCAGCGGGCCGTAATTGTTCGAGCAGTTGGTGATCTTGACCTGCATGCCGAAGGTGCGACCCCAGGCGCGCACCAGGTGATCGCTCGCGGCCTTGGACGCCGAATAGGGGCTCGACGGATCGTAGCGGGTTTCCTCCGTGAACAATCCTTCGGCGCCAAGCGAACCATAGACCTCGTCGGTGGAAACATGGTGGAACAGACCCTCGCCCGGCTGCCAGATTTCGCGGCACGCTTCGAGCAAGTTGAAGGTGCCTTCGATGTTGGTGCGCACGAACGGCCGCGGTCCGCTGATGGAACGATCCACGTGGCTCTCGGCCGCGAAGTGGATCACCACGTCGGGACGGAGCTTGGTCAGGAGGGTGTGCACGGCCTCGAAATCGACCAGGTCGACGCGCCGAAAGGCGTAGTTCGCGCGGCCATCCAGCGCCACGAGACTGCGCGGATTCGCGGCGTAGGTCAGGGCGTCGAGATTGACGAAGGAATGCTCGGGATGGCGCGGAACGAGTAGGTTCAAAAAGTTGGCGCCGATGAAGCCGGCGCCGCCGGTAATTAGGATTTTCATGGTCTTGGCCAGGCGGAACCATACCTCAATCCCGGCGAATTTCTCGACAACCGATTGGTTGGTTTGTCCGGCCGGTTCGCGCCTCGAAGCTACGGCTGCAGCGGCCAGGCGCTGCCCGTCAGCCTTTCCTTGCCGACCTCGGCCAGCCGTGTCCGCATCTCTTTGATGGTGAGGCGCTTGCTGGGTTCGCGCCGCAAACCGGCCGAGAGCAGCTCTCCCAAGGGCCCGAGCTTTTTATCCCTGCGCATCCACGCCAACGTCGCCGGATCGCCGTCGTGGCCGAGATGCGCCGAGAAGATCGCCGGCAGCGACTCGCCCGCGAAAAGGGGCCCGCCGGTGAGAAGCTCGAAGGCCAAGCAAGCGAAGGCGTAGACGTCGGTGGCGCGCGCATCGATCTTGTCCCCGAATGAGGTGCTGTCCCAAACCTCGGGCCCGCCGTAATAGGGACTGCCGCAGCCCGGCCGGACCTTGCGCCCGGCGAGACCGAAATCCACCAAGACGGGCACCTGCCGGCCCTCGCCGCGCGCCCGGCGAGGCG
>Ga0182027_10015852_pt1 | contig 10325 bp, 11 predicted proteins | sample 712E1DmetaG_FD_121300 | JGI IMG/M metagenome (GOLD analysis project Ga0182027, IMG submission 121300) | Permafrost microbial communities from Stordalen Mire, Sweden - 712E1D metaG (Illumina Assembly) | ecosystem: Environmental > Terrestrial > Soil > Wetlands > Permafrost | place: Sweden... | reverse complement strand
GGGATCGTCGGGTCCGGTGTGACATAGACAGTGCTCGAACATCCTGCCAGGATGACGAGACTGAAAAGTACAAGAATGAACTTTCTCATAGTCCTCTCTGTTTATCTGTCTCCTAAGGAATGTTCCCTAGTTGACGTTTGTTGACGGTCAGGACTGAGTGGCCTTGCCGAGATTGCTCAGGATGGTATTGAGAGCAGCTGCTCGCGACCAGTTCAATCTGGCAGCACTCAGCTTTTCGCCTTGCGCTCTCTTCTTGTCATCCCGAGCTTCTTTTTCCCGCAAGACTGCAGCTTCGTAGGCCGCGTCTGCATCGGTGATCGCAGTGCTGGCTGCTTCTGCTTCTACTTGAGCAGCTTTCATGGTCGAAGCCGTTGATGCAGCTGCCTTTGCGAGCAGATCTTCGGGATCTCCTCCTCCTGCTGTAACCAAGGCATTGAACTCACCGAGAGTGATGCTTGGAACAGGAGTTACTTGGTTACGATTGCCGATTTTCATGACTACCTCATCTTCCACGGGCTTCCTTGATCAAGAATTGCTAATTCTTGATTTGCTCACTTCCTTTCAGACTGTGACGACCTGTCATAGACTAGCTAGGGCTTTGCGCCGCTGGCTGCACGAATGCGAAGGCAATGAGAACATCTGTCACGAGCGAGGCATGAAGCCTGTGCAAAAGCACGTGATGCTCGTGGCATGCGCAGATCTTGATTACGAACGGCATCGCGATTTGCATCGGGACACTTCCGTCGCACACGAGTTCAAAGGAGAAGTTACTCTCCCTGAGCACCGCGGCGAATTGTTCGCTTTCTGCCTGTGTAATGAAACCGATGTAGATGAGCTCGAGAACCCGGCGCCCTTGGACGTAGGTAGCACTCTGGCAAACAAAGCACTGACCCTCGCCTGTTCCGGCTTCTACGATAATCGGATCGCTTCCCATTTCGCTCTCCTTTCAGAGAATGTGTAGGGTTGAATGGACGAATGGAACGACGATGAGTGCTAGTTCGAGAAGAACCATCAGTAGCCCGATGAGCATGATCCTGCGACCACACTTTTTGGCGTCCTGATACAAGGCTCTTTCGAATCCTTCGTCGGTCTGGAAGTCATCCGGCATTTGAATCCGAGTGACTAACCATCCTAACAGTACCACCACGATTCCGGGACAAATGAGAACGATGAACTCAGTTGTGAGTTGCAACTCTCTTGTCCTTTTCTCCCTCCGCAAAACGGTTGACTAGATCAGCGATTGCTGTTCTAGCTAGTGATGACGATGATCAAGATACCAACCAAAGATCAATACTCCTAGCACAATCAAAATGATGCAAATGAGGCATCCCACGATAAGCGCTAGGTCGAATAAACTGACCTTTATATGGTCCACGACAAACTCCTTTTCTCCTAAAACCAAATTGATTGATGTTGTTCTTGCGACTTGCCTCTGATCGATTCCTTTGTTCTCTTGCTTACAACCGCATTGACTATTGCTAACAACAGGATGCAATTGAAAAGCGCAAAAACTTGGGTCACGATAAAAGCACGAAGCCAAAACAACTATAAAAACCTCCTTTGTGAAACTGTTAATTGAACGCTTCAAGCACTAATCCCTTAATGCCCAAGGCGTTCAATTAACAGAAACATTTCGCAACTTGTCAAAGTGCAATTAAAAATAAGCAACAGAACAAAACTCCAGACAGCAAATTAGTCCGGCTTTGTTTTGTTACTAAGCACGGATAATAACAGAAAAATGCTCACTAAGCAAACTATGAGTTACAAATTTGAAAAACTTAATTATTGTTTATTAAAAAGGCGATTATTATTAACGTGGGAAATTAATGACGCGTTCAGAGAGCAAAGATTAGAACTGCACCAATCTTACCAGTGAAATTACACAAATTCTAGCGCTGATTTTATCTGCCTATGCTCTAATTACAGGATGTAATTTAAAGTCTGCTATGAAATTTGAGAAAATTCCAGTTTCTATTTCTCAAAAAAATGTAAAAAATGTTATGATTTATTGGTAGAAAATAAGACTTAATGAAAATTAAGATAAATAAATATTTAATAGCCTCCTTCTTTTTTTCAATAATTATTATTTCTTCTATTATTTATACCAACGGAGGTATCTTGCATCTCGAATCAGTTCTAAGAATACCGAATTTTTTAGACAACAGAAGTATTCCGGAAAAAATATTTACAAATGTATTTGTAAACGACGGGGGCTCTTACCAATCAAGGGAATTAAGTTATTTTTTTGATATCTTAGATTCATATTTTATTAAATTTTGTATTCAAGTAGGTATTCCCCACTTTTATTCTATTACATATTTTATTTGTTTACTTGGAATATGTTTATCTTGTTTTTATATATCTATAAAATATTTTAAATCTTCATCGTTAACTGTTCCCCTACTCTTGGGCATGATTTTCTTGACCTCTCCTAATGCTTTCTTTAATGGCTTTTTCTTTAGAAGCTCCAAGCCGTTAGTCTCTTTACTCCTAGCCCTGATTATGATTTTTGTATTTAAAATAATAAAAACTAAGTATTTTCAAAACAAATACTTGATAATTTTATCTATCATTATTTTTTTAATGACCCTTGCTGATAGACAGGGCTATTTTATTGCGCTTGCATTTCTGTTAACTTTTAGTGTTTTACTAATTCTTTCAAAAAAGAAGGTTTACCTAGGATTAATTATTGCTGCTCTGATTTCCGTAATTTTGTCTAATACGTACGCGTATATCTTAGGCCCTAATCTTATTTACCATTTCTCGCACGTCTGGCCGTCTCTACAATATTTAACTTTTCCATTAGATAAATTTGTATATCTATGGGAAAAGTTATTATTTAAAGCTTCTGCTAATTTCTCCCTGGATGCATTTGATTTTCTTTTTGGCAACGTGAATAGACTATTAGGTTTTATTTTTATTGCGCTCTTTTCCTATTCAATAATTTTCTTAGGAGCTATAAACTCATACCATAAAAAGCTATTATTTACGATTGTCTTACTGTTTTTTTGTTTGGATTTAATTATGAATGCCATACAAATTAACGAGCTTTCTCTTTTATTGTGGCCGGATGTGCGAAGAGCAGTCTATACAATGCCAAGCACGGTTTTAATTCTTTTAGGCCTAAATTTAACATTTACAAATATTCTAACTAAGTGGCCTAGATTTAAGAAAATTATCATAATTTTTCTGTTGATAATTTTAATGTTAAATATTATCTCTTTAAATTATCATAAAAGCGTGCTGGCAAATGGATTCATGAAAACAGCTTATCAAGAATCTCCACTTATTTTAAAATGTATAAAAACCGGAAACATTAATACAAGTGCTTTCAAATTCAGATATAAGTGGAACGAAAATTTCTGTAGGCAAATGATAGAACTATCAAACAATAAAAAAGCAAAATGAGTTGTTCAACTCCCTACCCTCTAACCATTGATTAATCATTTGAATCTAAATCCTTCGGTTCTTACTCATTTAACGTAACTACGAAGCCCGAGGAAAAACTTTTTTTACTGTGTTTGTTAGAATAGCTCTCAATTGCCTGCCATCTCTATGCCCGTCAACAACCCTACGTATGCCAAGTTCCCGTCTTTGTCTCAAGCTCGGGGTTACATCACCGAATAAAACAATACCTTTCGCGGAATACCTATTTGCGGTCTCTGCGATATCAAGCCAACCCCTACCGCCTTCTGTTATCTGCGTATCTAAAACAACAAAATCTATTGGCTCTCTTTTCTCAGACAACACCTTTAATGTTGATGACGCAGTTGTAACGTCACGAGCGAGAAAAACATCACCGAAAACAGGCATGCTGACGACAATACCTCTCAATAAACCCTTCTCTTCTCCTACGACTAAAACCCTTGGACGGTAACCTCCTGCTTCTGCTTCAGAAATACTTTTTGCGGTTGGTCTACTTGGTAATCGAACTGATTTTGGAGCATCTGTCCAACTTGCAAAACGATCTCCGGTTACCCATGCTATTGCCTCACCTCTCACGTGGTCTACTGCTCCACCTATTATTCTTTTGATTCCGATTGGTGGTCTTTCTGTAACTATCATAATTTATTGAGGCAGTAACAAGGAAATTATAAAACTTTTGATTCAAAAGTCAACGGGAAAATTAAATAGATTAATTTCTATTTCTCAAAAACGCGGGAATGTCCCAAGCGTCGTCTTCTTCTTCAACCGGCGCTTCCGTTGGAACCGGCGGTTCTGGTTCAGTAACTTTTGACTGACTTTGTTCCATAACCCGATTAATGGTTGGCGTCATAAATTCTTTAAGTGTTTGCCTGGTTGAATCAAATCCGGTGGCAATAACGGTAATCTTCATCTGATCATGCATTGAATCATCAATGGTTGCTCCGAAAATTATATTTGCATCAGGATCTGCTTCGGAAGCAATGATTTTTGCCGCTTCATCAACTTCACTCATTGTTAAATCCGGTCCGCCAATAATATTAAAGAGTACACCTCTGGCTCCGGTCATCGAAATTTCCAAAAGAGGAGAGGCCACTGCTGCTCTAGCTGCTGTTTGGGCCCTGTTTTCTCCAACCCCAGTGCCAATTCCCATCAAAGCCGAACCGGCATTTGCCATAATTGTTTTTACATCCGCAAAATCTACATTTACCAATCCCGGAAGAGTAATCAAATCCGAAATTCCCTGAACACCTTGGGTTAAAACCGAATCGGCCACTTTAAATGCTTCTAGAAGCGATAGTTTCTTATCAACCACGTCTAAAATTCTTTGGTTTGGAATAACAATTAGAGTGTCAACTTTATCTTTTAATTCTTCTATCCCATCCTCAGCCGTTACCATTCTCCTAGTTCCCTCAAAGGCAAACGGCTTTGTAACCACTGCCACTGTTAAAGCGCCTACTTCTTTTGCTGCCCTGGCGATTACGGGAGTTGCACCCGTACCAGTTCCGCCACCCATCCCAGCAGTTAGAAACAACATGTCTGTTCCATCCAACATTTCTTTAATTTTTTCGTATGATTCTTCTGCCGCCTGCGTTCCGATTTCAGGACTTCCACCAGATCCCAAACCCTTGGTTAAATCCTCACCAATTTGCATTTTTGTTGCAGCCTGATTCAAAAGAAGACTTTGCGCGTCAGTGTTAACTGCAATAAAATCAACTCCCTGAATATTACTTTGGGTAATCATGGAATTAAGAGCGTTGGTTCCACCTCCGCCAATTCCCATTACTCTTATCTTGGCAAAATTAGTTGTTTGCGGTTTTATCAACATAGTTTAAATTATAGGGGCATACTAGCAAATACAAAATGTTTTTGCAAGGCCCGTCTAATGAGGCAGTTTTTAAGTTTTAGGGCAGGAATGATTTAGCAAATGAAATTAGTTTCGAAAACGTTTTGCCGTTAAATTTAAAGTTACCAAATTTTGGCAAAGAAAAACCGAACGGAAGAGATGATTGTGTCTCAATAGTTCCTCCGTAACCCAATAATCCAACCACTGTTGAAAAAGCCGGTTCTTGAATTTCATCAATTATCCCCTTTATATTTGTAGCAATTGCAACCCTAACGGGCATTGCCAACATTCTTTTTGCAGCATCAGTAGCACCAACTGTTCTTGCTCCTCCCCCCGTGATAACCAATCCGGAAGGAGTTTGCCCAGCAAAACCGCTTTTTTTAACTTCTATACCAATCATTGTAAACAACTCATTAAGCCTTGGTCTAATAATTCCATCAATTAATGTTTTTTTTGAAACTTTTTTAAGCTCTTCCGACAAACTTAACGGCGAAAGATCAATTTCGTCTGTTGTTTTTTCCGTTTTTTCTTCCTCGTCTTCAGAAATTCTAACCGGTTTTTTAACCGAGTTTGATAAAAACAATTTAATTTTTTCTGCCGATTCCAGAGAGATTCTTAAGCCTATTGCCAAATCATTAGTAATGTGTCTTGCCCCAATTGGCAAAACTGACGAATAAGCCACTGACCCATCAACGTAAACAGAAATATCCGTAGTTCCGGCTCCGATATCCACCAAAACAACTCCTAACTCTTTTTCTGTTTCTGACAAAACCGCCAAAGAACTGGCGTAACCTGAAAAAACCACTGCATCCAAATCAACCCCAACTTCCGAAAAAGCTTTCTCCATATTTCTTATCGATGTACTGTTGGCGGAAATTATGTGGGTATCAACCTCTAATCTTACACCGGTCATTCCAATTGGATCTTTAATACCTTCTTGCCCATCAACGATATAGCTCCTGGGCAAAACATGAATTATCTCGCGGCTTGAGGGAAGTGAAACGGCTCTGGCCGCATCGATTACTCGTGCCAAATCATTTTCCGTTATTTCTCCTTCCGGATGAGCAACAGCCACTACCCCTCTTGAATTTTGCGATTCAATGTGACTTCCTCCAATTGAGGCAACAATATGCGATGCTGAATAACCTGCCATTCTTTCAGCGGCTTCGAGAGAATTATTTATTGAAAGCACCGCTTCATCAATATCTACGATCTGGCCTTTTTTGACCCCGTTTGCCGGAGTTTCAGAAACACCTAAAACATTAATTTCTTCATTAACCTTGGCAATAAGCGTGACAATTTTTGAAGTTCCTATATCGATTCCTACAACTATTTTTCCTTCATTCATAATATTAGAACGATACAACAGGATTATCGAATCTGAAATCTAATTTTTTCAGCTTCTTTCCTTCTATTGTAAGCCTAGAAAGGATAAGTTGTAAAGAGGACAATTGGCTCCCTAAATCTTTTTTTGAGGACAAAATTATTTCTCCCCCATCTTTAAGACCGACCGTAAATGAACTGTCTGAATTAAGGCTAACGGAAACAAAAGCGATTTTTTGTCTTTCAAGCGCGTTTTCCAAAGAAGCGACTTTTGATTTGTTTACTTTTGCGATTGGACTTACGAAAGTGGTTCTGCCAAAAGAGAAATTTAGAAATAAATACTCAATTATCATTATCAACAATGACAAAAAAAGAAGCAACAAAAAAAACCACCTAATTCTATATTTTGATCTTTCTTTCTTAAGCCTTCTTCTCTGTAACATTTTTTAGTACTCCCACAATTTTTTCCGCCGCATTGACTATTAGAACTTCCTCTGATTTATAACTATCAATTTTAGCTAACATTAAAAAAATAGTTGAAACAAATAAATCGGGCGTTAATAAATGCTGTTCTATAAATTCTCCCAAACCTAAACTCTTGATGAATTGGGCGTTTTTAAGCTGTTCATTTTTTTGTCCGACTGGAAGAGGAATTAAAAAAGCCGGTTTTTGTAGATAAATTAACTCAGTAACGGTATTTATTCCTGCTCTGCCAACTACCAAGTCTGCTTCGTTAATAGTTTCCGCTGCTTCTCTGCCAGTCAAAAATTTTTTGCATTCGTAACGCTCATTTTTCTGCTCTTTTAATCGCTCGAAATCCTTATAGACTTCCGACCCTCCTGTTTGATGAATTACTATACATTTCTTTAAAAGTTCCTCAAGGATTTTTTCGACTAAAAGATTTATTGCATGAGCGCCGGCGCTCCCTCCTGTTATATAAATTATTGGTATTTTATTCTTTTCATTCTTAATATTTTTGGCATTAATAATTTCTTGCCTAAGCGGATTTCCGGTTAAAACAACTTTTCCTTTAGAGAAATATTTTTCGGAAGATTTCCATGAAATACAAACTCTTTTGGCAAATTTCGCAATCAATTTATTAGTAAAGCCGGCATCTAGAGTTTGCTCATGAATAACAATTGGTATTTTCAAAGCATAAGCCGCTAACGCTACCGGCAAAAACAAATATCCTCCAAAACCAAGCACAACATCTGGCTTAATCTTGCTTAGTATTTTATAAGATTGAATAAAGCCGGTTGGAAATTTTAAGAGCGAAGGCAAAGTATGCTTTGTGAATTTTCTTTGCAAACGAGCTGTGTTTAAATCAAAAAAGGGAATCCTTAGTTTTTCTACTTCCTGACTTTCTAAAGATAATCCCCTGTCGCCTTCAAACGTATGTTTTCTGCCAATATAAAAAACATCATCTCCTTTAAGTTTTTCAATTACCGCCATCGCCGGCGATAGATGTCCTCCCACTATTACTACTTTCATATATTTTTTCTTTGCTTTGCTATATTTATTAGTATACCAATTGCGCTAAGGTTTATTATAAGTGCTGATCCACCATATGAGATAAAAGGAAGAGGAATTCCGGTTAGGGGAAGAAGCGCTGTTTGTGCAGCCAAATTTATAAAAACCTGGGCCGCTAAGAAAGTGGTTATTCCACCTGCCAAAAGCTTTCCGAACTCGTCTTTTGAATTAATGGCGATGTAAAATCCTCTCCAAATTATTACCAAAAAAACAGCAATAATAAAGCATGCCCCGACAAAACCCAACTCTTCAGCAATTATGGCAAAAATCGAATCAGTCGCATTTTCCGGAAGATAAGCATATTTCTGCAAAGAATTTCCCAAACCCACACCCGTCAATCCTCCGGAACCCAAGGCAATTAAAATTTGCTTAACATGATAAGAAGTCGAATTAATATCTTGATTGGCATTTATAAATGTAGCAAGTCTCGCCGCTCGATAGGGCTCAAGTTTGGCAAAAATAAAACCGCCAACAGCCATTATTGGAGTGAGAATCGCAAAGTAAAAAAGGTTTGCTCCTGAAAGAAAATACAAAATCACGCCTTCAGCCAGAATAATAGCCGCAGTCCCCATATCCGGTTCAAGCATAACTAAACCCAAGACCAAAGAGAGCAAAAGTAAAAACGCCCAAATTCTACCTTTTTCTTTACTGGAGAACCAAGCCGCTAGGTAGATCGCCAACGCCAATTTAACAAATTCAGACGGCTGAAAAATAGTAAATCTTAAATTAATCCATCTGTTTGCCCCTAAAACTTTCACTCCTATACCCGGCACAAATACCAACCCTAAAAATCCCAAGGAGACTAAAAGTATCGGAATAGCCAAATTGTAAAACCGGTGATAATCAATACGCGAAAAAACCAAAAGCGAAATTACTCCTAAAACGATCCAAAAAGTTTGATCCTTAACAAAATGGTACTTATCCGCAAAATCCCTAAAAGCGACAAAAGAAGAAGCGTCGTAAATAATAAATAACCCAAAGAGGGTAAGAAATAAAACGGAAATGAGCAGAAAAAAATCTATCTTTTTCATCTACTTAAAAGACGCGAGGTAAAGTCCCAAGATTGCAAAAAACGCACCCAAGAGCCACGCCCTCATTACGATTTTTGGCTCAGACCATCCCTTTTTCAAAAAATAAAGGTGCAATGGGGCAACAGGAAAAATTTTTCTTCCAAAAAATTTTTTACTTAATAATTGAATTAGTGAAGATCCTACTTCCAATATAAAAACTCCTCCAATAATAACGATTGCTAAAGTTTTCCCAGTTAAAAGACCGATTATTGCCAAAGATGCTCCTAAAGACATTGACCCAACATCTCCAAGCCAAATTCTTGCTTTGTAAATATTAAAGTAAAGAAAAGCAGCAACGCTACCCATAAGAATTGCAATAAAAACGCCCAACCCCTGATCAACGTTGGAATATGAAATCGCTAAAAAAGAAACAAGAGCGATTAGTAAAAGCCCCGACGCAAGACCATCTAACCCGTCTGCTATATTAAAAGCGTTAGCGAAAGAAACAATTACAAAAGCGGCAAAAGGAATATACAATAAGCCAATATTCGTAAGACCAATCCCCCTAATAAACAAGAAACTGTAACCTAACTTATTGTAAAGAATAATTGCAGGAACAAAAGCCAAAATTAACTGCAATACTAATTTATATCTAAATCTTAATCCAAAAAAAGCAACTTTTCGATCTCCGTTTATCAATTTTTTTCCATCATCGTAAAGACCTAAAAGACCAAAGCTTATAAAAGTGAAAAGGATAACAAATAGTTCCCAGGGATGTATGCTGACTTTAAGTATTCCAAAAGACCATAAAAAGACAATTGTTGTTACAAAGATTATTAAAAGACCTCCGCCAAAAGGCGTACCGACTTTCCAACCGTTAAACTTATCAAAAAGAGGCGTCGGTTTATTAAAAAGGTCAACCGTCGCCTGTTTTTGCCTTCGTAGTTTAATCTTATAGAGAAAATCTATAAAGGGAATTATTAATATCGCTGTTATAAACAAGGAGAGCAGTGTTAGTCCCAAAAGCTGATCCATACCGTATATTATAATACTCTACCACCTCTTATTCAATCAAAATAGGCAAATTCGTTTAGGATTGCTTTTGAATATTTGAAGTTACTTTGATTAAAATTAGTGGGGAAATTAAGTGTTTTTCTTAACTACGATTTCTTGAAATTTTGTGTAATACCTGG
>Ga0182027_10015851_pt1 | contig 10327 bp, 6 predicted proteins | sample 712E1DmetaG_FD_121300 | JGI IMG/M metagenome (GOLD analysis project Ga0182027, IMG submission 121300) | Permafrost microbial communities from Stordalen Mire, Sweden - 712E1D metaG (Illumina Assembly) | ecosystem: Environmental > Terrestrial > Soil > Wetlands > Permafrost | place: Sweden... | reverse complement strand
GCCTGCGGCGGATCCTGACGCCGGCGTGCCAGCTACTGGCGGCGGCACCTGCGCCTGGACCTTCAACATGAGCGACGGAATGGTCAGCAATGCCTACTCCGCCTCCAACCCTTCGCGCGTCCGCTGCGTGCGCGGCAACGGGAGCGGCGAAGCCTTCAGCGACCCGGCCGCGGCACCACCCAACCAGTACAACGCCATTTCCGCCGACGAAGTCCTGGACAACTACACTGGTCTCACCTGGCAGCGAACCGGCAACTCTTCCGGATTTGTCAGTTGGGATCAGGCGGTCGCGTACTGCAGCAGCTTGGCCCTGGGAGGACACACCTGGCGACTGCCATCAGTTCGCGAGTTGGCCACGCTGGTGGACGAATCCCAGGTGGCGCCAGCCATCGACCGCACCAAGTTCCCCAGCACGCAGTACGGCGCACACAGCAACAATTGGTACTGGGCGTCGCACGCACAGCGGAACAGCACAACGGCCTGGTGGGGTCTCAACTTCGACGACGGCTTCACCGGGTTCAACGCCGGGACCACTACCACCGCCTGGAACTACTGGACGGTCGCTTGGGCGAAGTGCGTGCGCTGATTATTGAAATCTATCAGGTAGCGAGCCAGATCTTCGCGCGCCAAGCAGAAACTCGGGTTAAGGTAGCATCATGAAGTTTCAGCGCTCCCCTATCATCACTTTGTCTGCTTTGGTCTGCTGCGCCGTCATCGCGGCTGGGTGTCCTGGCGACAACAGCCCTGGCGCCTCCGGTGGCGCGACCTCAACCACTGCAGGTGGAGCCTCAGGTTCTGCCGGGGCAGCAGGCGGCGCCGCCAGCCACGGCGGGACGCAGTCAAGTAGCAAGGCCGGATCCAGCGGCGCCCTCGGCGGAACAACTTCGGCCAATGGTGGAAACATAGCCTCCGGAGGCAGTTCCACGTCGTCGCCCGCGGGTGGAAACAGCTCGGCCGGCGTAACCACGGTCGGCAGTGGAGGCACGCCGGCCGGCGGCAATTCCAGCACGGGTTTCTCTGGAGCCAACAACTCCGGCGGGACCGCTTCAGGCGGAAGCAGCAGTTCGAAGGGTGGCGCGGCGGGATCCGGGGGCGTGGCCACAGGAGGCGTCACGAGCTCTGGCGGCACCAGCATTGCCTGGACGACTCTTCCGCCGCCCAGGCAGTGCGGAAACGCATTCGCGACCCAGAGCGATGGATGCGTGACAGGAAAGGCCACCAGCACATGTGGCGGCAATTGCACATCTTTTGTGAACGCCTGCCAAGATACTCTGGCCAGCAAGCCAAACATGCCCGTGGCCTTCATCTGCCCGCAGTGGATGTTGTTCAGCACAGCTATGCAACAAGCCGCGACTCTCGATGGCAATTCTGCCTTCAATTACGCAATTGTCGGCCACGACGCCGACTACAATGGAATCGACGGCACTGCCTCAAGCGCCTGCTGTCAATGCTATCAACTGGTGTACGACTCTCCCTCGCAAAACGATCGCCAAGCCTTGGTCAATCCCGACGACCCGAACAACAATCAATCCGCGATCCAGCCGCTGCCGCCACCCCTCATCGTCCAAAGCTTCAATATGGGCGCAACGACTGACAGTTTCGACGTGTTCATGGCTGCCGGAGGCTTCGGTGCCAACAACGCGTGCGATCCCAAGGGCCAGCCGCAGGCCAATTCCGGCGAGTACATCTACACCAGCTTTCCACCAGATGGTGCCAACAACGGCGGCGTGAAGGGAGCCACCAAATACAGCGAGTGCAAGACCCAGGTGAGCTGGGTGACCACGGCCAGCCTCTCGACTCCGGCCTGTCAAAGCAAGGTTCAAACCGAGTGCGACATGATTGCGGCACCCTCAGCGACCACGACCGCCGATTCAATTCGCTCCTGCATCCAATCCAACAATCCCCAGACCTACTATCACCTCAACTGGAACGTCTGGGCGATGAAGGTCGAGTGTCCCACCCACCTGACCGATCTCACGGGGTGCAAGCTGGCTCCCCAGGGACTTCCCGCGGTCAACCCGAACGTGACCACCGCGGCGCAAGCAGCGGCGAATTCTTCCTTCCGATCGAAGTCGGGCAGCGGCACCCGTCTTTGGACCTCGACTATGCAGGACTGCTGCATGCCCAGTTGTGCCTTCCGGGATCACGTCACCGGTCAAGGACTCACGGCGCAGGGTTTGTACAACTCGTTCTATTCCTGCGATCAGAACGGCGTGCCCATGACGCAGCCACAGTAGCGAAGTTAGCTGTTTCTCACAGAGAGTTTTCGACCAGTCTTCGAAAAAGCTCGCAGTTCTTTTCGATGGCCGGACCCCTGCGGACCAGGTCGCCGCCCACCAGGAACATGACCTCGTTCCCGTAAAACTCCAGCATTTCCGGCAGGCGCTGCAAACTCATGCCGCCGCCCGGGGCGGGGAAGATGCTTTTCAAGTTGCCCAGAGGATCCTGGCAGCCATCCGCGACCTCACGACACTCATCCAGCGAAAATCCAAATCTACCGCCGGAATGCGGAAAGATGCTGGCGTCGGCGCCCGCCAGCCGCATGAGCTGGCCGAACAAGGCATAGTGGGAAATGCCGTTGTCCGGGCTGGTTACGAAACTTCCCAGAAATGCAGGGTGCGCCAGGATGGGCAGCCCGAGGGAATCGTCGCCGGCCAAGGCGCGCATCGCATCGAGGCCTGTCAGTCCGGGACAAATCAGCAAAGCACCCGCGCCGGCTTTCTTGGCGAAGTACGCCCGCTCGTGAACTTCTCCTGCGGGCGCCGTCACGTTGGGTGCATAGAGAATCTTGCGGCCCGTCGGAGAGGCGGCCTTGCGCACGGCCTCTGCACAACGTTCAGCACGTTCGGCAAAGCGCGCGAAGGGCTGATTGGCCAGGCCGTGGTCGTCCTTGATCACGTCGATGCCGCCCGCGGCGAAGCGCCCTGCCAGGCGCGCCAGCTCCTCGGCCGGCAGGCCCATGGGTTTCACCGCAGTAGAGAGCAATGGTCTATGCGGCTCGCCCAAGAGAGCGCGCAAACCTTCACGCCCGAAGCGTGGCCCCTTGAACTTTCCCCAGAGGGAACCGCCGTCCTCCAGGCGCGAGAGCCGGAATCCTTTCTTGAGGCTGATGTTGCCGAAAAGCACGTTGCAGAGCTGGGTGAGTTCGCCGCCCGTGGTGTCGTTGAGGAAGGAAACCAGCGCTTCACTAGCCGGTGCGCCGGGCACGGAGGATTTCCACAAGGATTCCAGGCGGCCCACTACCTGGTCGGGGATGAATCCCTTGGGGAGGATGTCGGCGGGGCATTCGACAGTTTGCTCCAAGCAAAGGTCTGCGGCTTTGGCACGAGCCTCAATCTCATCTCCCGTCAGCCGGTAGCGAACGAAAAAGCGGTCGGAAGTCTGTTTCGACGTTGGCGTCATGGGACTCTTCTCAAAGACCCTCGGCCTTGGCAGCGCTATGTACTGCCTCGACCCGCACGTGGGCGATGTCCTCGGGCCGGATATTGAGCTGAGTCTTGAGCGCCTGCTCGGCCGCCTGGATGAGCCCCATGGCGTCGATCCCATGCTCGCGCATCAGGTAGGCCTTGGAAGCCCCGTGCGAAAAGGTGTCCTGCAGCCCGAGACGGATCAGTTTCTTTCCCAGCCCGTGCTCGGCGATCTTCTCGGCCGCGATCGATCCAAGGCCGCCCGTGGTCAGGTGATTCTCCAGGGTCAGAACGCCGTGCTTCGGTTGGGCCAGGGCATCCAACAGCACGGGATGGTTGCAGGGCTTCAGGGTGGAGATGTGCAGGTGCTCGACGGAAACGCCCCGCGATTTCAGCAGCGAAACCGCCTTCAATGCTTCCTCGGTGCACAGTCCGCTGGAAAGCACGGTCAAGTCATTCCCGCGCGAGAGCACGCGCGGCTGGTCCAGCTGCATGGGCTCCGAGGCGGGGAACAGCCGGGGTATCTCGCCGCGGAGCATGCGGATGTACACCGGGCCTTCGACGGCGGCCATCACTTCCAGCACGCTCTCCACCTCGGTTGCGTCGCCGGTTTCCAGCACTATCATATTGGGCAGGGTGCGCATGAGCGCCACATCATCAATGGCCTGGTGAGTGGCGCCGCCCGGCGTGGTGATGCCGGGGAGAAAGCCGAACATCTTCACGTTGGCGTTGGCGTAGGCCACGCTCATGGCCACCTGGTCGTAGGCGCGGCGGTAGATGAACACCGCGAATGTGTGTACCAGGGGCATGAAGCCTTCCCGCGCCAGGCCCGCGGCAAATGACAGCATGTTCTGTTCGGCAATGCCCATCGAAAAGAATCTTTCGGGGTACGCAAGGCTGAAAGCGTCGGCCTCGCAGGAACTGGTAAGGTCCGCTGACAACACCAGCACCTTCGGCTTGTCCTTGGCCCAGGTGACCAGATTGTTGGCGTGGACGCGCGAGAGCATCTCCATCACAGACGCTCCAGGGCGCGGCGATAGGTCCTGCGCTCGTCAGGCGTCTTGAAACGCAGGTAGTGCAGTTTCGGAGCGTTCTGGCTGAGCAGGGGAAGCCCGCGGCAGGGATCTGTGTCGCATAGAACCGCGAGGGGCCGGCCGTCGCCTTGCCGAGCGGCGGGCGCCGCCAATGCCTTGGGATTGTGCCCGGCCACGCGCTCCACGCGCCAACCGAAGGCCTGCAAGCGATCTTGCAGGGGCTCCACGGCCATCACGTTGGTCACCAGCCCGTCGCATTGCTGGCAATTGACGTCCACATAGATGGCCAGACGGTCCAGCCGGTGGAACGAGGCGGCCTGCAGGGCTTCCCAGGTCTGGCCGATTTGAAATTCGCCGTCGCTCATGAACACCCAGGTGCGGCCGCTGTCGCCCTTGAGGCGGCGGCCCAGCGCGATGCCAGCGGCTTGCGACAGGCACTGGCCGAGCGATCCGGCGGTCACTTCCATACCGGGGGAGTGCTCGGCGCCGATCATTTCCACGGAAGATCCGTCGCGGTTGAAATCGTCCAGGCCGCAAGGGTCCATGCGGCCGGTTTCAATGAGGACCGCATAAAGCACGAGCGCATAGTGGGCCGGGGAAAGAAAAAACCGATCCTGGTGCGCCAGCGGGCGTCCGTTGAATTCCGCGCCGGTGAAATAACCGCGGTTGCTGCGCGAGGGGACGCCAGGGAAGGGTTTGGGCCGAAGCGGCCTGTCCACCGGCGCCAGGTTCATCACCTTGAGATACAGAGTGGAGAGGATCTCGGCCGAGGAACAAGCCTGGCTCATGTAGCCGCCGTTGTGCTTGAGCGTGTGTGCCAGCACGCGGCGCCTGATGTGGCGGGCCGCCAGTCGCACCTGGTTCGCCCAATTGGGTTCAGTCATCGAGCAACTCGGGAGAGCATCTTCACCCCAAGACTACCCTGCCACGCGCCCCGCGCTCGTCCAGCTCCGATGGCATCGCCGTGGATGCCACCAGCGTCTACTGGACCACCGACGATGCGGTGATGAAGGTGTCTATGGGCGGTGGCGCTCCCACCACGCTCGCCTCAGGGCGGCCGGGCCCCGTCGCATCGCCATGGACGCCACCAGCGTCTACTGGACCAACTATGTCAACGGCAATGTGATGAAGCTCAGTCCCAAATGAGTGGCATGAGGCAAAGCGTCAGAAAGCGGCCCTACCAATGATCCGCCGATGAACGGCGTTCCAGAATGGCCGCACCACATCAAGGCCCAAAACCGCCATTCGATGAGAGGCTCCTAGCGCACGATTCTCATTCGGGTCGCGTTTACCGTTAGCCCTTTAGGGTGGTATTCTTTGATGCCGCCTCCTCGGCTGCAGGCAAATAATCATGTTTCAATTCTCGAATAATCATCGACGAGCAGGGAATGTGCGCAAGATCGTGCTCGCGACGTGGAACGTAACGCGCTGGCCCTCGATGACCGCAGGCATGCTGCTTGTGCTGTGGAGCTGCAATTCACATCCACTCGCTGGGCTGGATCCCAGTGTCACGTTCATCCCGACCCCGCAGGGCGGAACTCCCGCAGCCACCAGTGCCGCCGCGACCACCCAGGGGAACCCATTCGCTGGCACCTCCGCAGCGGCCGGAGGCATCGCCGCCACGGGCGGCATCGTTGCCACGGGCGGCGTGGGCGGTACAAGCAACACCTCCTCGTCGAATCCGACCGGCGGACAACCAAGCTACGACGCCGCGGTCCCTCAAATTCCCGATGCCCCGCCACCGGAACCGAACGAAACCTTCTCCTGCCCACCCGGAACCGTGCGCATTCACGTACGAGACATCTGGTCGAACGCGGTCAACCCGACCATGGGCACCATGACGGCTCCGGCTCCGCTTTCGGTTCTCGTCATCGACCCAACTGGGAGCTGGCCGTCCTACGGTGCGCGCCAAGACACGGCGAGCTGCAATTGGTATTCGGTCTGCGCGCCGAACACTCTCACCAAATTCCAGATCAAGCCCGTCGGTGCTGATGCCTGCGGCGGAACATCCAATTCTTCGGGCACGTTCGACGCCTCGAAGCTGATCCCCGCCAACAATGAAATCTGGCTCGACTACACCGGCCAGTCCAGCACACTGGCGGGCGACTACACTGCCGCCACCGTCGGCGACCAGCATTTCCGCCTCACCAGCGACAAGACCGCGATCGGTTCCGAGGCATGCCCGCAAGGACAGCCCGATCAAACCGTGCCCACCGGCTTCATCAAGGTCCATTTCCGCTATCCTTGGGCCGATCCGCAGCAGACCGACTTCCCGGGCTCAGCCTGCGCCAAGAGCAAGCTGGGCTACGACGTTCCCCCCTACCCTACCAGCCTCAAGGTCACTGGCTTGGCGTGCGAAATGCAGGCCCTGCTCGAATTCCAGGACGGCAAGTGTCCCTGGTACTTCTTGCTCATTCCCACGAAGGATTGGACGGCGAACGCGAACATCACGTTCCGCTATCCCAATGACAGCTTGGGGTTGTGGACTCCGAATCTGCCGCTGCCTGCGCTCACTGCGGGCGTCACCGAATACTGGATTGGCTACGCGGGCGCGCCGGACAACACAGCGGCATCCATTCCCACGTGCATGGACTGGTCACAGGATCCCCTCAGCTACTTCTTCTACACGGCGAATCCCGGCCCTGGCTATGAATATTGCGGCGGCGGGTCCACAAAGCCGGTGGATCCATGCAGCCCACCGCTTCCGACCAACTTCCACACCATCCACTTCCGCTATATCTGGGCCGGACAGAAGACGTTCACCTACTTCCCCAATACTGAGCTGATGCCACCGTGGATGGAGTTGGAAGTGAGCAGCAACAAGGTCATTTGCTACCGTGAGGCGGATCGCCCCTGGTACAACTGTCCCGTTCCCGACAAATTCTTCGTCGCTGGCGCGACCTGGCGAGCGGTGGACAAGACGCACAGCCCCGAGTGGAATACCGTCGCGCCGCGCCCCTTCCAGAACCCCGACCCAACCTGGTTGCCGGCTGGCCCGCTGAAACCGGGCGAGTACTGGCTGCGCTGGGAGTACGGCAAACCCGACATCCCGTCCACCAGCTTGTTCAGGTTCTACGACTACTATCCGGATGCCAGCACAGGCGACTGGTCCTCCATGGGCAATTGGAACGACAGCGCCTGTGCACCCAAGCCGCCGGCTACGCCTGTCACCAACATTAGCTTCCAGGGCTGGTTCCCCTACGCCGCCACCAATTACTTGTATCCCAACGGTGGCTCGCTTGCGTACATCTATCCCAACGTCGCCGCGGTCCAGGACCTGTTCAATGTCTTCGTGTACGATCGCTACCTGCTCTTTCGCGCCAACTACGTAACCACCACGGACACTGTGTGCGGTCCGGGCACGGCGCGCATCAAGACTAACCCGCCCAAGACGGTCAGCGAGGGCCAAGGCTATGGCATGGCCATCGCCGCTGCCATCGGCGACCAGGCAACCTTCGATTCCTTATGGAATTTCGTGCGGCACTTCTTGTCGCAAGCCGCTGACAAATACTGTGGCGGCCTCATGGGCTGGATGTGGGACGGCACCATCCCGTGCCGGGCGCTCGATTCGCCCTGCGATCCGGCCAAAGAGAGCTGCAGCGGCAACGAGGACAGCGCTTTCGATGGCGACGTCGACATTGCCATCGGGCTGGTGTTCGCGGCCTTGCAATGGCCTGACAAATACACTGACTTCGCCATCGGCTGGCTCTTGAAGATGGAATGCGAAATCGACATCAACTACGACGGCTGGAACTATCCAACCTCGGGCGACACCGGCCCCAAGAACTGTCAGAACTACCCAAACAAACCCTGTGACTACGGCGTCAACGATGGTTCCGTTATGGTTCACATGGACTACTACCCGCCGGGCTACTTCCGGGTGTTCGGGGATTTCTTGGCTGCCAAGCTGCCCAGTGCGAAATACACCGACTTTGATCGAACCTACCACCACGACTTCTGGTACAAGACCGCCCAAACCGTCTACGTGATGCTTGAGCGATGCTACAACCAGGCGGGAGTGCAACACGGCTTTGTTGGCTTCTCGGGCAGTCTCGCCGCTCCTTGCTCCAACCCCAGCAGTGGCGGAGTCTACGAATGGGAACGCTTCTTGTGGCGCGTGAGCATCGACGCCGCGTGGTTCGGCAACAACACCAGTTTGCCCGAAGCCGCGCCCAACTCATCACAGTACGAGCCGACCAAGTCCAAGATGCAGTCGGAAATCGACCACATCCAGGACTACTTCAACAGTTTCTACAAGAACAATCCGGTCGAAGCGAATGCCAATCGATTCTCGTCGATTTGTGATTCTCTGGGCCCGGATGGCGCCGTCAAGAATTGCGATCCCGCCTTTGGCCACAATTCCTACACCGTCAACATGGCGATGTGCGCGTATGTCAGTTCGTTCAACGATGGTGGAGCCACCACTTCGGCCATTCGGCAGGAAGCCATCGAAGAGTCCATCTCCACGACTGTGGAAAACGATGCCTATCTCCAAGAACCGCTGGGCGTCTATTCCATGCTCTTCCTGACGGGCAACTTCCCCAACCCGATGACGCCAGCGCTCAAGCCGGTGACTCCGGCCAAATAGGGGCGACCTGCGGTCGTCCCTCGGGCATGAGCGCACGCCGCAGCCTCGCAAATCCGGGTTTCAGATCGTCCCCGCGCCCCGTGCAAGTTTGCTAGAAGGGGCGCATGTGTCGCGTCCTGCTTCGTCTTGCGGCAGCTCTTGTCGTCAGCCTCGGCATCGGCTGTCAGCGCGCATCCTTGCCCAAGGCCGCGCACGCGGCGGCGCCGTCGTCCGCGGCTTCCCGTGGCGCGGCCCAGGCAGACTCACCGCGGCTGGAGGAGTCTGGGCCACATGTGGATCTTCTGGCCAACCGAGCGTTGTGGCACCTCTATCAGCGCGGCTTGGTGATTCCGATTGCCAGCGAAGGATTCAGAAAATACACCCAGGAATACACGAGCCCGTGGCGAGGCGTAACCAAGCTGCAGGATCGCGCCGGTCGCGTGCTGGGCACCGCCGCGAGCAGCCTGCGCTTCCCGTGGGACGGTGATGCCGGCGCGGCCACCATCGTCGTGCGCATGAACGGCGCCACCGGGCAGCGCCTGTCGTTGCGTCTCAACGGCAAGCCGCTTAAGACCGTCCCAGTGGCGGACGGGTGGCAGACGCTGGCCATCAGCGCTCCGGCGGGCGTGCTTCGGTCGGGCGAGAACGATCTCATCATCGCAACGGCCAAGAAGGGCGCTGTGTTTCACTCACTGGAGGTGATCGCCGGCGCGGCGCCCGAGCCAGCCGACTCCTGGTTTGCGCTGTCGCCTGTGATCGCGGCCAGCGCAGCCGGGCAGGAAAAAGCGGCGCTCGCCGGGTTTCGCCGCTACGCCATGCTGCTGGAAGTTCCGCTCCAGTCGTTCCTGGTGCTGGAAACTTCGGCGCAACAGGCGCCCTCGCACCTGCGTGTTTCCGCGCGACCCGAGGGTCAGTCGGCGCAGATCCTGCTCGACCAGACCCAGCAGCCGGGACAGTGGCAGCCCCACACTTTGTCGCTGGCAGGCCTGGCCGGCAAGCTGGTGACACTGGAATTCGCCGTGGTCGACGGCGGCGATGTGCTATGGGCAGCGCCGCGCATCTTGCTGGCGGCCGCGCCTTCGCTTCCGCGCCCCAAACCGGTACGCAATCTGGTTCTCCTGATTGGCGATGCTCTACGCGCCGACAGCCTCGCGCTCTACAGTCAGACCAAGGTCCTCACCCCGCGCATCACCGAAGCCGGCCGCAAGAACGGCGTGGTCTTTCTCAACACCGAGGCTGCCTCGCCCTCATCCCCGCCATCGCACGCCAGCATCCAAAGCGGAACCTTGCCGCGCGTGAACGGTATTCTGGGCGACAAG
>Ga0182027_10015850_pt1 | contig 10327 bp, 8 predicted proteins | sample 712E1DmetaG_FD_121300 | JGI IMG/M metagenome (GOLD analysis project Ga0182027, IMG submission 121300) | Permafrost microbial communities from Stordalen Mire, Sweden - 712E1D metaG (Illumina Assembly) | ecosystem: Environmental > Terrestrial > Soil > Wetlands > Permafrost | place: Sweden... | reverse complement strand
TCATTCAGGAGAATTTCACGATGACATCCCTTCCCGTCTTCCCCCACCATGCTAGGTCCCTCTTTTCGCTTGACCCACCTGTCCGCCTCAGGCAAACGCGCCCTCGCGTTACGCTAGCTTTGCCGCCCCGCTTTGTGTTTGTACTCTACACCCTACTGGTCCTCGCGCCCTTCGCCGCCTGCGGCTCTGATCCAGAACCCGCAACTCGAAGCGGCAGCTCAAGTTCTGGGGGCAGCTCCGCTTCCAGCAGTAGCTCCGGTTCCGGCGGTTCTCGCTCATCGTCATCATCGGGAAGCGCCACCAACACCATTGACAGAGCGCTGGCCGGAACCTCTTGGAACTACTCCAACAGCGGTTGGACATATTCAGGCGCACACAACAAGAAGTATGAGGACGACAACTTCACCTTGACGTTTAACGCCGACGGCACAGGCACATGGGAGGATGCCTATTCGAACCAGTACTATGTGTACAACGTGATTACCGACGCTTGGCAACCAAACGCCTCGAACGTGAAGGATCTCTTCTTCGACTTTAACTATTCTGCCAGTTCGACTTCGACGATAACTCTGACCAATTACAGACTGAAAGACACCACCAGCGGCACAACTGTCACCATTACCGATTACACGCCATCATCGCTGTATTTCAACGATAACAGATACACCAAACAATAGCAGGTGCGGCCCCTATCCGCGATGGGGCCGGAAGGGGCCCGGCATGTGGGACGTGCGCGGCCCGCGCCGCGACCGTTCACAAAAAGGCGCGCGCTTGTTAGAGACGTGCGAGTGCCTCAACCGTGGCAATGCCTTCGAGCCGACCACGCGACGGATGATCGATCTATTCTTCTGTGTCTGCCTGCGAAGGTCCGGCAGCAGACCTCCCTCGTTGAGTGGCCTGAGGTTCGCGGGCGGACAGACGCGCGCAGATGACAGGGGCTCCTGCGGTCACCACCCCGCGGCGGCAAATCGTGCCTATTCGTCATTTCTAGTGTCGCTGGTTCTCAACGCTCCTCCGGAAACTCTCCAGGTCAAAGTCAGGAATCGATTCGAGCAGCCGATACATCTGCTGTCGGCTGAGTCCAAGTCGCTGGGCCGCTCGGCGAACATTGCAGCCCTCCTTCTTCAACGTCGCGAGAAGGGTCTCGGGAGAGGGCCTGTACGTGGAGTTGTCTGCCGAATCTTCGGCCGAGAGGTTCACGCGGAGCTTCTCGGGGAGGTCGCCGCGCGACAGAACCTCCTTGTCGGCGTGCAGCGCCACTATCTGTTGCACGACTCGGTCGAGCTCGCGAACGTTGTAGGGCCAAGCGTAGCGGCATAGCGCTTCGACAAGCGATGTCTCGAGTCTCGGTTTGGGGCGATCGTCCAGGTGACGCTCCATGAGGCGGTTGACGAGGAAGGGGATTTCATCGATTCGCTCAGATAACGGCGGCAGCCGCACCGAAACGCCATCCAGACGAGCGTATAGGTCCGGGCGAAATCGTTCCATCTTTACAGCCTCTCCAAGGGGGGCTTGCACGGCAGCAACCACGCGAACATCAACCGGCACCGGTTTCGATTCGCCGATGGGCATGACCTCCCCCTGCTCCAGCGCGCGAAGCAACTTGGGCTGCAAAGCAGCCGGGAGATCCGCAATTTCGTCCAAGAACAGCGTCCCTTTATGGGCCGCTCGAAAGTAGCCGTCGTGGGCTTTCTCCGCCCCGGTGAACGCGCCCTTCCGATAGCCAAAGAACTCACCTTCGGCGAGGTTATCGGGAATCGCAGCACAGTTCACCGCAACGAACTCACCGGACCGGCCGCTCCAAGTGTGGACAGCTTTGGCCACGCCCTCCTTGCCGGTACCCGTCTGGCCTTCGATCAAGATAGGAACCTTCGTCGGGGCAGCCTGGCGAATTGAGAGCAGCGCGGGCCACAAAATCGGCCCCGCCCAATGCCCCGGAACAACCTCGTGGAAATCCTCACGGACCCCAGCCTTATCGCTGTCGATCTCGGCCACGTGACCAAGCCACTCGCCAATCCGAATCAAGCTTCCGAGGTCCAACTCAGTTTCAGCGACTCGGGCTCCGTCAACGAATAGCCCATTGCGGCTATCGAGGTCACGAATCAAGTATCCCGCGCCCTCCCGGCGAATGGCTGCGTGTTTTCGGGATACCTTGTCTCCTTTCAGCAGTACGTCCGAATCGGCCGACCGGCCTAGGACAAGCTCGTGAGCGGGCAGAACGGTCGGCGGCTTGTCCTGGAGGGGGAAGATCCATCGAATCGCCAGCAGCCATCGCCTCGTCGCGTACGCATCGAGGGACGGCTCTGGCATGGTGGATCCTGGAGCCGTTTTCACAGAGGACCATAGTGCCGCAGGGGCGGTGGTCGCACAAGTCCATGTGCAGCTGATCCATGGTGGTGCGCGTCACTGGCGCACAAGATACACCGATTTGCGGTCGAAGCGGGCGGTCGACCTTCATTCCATCACGGCTTCTATGCCTATCGCGACGAAAGGCTGGCGTGGCCCTCTTCGCCGGCACCGCCGCAGCACATTTCCCATCCTAACGCGATTCGCCACTCGTCAATGCGATGGGCGAGCCCAATCTCCACCGCTTCATCCGGGGAGATGACGTGGGACTTGGACATCAACTCCTGCCACTGCGACGGAGGCGTCTTTTCGGTCCCGGCGAGCGAGGAACCTGGTGACTCGTTCGGTGTCCGCCTCTATCTCGCGGACAAGCGAGGATAGCGTCTCGATCGTCTGGACCCCGTCCGGTTCCAGGATGGGATCGTGGAAAAGCGAAGCAACTATCGGTGTTTGGCGAAGGTGCTGAGAGCTTGCGGTGGGCGTGAATTCCTGTAAAAGGCACTCAGTGAGCAGCAAGAAGGAGGAGTCCAACGGGTCGATGCTGCCGTCGCCACGGCAGGTCTTGGCAGCGTGGCTGGCCGGTCTGCCTCGGACGCTTTCTGCAGCACGCAGGTGGACTGCCTCGTGGCCGAGAATCGGATCCTCAAGGAAAGGCTCGGCGACCGGAAATTGCAGTTCGTGGACGCCGTTCGACGCCGACTGGCTGTCATTGGCAAAGAACTGTGCCGCAAGGCGCCGGCCACCTGTCCGCCAAGGTGGGTAGATTTACGCGAATCGGTGAGTTGCTGCCAACGCCGCGGCGCACTGCGATTTGCGACAGCTAGTATTCGTGGTTAGTTGGACGGCTGTCCTCCGCCGCCCCGTTGTCCGGAGCGTGTCCGCGAACCAGTGACGGACATTCTCGTTACTGGCAAGACGTAGGCATCGCCCAGGAATTCCTTGTGTAGCTACTCGGCACGAGCCTTGCTTTATCCAAGCTCGACCCCGTGAGAATCTTCGCGAGGTCGGCTATCCCAGCCTCTTTGCCGCCGCAGCCTGAATCGTGGCAACGTCTTCGCGAAAAACGAAGAACCTAGAACAAAGAATCTATGCTCGAACAAACGAAACAGGAGAAATACGAATGAGACCAAGGAAGAGGACATGGCTTTCGGCAACAATTTTCTTCACCACTCTTGCGGCCGCGCTCCCCGCCGCGGCCCAATCCCGAAACCCCAGAAGCACCTACATTTGCATCACCGATGAGAGCATCGCCAACATCAACCAGCAATTCTCGCTTCAGGGCGGGCAAGCGCTTAACGGCAAATGCATGGATGACTTGCCGAACGTGAACAAGCGTTGCAGCGAAAGCGACAACAAGGGCTACTGGTGCGAAGTTTTCGACGTCTACTGCAAAGTGATCGGCCAACGCGACGCCGAAGAAGACAAGGCCGCAGCCGAGCGAAAACGAGAAGCCGATGCCAGGCATCAGCAGTACTTGCAACAATTGCAGGCCCCAGCGCCCATGGGCGACGATTTTAGCGGCTACCTGATGCAACAAAACAACATCGCGAACCAAGCGCTGCAAAATATCTTTGGCGAAGCGATCGACTCGATGCCATCCGTCACGGCACCACCAGGCCCCGAACCAACCTGCCGCGAGCGCCAAGCTGCAAAACGACGGCTGCAAGCCATCCCCTCCAAAACGGCACCGGCACAAAGCCTGCCGACACCGACCAAGGATGACCTCAAGAAAAAATCGGCCAAGCGAAGCCCAACATCGTCCTCTGGCGCGTCTTACCAAGATCCGGTCTATTATGGATCGTCAGAACCGATGTATGCCATGCCGCCGCCCGCCAACTTTGGTTCATCGTCGCCGCGGCCGCGTTCCGCGCTTCAAGAGCATCTTTGCCGCAGCTGCAACGAGCAGCGCGAGTTTGCTTGCAACAAGAAAGACGAACCGAACATGGGAGTCGTCGTCTCGTCGCACTGGGCCCAGGCCTGCGCCAAAAATTGCTATACCGAGTGCGGCTACTAAAGTCCGGCAACAAACCGGTGGACGCCCTCAATGCTTGAGTAGCTAGACGACTGTTCGAGTTCCCAACCGAGATGGACGTTGCAAAGTTCGCAAACGCAATCCAGTACTGGGCTATCTTTCCCAAATCTTCCGAACGCCTGTGGTATGACGTGCTCCCAGTTGAATGCGACGCTGGGCTTGTACTCCAAGCAGTAGATACACCGTCGCTCCTGTACCATGTCTGAATTGCGATTTCTCACTAGGGAGACCAAGGGCCACCCACCCGCAGTGTACCAGACCTGTGCTTGAAGGGCGTGTGACGCTGTCACCGACTGAGCCACCCATCCAGATGGCGAATAGACCGTCTTCGCGCAGGCCGTTGGAGAAGTACTTGCGATCTCGAACAGTCCAAGGCAGCGAAGGACGGTGGCACTCTGCGCACAAGCTGTCTTATCCGCAGTTTGAGCGAAGGACGATGCGCCCGGGGCTTGGCTCAAGACAGGGTCATTGAAGGCGTTCGTCGTTGAGGCGCTCGCTGCGGATACCTCGTGCTGCGGAGAAACTACAACCAGCAGTACCTGGCTGGGCACACCGTGCGGCCAAACCTAATGGTTCTTCTTGCGGTGGTCGCTCTTGCTAGCATCTCGGTCGGTGGCGGCGGTCATTGTTGCGTGCGCTGCAGTGGCTTCAGCTTGTGAAGGCCGACCAGAATGAGAAGTGCGCCAAGAAGTCCGATGGACGAGGGACCGCTGGCGGGTACTGGGATCGGAGACGTAACAGTGATCGCGATCGTCGCCGTTGCGCCAGTCGAGTCGGTCACCTGCACGGTGTCGGTCACGCCAACAGTTGAACCGGTGGTGTAAAGGCCTTCGGTGGTGAGTGTCCCACCCGAGTTGTCCGTCACGAAGGACCAGGTGTACGGGGATGCGCCGCCCGATGCGGTGAGCGGCTGTTGTACACCAGTGGGCACGCTCACGGTGCCGCCTGAACCAGTGGTGATAGCGAGCGGAGCCAGTACTGTTACCGTCGCTGTGCAAATCCCGCCGTTTCCGTCGGTCACGGCGATGGTGTCGATCACGCCTCCGGTCGTACCCGCGGTGTAAAGGCCCGATGGGGTAATCGAGCCACCCGAGTTGTTGACCGAGATTGACCAGGTGTACGGCCCTGCCCCGCCGCCGGACGCGGTGAAGGCTTGCTGATTGCCAGCGGTGACGGACGCGGTTGTCGGAAGAATGGCAAGGGCATTTGAGGCCTTCCGGATCGTGTGATTGTCTCGATCCGCGACGTAGACGTTCCCGGCGCTGTCCACCGCCACGCCAGTGGGGTGGAGGAACCGCGCGGCCGCGCCCGTACCGTTCGCGCTGCCCGATACACCCGGGCTGCCGGCGAGAGTCGTCACCACCCCCGACGCTGTCACTTTCCGGATTGTGTTGTTGTAGTCCTCCGCGACGTAGACATTGCCAGAGGGGTCCACCGCCACACCCATGGGGTAGTTAAATCTCGCGGCGGCGCCCGTGCCATCCGCGCCCCCTTTCTGACCTGGGCTTCCGGCCAGCGTCGTCACCACCCCCGACGCCGTCACCTTCCGGATCGTGTTGTTGCTAGAGTCTGTGGCGAATACGTTGCCGGCGGTGTCCACGGCTACGCCATACGTGCCAAAGAAACGTGCAGCCGCACCCGTGCCGTCCGTGCCGCCACTTTGGCGCGGGCTGCCGGCGAGCGTCGTCACCACACCCGTTGGCGTCACCTTCCGGACGGTGTAGTTGTTGGAGTCTCCGACGTACACGTTCCCGGCGGTGTCGACGGCCACGCCATAGGGGCCGAGGAACTGCGCGGCCGCCCCCGCGCCGTCCGCGCTGCCCGCTACACCCGGGCTGCCGGCGAGCGTCGTCACCACCCCCGACGCCGTCACCTTCCGGATCGTCCCGTTGTAAAAGTCGGCGACGTAGACGTTCCCAGAGGTGTCCACTGCCACGCCGGTGGGATAGTAGAAGCGTGCGGCGGCGCCCGTCCCATCCGTGCTACCACTCTGGCGCGGTCTGCCGGCGAGCGTCGTCACCACCCCCGACGCCGTCACCTTCCGGATCGTGTTGTTGTCGCTGTCTGCAACGTATGCGTTTCCGGCGGTGTCTACCGCCACACCAGAGGGGTGGAAGAACCGCGCGGCCGCGCCCGTGTCGTCTATGCTGCCCGATACACCCGGACTCCCGGCGAGCGTTGTCACCATCACCGCTCCAGCATTCAACTCTCTGACTCTGCTTTCGATGGGTCGGGGACTTTCTCCCTCTTCTTGGCTCGGCTCGCAGGCACTACTCCAAGTACCGAGGACCGAAGCCAAGAGCAAACGTCCGCACTTGGTCATGAGAGCCTGTCGTCGCATCGCTACCACCTTTCAGCTTCCGCGGGTCGAAGTGGTCAGAACCGACCCCTGGATTTGCGAGAACGAACGATAGTCAATTCACACGCAAACGGAGAGAAACAGGTTTGCAACGCCCACGCCAACAACGCTCGGACGTCGACGTGGCGCCGCGTGTCGTGCGCAAAGACGGCACGAAAGCGGAGTGCCTAATCATAACGAAGCAGGTTTTGGTGCGCCAAAGGACCGTTTCCCCCAGATCTAGCCCTATGCCGGTGTGCCGCCGTTTGGATTTCCGTAGGGGCCAAGTTGACAGATGAGATAGCGATTTGCGGGAGTCGGGCGGAGCCGCAGGCGGAGTTCGCATTCCCGCAAACATGAGTTGGACGGAGCCGCTTGCAGGGCAGCTTGGCGGCTATGCGCCTGTCCGTGTGGCAAAATCTACACCGGCTTGCCCTTCGTAGTCATAGACCAAGGTCCGAGTGGAGTAGTCGGCGGCCAGGGTGTCGGGAAGGCCGCAGACAAGCCTGGAACGATCTTGGGGTGATTTCGGCGGATGGCGGCCTACTCCGCGGATGGCTATGGGCAGGGAGAGGCAAGTAACACAAACGTTTCACTCTTCGGCTCTCTTGGAATTGACGCCAATGTCACGGGGCACTATGCATGACCTCCAAGACTTCTGCGAGGGTGTGGATATCACCGCAACACTCCAGTGCCGTGGTCCGAACCTCGCGATTCTGTCTGGATCTTCTCAAGATGGACTACCCTCGAAATCTTCCTGCGCAACGAGTACTTCTGCTGTTGACGGTTGTCACCGCCGCGTGCGGATCCGGCCAAAAATCCCCAATCGTGCTGGACAGCGGATCAACAGTCCCAGTGGAGCAAACCCCAGATGCGGCTCCGCACGCCAGCGACGGCAACTCGACCGGCACGGGCGATACCAGCGTGGGGAGAGCCGATGGTCGTGGCGCGCCTGACGTCCTCGCCGTCTCTCCTGATGTGTCCATCGACCGGGCGAGCGGTGACACAGGGGTAGAGAATGGTGCTGACAGCGCCGATGGGACTGCAGCCGCAACCTTCGATCAGGCTGGGGCTGATGGCTGTGGTCCGCAGACCGGCGATGCGCCATGCGCGCCTGAAGTTGGAGTAGACGTCAGGCGGCTCGGTTCGGAGGTTGGGGTAGATGCGACACAGGACGTTCCGCTACTATCGCCAGACGTTTCACGACCATCGGGATTAACGCTGACATCATCCACCTCGGACTTCGGCTCTGTGCTTGTTGGGCTAGCCAGCACTATCATCACATTCACCATAACCAATACCACCACAGTGGATTCAAGCGCACTGATCGTGAATCTCTCTGGGACTTCGGTGACGGACCTGGCCATAGTCACTGATTCTTGTGCCGGCATCTCACTGGCGTCAGGGGCGAGTTGCGCCATCGGCCTCCAATTTAAGCCCTCGTCTGTCGGGCCCCAAAGCGCAGTACTTAGAGCATCCGGAGGAGGGCCGGCAAGGGGAAGCACAGCCGTTACCGGCATCGGCATCTTGTCAAGCGCCACCCTTAGAGCCTCACCGGTTTCCATTGATTTCGGCAGCGTCGGTGTGAGCAGCGCGGGCACAGCCCACACGGTCACCATCACCAATGGTGGCACCGGTCCGACAGGCGTATTGACCGTGAGCGAGGGTGCAGCTCTTGGCATGTTTCCTATCACCGGTGACACCTGCACTGGCACACTGGCTCCCTCACAAACGTGCACATTCACGGTCAGTTTTGCACCGACTGGCGCTGCAGCCGCATTTATTACTAACTACATTGTCGTGACGGACGGTGTCCAGGCGACAAGTGTCACTGTGGTTGGGGGCGCTTCCGCAGGTTCGTCCATCGCCACCGACGGAGGTGCGGACGGTGGTCCAGCGTCCAACGATAATCACGCCTGCGAGCAGCAGTTGCTCACCGAATGGCAATCGGCACCGCCAGCTGTGGGCATGGGATCCAAGAGCAGCTCAAACAGCTACGACACCGTTATAGGCAACTTGATGGCGAGCAATGCAATTCCTGGTGGCGCACTGGCAGTAACGAGAAATGGCCAACTGGTTCTTGCACGCGCCTTCGGCTTCGCCGACAGAGACAGCCATCAGCCCGCGCACCCAGGCCAGCTCTTCCGGCTAGCGAGCATGAGTAAGCAAATCACCGCAGTAGGGGTGTTGCAGTTGGTGGAGGCTGGCACATTGTCGCTCGACGCCTCTGCGTTCAGCTACTTGCCCAACCTTCAACCACTTCCGGGAAAGACCATCAACCCACAACTATCGACGATCACTATTCGGAACCTTCTGAACCACACCGGAGGTTGGAACTGGGGTACGGAGGCCGTGCGCAACCCAACGGACGATTCCATGCAGATCGCAGCCGCCCTCGGCGAGCCAGGTCCTGTCAGTGCCAACGATACAATTCGTTACATGCTCGATAAGCCGATCACCTATTCGCCGGGCACGACGTATTGCTATTCCAATTTCGGCTACGCGGTACTCGGGGCGATCATCGAGCAGGTTACCGGGACAGCCTACCCAGAGTGGATACAACAGCACGTGCTTACGCCACGCGGAATCACCGACATGGTCATCGGTGGCTCCTTGCGGTCTCAGGCGATACCCGAAGAGGTCACCTACTACGACTATCCTAATGCGCCGCTGGCGACCTCGATCTTTCCGAGCGTGCCCGGCCCGGTGCCCGCGCCCTATGGTGCCCTGAACCTTCAGGCAGGTGAGGCGTGCGGAGGATGGATCGCCTCGCCCGTCGACATGCTTCGATTCGCCGGTGGCATCGACACCTATGTCGGGCCGCCATCGCTGATCTCGTCATCCATTCTCTCGCAGATGCTGGCTAATCCCAACCTACCTAGCTGCAACTCCGATGGAACCACCAATCCCGCTTCCGCCACGTCGTGGTACGGATTTGGATTTTTTGTAGACCAGTCCGGCAAGTACTACCACGGCGGTTCACTTCCGGGCACGGCCACAGAAGATGTGGTCGGGACCAACGGCTTCAACGTCGCTGTGATGTTCAACAGTCTGCCCCAGAACGCAAGTCAGTTCATTTGGATCGACCTAGACCAGGCTCTTACGGCAGCATTTGGCGCAGCTGGAACTTGGACCAGCGAGGACTATTTTGACCAGTTCGCCTCCTTCAGCGACTGGCAATCGTCAAGCGCCTTCGCCGCACAATCCTTGACCGCCCAGGCGTCGGGTAAATACCCAGCACGAGTGGAAGGCAGGCTGAACGGCGGCTCTCTTGAATTCCGGGGTGAGTTCGTTCCGCTTCACACACTCACGCAGGTCCAATCCAGCGCGGGGTTGGATTGCGTGTCCTATCGCGCATTGGCAGCCCAATACCAACAAGCCGGACTCGGCTTGGTTAGCTTGCAGACCTTCGTGGATACAGAAGACGCGACGCGCTATCAGGCCACCTGGAAATCGTTCTGAACCGTGGCAGGCCATCACACCTCCTTGGAGACCATAGTTCTTTTGAAGCTGTTTTTTGAGCGTTGGAGAACCATGTCTGACCGCATCAGGAGCGCGTCGGCACGACCTCGATCGGGTCCGCGCAGCGCGGCGAGACGGCTTTTGCCGCC
>Ga0182027_10015849_pt1 | contig 10329 bp, 12 predicted proteins | sample 712E1DmetaG_FD_121300 | JGI IMG/M metagenome (GOLD analysis project Ga0182027, IMG submission 121300) | Permafrost microbial communities from Stordalen Mire, Sweden - 712E1D metaG (Illumina Assembly) | ecosystem: Environmental > Terrestrial > Soil > Wetlands > Permafrost | place: Sweden... | reverse complement strand
TGGAGGCTGGATAATGATTTTGTTCAACGCGTCGCTGCCCCAGCTCTTTTGGTTCAAACGAGTCCGGCAAAATCTGAAGCTCATCTTCATCATCGCCGTGCTCATCAACATCGGCATGTGGTTCGAACGCTTCGTCATCATCGTCGGCTCGCTCTATCAGAGTTTCCTGCCGGCAAGCTGGAACGTGTATTTTCCAACATGGGTGGACATCGGCACTTACGCGGGCACGCTCGGGGCGTTTTTCACCATGTACCTTTTGTTTGTGCGATTTTTGCCGGTCATCGCCGTTTCCGAAGTCAAGGGCGCGATGCCGCAGGCCAGCCCGCTTCATCCGCCGGGGGGCGCGAAAGGAGGCCATTGATGGACGCCAATGGAAAATTTTTCGGCCTCGCGGCGGAATTCGATTCGCCCGCGGCGATTTTGCGCGCGGCGGAAAAAATCCGCGACGCCGGCTATCATCGCTGGGACGCATTCACGCCGTTCCCGATTCACGGCATGGACAAGGCGATGGGCCTCACGAATTCGCTTGTCGGCTGGTTCGCCCTGGTGTTTGGCGGCGGCGCATTTGTGGGCTGCATGGCGATGATCTGGTACATGAACGATTATGACTATCCGGTGCTCGTCGGCGGCAAACCCATGTTCAGTGCGGCGGCGGCATTTGTGCCTTCGTATATCTTGCTCGTGCTGGCTGCCGCGATCGGGGCGTTCGTCGGGATGATTGCGATGAACGAATTGCCGCGCCTCCATCATCCGCTGCTGAAAAATAGCCGCTTCGCCCAGGCCACACGCGACAAATTTTTCCTCGTCATCGGCGCGAGCGACCCGAAATTTTCCAAAACCGGAACGCGCAAGCTGCTCGAGGAAGCCGGCGGCGCGCACATCGAACTGGTGGAGGACGACTAATGCGCTACGTCCTTGGCTTCATTTTGGTTTTTCTGGCCGGTGCGATGGCCGTGGTCGGCATCGCTGGTTTCCGCGGCCACCTGTCGCGCAGGCCGCCGATTGAGATTTTCCCCGACATGAACCGCCAGCTCAAACTCCGCCCGCAGCAACCCAATGGCTTTTTTGCCAACGGCATCAGTTCGCAGCTCCCGCCCGCCGGCACCGTAGCCCGCAGCATGCCGATTCGGACGGTCACCGGCCCCGTTTATCCTTATGAAGACGCGCCGGTCAACACCGGCCGCATCACGGGCACGACGAATTTCGTCGAGACCAACCCGCTGCCCGTTACGGCAAATCTGCTCCGGCGCGGGCAGGAACGCTTCGGCATATATTGTGCGCCCTGCCACGGCGGACTTGGCGACGGCAACGGCGTCACGAAGAAAATCGGTTTGATGCCGGCCGTGGCGAACTTGCAGGACAAACGGATTGTGGAAATGACCGATGGCGAAATTTTCAACACCATCACCCGCGGAAAAAATCTGATGGGCGCGTATGGGCCGATTGTGCCGGTGGAAGATCGCTGGGCCATCATCGCTTATTTGCGCGCGTTGCAGTTGAGCCAGCTCGGTTCGGTGGAGGATTTGCCGCCCGCCCGACGCGCCGTCCTCAAATAACCCATGAACCTACCAAACGATCCAATCCATCTGCCGCCGCCGGACTTGTCCAGGTGGAAAAATGCACCTGGAGTTTTGATGGCGGTCGGCGGTTTCCTGTGCGTTGCCGGCGCTGGAATTGACCTGAAGGAATTCGGTTATTCCTGGCTGCTGGCGTTCATGTTTTATCTGACCATCGCTCTGGGCGCGCTGTTCCTCGTTCTCATCCATCATTTGACCGATGCGGGCTGGTCGGTCGCCACCCGCCGCTTCTGCGAACACATCGCTGCGCTGTTGTTTCCGTGGCTGGCGGTTTTATTCGTGCCGGTGGCGGTGCTCGCGCCGCAAATTTATCCGTGGATGAACATTGACCCGCACACCGACCGCGCGCTGATGGCGAAGTGGCCGCTGTTCACACTGCCCGGATTTTACGTTGCGTCGGCATTGCTCTTCGGCGTCTGGTGGTTGCTGACGTCGCGGCTGCGGTATTGGTCGCTCAAACAGGATGAAACCGGTGAGGCGCATTGCACCTACCGGATGCGATTTCATTCAGGGTGGGGGGTTCTGGCATTCGCGGCCACGGTGACACTCTCCGGCATCATCTGGATGCAGGCGTTGCAATATCAGGCGTTCTCGACCATTTACGGCATGTGCTTTTTCGCCGATTGCGCGTGGGTCATGCTGGCGACGGCGTATGTCCTCGCAATGATTTTGCAACGCCAGCGCATTTTGAATGCTGTGCTGCGCGACAATCAATTTTACTTCCTCGGCACGCTGCTCTTCGCATTCACGCTGTTCCATGCCTACGTCCATTTCGCCCAATATTTTGTCATTTGGAATGGAAACATTCCCGACGAAACGTTCTGGTACATCCAGCGCGAGAAGGGATCATGGTGGTGGGTCAGCATGGTCATCATCTTCGGCCATTTCCTGCTGCCGTTTTTCGTGCTGCTGTCCATCCGCGTCAAATCGAGTTTCAAAATCATGCTGCCGGTTTGTTTGTGGGCGTGGCTGATGCATTTCGTGGATTTGTCGTTCAATATTTTGCCGGTCGCACATCCGGGCGGCTATCCGTGGCACTGGATTTTGCTGCAATTCGGCTGCCTGACGTTCATGGGGGGGCTGTTGGGCAGGGCCTTCCTGAAAGATTTTAATGCGCACGCGCCTTTCCCGACGAAGGACCCGCGCCTGCTTGAAGCCATGGGAATTGCCGATGAAGAGATCATCAGCACGCAAACCACCGGAGGCGGACGATGAACCAGGAAACGAACAGCCACAATCAAAACGGCGCCGCCGCGGCGCTGGGGTTCGTCATGGCTTGTTTCATTCTCGCCGCGCTCATTCTGGCGATGAAACATTCAGCGCACCCGCCGGCGATTGACGCCGACAATGCCGCCACGCGCGCCAAAGCGCTGGCTGAATTGCGCGCCGCCGAATTCAGCGCACTCAACAATCCCGGTTGGATTGACCAAAACCGTGGCATCGTGCGCCTGCCGATCTCCATTGCGTTGCAAATTAGCGAAAACGAATGGCAAAATCCCGCCGCCGCGCGCTCAAATCTGATTGCCCGCGCCGGGAAGGCCGCCGCGCCGGCCCCTGCGGCCCCGGCGAAACCCAGTCCATTTGAATGACAAGTAACGAAAATATTTTGGGTGGGGCGAGCGTCCCCGCGAGCCGGCTCGTCAGTAGCCTCGCCCCACCGATTGACGCTTCGTGCCGCGTGCCGTTGCTGGCGCTGTTTGGCGGCGCGGCGCTGTGGCTCGTCATCGGTTCCGTGCTGGCAATGATTGCCTCCATCAAATTTCACGCGCCAGATTTTCTCGCCGATTATCCATGGCTCACCTACGGCCGGGTGCAACCCGCCGCCGACAATATGCTGCTTTATGGTTTTTGCATTCCGGCGGCGCTCGGCGTGATGCTCTGGATTTTTGCGCGCTTGAGCCGGACGCCACTGTGCCTGCCGTTCGTGGTGGTGGTTGCCGCGAACCTCTGGCATCTGGGTGTGCTCGTCGGCCTCACCGGCATTCTCATCGGCGACAGCACCGGCTTCACGTGGCTGGAATTTCCGCGCGGCGGCTCGGTGCTGCTGCTCGCCGCATTTCTGCTCATCGCAATTTCCGCCATGGCCACGTTTGGGCAACGCCGCGAGCGTGAATTGTATCCGTCGCACTGGTTTTTACTCGCGGCGCTGTTGTGGTTCCCGTGGATTTACGCCACGTGCAATCTATTTCTGGTCGCATGGCCGGTGCGCGGCGTCGCGCAGGCCGCTATTGATTTTTGGTTCGCCAACAATCTGCTCTTCGTCTGGCTCGGTCTCGCCGGTCTTGGCGCATCGTTTTACTTTCTGCCAAAGTTCGCCGGACGCCCGCTGCAAAGCCGTTACCTCGCGCTGTTCGCGTTCTGGACTTTGATTCTCTTCGGCACTTGGAACGGCATTCCCTCTGGCGCGCCGCTGCCGGCATGGATGACGGCGTTGAGCGCCGTCGCCGCCAGCCTGACAATCATTCCCGTTCTCGCTGTCGCCGCCATCACGTGGAAGACGCTTTGCAGTTCGACACATTCCGAGCCAGGGGGCGGACCATTTTGTTTCATCCGATTCGGCCTCGCGTCATTTGTGCTGTCGGGATTGATGTTGATCGCAATGGCTTGCCCGCAAATCAGCCGAGTGACGGAATTCACCTGGTTCGGCACGGCCCAGACGCAACTGCAACTTTACGGCTTCTTCGCCATGACAATGTTCGGCGCGATTTATCACCTCCTGCCGCGGGTGGTTGGATTTGAATTTCCGTTCCCGAAACTGGCACGCGTGCATTTCTGGACTTCAATGTTCGGCGTCCTCCTGTTTGTCATCCCATTGGCCATAGGCGGTGTGGTGCAGGGGATGAAGCTGCACCACGGGATTGCCTTCCCGAATGCGACCCGGGCAATGCTGCCGTTCCTGCGCGTCAGCACCACCGGTTTGTTGTTTCTGCTGCTCGGCAACCTGTTGTTTGCCCTGAACATTTTTGCCATGACACTCAAGTGGAAATTCGCGCTTCTCAAAAGGGCCGTTGCCGTTGTAAAAGCGCCGCTGGAGACCGAAGGTGAAACCGGGTCCGCCTTCGCTTCGCTACGGCGCGACAAGGAGGTGAAGGCATGAAAAACGGTGCGCTGGTTTTTCTCGCGGTGTTTGTCGCGCTGGGCCTTTCGTGGTGCGGTTTCGTGCTCGCGCCAACGCGGCAACTCGGCGGCGCGAAACAAACCACCATTCTAAATTCAACCGACCTTTATCCGGTCGGGCGTCCCGGCGACGCAAATCTGGGTTTGCAGGTCTATCGCGCCAACGGCTGCGCCGCCTGTCACACCGAACAGGTCCGGCAAAGCGGCATCACTTGCGACGTGGTGTTGACCAGCCCCGGCAAAAATCCGGCGATGGTAAGCAACCTCGTTTCCACTTTGAAATTGAACGGGCTCGCCAAGGAGGTGGCTGATGCCGTGTCCGACACAATTTCCGCCGCCGGCGGCAAGGCCGAGATTCACATCGTCGCCACCGGGCCGGACATCGCGCGTGGGTGGGGGACGCGCCAGAGCGTCGCGGAAGATTTTCTTTACGATTATCCGGTTCAACTTGGCAGCCTGCGCGCCGGACCTGATTTGTCGAATGCCGGCGTCCGCGCGCCGGACACGAACTGGCAGTTGGTCCACCTCTACGCGCCGTCCAGCGAGGTGAAAGATTCCACGATGCCGCCGTTCCGTTATCTTTTTGAGCTGCGGAAAATCGGCGGTGCGCCTTCGCCGGACGCCCTGGTTTTTCCGAAAGGATTCGGGCCGCCTGCCGGTTATGTAGTCGTGCCGAAACCGGAAGCGAAGGAACTGGCAGCGTATTTGTTGAGCCTGCGCGCCAACGTACCGTTGTTCAGCGCGCCTTTCACGCCATAGCTCTTGTGCGGTGAGCAATTGAAAACCATGAGTGACAATCAGCGGCCCGGCGGGAACCGGCCCTGTCCCATGAATTGGCGACCTGAAAAAGGTTGATTGATTCTTGAAATACCATCGCGAACTTGAAAGGCTGACAGATGCATCGCAATTTGTTGATGTCCGGTTTTGTGCTTCCCGCATTGCTGCTTGCAGCCATGCTTCCGGCCTTCGTCACGCGCGGTGGCGCGGCGGACCTTTCCGGTTCCGCGCGTGAAATGCGGGCGCAATTGGCGGGGAAAATCCTTCCCTACTGGTACGACACGGCGCAGGACACCAATCAAGGCGGTTATCTGCTCGCCGATGACGCGGTTTATGGCCGCCAACAACCCGCGGAAAAGCAGATTGTCACCCAAAGCCGGATGATCTGGGGGTTTTCGCGCGCGCAACTCGCCGGTTTTGGCGGCACCAACCGGAATTATTTGCGGGCGGCCACACAGGGTTACCATTTCCTGCTGGACCATTTTGAAGACCGGCGAAACGGCGGTTACTTTTGGAGCACCGACCTCAAGGGAAAGCCGGTCAACGACGGCAAGTTTCTTTACGGCGAATCCTTTGCGATTTATGCCTTCGTCGAATACTACCGTGCCAGCGGCGATCCGGGAGCGTTGAGCAATGCACTGGAGTTGTATCACACGGTCCAGGCGCATTTGCACGATGACAAAAATGGCGGCTGGTTCGAGCATGCCGACCGCAAGTGGGAATTGCTTTCGCCCGGCGACCCGCGGGACCCGGTCGAGATCATCGGCTGCAAAAGCGCCAACGCGCATCTGCACTGGATGGAAGCGCTGGCTGAATTGTATGACGCAAGCCATGACCCGGCGGTGAGGGAATCGTTGGTCGAGGCATTGCGCCTGAACAAGACGTATTTCTATCCGGAAAACCCCGCCCGTTGTGCCCTTTACCGGCAGTTCGACTGGAAGCCGGTGACCGGCCCCGGAAACGACGGATTGTCCTACGGCCACAACGTCGAATTCGCCTGGTTGATGGTCCGGGCTGAAACGGTGCTGGGCCGGAAACCGTCCTGGAAACATTTTTACGCGGTGCTCGACCACGCGCTGAAATACGGTTACGACAATGAGCGCGGCGGACTTTACAGCAAGGGATTTGATAATCAGCCGGCAAACGACACGGAGAAAATCTGGTGGGTCCAGGCGGAGATGCTGGCCGCATTGACCGACGCCCTGACGCATCAGAGCGACCCGCGCTATGAGACGGCCTTGGACAAACTATTACACTTCATCAAAACCTGCCAGGCCGATCCGAAGGACGGCATCTGGTTCTACAGCGTCACCGCCGATGGCCGGCCCAAGGACACCACCAAGGCAAACAGTTGGAAGGCAAACTATCATGACGTGCGCGCCATGCTGAAATTTGTCGAGGCGTTTGCCCCGGTAAATTGACCGGTCATCCCGTCTTTACTTGCCTTGAATTTGTTCCATCGCCCAGCAGGCGTGTTCGGCGATCAGCGGCTCGGGATCCCCGGATGCCTTTTGCAGATGGGGCAGGGCGGATTTATCGCCGGCGTTTCCCAAGGCGACACAGACGTTGCGCAACAAGCCGCGGCGTTTCGTCCGCAGGACCGGCGTGCCGGCGAAGCGCGATTTGAAACCGGCTTCGTCCAGTTGCAACAGCTCAACCAAGTCCGGCGCGGCCAATTCAGGCCGCGCGTGAGCCTTCATCATTTTCCCTTCCCGCGCAAACCGGTTCCACGGACACGCGGCCAGACAATCGTCACAGCCGAAAATCCGGTTGCCGATGGACGGACGCAATTCAACCGGAACAGGACCTTTCAACTCGATGGTGAGATAGGAAATGCAACGACGCGCATCGAGTTGGAATGGCGCGGTGATGGCGTCGGTGGGGCAGGCGATGATGCAGCGCATACATTTGCCGCAATGATTTCTTTCCGGCGCGTCCGGCTCCAATTCCAGCGTCGTGATGATTTCGGCCAGAAAGATCCAGTTCCCAAACTGCCGGCTGATGACGTTCGTATGCTTGCCGATGAAGCCGAGTCCGGCGCGTTGGGCAAAATCGCGTTCCAACAGCGGCCCGGTGTCCACGTACCAGAGCGAGCGGATTCCGTTACCGCCGAGTTGATTCACAAATTGCGTCAAAGTTTTCAGCCGTTCACCAAGGACATCATGGTAGTCGGTGAAGCGGGCGTAGCGGGCAATGAGGCCGTGAAACGTGAAACGTGAAACGTGAGAAGATGTCGGCGGCGGCTGATTCATGTCACTTGTCACTTGCCACTTGTCACCTGCGGCATGGCTTGCCGCCAGGCAAATGACACTCTTTGCGCCGGGCAAAATGTTCCGCGGATCAACGCGCTTCGGCGCGGAGCGTTCGAGCCAGGCCATTTCGCCGTGCCGTTTTGCGGCCAGCCAGTTTTGAAATTGGCCCGCGCTCGCGGGCGCGGCGGCGGTTGTGAACCGGCAATCGTCAAATCCCAGTTCGCGCGCCCGCTGTCGAACAGACTCCTTCATTGCCGCTTCGACTGCGCGGATTTGAATTGATGCACGACCTGCTGCGCGACTTCGCGGACGGAGCGTATGTCCGTGTTGATCAGCACGTCGGCCTGCCGGTAGAACTGCTCGCGCGCGGCCAGCAGGTCGCGGATTTTTTTCTGCGGCTCAGGCCCATGCAGCAGGGGACGATGCGTCTGGTTCTTCACGCGTTCCCAGATTTTTTCCGGCGAGGCCCAGAGGCAGACGACCAGCGCGTGTTTCTTGAGGCTGGCAAGATTCTCCGGCCTGGTCGGCAGGCCGCCGCCGGTGGCGATGAGCGTGCGTTCGCGCGTGGAAAGTTCCCCGGTGACCTGTTGTTCGAGCGCGCGGAAGGCCGGTTCGCCGTCCCTGGCAAAAAAGTCGGTGATGGTACGGCCGGTCCGCGACTGAATCAGTTCATCCGTGTCGAGGTAATCGAAGCGCAACTGGTCAGCGACCAGCCGTCCGACGGACGTTTTGCCGGTGCCCATGAAACCGATGAGCGCGAGGTTGACGATGCGGCGGTCGCTATGCATGACGATTAGTTTCACGTTTCATGTTTCACGTTTCAAGTTTCATTGTACTCCGCTCGACACATTTGCGAACGGCCCTTAGACTGGCCGCATGAAATTGCCGCCATTCATTCTGGCTTCGACATCGCCGCGCCGGGCGGAATTGTTGCGGCAATTGAACGTGAGTTTTCAAGTCGTCCCCGGCGACGCGGCGGAAATGGCGCATGAACATTTGTCGCCGTGGGAACTCTGCCAGCTCAACGCGCACCGCAAGGCGCGCTTGGTGGCAAAAAAAATCCCCGACGCGCTCGTGCTCGGCGCCGATACGCTGGTCTTTCTCGGTGACGAAATCATGGGGAAACCGGCCGATATTGCTGACGCGCGGCGCATGTTGACACGCCTGCAAGGTCGGACACATCAGGTCGTCACCGGAATCAGCCTGATTCATTTGCGCGCGCATCGCGAACGCATTTTTGCCGTCAGCACGGACGTGACATTCCGTTCGCTGACCGCCGGGCAGATTGACGATTACCTTGCCCGGGTGAATCCGCTCGACAAGGCGGGCGCCTACGCGATCCAGGAGCACGGCGAAATGATTGTGTCGGAAATTTCCGGTTCCTACAGCAACGTGGTCGGTTTGCCGGTGGAACAGTTGCAGGCGGAATTGTCAGCCTGGCCGGTTTGAAACAAGCATCAACGAATCATGGGCGACTTTGAAAACAAATCTTCCACCGGCAATTCGAATATTCGAACCAATCTCCTCGTGTGGGTTGGGCTGATTTTATTGGTCGCTGCCGTTGGAACGATCCGAAAATGGCCGAAGTATTCCCTGTTCAAGCATTGTGCAGTTGTTCAAGGACACGTCAGCCAGGAGATACCACAGGCACATGGATCCTTCCATTTTATTTATGTAATTGAGCATAAAACTTACACATCCGTTGGATATCCTTACCCCAATTTCAACCAAATCGAGGTGGGCGATCCAGTGATCGTTTATTATGACCAGCGCCACCCGGAGAGTTGCACTCTCAACGAGCCAAAAATTGACTTGATGCTGGCAATTGGCGGCATCGTGGCTGAATGCGCCATCATTCCATTGATAGCCATGATGGTTCTTCATCACCACAAAATTCTTCCAGAGTGGAGTCTGTTAAGGAAAATCAGGCTGGTTTGACAATTCCTGCCACAACAGCGCGCTCATCCGCTGGCCGGTTGGAAAAATCACTTCAGGAGTTTGTTTTAATCTTCGTGTGTGCCGATCCAGACCCATTCAACGCCGTCTTCAACCAGCTGTCCCAAGGCGCGATAATGGTCACCAATGCGAACGGAAAAGCGTTCGCCGCGACCCGCAAGTTTCTTGAAGTCGAGCGAAGGATGGTGATGATTGTCGCGCCAGAGCCGGTAGTTTTTCACCGCCAGCCGTTGGATGGGTTCGGGCAATTCCGTGTAAAGCCGCCAGAACCGCCGCGTAGCCTACGAGGTCATTTCTTGTCAGAGGGCCAGTCGTGGAGTTGACCTGCTTGACGTTCGGTGTCGGCTTCGGAAAAAATCGAGTTTTCCAGATGTTGCGTCGCGTTCCATCTGTTCCGTCCACAAAGCGTGATAGCGCGCGCTAATCCACGAGGCAAGCCGGCTGAAATCCGCCGGGGCAAGCCGCTGCACTGCCTGCTCAACTTCCTCAACCGTACTCATGGTGGCAAACGAACCGATTTACGAAATAGATTCAAGTGCGACTTAACTCCTGCCACAACAGCGCGCTCATCCGCTGGCCGGTCGGAAAAATCACTTCAGGAGTTTGTTTTAATCTTCGTGTGTGCCGATCCAGACCCATTCAACGCCGTC